>Ga0134124_10000123_pt1 | contig 71357 bp, 70 predicted proteins | sample KB304_FD_96880 | JGI IMG/M metagenome (GOLD analysis project Ga0134124, IMG submission 96880) | Terrestrial soil microbial communities without Nitrogen fertilizer from Kellogg Biological Station, Michigan, USA - KB3-0-4 | ecosystem: Environmental > Terrestrial > Soil > Unclassified ...
TCGCCAAAGATATTCGCAGAACGGGTCTTGGGATCATGGGTATTGCCGACACTTTCATCAAAATGAAGATTCGTTACGGCTCTGAAGAATCGGAAAAAGTTTCAAAGAAAATTTTCCAGACGCTTCGTGACAATGCATACACTGCGTCTGCAGATATTGCCAAAGAAAAAGGAGCGTTCCCCAAATATGAGCGTGATCAATATCAAAAAGGCTACCACATCAAAGCATTACCGAAAGAAATTCGGGAGAAGATTTACAAACAGGGGATTCGCAATGCCGTTCTTCTGACCATTGCGCCAACCGGTACGACGAGTTTGATCGCCGGTGTATCTTCAGGAGTTGAGCCGGTATATGAATTTGAATATTCTCACAACGGACGACTCGGGAAGCAAATGGTCTACCACGGATTATATGGTGAATGGAAGGCAGCGCATCCTGAGGATCCTCGACCTGACTATTTTGTCGGCGCAAATGATTTGACTCCAGAGGATCATGTGAAGATCCAGGCAATTGCCCAAGAGTATATTGATTCATCAATCTCCAAAACCGTGAACGCGCCCAACAGTCACACCGTTGAAGATGTGAAGCGTCTTTACATGATGTCCTATGACATGGGACTCAAGGGTGTCACTTATTTCAGAGACGGGTCGCGACTTGGCGTGCTGCAGCGTGAGGAAAAGAAAGAGGAGAAGAAAGAAGAGCCGGTTGCAGTGCCGATTCCAGTCACCCCGAGAGTACCGCGTCCGATGATGTTAACCGGTGTTACGTATAAAGCTGAGAGCCCGAGCGGCAAGGTATACGTCACGATGAATGAAGATGCCAAAGGAGATGCGTTTGAAGTCTTTATCAATCACGGAAAGAGCGGTTCTGATCTTATGGCTTTAGCTGACGCTCTGGGTCGTATGATTTCTTTTGTGCTTCGCATATATAGTCCTGTCCCGGCTCGTGAGAGGGTACGCGAAATCGTCTCCGAGTTGACCGGTATCGGTGGAGCAAAAAGTATAGGTTTTGGGCCCAATCGCGTTCGCTCCCTGCCCGACGCGATTGCCAAGGTCTTGGCTAATCACAGTGGTTTTCGGGTCAACGGCAAAGTTGAAGATCAACCGACCAACGGCATGAGTAACGGTCATGGTTTGAGCATGAGTAACGGTCATGCAGTTGATGCGTTGCCTGAGGAAATCAAAGAAGAAATATCGCAGAATCAGCTGCCTCTGCACGCAGAAATGTCCGTCTCCACATCGACAACCAGTTTGTTTGATCTGTGTCCCGAATGCGGAACCGGATCATTTGCATACGAAGAAGGCTGCAAGAAATGTTACTCTTGCGGTTATTCTGAGTGTTAAGTATAATAACGGAAGTTTAGGAAAGCACGGTGAGATTCCGTGGCTGTGCCGCAACTGTTAGCTACGTTCATGTAAACTGAACGTAGTAAAGTCAGAAAACTAAACTTTGTCTAGTCATCGCCCGAGCAGGAATTTTTGTCAAAAGACAGCGCATCCTTCTCGGTCGAGAGGGATTTTTTTTATGTTTAAAATAATAAAACAACAACTACTCCTCGTCATCGTTTTGGTTTTATCTCTCCTTTTTGTTTTGTTTTTGCCGGTTATTAAAGGGAAAACAGTTACTGTACCGTTTCGTGTTCAGCCCACGGTAACCGTTGCTCCTCTCGTTTCCGAGTTTTCGTATAAGGGGGAAGCGGGGAAGGATGCGTTGACTATTTTGAAAGAAAAAACCAAAGTTGAACAGGCTGCATCAGGTTTAGTTGTTTCAATTAACGGGAGAAAGGCAGACGACAAAAAACATGAATTTTGGGCATTTTATGTGAATAAGAAATTTGCCTCGGTCGGCCCTGCGGATTATCAAACAAAAGATACGGATACGATTGATTGGAAGATAGAAACGTATTAAATGTTACGTCCTATGGTTAAAACGTTTTAACGTTATAGCCATTGAACGTTATTGTATGAAAAAACTTAATTTCATTAGTACATTCGCCATTATCTTTTTTGCCGTTGTCTTGCGACTGTTGCCCCATCCTGCCAACGTTGCACCGATTGCGGCGATGGCACTTTTCGGCGGTGTCTATCTTGATAAGAAGTATGCGCTCATTCTTCCTTTGACCGCATTGTTTGTCTCAGATATCTTTTTGGGATTTAATCAGTCGATGCCGTATGTGTATGGTAGTTTTGTGCTTACGGGGTTGATTGGTATGTGGCTTCGAAATCACAAAACGTTTACCAATATTCTGCTTGGCGCACTGACTTCATCGATTCTCTTTTTTCTGATCACGAATTTCGGTTTTTGGCTTGTGTTCAGTCTCTATCCCAAAACATTTGCCGGACAGACGGAGGCATACATGATGGCGTTGCCGTTTTTCCGCAATACGCTCCTTGGTGACTTTTTCTATACCGGTCTTTTTTTCGGCAGCTTTGAGTTAGTAAAGCTTTTTGCCCAACAATCATATGCCAATTTACACACGAACAGGAGATAAAGGAAAGACATCGCTTTTTGACGGAACACGCGTTCTCAAGTTTCATCCACGGGTGAATACCTACGGCACGATCGATGAGCTCAATAGTACGATCGGATCAATTCTTGCGCATCTGCCTGCCAAGCATCGTTTGGTCAAAAAAGAATTGGAAAAAATTCAACATGAGTTGTTTGACATCGGATCTGCTCTCGCGACGCCCGAACCAATGCCTGTTATTGGACTCAAAGATCGTTCTGCCGAATTTGAAAAATTAATTGATCAGATGACCGGTAAGATGCCTGAACTCAAAGCGTTTATTCTGCCGGGGGGAAGTAAGGCGGGGTCGCTCATTCACATTGCCCGTACGATCGTACGTCGCGCGGAGAGGCAGCTTGTGGAATTGATGCAGGATGAAGACGTTGATAAAACCGTCGTTGTCTATTTAAACCGTTTATCCGATTTGCTGTTTACCATGGCCAGATACGTCAATCACATCGAAAAGAAAAAAGAGATTAAGTGGATTAAAAAGTAATTTTGTCATCTCGAGCCGAAGGCGAGAGATCCCCAAGGGATTTCTCACTGCGTTCGAAATGACAAATGAGAAGAGGGTGAATCCTGTGTAATTCAGGAACTGTGCCGCAACTGTAAGCCTGTAAAGGTAAGTCAGATCCCTAAATCCCGATTAGCGGGACTTCCGAGCAGAAGTGTTTATAACACTCCTCGGAAGCGAGGAGTTTTTTTATGCCAATAACAATAGATAACGGAAAACATACCGCACAATACGCAGCTTGGAGAATACCGGATTTAGCGCAGCCAAGGCTTGAAACAAGGCCTCTTGCATTTGTTATGCCGACCGGGGGATTGTCAGAAAGAAGAGTAAATACTAAGCCGACAATCGGCGAGCAGCTTAACCAGGTACAGATACTACAAGACAGATGGGATCGTGAGCTGGGTACGGCAAGCAGACCGGGGGAATTTCTTAATTATAACCCTGTTTTTGCAAGGTGGAATTTTGAAACAATGTCGGCCGAGGACTCGAGAGAAATCTTTCGCGCAAGAGAATTACAAAATATTAAGACAGCGCTTCGGGAACGTAATCATAGCTACATGAGTGAGTTAACGCTGTCGATTGATAATGACAGCAAGATTCGCGAATCTACCCATGCGCATGAACCGTGGGAAAATGTGATTGAGCGGGGAAAAATCTATCGTGAGAAAAAAGGATCAAAAGAGACAGAGCGGGAGCAGGCAGAAATTGACGGTTTCAGGGAAGTGCAGACTGCCCTCGCGGACGAAGCCGCTCCGATCGGATCGATGCGCATTGTGATATCGCGTCCGGGATTACAAGGAGGACCATATCCTGATAATTATATTGATATTTATGAAAAAGCGCAGGATAAGGCAACGGGAAAAATATATATAAAATATACACGGTTTATTTCACCGCTTAATGATGAGCAAACCGAAGCGGCTGTAAAGAAAAGAAAGCCGGATTACTTTGCAGGGGAGGTCGGTCCGCGGGATGCATGGTATCTGAAAAATCCTCTGGAAGTAGAAGCGGGCCACTACGGCGGGGCACAAAGCTGCTTTGAAGATATTTTTGAAAGAGATGAAAAGGCGATGCAGGAAGCTGCATTTCAGAAGCTTTGGCAAAGCCAGTATTTTCCGCCTGCGCTTCATTACTTGGACGCATTAATGGAAGATGAATTTAAACCGAAAACAGTAGCAAAGGCTTGGAATACCGTTCTTTTGACTCCGGACAAAGCAGAGTTGCGTGAACAGGCGGAGAAGATGTCTCGTTCAATTCTGTCTGATGCGCTTTACCTCGACAGAAAAAATCAGACGCTTATGGGTGCTATGGTCAATAAATTTGGCGCTGAAAAACCCAAAGACGTCGTTGCGGGATGCGGCAGCTCCAGCGGAACGGCAATTAAAGAAAATAGCGTAGCTCGATTTGATCCGCTTTCCGATAAAGGAAAAAGCGAGGATCATTTTAATTGTCCAAGATGCAAAAAGACTGCTGATGGCCCCGTGGGCGATACGTGTCCTAATTGCGGCATAACGAAAGAAGAATTTATCGAAGAGGGCGGAGAGGCGTGTTGATATTATGAAACAAGAAGAATCATGTGCAGTTTGTTATAAAATCCGCTGTCGCGAGTGCGGGTGGGAGGCGAGTGATGCTGAAGTTTTGTTGGTTCAAGAGCGTACACTGATTGCGTGTCCGGTGTGCGGTTGGAAACCCGGGGACAACATATGAAGAAAATATTGTCAAATGATCAAAAGCGGGTGCTCACCTTTATTAATAACTATCATTTAGCTGTTGTTACGACAACTGATCTGCAAAATCCATATCCCGAGTCAGCGCTGGTCGCGTTTGTCTGCAATGAGACGTTTGAATTTTTCTTTCAAACAAATAAATTTAGCCGCAAAGCTGAGAATATCAAGAAAAATCAGCATGTCGCATTTGTTCTCGGATTAGGACTCCATGATTTAGGGACCATTCAGTATCAGGGAAGAGTCGAGCAGTTAGCAGCAAAAAGGGACATCGAAAGATGCAAAAAACATTTTATTGCCAGCGGTTCTCCAACCGCCGAACCGAAATACCTTGATCATCCTGATGCACTGTATTTTAAAGTTACCCCTCGGTGGATTGGCTACCATGATTATACAAAGAAAAAGACGAACGTCATCGAGCTTACCGTTTTTTCATAAAGAGCATTGTTGGCAAGAAAAATAGTTTGTGATACTATACCAATATATGGCAGCACGCGCAGAAACACTACAAGGAAATGAGACAACGCATCGGGCAGATAGCTTTAAGAAAAAGGAAAGAAACAGATTTTGGAATAAAGTTATCGGTTGGGGAGTGGGTCTTGTTGCAGGATCGATCATCATCGGAGCGTTGTTGACGCCTTTTCTGCCTACGGCTCTTGCGTTGGCGCATCCGCTCGTTGTCGGGGTCATTGAAAAAACACTTTCAGTCGCTATGGGAAGTGGCATCGTAACCGGGCTCGCAGGCGCAACAGGTCGTGCTGCCTCTGAGTTTAGAAAATAAATCGAGTATCCTTCTTTATGCAAACTGCTCCAAAAGAACTTCTTATCGAAATTCTCAAGATTATTAATTATAGGAACAACCGGGAGGCATTTATTTTGGAATTTGAAGCAATGAGCTATATGGAGGCCATGGTGGATGTCGTCGATCAGCTACCTGATGATCTTGCCGAGAAAGTTAAGAAAGGTAAATTTGATGCAGCGTGGGTCAAAGAAAATATTTCCAAGGAAATGTATGTTGACCAGGTAGACAAAGTTTTTGGAAAGAAAATTGAAGGTTTGATTGATGCGGTTTCACCGGTTCTGAATTTGGCACAAAAGCAAAAAATCACCGAATTGATGCGCAATTAGGTTCTGTTTCATTGCTAGTTCGTAGGTCTCATGGTAAGATTGAACTATGGACGATACTGCCCAAACTTCATCTGTGCAAAACCCGCAGCAACCTGCAGAGCCGGGAGCGCAAGCTGCACCTGCACCGGTTTTGCAACCGGCTGCGAATCAAACGTCTCCAGCTACGCCGGCACAACCGGTGACCCGTCCCGTCGAGCCACCGCCGACCGGTTCGCGCGGACCCGAAAGGGGACCGGCGCAGTCAGGGACACCGCCGCGAGAAGCGGCACCGATTGATGAAGCTGACGCAGTCCAGCCTGCTGCTTCGGATGATTCGTCGGATGTTATTGACGATCCGAATGCAGCGACAAAAGCAGCTGAAGCGCAAGCCCCGGCAGAAGCACAGCCGGAGCAGGCAATAGAAGTGCAGGAATCGCATCCTCAGGTTGAGGTGCCGGAAGAATTAAAAGAAGCCGGTGTTGAGGCGGGACCCGATTCTCAAAAGGATCAGCTTCCCGAGGAGAAACAGGAGATTGATACGCAAGAGTCGGCATTTCAGGCCTCACCTGATCCCAAACAAGCTCTGGGAGAGGCATTACCGATGGATTATGTCCACGCAGTACAGCTCAAAAAAACATCCAAGATTCGCGACTCGGCAAAATGGCTGGCAAATGTGATAAAAAGACAATGGGAGATAATACAGGGGAAATAATACTATGCAATTTTCATTAGAAAATCCTGGGCTACTGCTATTTACCTTACTTTCGATAGTCGCAATTGTGGGGATTATTGTTGTTTCGCTCATTGGATTTGGCTATATCCTCATGCTCTGGCTTCGCAATCGAAATCGCGAATCTATATCACTCAATTCGACGCTCTTACAAATTACCGTTCCACGGGACAATGATACAAAGATTGACGCAGCGGAACAGATGTTTTCAAGTCTCGCCTCAATACGACGTGTTTGGAGTACCGATCGACTCTATTACCTCAAAGCTCAGCCACACCTCTCGTTTGAAATTGTAGGACTTCCCGGAGATATCAGATTTTACATGCACGTTCCCAATGCTTTTAAAGATTTTGTCGAAAAACAAATTAACGGAGCTTATCCTGATGCTGAAATTCTTCAGGTAACCGATCATGCAGCTAAGCAAAAACAGGGAAATGTTGTCGGGAGCGAATATAATATTTTTAGTGAGAACGGAAAAGTAGAATTTGCTTCAATGCATCTTAAGGGGAGTGATTATCATCCGATACGCGTGTACAAAGATCTGCCGGTAGATCCGCTCCTTTCATTGACATCGGTACTTGCAAAAATGGGAGAAGGAGAGGGAGCAGCCGTGCAAATTATGGTACGGCCGGCTGATGACAAATGGAAAAAAGCAGGGAGAAATTACATCGGGACCACCAAAAAAACAGAAGCAAATCCTGAAAAGGCGAGTTATAAGTCGGATAGTAAAGAGCTTGAAGGGATTGAAAATAAGATTCAAAAACCTGGCTTTGATACGATAGTCCGCATTGTCGTCTCTGCTAAATCCAAAGAAGCAGCTTCGGCGCATTTGAACAACATTATTAATTCCTTTGGTCAGTATACAGGCGTTAATATGTTCAAGAAGCATCGAATTAAGTTTAAAGGACTCTTTATGAATGATTTTATTTATCGGTATTTTCCGATGATAGGTCTGACTTCAATTTGTACGATTGATGAACTCGCGACGCTCTTTCATTTGCCCAACAAAAGTATTACGACGCCCGGTATTCACTGGTTGATGTCAAAACGGGCTCCAGCGCCATCAAATCTGCCTGACAGCGGTGTGTATTTCGGGAAGAGTAATTTCCGCGGACTTTCAAAGCCTGTGTATATTCAAAAAGAAGATAGACAAAGACATATGTATATTATCGGAAAAACCGGTACGGGAAAATCAGAACTATTAAAGCAGATGATTATGCAGGATATTATTGCGGGTGAAGGCGTGGCAGTTATCGATCCTCACGGTGACTTGGTTGAAGATATTCTGCGGCTTATCCCGCCGAAACGGGCAGAAGATGTGATTCTTTTCGATCCGGCTGACTTGGAACGTCCGATGGGTTTTAATATGCTTGAGGCGGCAGATGAGCAGCAAAAACATTTCGTTGCGAATTCAATTATCGGTTTGATGTATAAATTGTTTGATCCGAATAAGACCGGTATTATCGGTCCGAGGTTTGAACATGCTGTCCGAAACGCGATGTTGACAGTTATGTATGAAAAGGGGAGTACTTTTGTCGAGGTGGTGCGTGTTTTGACTGACCAGAATTATGTCCAGGAGCTTTTGCCCAAAGTTGACGATCCGATTATTCGAAGATATTGGACAGATCAGATCGCCCAGACCTCCGACTTTCATAAATCTGAAGTTTTGGATTATATCGTTTCAAAGTTCGGGCGTTTCGTTACCAACAAAATGATCCGAAACATCATCGGACAATCAGACAGTGCATTTAATTTCCGAAAATCCATGGATGAGCAGAAGATTCTTCTCATCAATCTTTCCAAAGGTAAGATCGGTGAAGAGAATTCCAACTTCTTGGGGTTGGTTTTGGTGCCGAAGATTTTGGTTGCAGCGATGAGTAGGCAAGATATGCCGATGGATCAGCGAAAAGATTTTTTCCTCTACGTCGACGAGTTCCAGAATTTTGCCACGCCTGATTTTGCGCAGATTTTGTCCGAGGCCCGTAAATATCGTCTCAATCTGATTGTGGCGAATCAGTTTATCGGGCAGATGGATGAAGAGATCAAGAATGCTATCTTCGGTAACGTCGGTACGATCGCCTCATTCCGTGTCGGTGTCACCGATGCAAATTATCTTGCGCACGAATTCCAGCCCGTGTTTAACGAAAATGATCTTATCAACATCGACCGATTTAACGCCTATATGAGGACTCTGGTGGGCGGTGAGCCTGTTTTGCCGTTCTCTTTGGATACGACCAAAGACATCACGAAAGAAAAAGCCATGCGTAATGAGCGGGTTGCTGAGCTTATTCGTGAGCTCTCGCGTCTCAAATATGGGAAAGCGGTTGCTGTTGTTGAGCAGGAAATCGCCAAGCGTGCGAAGTTATAGCGTTTGTCTCCTCATGTAGCCTCTGATATAATACCTACACGCGTCTGTAGTTCAGTGGTAGAACAGGTGTCTTATACACACCATGTCGTTGGTTCGAGTCCAGCCAGACGCACACTTCGACAAGCTCGGTGCAAACCCACAGGTTATTAGGAAAAAAAGTTTAGCCTCTGAAAAGTTTTCTTTACAGTTCGCTGAGGGTTGAGGTGTCTTTGGCACGTTCTTTAACGTATTCGAGATATCGTTCGGTTGTTGAGAGTCTTTTGTGTCCCAGAATCTTTGAAAGAAGGACGAGAGAAACACCGTGTTTTAAGTGGTGAGCGACAAAGGTGTGTCGAAGATCGTTCACCTTAGCATTTTCAATTCCTGCGATTCTGAAGTAGCGCTCGATAGCGGTACGGATGTTTCTGACCAGGAACGGTTTGCCTGATTTTGTGACAAAGATATGGTCGTCTTCGATTTTCGGTCTGAGCTGAAGGTATCTGCCGAGTGCTTCTTTTGCCGATTTATTAACAGGGACAATTCGTGCTTCATGTTTTTCGTGTGGTCTGATGCTGAGTGCATCTTCCTGGATATCAGCCATGCGAAGGTCGGCGAGCTCTCCGATTCTAATACCGGTTTGGAGAAGCATTTCGATAATTGCGTACATACGGGCATCATTTCGAGCTGCATCACGAAGTGCGCGGTATTCGGTTGGTTTTAAAATACGAGGTGCTGCCAATTCATATTGTGGGTGTGAAACGAGGAGGGAAGGATCGTCCGTAATGTATTCGTTTACTTTTAAGAATCGGTAGAACGTACGGGTAGAATTAAGCTTTCGTGAAAGCGACTTAGGCGTGTAGCCTTTTTCTGAGAGTTTACCCAAAAATTCCTGAATATCTTCTTTGGAAACATCGTGAACATTTTGCTTATCAAGCTCTTCGAGGAAGCTTGTGAGCTGGTCAATATCTTTTCCGTATGCCAAAACAGTCGCACTTGAATGCTTTTTGCTTTTGAGAAAATCAATGAATTCTTTGTGGGCGTCGCGTGTTTTTATTATTTTCATTTTTTTGTTAGTCCCATAATATCAGGAAATTACCTTATAGTCAAGCTCCAATCGTAGTTTCTCTGCAGGCATCTTTACAAGCGCAGACGAAAGAGTTTATATTATAATGCATTATGTCCCTAAAGAAAATAGTTTTTTTCGGTATCATCTTAGCCTCGATTTTTATTATTAATAGCTTTATTCATTCTATTTATAATCTTTGGCAGAAAAATGACCTCGTAGTAAAAGCAAAACAGGATCTTGCGCAGGAACAAAAAGAGAATAGAGAATTGAAAAAAAAGCTTACTGAGGTGCAAAATCCGCAATTTGTGGAAAAAGAAGCGAGAAATAAGCTTTTTCTTGCCAAGCCGGGTGAGGGGATCATTATTCTTCCGTCCGATGGACAAAAACAAAAGACATCCGACAAAAAAAGAGAGGATACGAGGCCAAATTGGCAAAAATGGTGGGATGTGTTCTTTTGAACTACCACAGTTCCGTAAACATGCCCTTGCAGATAAGTTCCTGTTCACGAGTCCGATCTAAGTATTCGACCCGTAAGCCTGTGGCCAGTCCTATTTCCGTTACTTTTTCTTTCGCAATCTCTCGGGCACAGATTTTCCATTCAATTACTTGCTGGGTATAGCTGGTAGAGAAAAAATCGGCAATAACCTCAGCAATATCATAGGCGCTGATCTTGTTTTCACGTTTTTTATCGGTAAGGTCACGGCTGGCGAGGTGGAGGAGTTGCCATTTACTGTTTTCTACCTGATAGACGCGCAGAATGATTTCCGTCTTGTCGGCAAAAATAATACCAAAAAATTCTCTCATACTCTCATGATACGAGAATTATCTCTAGTCTGTCAAGGGGAATTCTATTTTTTTGCTTCAAGAAGGAGTTTTTTTACCTCAGCGAGTTCTCGTTCAATAGAGGCAAGTTTGCTTGAAAGAAGTGCCTCGTCATTGTCTTCCTGAGTAAAGTAAGAGAAGGGATGATTGGTGGATTCGGCGATTTTTTTTAATTTACTGATCGGGGGAGTACTGCGGCCTTGTTCATAAGCAGAAACAGATTTATCTGAAACACCGATAAATTTACCGAGCTCATCCTGAGAGAGATGTGCATTTTTTCGTGCCTCACGAATACGCTGCGATAACTCGGTCAATTTTTTTTGATTTTTGACATCGACATTGCCCATATGTCTTATTATACTATACTTTATATGAAAGGAAATGCCAAGACCCGTTTTAAAGATATTCCTTTCGCCTCGCGCCCCAGAGAGAAGCTTTTGGCCTCAGGTTGTGAAAATCTTAGCGATGAAGACCTTTTGGCGATTCTCCTTGGTACCGGCTCGGCAAAGCAAAACGTCCTGGCGCTGAGCAGTGCACTTCTCAAGCGATTTTCTCTTGCAAAACTTGCCAAAATGCCATCATCTGAGCTGGCGGGCTTTCCGGGTGTCGGAAAAGCAAAGGCAAGTAGAATTCTTGCGGCATTTGAGCTCGGTCAACGGCTTTTCTCAAAAGAATCATTTGCGAAAGTCGTTATTCGTTCGACAAAAGATGCTTTAATGCAGCTTCGGGATATCGCCGAGAAGAAACAGGAATATTTGTTGGTTTTTTATCTCAATGCACGTTTCGAGCTGCTGCAGAAGGAAATTGTCGGACAGGGTAGTTTGAACAGTATGTTGATTACCGCCAAGGAAATTTTTGCTCCGGCGATAGCCACACCCTGCGCGTCAATTATTATTTCCCATAACCATCCTTCAGGTGACCCGAGTCCCTCAGAGGATGACATCAAGTTCACAAAACGTATCCATGAGGCAGGGGAGGTTATGGGTATTCCGTTGCTTGACCATCTGATTGTAGCGAAATCCGATTATTTTTCTTTCCGTGATCAAAAATGAACTATAATGCTTGGAAGACGAAAACAATGTTCATAAAGTTGCTTGTGAGGGATTTGCTGCAAGAGAAGAATCTCCTGTTGGGATTATCTCTTTTGGGTTTTTTCTTTTTTTTCATCTTTAATTTGTTCGGGAGCTCCGGTGAGCAGCAGTTTTTTGTTTTAGCGCAATCATTTCTTCACGGCCATGTCTATCTCGGACCCAGTAGTAGTACGCTTGACGGAAGCTATTTTCATGGTTTTGCCTATTGGCCACAGGGTGTTTTCCCGGCTGTTTTACTTACGCCGTTTGTCGCTCTTTTTAGCAATCTGATCCAGCAGGGGCAACTTCAATTTATCTTAAACTTCCTCAATTTTTATTTGCTTTATAGCATTGCTTATAAAATTACCAACAATAAAACAACCTCCTTGTGGTTGAGCTTTGGTTATCTTTTTTCAACAGTTTATTTGGCTGTCGGACTCGTTGCCTGGTCTTGGTGGTTTGCGCAGGTTGTGGCAACGTCATGCTTACTCCTTTTAGTGAGTGAATTCATGCATAAGCGAAGGTGGTTTGTTATGGGTATATGTGTTGCTCTTGCGACAGCAACCAGAATAGATCTTTTTTTTGCAGTATTCTTTCCGCTTTTTTCGTTGGTTTTCTCGAGGCAAAGCATGCCTAAGAAAGCTGCTAACGGACTTATCTTTCTTTCGCCTGTACTTTTCGGCTTTGCAGGTATCGCTTGGTACAATTTTATGCGTTTCGGTTCTGTCTGGGAATTTGGGTACGCATATCATATTCCCGCAATCGCCTCAGCAGGGAAGCTGTTGCAGCAGTATGGCGCGTGGAATCTTTTCTATTTTCCGACAAATTTCTATTATTTATTTTTGAAGGGAGTTGACGCTGTCTCTGTCACCGGAACAAATTATCTGGCGTACCCGTTTATTAAGCCCAATCCGTGGGGAATGAGCATCTTTCTCACGTCACCAGTTCTCTTGTGGTGCTTGAGAGCGAAGTGGAAAGATCAGATAGTCAAAGCCTCAGCAGCAACAGCTTTGTTTATGCTTATTTTTCTTCTCGGTTATTTCGGCATAGGTGCGCGGCAATACGGCTATCGATATGCTTTGGATTTCCAACCGTTTTTGTTTCTTATTTTGTGCTTTGCCTTCCGATCGGGGATGAGTCGCTCTGCAAAGATGGTTATCGTAGTTTCATTTTTCTTTAATCTGCTCTTTTTCTCAGGCATATTTACTTCTGTGGTACGGTGAGAGAGAGGAGTTGAATTTTCTTTTCTCTTGGCCAGCTTTTAATTTCAGCTTCCCGCTTCATTGCTTCAGATTTGGTATCAAACTTTTCTTGATAGATAATCTTGAGAGGTTTATGCGATTTGGTGTACTTGGCGCCGCGACCGTTTTTATGCTCCGAGAATCGCTTCTCAGGGTCATCAGAATAGCCTGTATAAAGAGAATTATCGGCGCAAAGGAGCATATACACGAACCACATAGAGCTATTGTACATGATGTGCTAGTATAGAAAACTATGGCACTATCCGAAGAGGAACATCAACGACAGGTCGATGAATTGAAAGCCGCATACGGAAAAGGTGGGAGGAGGGGGCGACGGGCTCAGTTGAGAGTATTTCTCAGACAAGAAGAAGCACGATTAGCGATTACCCGTGCACGTTTGGGATTGCCGGATCCTCCAAAACCGGTATCTGCTTTGAGAAGAAGAATTCGATTGTTGCGTGGGAGAAATTGAAAGCCTATAATATTGATTTTTTGTCATCTTTGTGCTAAAATTGCACAATTATGGCTAACGAACCAACTCCTGTACCATTCGGTGATTTGACTTCTCGTGATCAAGGAATGACGCATGTTGAAGGAAGACCATCAAGGCTAAGACTGGTAAAGCATGAGCCGGTTTTATTGAGTTCCTTGATGAATAAACTTCCGAAACGGCTAGAGCTTACTGAGTGTCGTGATGTTTACGAAAGATTGGCAAAAGTCCCACTTTATGGATTTACTGTTGAGGGTAGTGAAAATGATGAATTTTTTGTTGTTGGGCCGAGATTAAGCGCGCGAGATGTAAATGCTCTTTTATATTTTTCTGCACCAGACAGAGACATTTTTAAATTAGATACGGATGATATTATTAATGACTGGACATCGTTATACAATAATCCTGACTATAAGGCGCGGCTGACCGCTCACAGAACGATGCCTGGATGGGGACAGTATGAGGCAAGCAGAGAGCTTATCTTAGGTGTATTACAGCGTAATTATCCAAATCGATATTCAAATCAATTTGTACAAGCTGATCCTGATGATGTAGTCATTCCGGTTATGCATTGGAAAAAAGATGTTGAAGGCAATCGAGTACTTTCTCTCGACCCTTTAGACGAGGAAATGCGAACACGACTTGCTGAACAATTACCTGACTATGTTTCAGATCCATCAAGACTTGATGTCGGAATGGGAACTATTTTTCTCTCTGCTTATTCTCCGGATCAAACAAATTGGCCAAAAAGGAGCGGCTATCAAGAAGAGAAGGCTCCGCTTACTCAAACGATTGGTTCAACACAGGTATTGGCGTATGCTATTCGAAGAGTAACCGAACAACAACGAAAACCAGGGTCCGTACCGGATGATCAGGATATTCAGCAAAGTCCGATTCTTGCAAGTCTTGATACCTATTTTACGACAGGGGAGACGATTGTTATACCTGAGATTCTTGAACCACAACGAGCAGAACCAGATATGGATGTAACTGGTCATACAGAATCATTACTTATTCTATCTGATCTTGAAAGCACAATAGTAGATTATGAATATAACCCAGTGTTGTCTCAAAATTATTATCAAGAAAATTTTGTTAACCAAGAACCACTTTCTGGTGTGACAACGGTTTTTATCGGTAACAATAAATATGAAATTACTGAGAGTAATCCTCAAATAAATAAATCTTTTGAGCAAGAAAACAAATATTAAGAAGAGATGCAGGCGTATTATTGCCTAACGTTAATAAGGCCATTGGCAATATGGATAGGTAATCGCTGTTGCGGGGCTGGGAGTTGGACCCAGCCTATAAGATTATGAGCCTCATGTGCACCGTACACTACCCCGCGTGTTGAACAGCTAGTATACCATTTTTTACCCATAAAGGTCAATTTCCCCCGCAGGATTAGCTTCCAGCCTCTCTTTGTGGTAAAATCATAGCATTAAAAGCCAGGGTAGCTCAGTTGGTTAGAGCCGCGGATTCATAAACCGCAGGTCGTGAGTTCGAATCTCACCTCTGGTACAAAGAAGTTGAGATTTCAAAATTTCCTCCTACGCTAAAGCTTCGGAGGACAAGTAAAAATGTAAAATGACGAACGACAGTAAGTTTATCTTCTCGGGTCACACATGGTCTTCGGAAGAGGGGGAGGCAACGTTCTCCTATATAATTCAGCACAAAAATGAAGAATTTACGTTCCGTGAAGTCATAACATTTCCCGTTGACGGTCAGGTCAAAAATGTTCCCCAAGAATTACTGAAAAAGACACTGGATACACTTTTACTTGTCCTCGGCATGAGTTATTACAAGCTTTTTTGTCCGAAAGAAATTATTTTAAATGACATACATCTTTCCAAAGAACAGGCGGATTTTTGGAATACTGTTTATACTAAAGGCTTGGGAGAGTTTTTTTATCAAAACAAACTTGATTTCCATAATTTGATTTCATTTCCTATATCTGGTTCCACATCAACTCCTATTTCATTTCCCAGACAGGATCGATGCCTTGTCGGTATCGGGGGAGGGAAGGATTCAATTGTCGCCGGAGAGCTGTTGAAAGAACTACATAAAGACTTTACTGCTTTTGTCGTGAATGAGCATCCGATTAAAGAGCAGACAATTGAACTCTTGGGAGTAGAGAGTTTGGTTATCAAGCGTGAGATTGATCCCCAGCTGCTTATGCTTAACAAGCGAGACGACGTCTATAACGGACATGTTCCTTTTTCAGCCTTTATAGCATTTATTTCGCTATTTACGGCTCTTTTGTATGATTATCGATACGCAATTTTTGCGAATGAAGAAAGTGCCAGCTATGGTAATGTTACTTACTTGGGAGAAGAGATCAATCATCAGTGGAGTAAGTCGCTTGTGTTTGAGGATTTGTTTCAGCAGTATGTGAAAACATTTGTCACACCTGACGTTGAGTATTTTTCGATCCTTCGACCTTTCAGCGAGATCGCCATTGCCGGACGATTTGCTCGGTGTCCACAATATTTTCCCGTTTTCTCAAGCTGCAATAAGAACTTTAGAATAACGGAAAAGACTGACAAGAGGTGGTGTGGAGAATGTCCGAAATGCGCCTTCACTTTCCTCATGTTGGCTGCCTTTTTACCAAAAGAAACAGTCGTTGGGATTTTTGGTCAGGATTTACTGGCAAAGGAAAGTTTAGTACAAACGTACAAAGAATTACTCGGCGTTGTGGCTGTTAAGCCTTTTGATTGCGTCGGAACACCTGAGGAAGTGACCGTGGCGTTTTCTCTCGTTCGCCGGAAGAACGAGTACGAGGGCGATGTGAGCATGGAGTTTTTCACGGCTGTAGTTTTACCAAAAATGACTGACATTGCAAGGCTTGAAGATAAGGTGTTTGCATTATCAACAAACCATAAGATTCCGAAAGCATTTCAGGAGGTGCTCGCAAAATGACTATTGAAGAATTGAAAAAGCATAAGCGGATTTTGATCGTCGGTTACGGTGTTGAGGGGAAAGCGACTGAGGCGTTTCTCAAGAAGCATTGTCCGGATCTGCTGATCGGCATTGCAGACAAAAAGGATGGAGAGGATTATTTGTCCAAACAGAAAGATTATGATCTGGCAATCAAGTCTCCCGGTATTCATCCGCGGTTTTTGAATATCCCATACACCACAGGAACCAATATTTTTATGAGTAATTATCGCGGGAAAACAATTGGCATAACAGGAACGAAAGGGAAGAGTACGACGACGACACTTATCTATAACATGATGAAGAAAGCAGGAAAAGATGCATATCTTGGTGGCAATATAGGAGAGCCTATGATTGATTTATTGGACAAATTAAATGATCACTCATGGTCAGTGCTTGAGCTCTCAAGTTTCCAACTACAGGATATAGAGAAAAGCCCGAATATTGCGGTTTTTTTAATGATTACCCCTGAACATTTGGATTATCACAGTGATGAGCGGGAATATCTTGAGGCAAAGCGTAATATTCTTCGATTTCAGACCAAAGATGACTTCGCTATTGTCAACAGAGATTACCCGGCAAGCAATGAATCTGACGTTATGACAGAGGGGAAAGTCTATTACATTTCACGGGAGCGCGAGACAGATAACAGCTGTTATGCTTTCGGTGACAGTATTTGGCTTCGAAAAGGGGAGAAAGCAGAAGAAATTATCAAACTCAAAGATGTTTTACTTCTCGGGAAGCATAACCGTGAAAATGTTTGTGCGGCAGTCATGGCTGCGTCGCTTGCGGGCGTTAAGAAGGAGGACATCGTTGCAGTACTGACGAGTTTTACTGGACTTGAGCACCGCTTGGAATATGTCGGCGAACAATATGGTATCCGTTTTTATAATGATTCTTTGGCTACGGTCCCTACTGCTGCTATCGAAGCGGTGGAAGCATTTGATGGTCAAGTTGAAACGCTGATTGCCGGCGGCTATGATCGGGGCAATGACTATGCTCAAATGGGTGAATATTTAGTTAAAAGCAGTGTTCGAAATCTGATTCTTTTTCCGCCAACCGGTGAACGGATTTGGGAAGCGGTTGTCGAGGCGGGAGGAGAAAAGATGTTCACCCATCATGACGTGAATTCCATGGCGGAGGCGGTGTTGCTTGCATCCGAGGAAACAACTGCGGGCAAGATTTGTTTGCTGTCTCCGGCTGCGGCAAGTTTTGGAATATTTAAAGACTACAAAGACCGGGGCAATGCGTTCAAGCAGGAGGTTCGTAAGCTCGGACTGGCATAGCCTCGCCATATATGGTATACTTTGGGTCACGCAATGGGTATGAATAACAAGAAGTTTCCGAACGGTAAAAAGAAAATTGTAAAGTTCCGCGCACGATTTTCCTGGAAAAATGTGATTCTTTATGGGTTTTTACTCTTCTTTTCTTTGTTTGTTTTTTCCGCACTCAGCGCTCCTTATGAAAATAGCCAGAAAATGTCACTTTCCCAAGTTGTCTCACTTGTTAAAAGAGGAGAAGTTTCAGAGATCGTTATTACCGGTGATAAATTACAGGTAGTTCAAAAAAGCGGGGCAAAAGTTGAAGCAGTAAAAGAACCGGGATCGGATGTCTACTCACTTTTCAAGAATGCCGGTGTTTCTTTGGGAGAAGCAAAGATAACCGTAAAAGACGAGAGCAGTATGAATAATTGGCTCAATATTGCTTCAGCCGTTTTGCCGGTAATCCTCATGATCGCTTTTTTCTACTTTATTTTTCGCCAAGCACGGGGAACACAAGAAAGCATCTTTTCGTTCGGCCAGTCACGAGCCAAATTATTTAACAAAGATAATCCTCGAGTAACTTTTGCCGATGTCGCAGGTGTTGACGAAGCAAAGCAGGAGTTGACGGAAATTGTTGATTTTCTTAAAAATCCGGTGAAGTATCGCGCAATGGGAGCCAGAACGCCGAAAGGTGTTCTTATGGTCGGGCCCGCAGGTACAGGGAAGACGCTTCTTGCACGGGCAACCGCAGGTGAGGCAAATGTTGCTTTTTTCTCTATGGCAGGTTCGGAATTTATGGAAATGCTGGTCGGTGTCGGAGCAAGCCGTGTCCGGGATTTATTTAACACCGCAAAAAAAGCGCAGCCTGCTATTATTTTTATCGATGAAGTTGATGCAATCGGTCGCCAGCGGGGCGTTGGACTTATGGGCGGACACGATGAAAGAGAGCAGACGCTTAATCAAATTTTAGTTGAAATGGACGGATTTACCCCGAATGAGCATGTCATTGTTATGGCTGCAACAAACAGGCCTGATGTTTTGGATCCTGCACTTGTTAGGCCGGGTCGTTTTGACCGAAAAGTTGTCTTGGATCTTCCTGATGTAGAGGGTCGCAAGATGATTTTGGCAATTCATGCCAAGGGAAAGCCGTTTGAAGCAAATGTTAATTGGGAAAAAATAGCCAAAAGAACCGTCGGATTCTCGGGAGCGGATTTGGAAAATATGCTGAACGAATCTGCAATTATGGCTGCACGACTGAACAAGAAAGCAATTGATATGGCAGACTTGGAAGAATCCGCAACCAGAGTTAAGCTCGGTCCTGAGAAAAAACGACTTCAGTCAGATTTGGATCGACGAATGACAGCCTATCATGAAGCAGGTCATGCGCTTGTTGCTTGGGAAATGCCGCATGTTGATCCGATCCACCGCATCTCGATTGTTTCACGAGGGATGAGTCTGGGTCACACGATGACTGAGTCAATTGAACGCGTTCATGAAACAAAAGCGCATCTGCTTGAGCAAATCGCCGTGATGATGGGCGGTCGGGCAGCAGAAGATCTTATCTTTGATGACATTACCACAGGCGCATCTGATGACATTGAGAAGGCCACACAAGTAGCCCGTGCAATGGTAACGAAGTTTGGCATGTCGGAGCTCGGTCCTGTCAATTTTGACGGTGAACGATCAATCTATGAGCAAAGCGATCTTTCTCCTGAAATGGCTGCCAAGATTGATGCGGAAGTAAAAAAGATTTCAGAAACAGCATACAAGAAGGCCACAATGATTCTTGATAAGCTTCGTAAGCAGCTTGATGTTGTGGCAGAAGAATTATTGAAGAAAGAAACCATCGAAGGCGATGATTTTGTTACACTGATCGGTCCGAAGAAAAACTTAGCAACCGCACAAGTGAATGCACGATGAATGAAGCTGTTATAGCGATTGTATGCGATTTCGATGAGACACTCGGAATAGATACTATCACGTATCTCCTCACTGAAAACAATGTCTCCCAAGAAGAATATTGGAAAGAAGTTGCTGCATTAGTCAAAAAATCCTGGGATCCGCCGCTAGCATACATGTATCTTCTGATGGAGTATGCCAAACAAGGCAAGATTGATATTTCTGAAGCTGCACTCCGGAAGCTCGGCAAAAAACTTCCTTTGTTTCCCGGACTGCCCACGGCACTTAGTCAGCTACATGCTTATGTCAAAACAGAACCGTTCTTAAAAGAAACAAAAGTGAAGCTTGAGTTTTTTATTATCAGCGGCGGCTTGGAGGATATGATCCGGGGGAGCAGCTTGGCACAAGAAGCAGATGCAATTTTCGGAAGTTCGTTTGCCTATGATCCGAAGACAAAAGAGGCAACGGCGATCAAGTCCGCGATTTCTTTTACTGAGAAGACGCGATTCTTGTTTGGTATTAATAAGGGATTAAGAGAGCAGCAGCTTCGGGAAAATCCGTATCAAATCAACAAAGTGATGCCGCAAAAGGACAGAAAGATCCCTTTTTCGCAGATGATTTATATCGGTGACGGTCCTAGTGATGTCCCGAGTCTGTCTGCTCTTTTACAATACGGCGGAACGGGCATAGGTGTCGTCTCGCCGCACGATACGTTTAAGCGTGGCTATGAATTAGCAAAAGGAAAAAGGATCACTGTCGGGCCATACACGGCGAATTATAAAAAGGGATCTGATATGCGAAAAGTTCTGGAAGAAACAATTCTTCGCATGGGACTTGAGATAGCGGAACAAAAAAGAAAACACGCACCAAAGTAGGGTAGGACTTCTATGTTAGAATAAAAATTATGAATAAATTGTTGCTCATCGACGGTAATGCGATGATTCACCGTGCATATCATGCACTTCCTCCACTGACGAATTTAAAAAAAGAACCGGTACAGGCAGTGTATGGCTTTTTTTCCATGCTTTTGAACGTTCTTGCAGATCAGGAGCCGACACACTTGGTCGTTTGTTTTGATCGGGGTGCGCCGACGATAAGACAAACGATGTTTGCCGGGTACCATATCCACAGGCCGGAATTGCCCGATGAATTTGTTCATCAAATTATCTTGATTCATGAGTTGCTAGAAAAGATGCACGTAGCGATGTTTGAGTTGGATGGCTATGAGGGCGACGATTTGATCGGGACGATTGCAGAAAAAGCAGCAAAGGATGCGGACGTGGTTATCCTTACGGGCGATCGCGACATGCTCCAGCTTGTGAATAAAAAAGTACGGGTGCTTATGCCGCTGATTGGGATTAGTAAGACCGTTATGTTTGATGAAAAAGCCGTGGAGGAGAAATACGGCGTGAAGTCATCGCAATTCGTCGATTATAAAGCCTTGATCGGTGATGCATCGGACGGCTATCCGGGAGTCACAGGGATCGGACCCAAGACTGCGAGTAGTTTGCTGCAAAAATACGATACATTTGAAAATCTGTATAACAAGATTGGTGAATTACCGGAAAAGGTCGGGTTAAAGCTCGCAACCGATGCCGAACAGGCAGCACTTGCAAAGAAGCTTGCAAAAATTATTACCGATTCGCCAATACAATTTGACCTCAAAAAATCTTCCGTAACTGATTTTGACATCAAAAAATTGCTTGGAGGATTTAAAGAGCAGGGATTTAAAAATTTGACTGCTCGGTTTGAAGAAAAATTTGGTAAGTCTGAGGAGCAGTTGGGACTCTTATGAAAGTTGCATTAGTTCACGATCAAATAAACGATTATGGAGGAGCCGAGCGGGTATTGGAAGCTCTTTGCGAGATGTATCCAGATGCTCCGATTTATACGGCGTTTTACCGAAAAAATTCGATTGCCTGGCAACATTTTAAAAAAAGGAAGATAATTCCTTCATGGGCGCATTACCTTCCATTTTTTGCAACCAAACTCCATAGTCCGCTTCGTTTTCTTGCTCCGTGGATCTGGGGGAGTTTTGATTTTTCCAAATACGACGTCGTCATCACTTCAGCCTCGTGGTATGTCACCAAGGGTATCGAAAAAGCAGGAAAAACAATAGAAATCTGTTATTGTCATACGCCGCCCCGCTGGCTATATGGCTATAAAACATCAATCGAGCTGCAGCGTTTCTGGCCGGTGAGAATCTACGCAACAATTATTGGCCACTTCATGAGGCTTTATGATTTTGCAGCGAGTCAAAAGGTTGATTATTTTATTGCGAATTCGGAAGAGATAAAAGCGAGAATAAAAAAATTTTATCGTCGCGACGCGGCTGTTATCTATCCTCCGGTTTCTTTGCCTGAATCAAGAAGCAAGAGTCATGAATCAAGAAAACGGGATTATTATTTTGTTGTCAGTAGAATTGTGGGAGGGAAGGGATTAGACCTTGCCGTTGAGGCGGCGAACAAGCTTGGTATCAAACTTAAGATTGCCGGTTCTCCGGCCGGTTATTATACAGAGCATAAAAAGTTGGCACAGATGAGCAAAAAGAATGTCGAATTCTTGGGACACGTAACAGATGAAGAGCTCGTCCGGCTCTACGCCGGGGCAAAAGCATTTTTGGCCATGGCCTCTGATGAAGATTTCGGAATCACCCCGGTTGAAGCGATGCTCTGTGGTACACCGGTAATTGCCTATCATGGGGGAGGGTATAAAGAAACGGTGATTGACGGCAAGACAGGTGTTTTCTTTCACAGTTTGACAGCCGAGAGTTTGGTTGAGGCGATTAAAAAGTTTGAAGCCCTTCGACAAGCTCAGGGTAAACAAATGATGGAGGATTGCAGGAAACAGGCTGAGAAGTTTTCCAAAGAGCGATTTAAGAAGGAAATAAGAGAATTCATTGCCGAGAGAACAAAAAAGTAATTTTTCCCCCAAACTTATCCTTGTCAAGAGACAAAACAGGATAAAATAGCCTCAATCTAGATCAGTACTTGTTTTTTTAAAACTTATCTGCTACTATTTATTTTTAGCACCTAGTGTTTTCTGATTTTCTCTCAAGAAAAGAGAAAAAAGAGGCCGTGTGTGCTATTTTTATGGGCAACAGTAACGGTCATGAAAGAGTAGTTATATCAGTAGGAGGTTCTCTTGTTGTTCCCAATGGGGGAATTAATACTAAGTTTCTCAACCAACTGAATGACTTCATTCGAAACCAGCTGGCGCAAAATCACAAGCGCCAGTTTTTTTTGGTTATCGGCGGTGGATCAACTGCAAGACGGTATATTGAAGCCGGTCGTGAGGTTGTCGGCCATGAGCTCAGCAATGAGGATTTAGATTGGCTCGGTATTCACGCAACGCGACTGAATGCTCACTTAATCCGTACTATTTTTCGTGATATTGCCCACCCGAATATCATCAAAAATTATGATGTTATTCAAAAGGTGGAGGAGCCGGTGGTTGTTGCTTCAGGATGGAAGCCCGGAAGATCGACAGACTACTGTGCGACACTCCTTTGTGAGGATTACGACGTCCGTAGCGTTATCAACCTCAGTAATATTACTCAAGTCTGCGACAAAGACCCCAACAAATTCCCCGATGCCAAACCGATAAAAAACATTTCCTGGACAGAGTTTAGAAAATTGATAGGGGATGAGTGGGAGCCGGGTCTTAATGCACCGTTTGATCCGATTGCAGCCAAAAAAGCTCAGGAACTCGGCGTTCAAGTCGCTATTCTGTCGGGAAGTGACTTCAACAATATAAAAAAATATATTGAAAACAAAGAATTCATCGGAACCGTGGTAGAATAGGAAACGATTGTTCCATTGTTCAATTGTTTCATTGTTATTGAATAATGTAGCAATTCAGCAATGAAGCAATGATTTTACAATCCCTCACTCTCCAAAATTTCAGAAACTACACCAAAGCCGCTTTTGACTTCAGCCCGCAAACGACAATCATTATTGGTCTTAATGCCGCAGGAAAAAGCAATTTGATTGAATCTATTTTTTTACTTGCGACAGGGAAGAGTAATCGGTCGGAAAAAGAAAAGCAGTTAATTCAATTCGGGAAGAGTGTTTGCCGGATTACCGGTGAAATACAAGGTCAAGATGGCGAGAAGGAAAAATTGGAAATTGCCATGGTAGACCAGGGAACGGTGTTTTTAAAAAAGAAATATCTGGTGAACGGTATCGCCAGAAGGCGGGTAGATTTTGCCGGCCATATCACGTGTGTGTTGTTTACTCCTGCCGATTTGGATTTGGTTTCGGGTCAGCCCGGCAACAGGCGACGATTTTTAGATGAAGTTTTGGAGCAAGTGGATATGGATTATCGATTGTCTGTGAGTTTGTATACCAAAGCTCTTCGTCAGCGTAATGCGCTTCTGGAGCAGGTTCAGGAGACAGGCAGTCGTAATGCCAAGCAATTTGCTTATTGGGATGAAGTGCTCATTAAAAATGCCTCAGTGATTTCCTACAAAAGAGAAGAATTTATTGAGGCGATCAATGCCAGGCAGAAAGATTTTTTCCCGTGTCTGTTAACTTATGATAAGAGTCTGATGTCTGCGGAGCGGTTGCTGCAATACAAAGATGCCGAAGTCGGTGCCGGCGTGACATTGGTCGGTCCGCATCGTGATGATGTCATTATTCAGACCTATCACGAAAAGTCAAAAGAACTTGTCGATGTCCGATATTTTGCGTCTCGTGGACAGCAGCGGTTGGTGACGCTTGAGCTCAAGCTTGCCCAGATTGCGTATATGTTGGAGAAAACAGGAGCAAAGCCGCTTCTGCTTTTAGACGATATTTTTTCAGAACTTGATAGTGTGAATATCAAAAAAGTCCTGCAGCTTGCCGGGCAGCATCAAGTAGTGATCACCACAACGCATAAAGAGTTTGTCGAAGATGCTGGCTTGAAGCAAGTTGAGATGGTAGAATTAGAGAAATAGTATTTTGTATCGAGTATTTAGTATGAATACGTTTAACCCGGAAGAACTAAAAAAGCTATATATTCCATCACCGGATTCCCACAAAGGACAAAACGGAAAAGTGATGGTTATCGGAGGGTCGCATTTGTTTCACGCTGCGTCTTTGTGGTCGCTGACGATTGTTTCTCGGATTGTCGATATGGTGTTTTATTCCTCAGTTCCTGAGAACAATCAGATTGTTGAGGAAGCAAAAAAGGAATTCCGAAACGGTATTGTGGTCAGACGGGATGATATCGAGTCGTACATTGAAGAATCAGAAGTCGTCCTCCTCGGTCCGGGAATGCTGCGCGCAAAAGAAGTGAGTCATAAAGAGATCGAAATGAGCTTGGAACAAATTAATAATTTGGAAGACGAGGGAGAACAGAGTTATTTTTTAACCAACTATTTACTTAAAAAATATCCACAGAAAAAATGGGTAATTGATGCCGGCGCCTTGCAAATGATTGATCCGCAGTGGCTTTTGCAATTGAACGGGAATGTCATTGTAACTCCGCATCCTCTTGAATTTGAGCGGGTATTTGGCGTGAAAGCGACAGAGGAAACGATTGTGGAGATGGCGAAGAAATATCAGGTAATTATTTTAGTTAAGGGGGAGAAGGATATCGTTTGTTCCCCCGACACATGCATGGAGATTGGTGGCGGGAATGCGGGGATGACCAAAGGCGGGACAGGGGATGTTCTGGCAGGGCTCGTTGCTGCACTCGCAAGTAAGAATGAGTTGTTTTTGTCTGCAACAGCCGGGAGCTATATTAATAAGAAGGCAGGAGAAGCTTTGTTTGAGAAGGTCGGTTATTATTTCAACGCCTCAGATCTCGCGGATGAGATACCAAAGGTAATGAAGCAAAGCCTCTAGACAAACATCCTGTAGTGATGTAAAATACTGTCTACTATGAGTATTGATACAAACGAACCAGGAAGCTTACCACAAGAAGTGCAGGATCGTGCGCAAATTGATGCAATCCTTTCCAAACCAGGTGTCAGGGAAGTGCTGGAAGAAGTCGAAGCAGAATTTGATGCTCTTCCAGGAAGAAGATTATTGAGCGGTATTCGAGCTGACGGTATGGTTGTGATTGCTCAAACATGGTCAGTCCCTGTTGATGAGGATACAAGAAGTACTATTGGTGATATTGCAGAAAGAATTGGGGCAGCTATGGATGGAGAAAAGGTCAGAGCAACTGTTTTAGGCACTAATCTTCCTGTAGATCAGATCAAAGCTTCAAGACTCACTGTAGATTTTACTTTCCGAGATATGGAGAATATGAGAGATGGAAGTCACACATTTCCTGAATCAGGTGTTTTTACAGCAAATGAATTTGTTAGAAGAGCCGGTAGCTTAAGAACAGCAGAAGCAATACAAGCTATGGATATTACGCCAGGTACAGATCCAGTAGCAATTCTCTTGAAACGAACCGGTGGTTTTCGCACGCCAGGATATGGAGATGGATTGAAATTTCCCTATGTAGGTGGAAAACCTCTTTATCCACTTCCTACGGTCACTAAGGCATAATCTTAGTTGCCTTTTTTCGGGAAATATGCAAGAATTAGCCTTGCATGTATTCTCCCAAGTACACTATCACCACAAAGATCCTCAAATATATCGGCATCATTGAAGCCTGCAAAGAAGTTATTGACCATGCACCGCTCCTCCCATATTACGAAAAAGCATTCCAGACAGACGCGATGGTCAGAAGTGTCCATCACGGAACCCATATTGAAGGAAATGAACTTGATTTTGATCAGGCAGAGCGGGTTATGCTCGGACAGCAGATTGTCGCACGGCCGCGTGATATTCAGGAGGTCATCAATTATCGTAAGGTTGTTGAGTATATCGATAAGCTCCAGACAGAAGATCAAAAGTCTTACATCGATGAATACTTGATCAAAACGCTCCACCGGATGACCGTCGAGAAAATTCTGTCACCCGAGCGTTGCGGTGTCTATCGAAATACGCAAGTGCTTGTCCGCAATAGTCTCACGGGTCAGGTCACCTTTACGCCGCCGCCTGCCATTACCGTACCGCTTGCGGTACAGGATCTCATTGCTTTTATGAATAAAGCGACTGCAGATGATATTCATCCGATTCTCAAAGGGGGAGCAGTTCATTATGAGCTCGCTCGTATCCATCCGTTTGTTGATGGCAATGGTCGAGTTTCCCGTGCACTCTCTACGTTTATTCTCTTCAAAGAAGGCTATGACATCCGAAAGTTTTTCTCGCTTGAGGAATATTTTGACAATGATGCCATCGCGTATTATGACAGTCTTCAGAGTGTTGAGAGAAACAGTGGCGACCTGACCGAATGGCTGACATACTTCACGGCAGGTCTTGCAATTGAACTTACCAAGATTAAAGAAAAAATTGAGAAAATTTCTGTTGACAGTAATCTCAAAGAGCGCTTGGGCGGCACGCCGATTCTTTTGTCCAACAGGCAATTAAAAATTATTGAATACATTCAGAAAACAGGGTATATGCAAAACCAGGCTTTCAGATCGCTTTTTCCGATGGTATCGGAAGATACGGTGCTTAATGAGTTGAAGGGGCTGATGAAAGCTGGTATTATACGAAAATCCGGAAGTACCAAAGGCGCCAAATATGTGATGGGGAAATAAGTTAAAAGTTTAAAGTGCAAAATTCAAAATTTTTAACTTTAAACTGCAACTTTTAACTTTTAATTTTGAACTTTTAATTTTTATGACTTTTTCTAATTTAGCTACTTATTTTGAAAAACTTGAACAAACCTCCTCAAGGCTTAGTTTGATAGATATTCTCTCAGAGTTGTTTACATCGGTGAAGACAGGCGAACAGCTTGAAAAGATTTGCTATCTGGTGCAGGGAAGAGTCGCTCCGTTTTTTGAGCCGATTGAATTCGGGATGGCGGATAAGACAGTTGCAAGTGCTGCATCTGTCGCGTATGGGATTGACCGGGAAAAAGTGCTTGCTTTGTATTCAAAATTAGGAGATATGGGCTTGGCAGTGCAGCAGCTTAGTGAAAAAAATAAAGTGCAAAATACAACATTGACGATTGACGATATCGTTGCTGTTTTGTTTACTATTGCCAAGACGTCGGGGGATGGGACGGTTGAGAAGAGAACCAACTTGCTTTCGGATTTGTTGAAAAAACTTGATTCGGTATCGGTTAAATATGTTGTGCGTATTGTTTTGGGCAACGTGCGTCTGGGCATTGGGGACCCGACAATTCTTGATGCGCTTGCTCTTGCTATCGGCGGGGATCGTGCTCAACGAAAAGTACTTGAAGGAGCATATAATCGTACTTCGGCACTCGGACTCGTCGGTAAAGTTTTTAAAGATGACGGTTTGAAAGAAGTTGAAAAGCTTAAAGTCCGTGTGGGCTTTCCCATCCGGTCGGAACTTTGCGAGCGGCTCCCGAATCCTGAAAAGGTGATGGAGAAAATGGGCAAGGTTGATGCACAGTATAAGTACGACGGATTTCGTGTTCAGATCCACAAAAACGGCAATGATGTCCGCATGTTCTCCCGTAATCTTGAAGATATGAGCAATATGTTTCCTGAGCTGATTGAGGGAGCGCGTACTCAGATTAAAGCGAAGACAGCAATTCTTGATACCGAAGCCTTGGCTTACCAGCCCGAATCGGAAGAATTCTTACCGTTTCAGGAGACAACCAAAAGACGTCGCAAACATAATATCGAAGAAGTTGCTAAGACGCTTCCTTTGAAGGCATTTGTGTTTGATATTCTGTATGCAGACGGGAAGTCGTTGATTGACGAACCGCAAAGCGAGAGAATGAAAATTTTGGAAAAAGTTGTTTCTCAGGGAGATATATTGCTTCCTTCTCCGGGAAAAGTATTGGATGATGCAAAGGAGCTTCAGTTGATGCTGGATGACGCAATCTCCAAAGGACTTGAAGGCGTTGTGGTGAAGAAAGTTGATTCGCTCTATGAAGCAGGAGGGCGCAATTTTAACTGGGTGAAACTGAAGCGTCATTCATCAGGGGAACTCCAGGATACGATCGACTGTGTTATCCTCGGTTATATTTACGGAAAAGGAAAGAGAACGGCGTTTGGCGCAGGAGCATTGTTGGTCGGTCTGTATGATGAAAAGAATGACGAATTTGTCAGTGTAACGCGCATCGGGACGGGATTAAGCGATGAGGAGTGGAGAAGTATTAAAGATCGTGCTCATGGCTTGGAGTCAGATCATAAGCCCGCACGGGTGAATTCACTTATTGTACCCAGTGTTTGGGTAAAGCCTGAGATTGTCATTGAAGTTCTGGCAGATGAGATTACCAGAAGTCCGATGCATACTGCAGGAGCAGTTTTGGATGGCGAGACGAAGGAACCGGGCTACGCACTTCGTTTTCCGAGACTCGTTTCGTTCCGAGATAAAGACAAAAAAGCCGAAGATGCAACAAGCGTGAAGGAATTAATTGCAATGTTTAAGCAGCAGGGAAAGAAATAATGCATTATTTATCAGGTTGAGGAGTCGATTTGTTTAGTTTATCAGCGGGTGGACTGGAGGGTTGCCCCACTGCGTCAGTTTTGGCAAGATGACTACCCTCAATGGTTGCTGTATCATCTGGATGCCGATCCTGTTTGCCTTCCTGAGGCCAACCGCTCAAGGCATCACCGACAATTCGCTTAGCCTCAGCAGCGACATCTTTGGCTTGTGATGCTGCTGTTTGATCGTCTCGGGGTGGTTCTCCGGTATTTTCTTCAGACATGTATTTATTGTATATAATATTTTTTTTAAGGAAACAAGTAGTAATTTAGCGTATGTTACAATAAGTATCGTGCATTTTGTAACTGATCTTCATTTACACTCCAAATACTCTCGTGCAGTTTCTCCCAATATGACATTACCGGTTATGGCAGAGTATGCGTTACAGAAGGGTTTGGACATTTTGACTGCTTCCGACTGGACGCATCCGCTGTGGTTTAAAGAAATTCAAACACTTTTAGAACCCGCAGGCGAGGGAGTTTATAAATTAAAGGAAAATGAAGGTTTACAGGGAGGAGAAGGGATGGAAGGGAAAAAGAAGCATAAAGAGATTTTGTTTTTATTATCTACAGAGATTTCAAGTATTTATAAAGAGGGGGACAAGCTCAGGAGAATTCATAATCTTATTTTTGTTCCGAGTATTGAGATAGCAGAGAAAGTTACCAAGGAGCTTCTGAAACGAGGCTGTAATCTGTCAGCTGACGGAAGACCGATTGTCGGATTGTCTTCAAAAAAGCTTTTGGAATTACTCTTGGAAATTGATGAACGGTGTTTTTTGATTCCGTGTCATATATGGACACCTCATTTTGGGATTTACGGAAGCGCATCGGGGTTTGATTCATTAGAAGAGGCTTTCGGTGAACTTGCTCCCAAAATTTATGGCATAGAGACGGGTCTCTCAAGTGATCCGGATATGAATTGGCAAACGGCAGAACTCAAAAACAGAACGATTTTATCCTTTTCGGATGCGCACAGTGCGCCGAAAATGGGGCGGGAAGCAACGGTGTTTGACTTGAAGTCGCCAACATATGAATCTGTCCGTCAGGCAATTATGCATTATTCGCCTGATGCAAAGAAAACCGAGAATAAGATTGCATACACGATTGAATTTTATCCTGAGGAGGGAAAATATCATTTCTCGGGGCATCGAAACTGCAAGGTTGTTTATTCTGCCGAGGATGTGCGCGAGAAGGGGACAACCTGTCCGGTGTGCCGCAAGAAATTGACTGAGGGAGTTTTTATGCGTGTTGAACAATTATCGGATCCGAAACTGTTCGGTCGCGCAATTGCCAAGAATAACGAACAAGGACTCAAATGGTATACCGATAAGCTACACATACAGCCGTCGTATGTGAAGCTTGTGCCGCTTTTGGAAATCGTCGCGGAAGGAATGGGATCGACCGTTGCCAGTCAAAAATCGAAGGATCTGTTTGTGAAACTGTGTCATAATTTGGGGTCTGAGCTTGAAGTCTTGCTCCGCAGTCCACTTGAAGCAATCGAAAAAGTTTCCAGTAAAAAGATTGCAGATGGCGTGAGGAAAGTACGTGAGGGGAATATTGTCATCGATCCTGGTTTTGACGGGGAATTCGGTAAAGTAACTATTTGGAACGAAGAAGAGGAGAAGACAATTGCAAAAGAAAGTAATCCGCAATTGAGATTCGATTTATAAAAATTGGTTTCGACATACATACTCTTTATTTTTTTGTGCTACAATTATTGTGAGTTCGTCTCAGAAAGGGGGTGAATTGTATGGCAGAAAACGAAAAAAAAGCCGCAAATCTTATCGAATCGCTTGATGGTTTTTTCAAGCAGGCACCAAAGCTTCCAAGCTCAGCTACTGATGTTTTGGTAAAGATAGCTCCTTGGATTTCTCTTATTTTTGGTATTCTTGGTGTTCTTGCTGGCTTGAGTCTTTTAGGATTATCACCGGTCGCAATGTTGGGTGGTATCAACTACGGATTCAATGCTCTCGCAACAGGAGTTATTAGTATTGTCGCAAGTGTTCTTATGCTTATGGCATATCCGAAGCTTGTTAAACGGGAATACAAGGGTTGGGAATTATTGTTCTGGTCGGAAGTTGCTAATGCAGTCGCAGCAGTTATCTCAATCGCCAGTGGATCTATTGGTGGAGTAATCGGTGTTCTTATCGGATTATATTTGTTGTTCCAAATTAAAAGTTACTACAAATAGTAAGAGAATGAATTTATCGAGAAAGCGGGCGTAGGCAACTAGGTCCGCTATTTACCGATTTGAATATCTTCGCGCATTGAGATATAAATCGTAATCGTTTTTAGGGATACCATATCTTTTAAGACCAGCGACAAAGTCAGCTTTATCGATTGTTTTATCTGGGTTTTTTCGTACTGGTATAACCAGGCAAAGAGGCATTTGTTTTCGCTTGTCGGGATTAATGTCTACCTGCCCCACAAAATTAATAACATAATAAAGATCAGGTGTTTCAACAGCTAAGAGTGTTAATAAAGGATTTCTTAGATCGATACGAAGTGGTCTTGTCCCTTGGTAGGCAAGACTCTTCCATCTCTCTATGCCTATTACAGGAGTAGGACTCTCTTGAAAAAGTTCTTGTTGAAGCATTGTGGCTGCTATTTCATGATTTACAAAAGTACAGACATCCGGTGTAGATGCAGTAATAGGTTGTCCTCCTGTTCTTTGCATTACCCAGTCTGTACTATCCCATATACTGCTTGGTCCTCTGCGTCGATGCATTTCTGCAGTTGCTCTTTCGTAAACACGTGTGGCGAATTTATCCATCTCTTTAGGATTATCCAATAGAGGATGCGGATGAGTAACGATTATTTCTGGTCGACGTGTCCGTGCAAACGACAGGTACTCTAATAATCCCATAGTATCTAATTATAGGGATTTTGCTATTTTTGTCAAGGTTTGCAAGGCTATTGGTCATAGGTAATTCGCAATTTACATTTTGAATTTTGAGATAGATTTGTGGTATAGTAGAACTGATGAAGTTGATCGTTGGACTTGGAAACCCCGGAGAAAAATACGAACACACCCGTCACAATTTTGGCTTCACGGTCGTTGAACAATTCCTCAAAGATTTTGAATCGGTAGATAAAACTGTCTGGTCACTCAGTGATAAAGTAAAAAGTGATATTGCCCTCATTGACTGGAAGTCAAAGATCGGAAATACCGAAAGAATCATTCTCGCCAAACCCAAAACATATATGAACAATTCCGGGATGGCTGTTGGCTTACTCGCTTCATTTTATAAAGTAGAGTCTGCGGATATCTGGGTTGTCTATGATGAACTTGATTTGCCTGTCGGTTCGATGAAGATTCGATTCGGTGGGGCAGCAGCAGGACATCACGGCGTTGAATCTATAATGGAAAATTTGGGGACGGATAAATTTTGGCGATTCCGAATGGGAATCGGCGTCTCACATCCTCATACAGGTCGGGAGCGACGGGAAGACGGCAAAAATCATACCGTCGGAAGCCAAGCCATTAAAAAAGCAGATCAACTGGTGCTTGGCAAATTTTCTTCAGGAGAGCAGGGGAAAGTGAGAGAGTTGATTAAGCACGGCTCCGATGCGCTCCAGATGGCACTTGAAAAAGGCATGGAAGCTTCGATGAACAGGTATAATACAAAATAATGCAGTCAATTAAAAACGTCCTCGATAAGTTTAATCCTACCACCGATAAGTATGTCTCTCGAGAGTTTCAAACATTCGGGATGCATCTGACCGAATCTTTAAATGACTACAAGCATAAGTCTTTGTATATGAAGCTTGCCAAGACTGTGCACAGGTCCCTTCTTGAAAAAGCCCTCAGTTTTGTTATTGACAGCAAGGCAGATAATAAAGGTGCTCTTTTTATGTGGAAGCTGAAAGAATTGAAGGGTGCCGCCAAGCCAAAATCTACACAGAACAAATTATTTTAATTTATGCAACAAGCTCACGTTTTTATTTCAGGAAGTGTTCAGGGAGTAGGATATCGCTATTTTGTCCGCAGTAATGCCCGAAAGCTCGGATTGACAGGTTGGGTTCGCAATACCGAAGACGGTGGCGTTGAGGCAGTTTTACAGTCTTCGACAAGCTCAGACCAAGAGGGAAAAAAGAAAATTGAAGAGATGATTGAACTATGCCGTAAAGGTCCGATGCTTTCAGAAGTCGAACATATTGGATTTGAGTGGGAAGAAAGGGAAGAATCGTTTGCCTCATTTGCTATTCGTTGAGATGTATGGAGAGTCTTTGCTTAGGATAAATGTTATATGGCTAAATTGTTAACCATAGAGCCATTTGACCATGTAACGTATTATTTCTTCAATTCCTGGTCGATCGCTTGTTTTATTTGATCGAACGGAACTGCGCCGGTAACCCGGACACCGTTAATAAAGAAGGTTGGTGTTGCATCAACCTGTGCGATTGATGCGTCTGCATTGTCATCGCTGACATTCTTTACAAATTTTCCGCTTTCAAAGCAGGAAGTGAATTGGTCGGTATCCAAGCCGACTTGGCCTGCGTAGTCAGCAAATTTTGCTGCTGCATCTGCTGCTGCCAAAGGAGCCCACGTGTCTTGGTTTGCAAACATGATGTCATGAAATTCCCAGAATTTTCCTTGATCATTAGCGCATTCGGCAGCTTCAGCTGCTTTTTGAGCGTTCGGATGAATACTGACAAGCGGGAACTGACGATAGGCGAATTTAATTTTACCTGTCTTGACATAGGTATCAATAACCTTTTTTTCCGAGTCGGTAAAGAATGATTTACAGAAAGGGCATTGAAAGTCGCTGAATTCAACCATAGTTACTTTGGCGTCCTTATTTCCGAGGATGGGGAAGTGACCGTTTGTTATTCCTTTTACAACAGCAGGCGGTGCAGGAGGAGCCTGTTGTTGCGGATTTGCCCCAACGGCTGCGACAGGATTTTTTAACTGCTCTTGCAGATAGATTACTTTATTGGTCAGCATGCCGAGAACAAATGCAAAAATGACAAGACTCAAAACGAGAAAACCATTAATACCTGTGTCGGAGAATTTAAATTTGGGCAAACGCATTGCAAAGGAACTTTTCTTCATCTTTTCCCATTCTAGGGTATTGGAATAAACTTTTCAATAGACCAAAATGAACATTTTTGTCAGTTGACATATCTCCCTAGGGGGGATATCATGAAGACATGGCATACAGACCAAAAGATACACATGAAAGAATTATCCATCGTCTCAAAATTGCACGGGGACAATTAGATAAAGTGATTAAGATGATGGACGATGATGCCTATTGTATTGATGTGATGCATCAAATGCACGCTGTTGAAGCAGGACTGAAAGAAACGGGCAATCTGCTCCTGGAAAATCACCTCAAAGGATGTGTCTCCGGTGAAATTAAAAAAGGAAACGCTGAGAAGTCGATTGCGGAGATTATGGAAGTATTCAAAAAACATCATTAAAAAAATGAGCAAACGATTTTGGTTATTTATAGGTCTCTACATCCTCATTCTGTTGATTGCGGCAGGATTTCTCTTCGGTAAAAAATTCCTTCCTCAGGAAAAAGTACATTATCACGCAGGTTTTATCGTTTTTCAAAATAATAAGAAAGTAGATTTTTCAGACTATAAATATATGGACGTCAAACCGTGCACGGCTGATGAAAAAGAAGTCGGAGAAGAAGATGAACAATTAGAAAAAGCACATCTGCATGACAAGGTCGGAGATGTCGTTCATGTCGAGCAGTCCAATGCCACATGGAAGGATCTCTTCGTCAATATTCATTTCCCGATTGATTACTCCAAAGCAACAGCCTTTGTGAACGGTCAAATCATTCCCGACTTTGCTAATCAGCCAATTCACCCGTACGAGAGCGTTGTTCTTTTTATCGGAACAGTGGACAAAAGTCACCTCAAAGAAGCAGTAACGAAAAAACATATTCAAGAGGAAGAGAAGAGAAGTGAGAGTTGCGGAAAGTAATCTATGGAACTTGATAAAATTTTAGTAATCATTTTTTCTCTTGGAGGCATCGGCTTTACCTACTGGTTTTTCTTAATGAAAAATGAAAAAGAAGTCGCTGCTGACGGAGATGTGATTGATATTATTGTTGAAGGCGGCTACAATCCCGAAGTCATTGCAATTCCTCAGGGTAAAACAACAAAACTTACTTTTATTCGTAAAGATACAAATAGTTGTCTTGAAGAAGTTGTCCTTGGCGACTTTAACATCAGAAAGTATTTACCCCTAAATGAAAAAATCACGGTGGAGTTACATCCTGAAAAGAAAGGAGAATTCGGCTATTCGTGCGGCATGGGCATGTTCCACGGAAAGATCGTTGTGAGGTAATATGGCAGAAGTAAAGAAAACATTTTCAATAAAAGGCATACATTGCGCTTCGTGCGTCAAAGTTCTGGAAAGAGCATTGAGCAAGGTTACTGGAATAAAAGAAGCAAATGTGAATTTGGCTACTGAACAAGCAACAGTCATCTATGACGAAAATGTCTGTACAACAGAGCAAATGGAATCAGCAGTTGCAGGTGTCGGGTATCAAGCAATGGTCGATGGAGAAGCACTTGATGAAGATAAGCAAAAAATGGAGAAGCAAAGAGAGCTGCGGCTACTTCGTAATAAAGTAATCGTTAGTTTAGTTATTGGTGGATTGATTTCTTGGGGAAGTTTTCCGGGTCTCATGCAATTCTCGCCAAGTTTTCTGCAAAATTTTGGGGTGCAATTACTTCTGGCAAGCATTGTGCAATTCTGGCCGGGACTTGATTTTTATAAGGCAACAATTCCGGCGCTGCGGCATAGAACTGCCAATATGGATACTTTGGTTGCTATCGGTACGACAGCTGCCTATGCATACTCGGTAGTCGTCACTGTGTTTCCTCAGTTGGTAGCAGGTCTTGGTATTGAGCCGATGCCGTATTTTGATGTCGCGGCAGTAGTTATCGGTTTAATTCTTCTGGGTCGGTATTTTGAAGCAAAAGCAAAAGCAAGTACCTCGGAAGCGATAAAGAAATTAATCGGTCTTCAGGCAAAGACAGCTCGGGTTTTGCGGGATAAGAAAGAAATGGATATTCCTATTGAAGACGTGCAGATCGGCGATATTATCCGAGTCAGACCCGGGGAGAAGATTCCTGTTGATGGTGAGATTGTGGAGGGCGAATCAGCCATTGATGAGTCAATGGTAACAGGAGAAAGTATCCCGGTTGAAAAGCAAAAAGGAGACAGCGTCGTCGGTGCGACGATGAATAAAACAGGCAGTTTTACCTATAAAGCTATGAAAATTGGTCAGGATACGATGCTTGCGCAGATTATTAAACTTGTACAGGAAGCACAGGGGTCAAAAGCGCCCATTCAGCGCATTGCTGATGTCATTTCTTCTTATTTTGTTCCGATAGTGATAATGCTTGCGATCGGCACGTTTGCCGTATGGTACAGTGTCGGACCAAATCCTGCGTTGCTTTTTGCTTTACTTAATACAGTGGCGGTGCTGATTATTGCGTGTCCTTGCGCCATGGGTTTGGCAACACCGACTGCGATTATGGTCGGGACGGGAAAGGGAGCGGAGCATGGGATTCTTATCAAAGATGCGGCCAGTTTGGAGGTAGCGCAAAACATTTCCACGGTTATTTTTGATAAGACGGGTACGTTGACGAAAGGAAAGCCGGAAGTGACAGACGTACTGCCAATTCACAATACAAAAATCAAAAGTGAAAAGTTGCTTCAGATTGCGGGATCGATTGAGAAGGGATCTGAGCATAGTTTGGCTGAAGCGATTGTTAAAAAAGCGGAAGATGAAGGGATTATCCTGAGCAGGGTTGAGGCATTTCAGGCAATTGCGGGACAGGGCGTTAAAGGGAAAATCGGTCGAGATGAGATTGTCTTTGGTAATCGAATGTTGATGGAGAAGGAAAAAATAAGCTTCAAAGAGCAGGAAAGCGAAATACAGCAATTAGAGCAAGAAGGGAAGACAGTGATGTTGCTGAGTTTGAACAGCGAACTTGCAGGGCTGATTGCGGTTGCAGATACATTGAAAGAGTCAGCTAAAGAGGGGATAAAACTTTTACAGGATATGGGAGTTGAAGTGGTCATGATAACAGGAGACAACTACAGGACCGCTGACGCGATCGCAAAACAACTCGGAGGGATTCGTGTTGTAGCTGATGTGCTCCCTGAAGAAAAAGAAAAAGAAGTAAAGAAGATTCAGGCGGAAGGAAAATCGGTTGCCTTCGTTGGCGACGGGATTAATGATGCACCGGCTTTAGCAGCTGCAAATGTCGGGATTGCGATGGGCAATGGGACAGACGTGGCCATAGAAGCTGCAGATATTACTTTGGTGAATAAAAATTTGACATCTGTCGCGGCTTCGATAGCGCTTAGTAAGCAGACGATGAGAACAATAAAGATGAATTTGTTTTGGGCTTTTGGCTACAATGTGGTGCTTATCCCAGTTGCGGCAGGGGTCCTGTATCCGATGTTCGGTTTGTTGCTGAATCCGATTTTTGCGTCATTTGCTATGGCACTCAGTTCACTATCAGTTGTCGGCAATTCGTTGCTTTTGAAAAGAGTGAAATTATTTGTATAATGGAGCAATCACCATACAATGGAGAATATTAATTTACTGACTATTTTTATGACCGGTTTGTTTGTCGGCGGACTGACATGCCTTGCCGTGCAGGGAGGGCTGCTCGCTGCGACGCTTGCACAACGGGAAGAGGAGAGGCTGAAAGATCAGGCTAAAAACGGAAAAGCACTTCCGATTCTTGCTTTTCTCATTGCCAAGCTTATTTCTTATACAATTTTTGGTGCGTTTTTAGGTTGGCTCGGATCACTGTTGCAATTAAATATTCAGGCGCAGATTGTGCTGCAGTTTGCCGTGATTATTTTTATGGTAGGAACAGCGCTTAATTTACTGAATGTTCATCCTGTTTTCCGCTATTTTGTGATTCAACCGCCCCGATTTCTTGCCCGTTTGGTCAGAAATCAATCAAAGCATCATGATGTATTTGCGCCGGCTCTTCTGGGTGCATTTACGATTTTTATCCCGTGCGGGACAACACAAGCAATGATGGCACTTGCCGTCGGGTCAGGAAATCCGCTTCTTGGAGCGGCAATTCTTTTTGCATTTGTTCTCGGGACCAGTCCGGTTTTCTTCATCTTAGGTTACTTCACGATGAAACTGGGGGATCTGTTGCAAAAATATTTTATGCGCGTTGCTGCCGCTGCATTAATTCTGCTGGCCCTTTTCAATTTAGAAGCAACCTTGGCTCTTGCCGGTGTACCCAATATCTTCTCAAATATCGTCAAACAAAGTGTTTGTGTGATTAGCTATTGCGGGGAAGAGGCGGCCGGGCAAACGCCGGTGAACGAACAAACAATTATGATTACGCCATCAGGCTATACGCCCAATAGTTTTACCGTATCTGCCGGCAAGGATGTGAAAATCAATTTAATTAACCAAAATGCATTTGGATGCATGCAGGCATTTACGATTCCGTCTCTCAATCTTCAAAAGGTCGTCGGTCCAAGTCAATCTCAATCGTTTACGTTTACCGCACCCTCAAAGCCCGGCAACATTGCTTTTATGTGCAGCATGGGGATGTATGTTGGGACAATAAAGGTAATCTGACATGATTAAAAAGACTCATTTTAAAATAATTGATATGCATTGTACGAGTTGTGCGATGACAATTGATGGGGATCTGGAAGATACAGGAAAGGTTAAATCTTCAAAAACCAATTATGCTAAAGCACAAACCGAGGTTGAATTTGACCCGGAAAAAATAACGGAGAAAGAAATCCTCGGGGTAATTAAGAAGGCCGGATATACAGCGAAACCTGAGTAAACGTTCTATGGTTCTATGGTTCTATGGTTCTATGGTTCTATGGTTATAACGTTAGACGTTTTAGCCATAGAACGTCATCTCGCTAGCACTCGCGTTAGCTATGGTATATAATTACCTCATTGATCTATGTTAAACCTTCGTCCGCTCTCTCCGGTTGCCCACTTTCTTTTTAAGTCGTTTACGCAGGAAGAAAGGTCAACGCATGAGGAGCACAAGATAACAGTTAATCCGATTGTCTCCAAATTTGCCTCGTGGTATGAGAGGCTTCGTAACAGCATGGAGTTTCGCGAAGATGAAGTCGTGCTTCGTGCGACAATCGAACGTATTCTCAAGCGACGCTTGCTTCTTGGCGGCAACGGGAAAACCACAGCCGAGGCTTTGGTGAAAGAATTGCTCTGGGCACGATATTTGCCTGAGAATGAAGTTTCCAAGTCGATCGTTAAACATGTTGAGGAGACGATTGATTTATATTTGGGACTTCGTTTGAAGGTTATGGAGCAGCACCGGGTTTCCGATACTATTATAAATGATTGGATTTATGACCTTATGTCTTCGGATATCCAATACATTCTTAACCCCAAACGCAAGAAAGAAGTTATGACCAATTTTATGTTCCACGTGCTCAAAGACGACGTAAATATTATTGACGATACTCCCGAGACAAAAGACGCGCAGGTTTTCATGGCTGTTCGTAAAGCCTACGCCAAAGATGATCTGGCATTTCTTCGTTATCATATGTTTTGTCAATATTTCGGAAAATTGACTCCGGAAACGCTTGATTACACGGCAACTCATTTTCTTACCGGGTATAAAGAAATTCTCAAAGAGCTCACGTATCCGCTCAAAGATAAGATTTACACCTACGTAAAAAGACGAAGTGCGGCTTTTATTATTCTTGAGGATGTTTTACTTTCAGATGTCGATAACCTCAAGACAATGCTTGAAAGTCCTGATGAACTTGAGCAGGCAGTATATGCAGCCTGCAATGCCCGCTATAAAAGTATTTCATCAAAGGTGAGACGGGCAATTATTCGTTCTGTTTTCTTTATTTTGCTGACCAAATTTGCTTTTGCTTTTGCGGTTGAAGGGTCATACGAAAAATTTCTCTACGGACATATTATCTGGTCTTCGATGATTTTAAATATCGGCATACCGCCAATCCTGATGATTGTCGTGAGTTTTTTCATCAGAACACCGGGTGATGAAAATTCCAGACGTATCCTGGACTTCATCAATCAGTTGCTTTATGAGGACAATCCGAAACTCGGCAATCAATTGATAGCTTCAAAGACTCAGGCAAAGAATGTATCTCTGCATATCGCTTTTGATATTTTGTGGCTTATTGCATTCGTTATTTCTTTCGGAGGGATTATTTTGATTCTCACCAAACTGCATTTCAATGTGGTAAGTCAATTTATCTTCACCTTCTTCCTGGCAATCGTTTCCTTCCTTGCTTACCGAATCAGTCTTCTTGCGAATATTTATCGGGTTGGGGATAAACAAGGGCTCGTAACGCTTCTTGTTGATTTTCTTTTTATGCCGGTTATTCAGGTGGGGAGAAGGTTGACCGACGGTATCAGACAGATCAATATCTTTTTGTATTTATTTGATTTCTTTATCGAAGCACCATTTAAGCTCCTTTTTGCGTTTTTTGATCAGTGGTTCTATTACCTCCACGCCAAGACGGAAGAGTTGGAATAAAGTTTCATACCATCTTATAGTATGATATAATAAAAGGATGAAGGAAAAGCTTCCGACTCCCCACATGATAAGACAGTCCGTTATAGCAACAAAAGCAGGCGAATATGATAAAGCCGCCGGATTTGTTCGCCAGATTGCGGATTGTCCTGTAGATAATTTCCCCCGATGGAAAACGTTTATTCAGCAGCAGACAATGCAGGCAGCAAGTGCCTATGTGCGAGCGGAGGTAGGAGGGGCTGAAGTAGAGGTAAACCCGTCAATGGTGGCTGTTCGTTTGCGTAAGGCACAAAAAGTCATCAGAAGAATCTACGATAATTCTGCGGTACGGAAAGCGGCAAGTGAAGTGACGACCGATATGGGAATGTATCCGTATGATTTTGTTACCGAAATGGCACGGGATAGAATTGCGTATACCTTAACTCTGGCGCACTTGACAGGCAATCCAGAAATTTTAGAACAGGCAATTACCTTAATGGATGGCGCGATTGAAAGCTCACAGGATCCCAGAGTCAAAGCGCTCATCAGCTTTGAGCGGGAAAAAGAGCGTGTTCAAAATGATCGTTCAGGGCAGACATTCTCCGGTCTGACAACTGCTTTTGAAGAGTATGTCAGTACTGTTGGTATGACAGCATATCCGGAAGAGGCAGCACGTTTAGCAGCTCAGTTCTCTCTGGAGGCTGCAGAATTAGGGGTTTCCGGTTGTGAGAAAAGAGGCATTATCATGTATCGATTCGCAATGAATTCGGGAGAGATGAGGGAAAATATTCTTTTGCAGGAAGCAAGAAAAAAAATGGAAGCAAAAGAAAGGTATCGCATGTGGCAAGCAACAAAACCCGTTGGTGCCAATTATGAACTCACGCTTTCTTTACGCTAAAAGTTTTTCTCTCTCCTCAGCTTTGATTGACTTAATAGGCTTTTCGTCTATAATTACACCACTATGTCACAACCTGAAGATCGAAGAGTCCAGCCGGATCCGGGGTCACCTGAGTGGTTTGCCACGGCAAATCATCAGAACGGAGATGCGCAGCGATTAGTAGGAAAAGCGATGCATGCAGGCGCAGCAGTTGTTTTTGACGATCAAGCGCTTGCCGATGATATTTATCCCTGTCTTCTGAGTCAATCGGCGAGGAGAGGAAGGGGAGTATTGGAGCCTAGCGATAGAATTGGTTATGCGTTTTCTCCTGTTATGATTGCTATTGCGAAACATGCTGAACTCAGTGTCGGAGACCCGATTTTTCAAGCAGTGGCAGCAAGACACTATCTCTATACTATGGAAGGCTATGCAGGGAGCGTGGGATTCGCCGGGTCTGCTATTACAACGACAAGGATAGATACAGTGACAAAGAAAATTATCAGTACCAGTACAAATGATCCGGACAAAGAAAAAAGAGAGCTGCAGGGACGTTTGGTGGGAATGAGAGATCGTCTGGCCACTTTTGAAGGTAACATTCCGGTTGCGGACCGAGAGAAACCTGAGCTCTTAAGTTATGTTTTTCGGGTGCCTGATTCCGGAACGCGTAATAGATTACTTGCTCCGATAAAGGACGGTAATTGGGAACCTCTCAAAACAGCAGTAACTGCCATGAAGGCCAAAGTGCAAGACAGACAAAGAAGAGGTTGACACCATTCATAAGGCTTTGCTATTATTGATAAACGATTATGTCAGATGTAACCTTCACCGATGCAGATTTCAAAGCAAAAGTTCTTGAGAGCAAGCTTCCTGTTATTGTTGATTTCTGGGCACCATGGTGCGGCCCGTGCCGCATGGTCAGTCCGACTATTGATGAGTTGGCAAAGGATTATGAGGGCAAATTGGTTGTCGGCAAAATGAATGTTGACGAAAATCAGGTTCCTGCAGCTCAGTTTAATGTCATGAGTATCCCAACAGTTATGATTTTTAAGAACGGACAGCCGGTAAAAAGTATCGTCGGCGCACAAGGTAAAGAAAGCTACAAAAAAGCAATTGAAGAAGCCCTCGCAAGTTAATTTATGTACGACGTTATAATTTTAGGCTCAGGCCCCGCAGGACTAACTGCCGCTATCTACACCACCCGCGCATCGTTGAAGACGCTTATTATTGCAGGCGTGAAGTGGGGCGGACAGTTACAACTCACAACCGAAGTCGATAATTTTCCCGGATTTCCTGAAGGCATCCAAGGCCCCGATCTGATGACTAATATGCGAAAGCAGGCTGAGCGATTCGGTGCGGAGATTGTCGACGTTGATTTTACGAGTGTCGATTTGGCAAAACCTCCGTTCAAAGTCGAAGCAGGGGAGAAGACGTACGAAGGAAAAGCAGTGATCATCGCAACCGGTGCCGACACGAAATGGCTTGATGTTCCGGGAGAAAAAGAGAGAATCGGCCGCGGTATTTCCTCCTGTGCGCCCTGTGATGCGCCGTTTTTCCGCAATAAAAATGTGATCGTTGCAGGGGGAGGAGATTCAGCAATGGAAGAAGCGCTTGTTCTTTCACGATTCGCTACCAACGTGTTTATTGTTCATCGCCGGGATTCATTTAAAGCAAGTCAGGCAATGCAGGACAGAGTATTTGCCACAAAGAATATCCATGAAGTTTATAATACGACGATAGAGGAAGTTATGGGTGAGCAGCGGGTGGAAAAAGTAAAATTCGAAACAAAGCCTTCCGACAAAAGTTTGCTCACAAAGTCTGTTGAAGAAATCGATAAAGTTGCAGCTCCTTTGCTTCCTCATAAAACGCTTGCTGTGGAAGGGGAGAGTATTATTTGGGAAGCAGATATTAACGGTATCTTTGTCGCGATCGGACATATTCCAAATACCAGTGTTTTTAAAAATATTGATCTCGATGACAAAGGGTTTATCAAGGTTCACGAGCACACCAAAACGAATGTCGAGGGTGTTTTTGTTGCGGGAGACGTTCACGACAGACAATATATGCAGGCTGTGACCGCCGCTGGATTCGGCTGCGCCGCAGCGCTTGAGACTGAGCGCTGGCTCGAAGAGCAGAAGTAAGCTACTACAAGCTCAGTCCACGTAAAGCATTTTCAATTCTTTCTCCTGTTTCATCATACGCTTTTCCTGCAGTAATCGATCTCACGGTAGCCAGAATTCCCGCTAATTGGTCTTTGGTCGGATGAAGTCTGCCACGCTCCATTTTGATAAGATCCTCCAGGGGAATGCCGGCTCGATCGGCAAACGTGCGTAGGGATACCCCATTGGCTGCGCGTAGTCTTTGCAGGTCCGAACTGGCGTCCTGCAGGACTACACCTACCTTTCCAAGCTCTCGTAAGCGACGCTCTTCATGAGCTGCTGTCGCTGTCCTTTGAACGGTGGGCACTCTTGTTGTTGATGCGCCATCTCCCAAAACATTACCAATACTACTTTTTCTGGGAGGAGGATCAATGTGCGGTCGATGCCTGTCAGGAGAAAAGTCCGCATCCAGCCGTGATTCTATTCGGGGGGCAGAAAAATTGAAAGGCGGCGGCGGTTCAACCGGTGCATCATCGACCACAGTATCAACCCGTGCGGTAACTACAGTTCGTGATGGTGGTTGTTGTAAAGTTTTTTCTTTGGCAGCCAGTTTTAGCTGTCTGCTTTCTTCTTCAGCTGCTTCCAGCCGCGTCCGAAGTTCACCGACCAGTCCTTCCGCTCTGAGTCGTTGCGCCTGTTCCGAGGCACGATTCTGTTCGGTAAGATTTGCATTCAGGCGATGATCGTCGGCGCGTCTTTCAGCATCAGTTAATCTGCCTTCCAACACTTCTTTATCGGAAACAAGTCGGGTAATCTGACCTAAGGCTTCATTACGCGCTGTTATTGCACTTTGCGCGGCTGTTTTTGCTTTATCTCGTTCATCTGTGGTTATATCGACAGTTGTAAGTAGGGCTTTATTGCCTTTTGTCAGTCCGGCAGCAACCGCTTTTGCGTTTGCCGCATCTTCTTCTGCCTGTTCTGCCCGCCGTTCGGCGCTATTAGTTTTACCTTCTGCACTATGAAGCGCTCTGAGGAGTTGTCCTCTGTCTGCAAATGAAGGGATACTGGACGGTAATGTGGGGGAGCCGCGCTTGTCGGTAGTAGCGGGGCGTCCTCCTCTGTGTGTGGGATGTTCTCTGCCAAATGCCATAATGCCATCGACGAGCGGGTCAACGGCAACTCCGTTAGTAGGTTGGGTTGCTGTTCTTCTTTTTCTTCGTGCAGCTGCAGCAGCTTTGCCTGCTGCGATAATTTCATCAACAACGTCAATCGAGGGACGATACGCATCTCCCATTCCAGTTCCGGGGGTAAGATCTGGCGGTCTTGCCATATAAGGTTAATCAGGATTGTAACAATACTTATTTATAAATAAAAGAGGCAAGTAGTTCTAGATTAGAAAAAAATAAAAACCAACTATTGACAGCCTTTGGAGGCTGTGTTAAGATAACTCCTACGAACCAAAAGATTTGTCGTTTATGATGCTGTCAAAAACAATAACTTTTTCTTACCCTTTGGGGGACTAGTTTAGCCTCGTATCATCACTTCTTTTGGTCACAAATTCGCTCTTTAGAATTAGTTCTTTTGGTTTTTTTCGAGGGTAAAATGATAGATTCGGGCCTGTAGCACAGCTGGTTAATGCGCCTCATTTGCAATGAGGAGATCACCGGTTCGAATCCGGTCAGGTCCACCGAGATTTTAGTCTTTGAGGCAAACCCTCTAGTAAGAGAGGGTTTACCTGAGAGACTTAATAAGGAGATGGCTCTTTAACAAGTGAAGAGAATATCCCGCGTTTACTCCGCAACGGGCGGAATAGATACGGGATAAAATAACGTCTTAAACACCATGTTTCATTACGGGAACGTGGTGTGTGAAAAATTTACAATTAATGCCAACAATGGATGCCTTGGAGATTTTTGCCGAGGAAGGACGTAGACGGCGACGATACTCATCGGGGAGGTGCCATCAACCTTTGATCCGATGGTTTCCGAATGGGGTAACCTATTCATAATGAATGGCCACGTATAAAGTTAATTCCGTAAGGGATTATATAGTATCTGGCTGGGCACGGCGTGAACTGAAACATCTTAGTAACGCTAGGAATATAAATCATATGAGATTCCGTTAGTAGCGGTGAGCGAAAGCGGAACAGACTAAACCCACTCTTTAGTGGGTGTTGCAGGGCAGACGATATTCGATGTATTTTACATAGCAGAAGGATCCGGAATGGTCTTCCAAAGAGAGTGAAAGGCTCGTACGCGAAATGTAAAATACCGATAGTTTGTTCCTAAGTACCATGGAGCACGATAAACTTTGTGGGAATCCGGGTCGACCACGATCCAAGTCTAAATACAAAAATCTACCGATAGTGAACTAGTACCGCGAGGGAAAGGTGAAAAGCATCCCGGAAGGGAGATGAAATAGAACTGAAATTGTTGGCTAACAAGCAGATAAAGCCTCGTAAGGGGTGATATCGTGCCTATTGAAGAATGAGCCGGTGAGTTTTTGATTGTTGCAAAAGTCTAACCAATTACGTTGGGGAGACGAAGTGAAAGCGAGCCCTAACTGGGCAAAATAAGTAGCAATCATTAAACCCGAAACCGGGTGAGCTAACCTTGAGCAGGTTGAGTCCCTCAGAAATGGGGGAGGAGGACCGAACTCGTGATCGTAGCAATGATCTGAGATGACTTGAGGTTAGGGGCAATATGCCAAACGAACCCGGAGATAGCTGGTTCTCCCCGAAATATATTAAGGTATAGCGCTGGTTATACAACAGGGGGTAGAGCACTGAATGGTTCGCGGCGGAGCAATCTGTTGCAACCAATCAAACTCCGAATACCTGTTTTTTTATTCCAGTAGTCAGACTTGTCGGGCTAAGCTGATGAGTCAAAAGGGAAACAACCCAGATTCCCAATTAAGGTCTCTAAATAGAAGTTAAGTTTTTAAGGAAGTCACGATCCATAGACACCCAGGAAGTTGGCTTAGAAGCAGCCATCTTTTAAAGATAGCGTAACAGCTCACTGGCGGATGGTTTGTGGCGCCGAAAATGAATCGAGGATTAAACTTCTTACCGAAATTGGAAACTTTATAGTGATTTATCACTATGGATTGGTAGGGGAGCGTCTCAAGTGCAGTGAAGTTGGTGCCGTAAGGCCTGGTGGAGCGCTTGGGAGTGAGAATGCCGGCATGAGTAGCGTAATGCAAATGAGATATTTGCACACCGAAAACCCAAGGTTTCCTCCGCAATGTAAATCATCGGAGGGTAAGTCGGCCCTAAGGGTCTTCCTCGTTAAAGGGGATTAACCCGATGGTCAAGTCGTTAACATTCGACTACAGGGTATGTGTATTATAAGGTGGTGACGGAGTTGGAAAAATCAAGCCCAGCACGCTGGGTCAAAGCAGTTAGATAGTGATGATAGGTAAATCCGTCGTCGTGTTTAATCGAGCTGTGATTGAAAGTTCCCTAGCAATAGGGGATGATTTGATACGTTTCAGTTTCCAGGAAAAGCCTCATTATGACAGCCGCAAGGCTTGTCAAAACACATATTCTTCCGTACCGCAAACCGACACAGGTGGGTTGGTCGAGTAGACTAAGGTGACCGGGAGACAGATGATTAAGGAACTCGGCAACAAAAGCTAGGCGTAACCTATGGGAGATGCCTTGCCCCAATTTATTGGGGCCGCAGCAAAAGATTATTTAGCGACTGTTTATCTAAAACACAGGTCCCTGCAAAGCCGAAAGGCAACGTATAGGGGCTGACACCTGCCCAGTGCCGGTAAGTCAATGATGGTGGCTACGATTCGTAAGAGTCAAGGTTGTTATCAAAGCTCCGGTGAACGGCAGCAGTAACTATAACTGTTCTATGGTAGCGAAGTTCCTTGTCGGGCAAGTTCCGACCCGCACGAAAGGTAGAACGACTGAATAACTGTCTTAATCATTTACCCGGCGAAATTGAGTTGGCTGTGAAGACGCGGCCTAGGTATACATGGACAAAAAGACCCCGGGAGCTTTACTGTAGCTTAACATTTGCAAGCTTTTTTTAACTGTTTAGAATAGGAGGGAGATTCGTCAAAAGTGAAATACCTCTCTTTGAAATAAGTGAGCATCACCCCGACCCGCATAAAAATACGGGCGAGGGACATTGTTTGGTGGGCAGTTTTACTGGGGAGGTAGGCTCCTACAACGCAACGGAGCCGCGCAATGGTTGGCTAATCATGGATGGAAATCATGATGATAGCGTAAACGCAAAAGCCAGCTTGACTGCAAGACCTACAAGTCGAGCAGGTACGAAAGTAGGCGTTAGTGATCCTGTGATGAATAGTGGTATTCACACAGCTTAACGGCTAAAAGCTACCCCGGGGATAACAGGCTGATCGCATCCAAGCGTCCACAGCGACGATGCGGTTTGGCACCTTAACTAACATTGGGGCGCCCGAATGGTAACATTCGAGTCTGATTATTCATACAAACGTACTTTAGAGAGTACAATGGATAAAAAATTAACTAGTTCAAATCGGTGGACACCATTATTTGGCGAACAACTAATGGTCAATACCGAGAAGTGAAGCTTTGCTTCATTTTGTATCGACTGATTTCCTATATTTAGGAATGAGATAGGAATTCTTGTTTGATTTCGATCAAGCAAAATTTATAATTCTTATCATACGACTAGCTCCTTTTTTGATAAAAAGGATGAAGGTATAGTCAAAACACTTGGTAACAAGTGAACGATAGCGATGTCGGCTCATCACATCCTGGAGCTGGAGAAGGTTCCAAGGGTCCGGCTGTTCGCCGGTTAAAGTGGTACGCGAGCTGGGTTCAGAACGTCGTAAGACAGTTCGGTCTCTATCCTGTATGCCCGTTTGAGATTTGAGGAGATTCGTCCCTAGTACGAGAGGACTGGGATGAGGGAATCCCTGGTGTGTCGGTTGTTTCCCAAAAGGAGCACTGCCGAGTAGCTAGATTCCCAACGGATAACCGCTGAAAGCATCTAAGTGGGAAGCCGCCTCCAAGATAAGATCTCGATTGATCGCAAGATCTGAAAGACCCCTGAAAGACTATCAGGTTGATAGGCTGGCGGTGTAAGCACAGTAATGTGTTGAGCTTACCAGTACTAATGGTCGAGTGTAAATTTTTTTTAAGACTATCTCTTCACTTGTCGAGGAGCTATCTTCCAAGATAGCACTTTAAAAGTAGAAATTTTCTGGTGATTTGAGCGGTGTGGCACCACCTCTTCCCTTTCCGAACAGAGAAGTGAAACATGCCAGCGCCTACGATACTGCGTTTCGATGTGGGACAATAGGTCATCACCAGGGATTTTCTACTTTTAAGGATTTAATTCTCTTCATATCCAACAAAACCGCCAGTAAGGGCGGTTTTTTGGTGGGAAAGAGCTTCCTATTCAAAACCGATCCTTGCGGCACGCCTCAGATAGTGATATACTTACACCATCTTTTTAGAGAAAGGCTTATGACACATGGCATCACATACTTCAGCAAATAAACCTCAAAGCGCAATGGCGCAGCTTCTTGCGGCTCACAAAAGCAAATTTGTTTCCCTTAAAAAAGGTGAATCTGTTCCCGGAAAAATTACCAAATTAACAAGCGGAGAAATTCTTGTCGAAATCGGTGCCAAGACTGAAGCACTCGTTCTTGAAAAGGAACGACGCATCATGAACACGATTCTTTCCATGTTCAAAGTAGGCGACAGTGTCGAGGTCAATATTCTTAATCCCGAATCGGACTACGGACAGCCGGTTGTTTCCCTTCGACGTTTCCTCGGCAATATCTCATGGAAAAAGCTTGAAGTTCTTGAAAAGAGTAAAGAACCGCTCGAAGTAACCGTTGCCGAAGTTACCAAAGCAGGCTACCTCGTTGTTACGGATTTCGGCGTTTCAGGGTTCTTGCCGCAATCACATACTTCTCAAGGAGAATTGACACCGGGAGCAACGCTGAACGTGACTGTTTTGGAGCTCAACAGAAAAGATAATAAAATTATTTTCTCTCAGAAAACAGCTCTTTCGGAGGAAGACTTCAAAAAGGCAGTTAAATCTCTGAAAATCGGCGACAAAGTCCAAGCAACCATTACCAATGTCTCATCTTTCGGAATTTTTGTCACATTCCCTGTAAAAGAGATAACACTTGAAGGGTTTATTCATATCTCTGAAGCATCATGGGAAAAAGTAAACGAACTTTCCGACACATATAGTCAAGGACAAACCCTTGACGCAGTTGTTTCCCGATTCGACGAAGAGGGAAGACGGGTTAATTTGTCGATAAAGAGACTCAGTAAAGATCCGTTTGAAGCAATCATGGAAAGTTACCCTGTCGATAAGAAGGTTGCGGGTACCGTTCTCAAAGTTGAAGACGCAGGTGTTACTGTTTCTTTATCAGAGGAAATTGAAGGATTCATCAAAAAAGAAAAGATCCCGCCAACAACAACGTATGCAGTCGGTCAGGCAATCACCGTAACCGTGTCTGAATTTGATAAACGCCGCCACAAAATTATTTTGGTTCCTGTCTTAAAGGAAAAACCAATCGGATACCGATAAATACCAGAGACGCTCTATGGCTTCAACGTCACAACGTTATAACCATAGAACGTTTAGATATAACTTTCCTCAAATTTTAATTTTTCTCTGCCTAAGCGTATAATGGTTATAAGCTAATTATGAAGAAAGCGAAAACTACCACCAACTTTGTCTGTCAGGAATGCGGCTATGATTCTCCCGAATGGCTTGGTAAGTGTCCGGAATGCGGCAGCTGGAACAGTATGAAAGAATTCAAGACATCAAAAGCTCCGTTGTCCGGTAATGTCGGAATTGCTCCGAATACCTCGGCAAAACCTCAAACGTTGAAAGAAATTGTATATTCAGAAAAGTTGAGGATGCAGACAGATTTCACTGAATTGAATACAGTTCTTGGAGGAGGAATCGTCACCGGGTCCGTAACGCTTATCGCCGGAGATCCGGGAGTAGGGAAGTCAACTTTGTTGCTGCAATTAGCATTGACGTTATCGGGTAAGAAAAAGAATGTTCTTTATGTCTCAGGCGAAGAGTCAGTTGAGCAAATTAAGATGCGCGCCGAGCGTATCGCAGTCAAGAGCAAGCTCGGAACAAATGATTCGCTATTATTACTTTCACTGACCGATACCGACGCAATTGTCGGACAAATTGAAGGGATAAAACCCGATTTGGTGATCATAGATTCGATCCAAACGATTGAGTCACAAAATGTAGCAGGATTATCCGGTTCGGTCGGACAGGTAAGATATTCTGCATTGCAGTTTGTGCGTTGCGCAAAGCAAAATAACATTCCTGTCTTCATTGTCGGTCATGTAACGAAAGAAGGAATGGTTGCCGGACCGATGGTGTTGTCTCACATGGTTGACACTGTCCTTTTTTTGGAAGGAGAGAAATTTGCCAAGACACGACTCCTTCGCAGTTTTAAGAATCGGTTCGGTCCCGTCGATGAAGTCGGCATTTTTCTCATGGAAGAAGAAGGAATGGTAGAAGCGAAAAATCCGGAACAACTCTTTTTAACCGAACATCATGAAAAAGTGCCCGGGAGTGTTCTTGTTTCGACACTTGAAGGGTCGAGAGCATTCTTAGTCGAGTTGCAGGCATTGACTGTGTCCTCAAAGCTTCCTATGCCACGCAGAGTGGTATCAGGTGTTGATCCGAGACGTGTCGAACTCTTGCTCGCGGTTTTGCAAAAACATTGTCGACTGCCGCTGGACAGTATGGATGTTTTTGTCAACGTTGCCGGAGGCATGAAGCTTTCAGATCCTGCAATTGATTTAGGAATCTGTCTTGCGGTATACTCCAGCCTGCAGAGCGTTACGCTTGATACGACTGTGGGTATTGCCGAAGTCGGTTTACTCGGAGAGCTTCGTATGGTCAATGGGTTGGAAAAAAGAAAACGTGAGGCCGAGAAGATGGGACTCAAGAAGATTATTACACCGAAGACGCACAAAACGTTGAGAGAAGTGATTAGTTCGTTAGGAAATAAATAATTTTATGGATAAAGAAATAAAAAAACCAATTACAGTGGCCGTTGTTCAAGTTGAAAAAGCAGAAGCACGGCGTGCGCCGGTTTTTAATCCGAAAATGATCGGTGAGATTGCGGATGAAGTTTCTCGGACACTCATGAACCGGTTGCCGGGAGCGCTGATGCGGTCACGAAAGCGTAAGAAAGTAAATAAAAAACCCAAGACAATCGAAAACGGTATCTTTCTCGATACATCGGCGATTATTGACGGACGTATTTTTGACATCATCTATTTGGGGCTTTTGACCGGTGTGATTGTGATTCCGGCGAGTATTCTGCTTGAGCTCAAACGTCTTGCCGACTCGCAGGATACGGTAAAGCGGGAGCGGGGCAGAAAAGGTTTGGAAGCTTTGGAAAAACTCCGCAAGACAAAGAAAATGAAAGTCCTCATTCTTTCAGAAGATGAAGAAAAACGGTTTAACGGGCAGGCGGTTGATGAAAAACTCACGAAGATGGCAAAGCTTTATAAAGGAAAAATTATTACGTGTGATTATAATTTGGAGAAGAAAGCGACGATCGATAACGTAGTAGCCATAAATATTAATGCGCTTGCAAATTTCTTGAAAGTTATTGCGGTTCCGGGTGACAGCCTTCATGTGAAGGTTTCTCACCAGGGGAAAGATCCGACGCAGGGAGTAGGGTATCTTGATGACGGAACGATGATTGTGGTTGAAAACGGGAGTACGTTTGTAAATAAGTCGCTTGATGTCGTGGTTGCACGCGTCATCCAAACCTCCTCAGGAAGAATCCTCTTTGCGAAGAAGATATAAAATCTCTCTTTGTCATTTCGGAGCGAGAAATCTCGTTTCCCTTTTGATTGAGATCTCTCACTTTGTTCGAGATGACAGGCATAATGCGCCCACAAAAAAACCGCTTACGATCTTTATGGAAATACAGTTCCCTGCCCAAGAACTGTATCTCCATACAAACTGCAAACGGTTTTTGCCTCGACTTGTTCTTCAAATCGGGTCATGAAAAATCTTGATCTGACAACAAGAAAATCAGATTTTTGCTTCACCCATTTTCCTTGACAACAAAAAAGACATAGTGTATTTTTAATTTCGGCACTTAGTTTTATTCCTGCCTGAAGGACTAATTGCCGTTTACCCTAAGAGCATTGCTTATCGTACCTGAACTTATATTTGAGTAACGAAAGCGATGCTCTTTTTTTGTTGTCTTCTTTTGTTTACCCGCAATCTAACCCAGTTGCACCGGGAGAGAAAGCCCTAAATCCTGCAACTTCTGAAATTGTCTTCGAGCCATCTTTATCCGCAACTCTTGTTGATACTCAGCTAATGTTTTTCCTTTTTGCTGAACAAAAAGAGAATCTGCATTGCGCTTGAGATCGAATAAACTACGTAACAATTTCATATACTGTCAAAAATATACCATGTCATACTCTGTTTGTCAACCTATAATATCCCAAGACCTAAAATAGCCTAGACCGATAGTAAAACTATTAAGGATTGGATTGTTAAATCAATATAAATTATTAATTCCAAAAAATGTGGATAACTTGAGAACAAGTTTTCCATAACAAAATATGGCATTTTCAGGTGGTAAATCTCATTGAAGTGGGTTGTTCTAAGCGATCTGTGGCTTCAACGTTTTAGCCATTTGACCAGAGAACGTCGTATTTTTTAGATTCCGCGGACCAATTGAGGAAATAAGGAGCGAAATGACGGACGGTTCTCGTTTTGGGAGGCTGCGCCGATCCACAATTTCATCATAGACGCAATTTGGTTTATTTTTGAGATCTGTCGCGGGTTGCGTTTGACTCCGTCGCGATGGAAGTAAAGCGATTGGGTTATATTGGCAACCAATCCATAATTAAAGAATTTCAAGAAGACTTCGGTAAAAACAAACGGATATTTGTTGTGCTTGAAGTGAAGAAGATCTTTCGGCAGTTTTTCCCGGTTAATCATGACTGTTTCCGGATGAAATGAGGCTGCCTGAATCATATTGTCATAGATGACTTCGTGCTCTTCCGGCAGATTGCTTCGTTCAAGCTTCTTGTTGTTTGCATCAATGCTTGTGTACTGCGTGCCTACGGCTACCATTTTCGGATTCTTTTGGAGAAAACTGATTTGGCGCTTGAGACGGCTGATTGCGTTTGCGTCATGCGGATTCATAAAAGCAATAAATTGGCCGCGGGCCACTCTTAGCGCTCTATTGTAGCAAATTGCCAAACCATAGCTTTTTTTATTTTGATAAATTTCAATTTTTTTAAATCTCTTTTGGTATTTCTCAAGAACCGCTACGGAATCATCCTTTGAAAAGTCATCAATAGCGATGATTTGCAGCTTTTTGTAGGTCTGTTCTTTGAGGCTATCCAGGCACTGGGGGAGATACCGTGCTGCATTATGAACAGGTAAAATAACTGATATGACGTCTGGTTTGATTTTCATAAGTAAGTATTTGGGTAGTCTTAGTGTAGTTCCGGCAGTTTTTTAGTGAAGGGCTTGGAATAACCAAGCCTTCGCCCCTTCATCGGGACGGACAGAGGGTCTAGATTACCATACGAGTCAGCTTTTTGTCAAGTTTTAGCCACAATAATCGGGTAATTTCCTCTTGAGGATAGCATACATAAGTAAAATACACCTTGATTATTATAAACATTATAGTATAGTATTGACCAATATGAGTAGACCGAAAGATGCGCATCAAGGAGATCACAGAACAAGAAATGGTTTAGCGCTTAGTGCTGTAGCACTTGCTGCCGGGGGAACGCTTTCAGCATGCGCTACGCAGCCCACGCCTGACAATGTCTATTCATCGTTTGGGAGAGTTGCGACGAGTGAATTGGAGAGAGCTTTTGCAGATGGAGAATATAGGCGTGGAGAGATTGATTGGAGAAAATTCCACATAGAAAAAAGAAACACCAGTGTCCTTGGAGGCGGACAGCCTGAAGTATCGGGGATAATTCGTGACATGGAAAGTGCGGTAGTAGCAACTGAAGCTGAAGGAGGACATCATACAGCAAAATCAGATGGAGTAGCGAAGTGTCTCGAGGCATTATTATTGAATGATATTCGAGATTCAGATACAGGAGCCGCGGCTACGGGCGTTTTATATGCCGCGCCAACAGTTGCTACTGGTTTACCCGGAATAGCAGCAGTCGTAACTGCACCTGAATGGGGCCCGGCTGTCTATAACACCGTGTTGGGAAAGTGGCTGCCTGCAGCATATCATGAAGGTCAGAGACAAGAAGAGGAGACCCAAGCCAAAGCTGCTGCTGATGCGAATGCAAAAAAATTGAGAGGCACAAAAGGCGGATGGGAGGCTGAGCAAGGAGATGCTTACGCAGATTGGGGCACTCTTTGTCGAAGCGATAGAGTTCAAATGCCCGTTGATCTGGCAGGAACAGTTGTTGATACCAAAAATAGAGCTTGGTCCGATTCAACAGTTTTCCAGCTTTGTGGTCCAAAAGATAACAATCCGTGTGATTATCCATCAGTTTTAGGTTACATTGGGCACGCACCAAATGTACCGTTCACTCTCGAGCTTGCAGATGGTGTCGTCCCCAGCGAACCAAGTCCAACGCCAAGTACGAGAAGGGCCCTGAGTCCGGTTGGGGTCGTTCCGGATAGGAGATCTTCTTCCTCTGCCTTTGCCCGTCGGTCGGTATATCCAAAGACCGGAAAATAACTTAAAAGTCTTATAGAAAGCCTCAATAAACCTATCAATTGACAGAATGATGTAGTTATAGTACTATCCGGTCATGCTCGAAGGTAGGAAAAAGAAGTTTACCCCGGGGGAAGATCCGAATGCCGGACTTGCCACCCGATGGGGGCTCAGAAGGCTTCTGGAAACACGAAGAAGAAGAGAAATGCGGGATCGCCTTGATGCCACAAATGCGAGGTGGGCTACATTTAAAGACGTAATGCCTCTCGTGGGAGAGCGGTACCTTGCTCCTTCTCCCGACGGACGAATTTATTTGGGTGAATTCTCAGAACCGTTGCCTGCCGGAGGAACCAGAGTAGCGCATCTTTTTTCTGAACCCGAAGATAACGTCATGGTTATTGCTCCTACCGGAGCGGGAAAAACGGAAAGCATTATCGAAACAACGATCTTAAGACATCAGGGGCCGGTTATTGCCACATCTTCAAAAACAGATTTACTCGACCACACGTACCGATATCGAAGCAGTATCGGACCGGTGTATATTTTTGCTCCGGATTCCGTTATGCCTTACCCGAAAGATCAATGGTCACCGCTGCAGCACGTTCATTCTTGGAATGACGCGAAACGGGTGAGTAGAACATTGATTGCCTCAAGTGACGCTACTGTGCAAGATAAGGGAGACAATAAAAGCTACTTCAATTTGCACACCAATTTACTCCTTCCGTCACTCCTGTATGCTGCCTCTCTGGCGCAGGAAGCCGGTTCCATTCTTGAAGTAAATAAAGATTCATCCGGTCTTGTGGAGACCCGGGTTAACGGTACCATGTTTTCTGTTGCCAGATGGACGATGGCAGCTGAAATTGGAGGTCTGAGGGCGCCACACGGTATTTTAGAGGCTACCGCTGCATCAGCCGGGGGAACGCTGGCAGTGATTGATGAAGTAAGGAAGGGTCGGAAGGACACCGAAATACAGGCAGAATCACAACGATTATTGTCTGACGCACAGAAAAAACAAAGAGATGCAAAACAGCGGTTTGACGCTTTGGATCCAAGCGACGAAGCGAAAAATGAAAGAGATAGAATCTACGCCGATTTGCTTTTGTCCCGCGATATCATAAGCACGGTCCAGGGTCGGGAGCGGGCGCGAAAGCTTCTTGCTCGTGGAATCGATCCGAGAGAACTTGACCAAATGGAACAGAAGGCGAGAGAGGTACAAGAGAATACAACGGAAGCCAACGAAAACCTCGATATAGCATTTAGCCTTGAAGGAGAGAGAAGAGGCGGAACGTTCGGTACGGCAATGACCGCAGTCACCCCGTATGATGATGACGCATTTAAAGTGGCGACATCTGTCGACCAGATCGATTTTGACAGAATTTTTGATGAAAACGGAACGTTATATATCGTGGCGGGGGATGATGGAGGAAAAAGACCTCTCTATCAGTCATTGATCTCAGAAGCAGTTTCAAATGTTAAAAAGCGTAAGGAAGCGGGCAAGAGGCTCTATCCCAAGGCAATTTTTGCTCTTGATGAACTTGCTCATATCGGCCGTCTTCCGAATCTTTCAAAAGACGTTAATACGTCGCAGCAACATGGATATAGTTTTGTTACCGCTGTGCAAACCAGAGCGAAGCTAAGAAGTGTCTATGGGAAAGATGAAGCTGAAAGTATTGAGGCAGGACACCGCGTGGTGATGACAATGGGCGTAGATAATGATAAAGACACGCTGGAATCAGTCGGCAACACGCGTGTTACCGTAAATTCCACAACGGAAGACGGAGACGGAAAACGATCGAGAACGCGTACGGTTGGGCACGTACCGTTGATAACCAATGCGTACTTACAGAGTCTGAGGAAAGGTCAGGCAGTGATTCTCAAAAGCAGTGAAGGTGTCCCGCCTGTTAAGACACAATTACGGCCGGCGAGCGTACTGTTTAATGATCTGTGGGGCAGATGGGTGAGAAATTAGTGTTCCTTGACAGGATTTCTCTGCAGGAATATACTCTGCTCAACGAGCGGTATTTCTATGAATTCAGTTGACGCAAGAAATGACAGATGGACCAGAGCAGGTCTCACTGCGAGGAGATCGGAGCCAAGTCTTGTCGCAAGAGTATTTCAAGGCGTGAGGATAGACGCTCATGGTCATGCAGTTGTTAAGGGACCTCGTTTGTGGGGAGGGAGCAGTAAAGCCGAAGCAATAAATCTTGCAAGAAAAGCGCAACCGCTTTTGGAAAAAGAACTTGCCGCCAGACGCAGAGGACGACTCATTACCGGGCCTAAGAAAACAGTACGGGTGGTAGGTCCCGGAGTCAGCAAATAATTATCTACGGACATTTAACAGCGGCACTCTCATTTGTTTCTGCAACTTCTACAATGCATCCATTATCAACCGGTACAGGTTGTACTCCGTCAGTGTTTCCACCATCTGCCTGCACGGTAAACGGTTTTTTATTTGTTGCTCTATAGTTCATGTTTCCGTCACCATCCCGCTCGATATCGACAAAAAATTGTCCGCCACCGTCGCGCGCAGGATAGTGACAGACAAATTCCCATATTCCGCGGCTTGCTAAAGGGTTGGCAATAGATTGACAGTCATCTGTACTTTTCATGATAACATTTCCTGCCGGCGTATCCCCCCCGCCGCCCGATGTCACATTAAAAGTAACTCCCGTAATGAGAGCTGCAGCGGCCACAGTGCTGACTGCGATAAGCTTGCCTCTGCGGGGTTTTTTTGTACGTCCGCTTCTTTCTCCTCTTCGTTGTCTTTGAGGCGAAGGGGGAGTAGTATCTGCATAATCGCGCCATGGTCTATCTGAGCTTGGTTCGGGAGGAGGTGGGGCGCTTGCCCGTCGATTTTGAGTTTGAGCTTGAGGTTGCGGTTGCGTGTCATTTTCACCGGGATTTTGAAAAGGGGTGCGAAACAGAGGATCTTTTAATCTGGCTTTTTCTTCGGCATGATTTTCAGGCTGACCGTTAAAGTGATCGAGCAGCATCGTATATTTTTGGGCTTCTGCCAGCGCTTTAGGGACAGGTCCTCCCTCACGGTTCACCATACTGTTCATTCCTCTGAGGTGGAGAAGTGCTGCTTCGCGAATAGCAGCATCGGTTTCACTGGGATCATGTCCCAGTCTCCTGGCATAATAAGCCCGTACTGCCGGATCGGTTTGCCTTAGTTTCTCTTCAGGACCTCTTCCCATAGTATGAATTTTTTTCAGATAGGGTCAGGTAAATGAACTTGAGCCTGATTATATACCTTATCCTATAATTGTCAATGGAGCGTTTGTTAAGCGGTTTTCTTTCTCAGATAAAAGCCTGCGGCTGCTGCAGGGATGAGTCCGATCAGTCCGAATACTTCGGGTCCTGTCGCAGGAGCTGTTTTGGTTGGTGTCGGTTTGTTAATCGGCAATCCGCCCTTTGTTTGTTGAGGAAGCACTGTTTTTGTATTTGAAACTGGTTGTGTGGGTGCCGGAGTAGGAGTCGCAGTCGGCGTGCCACAGATAACTTTACCGCCGCCGTAGACAACGGGACATTCTGCTGCCTGTGCCGATTGTGTCGGAAGGAGAATGAGGGTGAAAAAGATTGCTGCGATAATCAAAAATGAACGATACATATGGTGAGGGTAAGATACACCTTTGAGCCTGATTTGTCAAATCGGACGCGTAGAGTGAGTTCTATTTCAGCTGCTCAGGTCGGAACGAAATTTTTTCTTGGACCCACCTTATTCTGTTATCGTTTGTTCCCGGTAGTTAATGACTACCTCTTCTTGTTATCATCATCTCGTGGTCGCATTCGTCCTTGCGAAAAAATTTGTTCCTCCCACGCATATCATCCAAGTCGTGCCACTCCTCGCTTTTTATTAAAACCCGCCAAAACCCCCTTCAATTATAAAATGCCATTGACAATGATCTCTCTGTGTGGCTATCATGAGAGAAAGGATGAAAAAACTTTCCTCAGCTATTTCTTTGGTTGCAGCCTCAGTCGGATACTTTGCATTGGCAGCTACCACTTTTGCAGCACCCACAAACAGTATCTGTCCGCCCTCAAACAGTCAATTTGCCACATTGTGTAATTTGAAATTGAGTTCAGGCAGTTCAATTGTGGGGAGTGTTGTGACGATCATGCTTGTCTTAGCAGTGCTTTTATGTTTGTTTTTTCTCATTATTGGAGGGATCCGCTGGATAACCTCAGGCGGAGACAAGGCAAAGCTTGAGTCTGCCCGGGGAACAATTACCGCGGCCCTTATCGGTCTGATCGTCTCATTTTTGGCCTATTTCTTCCTGAATGTTGTCGTCTTTCTCTTTACGAAGAATACCGTTACCAATCTTACAATTCCGACGCTGGTGCCCTAAAAAGACTGTATATGCGTTCCTTATTGACAAATCAAGAAGAATATGGTGTAATAGGTAACGATTGCACGTGACGAAATCTTCAAGTGTAATTTTCCCTATTAGTACATTTTATCCCTTTCCGGACAGAAAGAAACAAAATATTTTCAATGGTTAGTAAGAAAACATCATCTCCATCGGTAAGCGTGAGCGATCTGGTTGGAAAAGCAAAAGAAAAACCCGTCAAAGACGAGGTTGTTTTGTCGAAAGATGAAGCTGTCGCAGCTGAACCCGAAGCAGTTGTTGCTCCGGTTGCAGAGCCTGTTTCAGATTCACCGTCTGTCGACGCTCCGCAGCAGGCATCAGCTCCGCATCGTATTCACACCGACTCAGACGATTATCGTCAACCGCAGCAGCCGCGACAACACTATGGTAATAACGGTGGCGGTAACGGCGGTTATTCTCATCAGGTACAAGTGACGCCAACAGAAGAAGTCAAAGGATTTTTGGATGTCCAGCCTGAAGGACATGGTTTTTTGAGACCAAAGTTCATCCCTTCAAGTCGTGATATTTATATTTCCCAATCACAAATTCGTCGGTTTATGCTTCGTCCGGGTGACTTGGTCGCCGGTGTTGCCAGACCGCCAAAAGACACAGAGCGCTACTATGGTCTTCTCAAAGTTGAAAAAGTAAATGACGTTCCGGCTGATGAATCACTCAAGCGGCCGTATTTCGATGATTTGACACCGATTTATCCTGACAGACAGGTTGTTTTGGCAACAGGCCAAAAGCCTATGTCGACCCGTATTATTGATCTTGTCGCTCCGATCGGATTCGGACAGCGAGGTATGATTGTTTCTCCTCCAAAAGCAGGAAAAACAACCATTTTGAAAGAAATCGCAGCAGGTATTTCAGCAAACTTCCCCAAGGTCCATTTGATGGCAGCTCTTATCGGTGAACGACCGGAAGAAGTTACTGATATCAGTATGTCTGTCAAAGGAGAAGTTGTCGCATCCAACTTTGATGAATCTCCTGAAAATCAAACACGCGTTGCCGAAATTACTCTTGATCGTGCGAAGAGAATGGTTGAGATGGGCAAAGACGTTATTATCCTGCTTGATTCAATTACCAGACTTGCCCGTGCGTACAATTTATCAGTTGAGCCGAGCGGTCGAACCCTTTCAGGAGGATTTGATCCTGCGGCGCTCCATCCCGCAAAGAAATTCTTCGGTGCAGCCCGAAATTGCCAAGAAGGCGGATCATTGACCATTATCGGTACGGCACTTGTTGAAACAGGCTCGCGAATGGATGATTTGATCTATGAAGAATTTAAAGGAACAGGCAACATGGAACTCCACTTGGTTCGTGCGTTTGCTGAAAGACGTATTTATCCGGCAATCAGTATTGAGAGGTCGGGAACCCGGGGAGAAGAGAGAATTCTTTCAGAAGATGATTACAAAAAGATCGTTACTATGCGCCGCATGATGGATATGCTCGGTAGCGATGAGCGTACAGCTTTGCTAATCGAGCAACTTGCCAAAACAGAAAATAATGCAGCATTCCTCGCTCAGCTCGCACAACCCAAGGTCTAAAATTTGACCCTGGAGGTCAAATTTGTTAAGATTGAAGCTCATCTTGTCCGGATTTATGATTAAGCGAACTTTCCAAAGTATTTTCACCTCACTTCAGACATTCTCCCGGGAGTCCACAGAGTTTTTCGGATTTCTGTTGTATTATGGGAAGAAGAAGCTCCTTATTTTCTCTTTCCGATTTGAAAAGAATAAAAATCATTTGGTAAAGTTCTTCCTTATGAAACGTGGCCGCTATAACAGACCCTTTCTCCATTTAACAACAATGGCAGTCATGGGTGCCGGAGTGCTTATTGCGCCATTTTTGGCAGATACCTTTCCGATTTTTTCTTCTAAAGCTGCGACGTTGGATTTGACTGCCGATTCTGCCAGTAAACAGTCGATTTTGGTGGGTGAAGAAGTCTTTCAAACATCAATTTCCGATAAACCGAGAGATAAGGTGTTGACTTATACAATTGAGAAAGGTGACACGCTGAGTACGGTTGCCCGTAAATTCGGCATTACCGAAGATACGATTCGCTGGGAAAATAATTTGACTTCGGATGACTTAAGTATCGGAGATACGCTGGAGATACTCCCTGTGAGCGGTATTGCCCATAAAGTCTCTCCGGGTGACACGATTTACACGATTGCGAAGAAGTATAATACTGACGCCCAGAAGATCGTCGACTTTCCGTTCAATGAATTTGCCGGCAACGGTGAAGGCTTTGGTTTGGTCAGCGGTCAGATAGTTATCGTTCCCGACGGTATTAAACCGTCCGAGCAGCAATTTATCAAACGTCAGGTATTCATTGCTCAAGGGCCGATTCCGGTTGCGGGCGGTGGCTTCACCTATCCTGTTCGTGGCGGCATCAGTCAATTTTACAGCTGGTATCATCCCGGTCTTGATATTACCGCTCCGTATGGTACGCCGATTGTGGCAGCGCATAACGGTACAGTTACCGAAATTCATACAGGCACCTATGACGGCGGATACGGAAATAACGTGTATATTAGTAACGGTGCGGGGATTGTCAGTCATTATGCTCATATGGAGGCAGTTAATGTCAGTGTCGGTCAGCAGGTGGTCGGGGGAAGCAGTGTTATTGGGTGGATAGGCATGACCGGAAGAACCACAGGGCCTCATGTCCACTTTGAAATCAGAGTAAACGGCGCCACGGTCAACCCATTGTCGTATGTGCAATAAGCCAAGTATTTAGTATCCGGTATTTTGTATCTTGTATGATTAGCTATTCCTCTTTATACCAAATGCGAAATACAATATACTACATACTGTTCCGGGCCAGTAGCTCATCTGGTAGAGCGCAGCATTCGCATTGCTGAGGTGGAGAGTTCGAGCCTCTTCTGGTCCACAAAAGTTGTATTTAGCACTTTATACTAGATACAAAATACTTTATACTACATACTGTCCTTACTGGGCCCTTGGTATACCGGTAACATGCTTCCATGGCATGGAAGAGTAAGGGGTTCGATTCCCCTAGGGTCCACATACCAGTTGATCAAAACTAAATGGTATTTCGGCTTGTTTGAGCTTTGATTTCTGCATCCTTTGCCACTTTGGCAGGTTCAGGTAAAGCTTGGGATTAAGGTTTTGTTCAGGCGAATGTCGATTATCTTTTTTGTGGCAATAAGGCTGATCGGATAAGTAAATCTTCAGTTATTTCTCTGCACTCAATTTTAATCACCCTGTTTTCTGTTTGTTATTTTCGTAATTGGTGGCTTTACAAGGGGAAATATGGTATACTATATCGAGTATTGTACGCAATACTATTATTCTCGGTATTCTAAGAATCCTCAACAGGTCACTTAGTAACACCAGAAAAAAAGGAGGTGAATACTAAGTGGCATTTCAAGATCAAACACTCAAATGTAAAGACTGCGGCAACGAGTTTAGCTGGACAGCTGACGAACAGGAGTTCTATCAGCAAAAAGGCTTTAACGCCCCTCTCCGATGTAAGGATTGTCGAGCAAAAGCTCGTGCAAACTTCAACAATGGAGGCGGACACAACGGTGGTGGACAACGTGAATCTTTCGAGATTACTTGTTCTAACTGTGGCGCAAAAGATACAGTACCTTTCAAGCCGAGAGGCGATAAACCGGTACTTTGTCGAGATTGTTTCAGAAAAAGCAAACAAGGCTAATAATACGCTGAACTAAGCGAATAATATCGCTGAATTACGCGGAAATAGCTTTTGAGCTTTTTTAAAAGGACCTTATACTTGCGGATAGGTCCTTTTTTTGTGGGAAAAATGCGGTGGTGGGATCGTTGAATTGTTATATTGCTGCATTGCTTGGAAAGACGTTCTATGGCTATGACGTTCTATGGTTGCCTTATAAAGGTTCTTTAACGTCGTAACCATAGAACCATAGAACGCTTAGCGTTTTAACGTAGCAATGATAACAAATGGTGGCAACCTAGCTTTACTGTAGCTTATTACTGTGTTGGGGAGGGAGTAACTGCCTTACTTGGGATTGGTTGAACTGTTGGTGCAGGGATGACAACCGGTGGTTTTCTCTCAGGAAGCTGTGTTGTCGGTTTGTTGACTTCGATTGGCTGCTGTTGATCGGCAGGTTGCTGTGCTGTTTGCTGTGGCTGCTGGCCTGTTTTTGCTTTCAGAGCTGCGATATCAGCGTCAACTTTGGCAGCGTTGGTAGGATCATTGGCGACGAGCTGTCTGACTGCCTGATATGCTTGGAGCGCTGCGTCATTGTTGCCTTTCATTTCAAGAGCGTGTCCCAAGTTGTAGTAGGCATTTGCATAGTCATTCTTCAGGGTTATAGCGAATTGGAATTGTCTGATAGCTTCATCGTAGTTGCCGAGCTGATAGTAGACGCCGCCGTAGTCGATATATTGCTGTGGATTGTTGCCGTCAAGAGCGATTGCCTGTTGACTGGTGACAAGAGTGAATTTGTCTGCATTTTCTCCGAATCCGATCAGACTTCGATAAATTGATGACAGATTGTTCCAGTTGAAGGAGGTGAGCGGTGCAATGGTTGTAGCACTTCGACCGGCGTTTATTGATTGCTGGATGAGTGTCAGGATATTTTGTTGTACTTGTTGGCTGAGTTGTCCGCCTTTGTTTTGGGTAACGAGGAGACTTGCCAAGGCCAGATTTGTTTGCGAGAATGCGCGGTAGTACACATCTCGGTACGGGAACATTTTGATTGCCTGTACTTCAAGATCATAGGTTTGAAGACCTTGATTCTGTGATGCTGCGACCAATGCACGTTGGAAGACGAGGTCTGAGATGAAGTATCTGACAGTAAAGTAGAGCGGGACACCGACGATTGCAAGGAGGACAACTGATACGAGTATTGATAAGAATCTGCCGTGTTTGCTTTGACCGCCCTCATCTGCTGCGCGGTCACCGCCGAAGAATCTCTTTTTGAAGGCAACAAAGTAGAATTCAATTTCATTTACTTTTTCACCTTTGCCTGATGCGATACGGTCGACTGCAAAGATAGCAAGGAGGATGAAGAAGAGCAGTGTCGGCGTGAATGAGAACGGAAGAATAAAGGCGGCAATGATAGCAAGGAGGAGCGGGAAGAAGAAGCTTCTTTCTCTGAAGATTCTGAAGATCAGGAAGAGGAAGGTTGCGAGACCGAGAAGTCCGGTTGTCGCGACGAGTTCCAAAGCATAGGTTGATGAGCGGAAGAAGGTGAATGCCCAGAGATCTGCGTGCAAGTTGTAGCTTGCTGCTTTAAATCTGGTGAAGTCGTTGAGATATGTTCCGATACCGCTTCCGAGAAGAAGACTCTTGAAGACATTGCCTGTATCTTGTGAGATTGCGGCAAAAGCTGTCTGCAGTCCTACTTCAAGCGGGAGTATGATTGGTTTTTGTGTGGTGAAGAGCATAAACAAGCTGACTGCGAGTCCTGCAAGGACGATGACAAAGCTGACTGAGAAGTAAACCAAGACACCCATTGTCTCTTTCGGGAGATGTGCCGGTTCAACGCCCTCGAAAGGAGAGGTTGCTCTTTTTTCAGCACGGGTTGCGACAAAGTGGCGGTAAACGAATTGTCCGGCGATCGGAAGAACGAGCGCGAGATAAATTGCCTGATCAAGAAGTGACCCAAACGTTGTAAAGTTCATGACGTGGGTAGCAGGAAGCGGTATGAGATAGACCTTGAAGTATGATAAGACGCTTAATGCACTTGCAAGGACCGCGCCAAGTACAAGGCAGCCGAGGGTAAAAAGTAATTGTTTTTTACCTTTGACGACATTAACGATGCCGAAGTAGAGGAATGCCATGAACAGATACGGAGCAAAGGCGATGAGTGCGTCGAAACGATTTGCGCTCAAAACTGCAGACAAAGCGAGTACTATTATAAAGAGTATGAGCGGGAGGTCAAAAGGTGAACTGCGGAAGGTAAGTTTGCCTTCGCTGATCGTCTTTAAGACAAAAAAGATAAAGAAAAGTGCAGTTGCAAGTGCCAAGGCAATTTCTTTCGGTAAGACAAACGCGTCGGTTGTGGTGGTGAGAAAAAGCAGGGGAAAGACGAGAAGGAAGAATCCGATAACAAACAGACTCATGTTCTCAAAATAGGAAGATAATGCTCGTGCTTTATTCATTTAGGACAGTATAAAAACTTTATCAGATTATTAAATATGTTGTCAACTTGCAAAATAGATAATTATACCTTCAGAGCACGTAGATGAATTCAAATTTTTAATTTTCAATTATCAATTTTCATTGAATTTTTAATGAGAGAATTTTAAAACTGCATGTGTCATTCCCGCGAAGGCGGGAATCCATGGATCCTGAAATAAATTCAGGATGATAGATCTACAATGCTATTGCGCAGAATTTGAAGCTGCTGGTTGTGTCGCTGCAGAGGAGGTGCCTGCGACTGCTGTCTCCGGTTGATTGTAGAGTACCGGCGCTGTTGCGATGACTTTGTCTTCGCTTGGCCTATAGAGCACGATAATTTTTTTCTTTTCATAAATAAGGATTTTGTCCCCGTTTTTGGCGACCTTGAAAAATGCCTGGTCTTGCAGTGCATTAACATCGGTAATGGTTGCGACGTTGGGAGTCTCATCTGTCGGAATGTCTGCTTGCTTTGCTACTTTTTGACTCAGTGTATCTGCCTGCGTTTTGGCTTTTTCATATTTTGCTTGGGCGATTTGGTCCGGAGTCGGAGGCGGAGGAATCAACTGCTTTGCTGAAAAAGTAAGCAGGGGAATGATGAGAAGTATGGCTATCGGGAGAAGCAGTTTCCACGTTTTCAGAGGCTTTCCATTAAATTGAACAGGAGTCGAGTTGAGGAATTTTTTGAAACTGCGTATTGGATTGGTTGGAAGATTGATTTGAAGCATAGTGGTTCTATATTAGCATATTTATTTCATTGAAAAGATAAACGATCTATGGTTTAAACGTTTTAACGTTAGAGCCATTTAGCCATAGAACGTCGCTCCTCACTTAGAACGTGAATGTGCTGGCTGATGTGCCATTGTCAAACCACTCCCCGTGGCGCATGATCATATCAAGACTGAGAGCTTGTGGTTTCCAAGTAATGACAATAAATCCTGCAGCTCCCGAAGCACCTGTTCCTACAGAGCAGCCTGCGTCTATACAGTTGCCACCACCACCACCACCCGCACCTGAATTAGCTGTTGGTGAGCCACCATTACCAGCACTATTTCCTGATCCAGCTGTACGGTTATCACCTCCGCCACCTCCTCCTCCACCACCACCACCAATTGTTCCTGCAACAATATCAGTGGTTGCTGCGCCATTTCCTCCATTGCCTGCTCCTCCAGCACTGCCATTGCCGCCACCTCCGCCGCCACCACCACCGGAATTTGCAGTTGCATTACCTCCCACGCCACCACCCGCGGTTCCTGATGCGCCTCCACCACTTGCGACGGAGCCATTCCAGCCATTTCCTCCTGGTCCACCAGCTGATCCACCGTCGCAGCTTGCACTACTTCCAGAATTTCCGTTACCATTGCCACCTCCACCTGTTCCACCACAAGCAACTCCTATTGATGGGGTGTCTGAATTGCTACCTCCGGCACCGACACCATATGGACCAGCTGAGCCACCTCCACCAGCTCCACCACCAGCTCCACCAGAAAATTGTCCACCACCACTGCCGCCATCTCCACCCGAAAAACCTGTACCTGCATTGACTGTTCCTCCAGATCCTTTAACAGTATTAGATGCATCGCCACCTGCGCCTGCATCGACTGTGCTTGTTGAAGAAAACCACGTATCGGCGGATCCACCTGCGCCCGCGCCTATTGATATTGGTGTGGTACCGCCGGGAGTAAGAGAAATATTGGTAGTATATGCATAAGCACCACCACCTCCGCCACCGCCACCACCACTAGCACTACCACCACCACCATTTCCACCAGCACCCACGACTTCTACCTTATTATCATTATTATTCCAACTATTGGGGACATTCCAACAGATTACTCCACAAGAGCCGGCTCCGGTTCTTGTGACAATAGCTGTCGTTGAGACGTCGATTGCGAGCTGCCAGGGGCGGATTTCTTGGAAGACGACGCGGTCCGGTTGAATTGAACCATTGTTAAATTGCTGAATTGTTTCATTGTTGAGAGGGGGTGGACCAACAAGTGTGGGATCTACTGTTGCCGAACTTGTAGCCGCAGCCAGGACAAATGGGTTATTTGAAACGTCAAATTTTGCTTGTGCTTCAGGAAGTTTTTCTGAGGAGATGAATTGCAGCGGGCCGATGGTATAGAAATCCGGTGACTTGGGCGGTGTCACAAATTGGTAGCCGATGGTAAAATCCGCACCCTTAGCAATCTTCACATTCCAGACGAGTGCTTTGGTCGCAGCGGGATAATCGGCAACAGTCAGGACAGGATCATCCGATGCAATTCCCAGATAGGGTGACGGATCGATTTTTCCGAAATACAAATTATTGATATCATTGTCTTTGGGTTTGAGTCCGAAATGCAAATGCGGACCGGTCGCAAGTCCAGTACTTCCTGAGAGTCCGATCTCTTGCCCTTTTTTGATCATATCTCCTTCTTTGACTTCAAGCTTACTCAAATGGCCGTAATACGTGCGGCCCCATCCGTGCTGAATCACAATGCTCGTTCCATAAATCCAATTTTCTTTTGCCAAAATAATTTTTCCGTCATCAACAGACAGGATTGGTGTCCCTGAAGGAAGACCGAAATCAATCCCATCATGACCGTCAAGTCCTGACGATTTGTAGACAGCGCGCAGGTGAGAATCCGCAACGCTTTCGCCAAATCCTTCAGTCACGGGATACGTACCGGTAAACGGAAGATGGAGCTGTGGGATACCATAATCTTTTTCATATTGCATATTCGCAAGGATCGGACTCTCGTCGGTGTACGCGATGACACCTGCTTCTTCAAGTTGGCTTATTTGGAAATTCGAGGGAACACTTTCGACAATTTTGCCGGTGAATGCTTCATTGGCATGAATTTTGAGATGTACAGGATATTTGGAAGGAGGATAGATACGTGTTGCAGTTGATCTTTGGATGTCAAAGGGAACGGAGTTGCGGACTTCAAACCGGTCTTTTGTCGTGTATGAACCTTTATCGGTGATGGCAGTCAGCGTCATCTGATATCTGCCGGCTGCGGTCGTTTGATACGTTGTTTGGAAATCCGGATCAAGTGTAAATTGGTGGAGTCTGCATGACGGACTGACGATGATACTGTTGTCTTGGGTTGAGAAGTGAGTAATAGTACCGATTGGAGATTCGATGTCCAGATTGACAATCCCGGTACACACCATGTCTCCTTTCTCATCGAGAACTGCCATTGCGATATTGGCAGTTTCATTTGGCAGATAAATTGACTTATCGGCGTTGATTGCCAGCACTCCCCAGGTAAAGTCTTGGGTTGAGATGGTCTGCCCGGACGTATTGTCGACAACGGAGATCGTATATTTCCCCGGTTTCATACTTGCTTGCGGACGGATGGTAAAGACGGTATCGCCGTTTACCTTTTTTTGGTCAATCGTGGGTGATGTATCCTGATCTTGTCCGACAATAGTGACCGAGACATCTTTGTCGTCAGAATATTTGACCGTCAGTTCTATTTGTTCTTTTGCCTGAAAATTCGCTTTGGCAAGCGCCACTGCAAACATCGGAGGCTTAAAGGTTAGTTTGGGAGTAGGTGGACCGAATTGCTCAAATTTCGGAGTCGGGAATGTCTGATCTGCAGAGTCAGTTGCCGGATTGGCAAGGCCGCTGACGACTTGTATTGTCGGATCGGACGAAGGCATCGGAGTCGGCGACACCTCTTGAGCAAACGCCGTCATCGGCATCGCGTCAGTCAGTACTATTAATAGTATAAGTATCGTTGCGAATGATTTTTTAAACAGTTTCATTAGAATTTAGACAGGTAATTCAGGATAATATCTCCAACTTGAACAAAGTTAGAAGTATTGTTTGAAGACATCTTTATATAAATCATTGCTGATCTACTGGCTGTCGCCCAATCAGGTGTATCAGTAAGGTCACCGGCAGAAACATTTAATGTCTTCCACTGTTTTGCCGTACTTGAAGTAAGTGATTGGTAGTAGACTGCCGGAGCAGAATTTCCGTTGGATTGACCTTCAGGAATTATTGTAAAGTCAATTTTATTTGAAGCACTTGAGGTTAGTCCTGTATTGTAGACGAGTTGTAGTGCGCTGCCACCGGGTGCCCATGAAGAGAAATCAGCAGGCAAGGTGACACGTACCGCGACTGTGTAATCTTGAAGTTGTACTGTTTGTGAATTTCCAGCCCATTGGTAGTAGGTGAAGAAGTTGTTTGTTGTCCCGCCAAGATTGAGATTTGCAGATGTTGACGCATCCGAGGTCATGTTGCCGGTAATATTTGCTGAACCCGAAGCGGTAAGAATTGCACCGGCATATTCAGGCGAGAGGACGATTTGTTTTGTCGGTCGGGCAGATCCTGCATAATTTGGACCGCCGTTGACGTAGTCAAACTTGAGTCCGTTGGTGTCATTACCGATCACGACGACGCCGTTTTGTCTGACGGTGAATCGGGTTGTTCCCGATGAAGAAGCGGTGATGAGGTCGCCTGCGCCTTTATTGTCGACAATAAATCCTGCAGATGACGTGTTGGCAGAGACAGACGCGACAGCTTGGGTGCCGGCAAGAGAATTGGCGCCAAAGACATGGAAGGTAGCTGATGAAGTTGAGACACCACCGAGTAAGAGATCAACGGTTGTGTTGTATGGAGTAATGGTTCCTGCATTTGCTATTTGCCAATAATTGGTGCCACCAGCGGGTAATGAACCACAGCCGATTTGGCCACTCGTTGTATTCAACACACCACAGGTTGCTAATGCTGAAACACCAAGAATAATATTACCTACACCTGTTCCCAAATTGATATTGCCTGCTACAGTATTACCGATGTTAATAACTCCATTACCACCAAGGGCACTAGTGCCCGGATTAATCGTCACACTTCCTCCGGCGCCTTGGCTTCCTGAAGATGCACCGGCATCGCCAGCGGTGATGGTAATACTCCCACCTCCACCACCGGTACCAGTTACGGGTGCAGTGCCACCTGTTCCGCCGGCCAATGTCAGAGCTCCACCATTACCACCAGTGCCACCAATCCCACTACCATTTCCACCGGTTCCACCTGTTATACTATTGGCGCCACCATCAGTACCAGCTGCTCCGCCTGTGCCTGCCCCTGCATTTACAATTATGCCACTATTACCAGTACCACTTACTCCAACTACCTGCAGGGCAGCTGTGGGCAAGTTGGTGCCGATGCCAACATTACCATTATTGGTAATAACAAATCTATTCAGTCCTGAAGATGAGGCAGCGAAGAGATCTCCGCGGCCTTTATTGTCGACAACGAGCCCGGCATAGGAGGTGTTGGCAGCGACGGAAGCGACAGCTTGGGTGCCCGAAAGAGCATTGGTTCCAAAGACATGGAAGGTAGCAGAGGAAGTAGCTTGGCCTCCAATAAGCAGATCTGTCGTGCTGTTGCCTGTTGCATTACCCGGAGCGAGTGCACCGTTGACAAGATTCCAGAAGTTGGTTCCTGAAGCAGGACAGTGTGTTCCGGTTGAGAGACAGACAGAAACACCATTGACCAGAAGATCAGTTGAAACGAGGACATTGCCATTCTGTTGGATCGTAAATCGTGTCAATCCTGAAGA
>Ga0134124_10000124_pt1 | contig 71185 bp, 54 predicted proteins | sample KB304_FD_96880 | JGI IMG/M metagenome (GOLD analysis project Ga0134124, IMG submission 96880) | Terrestrial soil microbial communities without Nitrogen fertilizer from Kellogg Biological Station, Michigan, USA - KB3-0-4 | ecosystem: Environmental > Terrestrial > Soil > Unclassified ...
CCGAAACGACATCCAGCTGCGCGGCATTCGGCCGTATGCGAGCGGTGAGTTCCAAGTGGGCGTGCAGATCATCGCGAACTACAGCAATGATCCGGCAACTCACGGCGGTTGGGGCGTCACGCTGCAGCACGTTCAGCAGATGTTCGGTGGCGAAAACAAGCTGGCTGTTCAATACGGTCGGGGCGGTGGCACCGGGTTCGGAACGCTGGCCCGCTTCTACTACCCGGACTTCTCGGTGCGCCACGAGATGAAAGAGTCCCGGCTGCGCGTGGTCGACGTGGTGACGGTACAGCCCACCCCTTCGCTCGGCGCACAGGCCGCGTTCGTCTTCCAGCACGATGACCTGGGCACCCCAGGTGATGGCGGCAAAACGGACTGGATCTCCGCGGGCACTCGGGTCGGCTGGGCCCCTACCGAGCACGCCAAACTGCTCGGCGAGGTGGGCTACGACCACGTGAAGAAGAACAACGGCGCCGACCCGCAATGGCTGGCCAAGTTTACCATCGCGCCCGCCATTACCGCGAGCAAAGGCTTCATGAGTCGCCCAGAGCTGCGTGTCTTCTACACGTACGCGATGTGGAACGAAGCCGCACGCACCGCAACCGTTGATTCGGGTCGCCTGTACACCGCGACCGACAAGCTGAGCGGCTCCATCTTCGGCGTCCAAGCCGAGACCTGGTGGTGAGCAGTCAAAGGGCCCTTTCTTCAGGGCCCCGCGAGACCCGGCCGAGCTTTCTGCGCTGATTTCAGTGCACAAGCAGACGCGCGGCGACAGCGGCGACCACTCCGATGTCGGTCGATGACACGCGCGCGCGTCGCACACACGCACGCACAATACCGATCTTAATCAGAGCTGCGCCGTGGTCGTTGCTGGACCTTCGGAGCATCATTGGATGGGAGTGACTCAGCAAACCCGACGTCGAATCGCAAACCTATCCTTAGCGGCGCTTTCGCTTTTGGCGGCAACTCGCTGCAACGTGTACAACGACTCACTGCTCGGGCGTGACGAGTTGACTGTGGGCGGCGCCGCCACCATGACGCACTCAGGCGCTTCGGGCACTGCTGCCGGCGGAATCGCGGGTCTCGGAGGAACCGCCGGCAAGTCCCAGGCGGAGGGCGGCTCCGGCAACTCGAGCTTCGGCGGACTCGAGGAGATGGCCGGAACCATCGAGTCGGGCGGCACCGAAACCAGTGGCGGCAGCGCGGGCACCATGAGCGCGGGTGGCTCCAATGGCGGTACGGGCGGTACGGGCGGTACGGGCGGTACGGGCGGTACGGGAGGCGCAGTGACCGGCGGTTCCAGCGCTGCGGGTGCGGGCGGCGTGATCCAAACGGCAAACGGCTGCGCGAAGCTCTCGGTGCCGCTCGACGATGCTAGCGACAAGGCGCATTTCGTCATTTCCATGGCCTCGACCGCGGACATGAGTGCCGCGACGATCAGCATGCACTTCTACGTGCAAGCAGGTCAGGGCGGGACGATCTTCAACTACGTCCAAGACTCTGGCGCGTATCGTTTCTTGGGCGTACCGGAGGCCAAACGCCAAGCGCTCAGCAGCGCGAGCGGATGGTCCACCATCAGCTGGAATGTGGGCACGGAACCCGACGCTGCAGGAACGGGCATCGTCAAGAGCAGCATCAAGAGCATTGGCATCGAGATCAACGCGCTGCCGTCTTCTGCCTGGTCCAACCCCACGGTCGTGTACGTCGATTCGATCACGGTAACGACTCCCACCCTTTCTTTCACGTTCGACGCCGCCAGCTCGGTGGCGACCAGCAATACCTCGGGAGCCCTTTGGCTGAACGGCGGCTCCTCGGATACGACCGCGAGCGGCGCTGCGGTGACTTGGCAAACCACTTGCCCCTGACAGTCCCCGTACAAGCGTCACGGACCAACCGAATGGGATTCGAGGCGAGATCGCCTGCGCGCCTGATTTCCCGACGGATTATGGCGAGTCAGCGTACTGCGTCGGTATGCTTCCGCCTCTCCCATCCTCCGTAAGGAACCTCCGTTCATGAGTCTTCGGCATGCGAGCAGCGCCTGCCTCCTGGCGGCGCTGGCGTTCGAGATCGCCCCCAACGCCCAGGCGGCTTCATTGCAAGCCGTAAGCAACTGGGGCACGAGCGGGTTGCCGTCGGACGTGACCATGTACATCTACGTCCCCGACAATGTCGCGACAAAACCTCCAATTTTAACGCTGATCCACTATTGCGGAGGCACGGCGTCGGCCGTGTTTGGGCAAGCGCAGGGAGGCGGGCTCGTCAAGGCGGCTGACCAGTATGGGTTCATCATGGTCGTTCCGAGCAGCGGGCGCTGCTGGGACATCGTGTCTGACAAGACGCGCAAGCGGGATGGCGGCGGCGATAGCCAAGCCATCCGCCAGATGGTGAAATATGCAGTCGAGAAGTACAACGGGAACGCGGATCGCGTGTACGCGACCGGAGACTCGTCCGGCGGCATGATGACTGAGTTGCTGCTCGCGGTTTATCCGGATGTGTTCAAAGCAGGCTCGGCATTCGCGGGCATGCCTGCGGGCTGCCGCGGTAGCAACGAGTCGGGCAGCGGCGGCGGATACAGCAACGCCTGCGCCGGGGGCTCGGTAAGTCATACGCCGCAAGAATGGGGCGATCTCGCGCGCAGCTTCGACCCCGGGTTTACCGGTCGGCGCCCGCGTGTTCAGCTTTTTCACGGCGACGCGGACACGACCATCAAGTATCCGAATTTCACCGAAGCGATCAAGGAATGGACCAATGTTCTGGGGCTCAGCACCAATCCGACTGCTACGGATACGACGCTGATGCTCGGGACTCATCAAGCCAAGCGACAGACGTGGCAGGGCTCGTGCGCCTACGCGGACCTCGACGCCTTCACCTCGATCGGGGGTGATCATGGTCCATCGGATACGCTGTTCGTTGCCAAGTACGTGATTCCGTTCATGGGCTTGGACAAAACCGGTGCGGTGGATCCAGCGGTCGAGCAATGCGGCTCCGCGGGCACGGGCGGCATGGGGTCGGCGGGTGCTGGCGGCAGCGGCTCGGCAGGTCACGGTGGAACGGCAAGCGGCGGCGCTGGACCGACTGGCTCAGCCGGATCCGGAGGCGCTGCGACTACGGGCACGGGCGGCAGCAACGCGGGCGGCTCGATGCCGACCGTGAGCGGAGGCGCGGGCGGCGGAGGCAACGTGACCAGCGCGGGCAGCGCAAATGTCGGCGGGCAATCATCGGCCGCCGGCAATCCAAGCGTCGGAGCTGCCGGTCATTCAACGTCCGCAGGTGGGCCACCGGTCCCGCCGTCGAGCGGCGGCGCCTCGGAAGAAAGCGGCTGCACCTGCAATCTCGCCGCGGCTGGGACGTCCAATGGTTACCGCGGCTTGTTCGCTGCCCTCGCTGCCGCGTGTGCCTGGTCCATTCGACGCCGTCGATCGAAGGCGTAGTCAAGTCTTCGTACTCGCGGGTGAGACCTCCAAGATAGCTCCGCGCGGATTCGTGCTCGCGAAGGCTGAGCTTCGTCACGACTCCGCGCGGATTCGTACTCGCGAAGCCGAGCTTCGTCACGAATCCGCGCGGATTCGTACTCGCGAAGGCTGAGCTTGGTCAGACGAAAGAAAAGCGCGTCACCCGAAAGGATGACGCGCTTTTTTCGATTCATCGCCGAACTGCCGGCGCTGAGGGCTCGACTCTACTTGCCGTAGTTGGCAGCGCGCACGTTCTTCAACACCGCGTCGTCGGTGGCGGTCGTCGGGTAACCGGCGACGATGGCGCCTTCATAGAAGGTACCGTAGGAATTGTTGCTATTGTCGCCGCCGACACCCAGCACGATGCCGCCGAGGTTATCCATGTCCTTGGGCATGCCACCTTCGTAAGCAGTGGTCAGCGCTCCCGTCGTTCCAGCGTCGACCATGCGAAGCGCCCACTTGCTCGTCGAGGTCTTGAGGATACCGAAAGCATATTTCACCTTCAACGACGGGTTGGCCGGGTTCGCAGTGATCGTCTGGCCGATCCCGCCCCAACCCGGGTCGCCGTTCTTGGAACCGCCCGCCCAAACGCCGGCTTCGAAGTCGGCCATGAACCAAGGGCCTTCACCGGCGCCCTTGCCCCAGAACGCGTTGCCGAAGAACAACGTGTTCATCACGCCGTACTGAACCGGGTTCGTGGTGACATTTCCGAAATCCCAGCAGCAAGCAGTGCCGACGTGAGTGCCGTCCGCCAACTCATACACACCCTGGGATGCAGTGCCGCGCGGCATGTTCTTGCCGACCGCCTGTAGGCGGTAACCTTCGTGCGCAGCCATGTAGAGTGAGTAAACCTTGTGGCCGTTGACCATCAGCGAGCCTTTGGTCGCGCTTGACTCGTAGTCGTCCTCGCCGCCCGTAGAGCCACCTGCGGTGTTGCCCTTCTTGGCCACCGGGAGGTTGTTTCCGCTTCCGGATTGGTCATACAAGAGCGAGAACGTGCAAATGCTGCCGCTGCAGAAGGTGTCTTGGACTGACGTGTCCGCAAAGCCATCCGCCGTCTGCGGGATGTCCTTCTCCATGCCGCCAGAACCGGTGTTTTTGGCCGAGCTGCCGTTCCGGACCTTGTAGAGCGGCCCGGTGTACTTGCTGTTGATGCGGCGGATCGTGCTGTAGGCGGCGACGCAGGGCGTGGTTCCCGCAGCGTAGATATCGCATGGGCCTTCGGTGCCGGTGCTGGGCGCACCGCCAGAGCCAGAGCCACCCGTCGAGCTGCCGCCGACGCTGTTCGATCCACCGGTGCTTGGCCCCGAGCCGCCGACGTTGCCGCTGCCGCCGGTGTTTCCGCTGCCACCCGAGTTCCCACTGCCGCCTGCGCCGGTGCTGGCGCTGAGTACGATCGTGCCCGATGTTGGATACTCGGTGCTTTGGGGGGTGACCGTGACCGTGCCGCCAGCGGCGCAATACGCGTAGGGCGCGTCTTCGATCCCAACCGCCAGCGTCAACGTGTTCCCTGACGTCGCGTAGTTTCCGTCTTCTTGCGGGTTGGCGGTCAGGTAACCCATGCTGCCCTTGTGATTCACGACGCCCGTGCACGTGCAGCCACCACCCGTCGCTGCCGGCTGGCAATTAGCAGACTCGAGACCTAGACCGCCCCTCAGAGGAGCGTTGATGCCTTCGCAAAGAACCGTGGTGCCCGACAGGTTCAGACAGCCCGCCGGCAGCTGGAACGTCAAGTTACCGGTCGTGGTCGTGCCGTCCGTGAACGTGGTGGCTTTGGCGCTGAATGAACCAGACACACTGAGCGTGCCAGAGATGGTTGGTCCCTTGCAGGCGTTCGGATCGAGACCGACCTTCGAGATATCGAGGGGTCCGTCGACTTTTAGGCAAGGGGCACTGGCCGTGTAGGTCCCGACGATGCTTCCGCCGCAGCCGGTGACGTTGGTACAGGCGCCGGGTTGAGTTCCACTTCCGCCCGCGCCAGTGGAAGACCCACCGGTACCATTGCTGGAGCTGCCGCCCGCACCCGTCGAGCCGCCGGTGCCGTTGCCCGGCTTGGGCGTGCCACTTGCCCCGTTGCTACACGCGCCGCCAAGCAGCCCGAGTGCCATTGTCATTGCCAGAGCGGATTGGATCTTCATCAAAAGCATCTCCTAAAAAACCAGCTAGTCAGGTAAGGGTCGCTGGTCGCGGGACAGGGTGGAGGGGGTCACGCGCATGAGCCCGCTGACCGTTCGTGGCTGTAATTGCCGCCCGAACGGAGATCTTGTTAAGCAAATCCTTAATACAGTGGCCGGGTGCCCCAACGCCAGGCGCCATTGCGAAGCGAAACGCGGCGCGAAACCCTGGTTAGGCGTCGAGTGAGCCCCGCCGGTGAAGTAGCTCGAGTCGCTGCCTCGGAATGTTCCGCCCGCGCGCAATTGTTCCGTGCTCGCGAGATTCGCCGTGGCCCAAGCCGCCCTAGGCCGCCCGCACCCATCATCCCGCGAGCAGCCGTTCGCCGCCGCGGTGCTCTAAGAAATCTTCACGTCGTCGATATGCACGGTGCCCGTCCCACTCGTACCCAGCCCGCCGTTGGCTCTCGTTCATGCGGCGGGGCTCTTGGCGGCCAGGGGCGGCGAGCTACTCGGCGGACCGGCGATCGGCTTGCGCGAGCTCGCCTCCTTCAAGCGACGCGCGGCCTGCACCATGTGCACGACCTGATCGAGGATCACCGCCACCAAGATCACCGCACCGACGATGATCCAGTTCCAATTCGGGTTGAGGCGCCAAATGCGGCGCACTCCGTCCGGGTCCGTATACTGGACCTGAAACATGTTGATGCCGTTGTCGATGACTCGCATGATCGACGCGCCGATCAAGATCCCGAAGATGGTGCCCTCTCCACCGCGCAGCGAACAGCCACCGAGCACCGCTGCTGCGATGGCATAGAGCTCGTAGGCGACTCCGACCTGCTGCGACATCTGCCCGATGTACGCCGCGTAGCACACACCGGCGATGCCCGCGGTGCCGGCGGAGATCATGTAGGTCAACAGTTCGACGCGATTGACGTTGATGCCGGAGTAGCGGGCGGCTTCGCGATTGCCGCCAATCGCGTAGATGTAGCGGCCGAGCACCGTGTAGTGCAGCACGTAGGCGCCGAGCGCGGCCACCGCAGTGAAGATGAGCAACGGCCACCCGAGCAACGGATCACGCCCGATGCGCAGCAGACCGCCGCTGGCCAGGCCGAGCAGGGGTGAGTCACCCATGCTGATCACGCCGCCGTCGACGATAGTCTGAGACACGCCGCGAAACAGCAACATGCCCCCGAGGGTCACGATGAACGGCTGCAGCTTGAGGCGAGTGATCAACAGCCCTTGAGCGAGCCCGACCAGCACGGAGGCGCACAACGCCACTGAAATGCCGACCCACAACGGGTAGCCGAGGCCACCAGTTTGCGTCGACGAGAGCTTGGCGATGATCACGCCGGTCAGACCAACTACGGATCCGATCGAAAGATCGATGCCACCGGTAATGATCACGAACGCGATCCCGACCGCAAAGATCCCGAGCATGGAAATCTGGCGCGTGGTGTTGACGACGTTCGAAGCGCCCAAGAAATCCGAGTTCGACGTCCACAGCGCGATGCACATCAGCACCAACGCCAGTAACATTCCCAGTTCTCTTCTCATGATAGTGCCACTTCAGCTTCGCCGCCCTGGCGGGCGCCCATGACCTGATCGCGCCCGGTCATCAGACTGGCAATGGCCAGTTGTGTGAGTTCATGACGTTCGAGCACGCCTTTGAGCCGCCGCTCGTGCATCACCACGACGCGATCGCTCATGCCAATCGTCTCTTCCAAATCGGAACTGACCATCAAAATAGTGATCCCTTGTGCAGCGAGATCGGCCATGTGCCGATAAATTTCGGCTTTCGCGCCGACGTCGATGCCGCGCGTCGGTTCGTCCAAGATCAGCACTTTGGGTGCCATGGCCAGCCACTTGGCGAGGACGACCTTCTGCTGATTTCCGCCCGACAGATTCACGACTGCCTGCTGGATCGAGGGTGTCTTCGTGCGCAAGCGCTTGACGCCGTGCTCGGCGACTTGCTGCTCGGTCTTGCGATTGAGCCAGCCCAGCGGGGAGTAACTCGACACGTTGGGCAGAGACGTGTTTTCGGCGACCGTCATCGGCAGGACCAAGCCGTGGCGCTTGCGGTCTTCCGGCGCCAGATACACCCCTGCGTCAATCGCGTCGCGCGGCCGGGCTGGGTGGTAGGCTTTGCCGTCGAGCTTCATGTCGCCGGCCAAGGCCGGGGTGACGCCAAAGATAGCTTCCATGAGCTCCGTGCGGCCCGCGCCGATCAGCCCGGCAAAGCCCAGGATTTCACCCTTGCGCGCGCTGAAGCTGGCCGGGGCAGGCGCGCCGGGGACGCTCAGATCTCGCACCTCGAGCATGACCTCGGTCGAAGTTTGGGCACGCTTTTCCGGGAAGTACTCCGCGCTGAGCTCGCGACCGACCATCATGGCCACGACCTTGTCGTGACTGGCCACTTCACGCTCCAGGTCGCCCACGTAGCGGCCATCGCGCAAAACCGTGATGCGATCGGCGAGATCCATCACTTCTTGCATGCGATGCGAGATGTAGATGATGCCGATGCCGTCCTGCTTCAGCCGGCGAATGATCTCGAACAGCTGCTCCGACTCGGCGCTCGCCAGCGACGAAGTGGGCTCATCCATGATGATGATCCGCGCTTGCGTCGACAGTGCCTTGGCGATTTCCACCATCTGCATCTGGCCGGCGGTCAGACGCGAGACGAGCGTCGTCACCGGCAGCGCGAGGCCGACGCGCGCAATCAGCTCGGCGGCACGCTTGTTCAGCGTGGCGCGACGAAGCGGGCCGAGCAAGCCGCCCTTCACCCCTTCATTGCCGAGGAAGATGTTTGAGGCAATGTCGAGGTTGGGCGCCAGCATCAGCTCTTGGTGAATGAGCGCGATGCCTTGAGCCTTCGAATCTTTGACGCTACCGAGCACGACGGTTTCGCCGCGGATGCTGATCTCGCCTTCGTCGGGCAGCTGCACGCCGCCCAAGATCTTCATCAACGTGCTCTTGCCGGCGCCGTTTTCGCCCATGAGCGCGAGCACCTCCCCCGCGCGGAGCGACAGCGACACCCCCTGCAGGGCGATCACGCCTGGAAAGCGCTTGGTGATGCCGCGCATCTCCAGCAAGGGAGATGTTTTGCTTTCGGATGCCGCGCTCATGGCGTGCTGAACCTGCTTTCTCGAAAACGGCGCCTACTGCACCGATTTCTTCATGGCGCTCAGCTCGACCTTGAACGAGTCGACGTTGCTCTTGTCGATGACCGTGACGCCCGTATCGATGACGCCAGACGGCGGCAGCGCCTTTTTTGCCTCGTCCTTCTTCGTCGCCAACTCGTGCATCCACTTGGCCGAGAGATAGCCGAACTGAAAGGGCTTTTGCACCACGGTCGCGTCGATGGTCCCGCTCTTGATGCCGTCGAGCGTCGCGTCGTCTTCGTCGAACACGGCAGCCTTGATTTTGCCTTGCTTGCCTAGCCCCTCGATGGCGGCCGCGATCGCAGGACCGTTGTAGTTCCACAAGCCGACCACCAAGCTCAGGTCCTTGTGTGAGTTGATGATGTCCTCGACATTCGAGCGCGCCTTGGCGCGATCCGTGTTGTCTTCGCGCTTGTCGACGATCTCGATCTTGTGGCCCTTGATGGCGGCTTCGATTCCGCCCAGACGCTGCGCGGCGTTGTCGGTCGACAACATACCGACGAACACGGCGATCTGCCCGCCGTCCGGCAAGAGCTTGACGATCCGCTCGCCGAGCGCCTGACCGGCTGCAAAGTTGTTGGTGCCAATGTACAGCAGGCGCTTGGATTTTTCGGCGTCGGAATCGAACGTGATGAGGTTGGTCTTTTCGGCCACCTCGTTCAGAATGCGAAGCTGATCCTTGGGCGCGATCACGCTCACCGCGATGGCATCGTACCCTTGGCTCGCCAAGTTTTGCAGGATCTGGTTCTGGTCCTCCGGAGTGCCGTTGGGCGGCATCTTCATGTCGACCTGAACCTTGGCTTCCTTTTCGTACTTGCGGAGTCCAGCCTCGGCGATCTTCCAAAATTGGCTGGCGTTGTTGGTCACGAAGGCAATCTTGACGACCTTGCCGTCACCGCCCGCGGCGGGTCCCGACGCTGGCGCCCCCTCCTTGCTTGCCTTGTTGCAGCCCGCCAATACCAGCAGCCCCAGAAACGCTGCGACACATACGAAACTTCTCTTTGCTTGGTTCATTTGACGATTGCGGCGATGGCGGGTTTTCACCCGTTTCCCTCGGAAGGTTTGGGCTTTCGTGAAAGCCCCCGGCGGACGGTACGACTCCGATAGCGCGGGTAATTGCCGTTTCCAAACCCAGATTGTCAGAAAATCGACCGGGGCGCGATCTTTCTATTTGCGCACCAAGTCGGGTGAAATGGCCTGCGGGCCGTCGAGCTTCAACGAAGGGCGACCTGCGCTGAGCGGTGGCTGACGCTTTCGAGTTGAGAATCGACCGACGCAAGTGTCCGGACCAGGGCATCGAGGCGACGGGCTTGAAGCCTGAGGTGAAGCCGCAGCCCGTCCGAAATTTCCGCGCTGACTCCGGTTCTGACCACGAAGAAAGAGACCTGCAACTCTCGCGACAGGGTGCGCAGGGTTTGCAAGCTGCCGAGGCCGTGCTCGTTGGCGTCGAAGAAGAGTTGCGCCGTCGAGGCTGGCGCCTCCGCCAGAGCGTCCGCAAGACTGCCTCCCAACACCTGCAGCGCGCTTCGAAGGCAAAGGCGCCTCTGACCTATCCGCTCGGCAAGCGCCTCGCGGACGGAGAGCAAATCATGCACTTCGAGAGTGAGCGGCTCCATACATCCGACCCTGCAGTAGCCGCGGGGCGAACTCTCCGTCGAGAAATCCGCAGCCTTTCGGAAGCGGAGCTCTGTTTGACAAATGGCGCCGCCCGCGGACAGTTTCAAGATTCAGCCGTGAGAGCAGCGAGTGGATCCGGACCGTCCCTGGAAGTTCTTTACGCACTTCTAGCCGAGCGTTAGGTGCTAGCCTCGATGCAGGTGCAGCCTTCGTTCATTGCCGGCACACTGTTGGCACTGACCCTGGGCGTCGCATCGTCGGCGAGCGCGGAGCCTGCCGCGGTGGTCAACGTATCCGTCGACGGCGCGAGCTCGGGGACCGAGCTTCGGTCGGTGTGGCCGTTCTTCGGCTTCGATGAGATCAACTACACGACCTCGCCGGAAGGAAGACAATTGCTGGGGGCGCTCGCTGCGGCGAACCAGTCGCCCGTCCATGTGCGCAGTCACTTCCTCTTCAATACTGGCGACGGCACCCCGGCGTTGAAATGGGGCTCCACCAACGTCTACACGGAGGACAGCGCGGGTAACCCGGTCTACAGCTGGTCACTCACTGACGGCATCATGGACGCCATCACGGACAGTGGCGCATTCCCGTTCGTCGAACTCGGCTTGATGCCTCAGGCGCTCTCGACGCACCCGGACCCGTACCCCAACTCGAGCCCCACGATGCTGGACGGTGGCTCCGTGTATCCGCCGAAAGACTACGAGAAGTGGGCGAGCCTGGTCCGAGCCTGGGCGAGTCACGCCGCTGCGCGTTATCCGAACGTGGCCACGAGCTGGCTCTGGGAGCTGTGGAACGAACCCGATATCCCTTACTGGAACGGGACGTTCGAGGAGTATGCCAAGCTCTATGACTACACCGAGGCTGCGCTCCATGACGCCATTCCGAATGCGCCGCTCGGCGGACCTGCCGTAGCGGGTCCAGCGAGCATCTTCTTTCGTCGATTCCTGGAGCATTGCGCGACCGGCACCAACGCCGTCACGGGAAACACGGGCACGCGCCTCGACCTCGTGACCTTTCACGCCAAGGGCGGCGTGCTGCTCAGCAATGACCACGTGCAGATGAACCTGGGCAACCAGCTCCGGCTCCATCGAACTGGCTTCGCCAGGGTCGCCACTTTCCCGCAGTTCAAGAACACGCCGATTTACGTGACCGAAGCGGATCCGGACGGCTGCGCCGCCTGCCCGGTGAGCGGCAAGCCCGAGAATGCGTATCGCAACTCGCCCGCCTATGGCGCGTACGAGCTGGCAATGATGAAGCACAGCCTCGAGCTGGAGTCCGAGCTGGGCGTCAAGCTAGGGGGTGTGCTCACTTGGGCATTCACGTTCCCGGGGACTCCGTATTTCGCCGGCTACCGCTCGCTGACGACGAACGGAATCGATTTGCCGGTGCTCGGAGCATTCAAGCTGCTCGGACGGCTGTCGGGAACACGCTTGCCGCTGACCAGTAGCGGAGCGATCGCACTCGACGAGCTGCTGACGAACAGCGTGCGCGAGCAACCAGAGATCGACGGCATCGCGACGCGCGACGACGATACGCTTCGAATCCTGGTCTGGAACTATCATGACGATCTGGTTGGCGTCGCGGCCACCCCGGTGCAGCTAACGGTCGCTTTGCCGGCGGGCATCGGCCCGAGCGTGCGCGTCTCGCATCTGCGCGTCGATGAATCACACGGGGACGCTTACACCACGTGGCTCGCGCAGGGCATGCCCGCAAACCCCTCGAGCGCTCAAGTGAGCGCGCTGCAGCGCTCGATGGAACCTGAACTGCTGGTGCCGGACGAGACCGTGGCAGTGTCGGCGAACGGTTCCGTCGTTCTCGACTTCGATCTGCCGAGATTCGGGGTGTCACTCGTCACCCTTCGGCCCCCCCGCGCGGGCGAAGCGCCCACGGCTGCGGGCCCAGCGACCAACGACGGATGCACGTGTCGCGTTGGCAATATGACGCGCGACGCGCGACGCGCGACGCTACTCGAGAGTCTGGGCGCGCTAATCCTTGCGGTCGTCGCTCGCCGTCGGAGCACGCAGAGCGCTGCGCAGCGTTCTTCCAGATTTGGCTAGGAACGGCGGCTGAGCGAGTCCTAGTTTCGCCAGTCGGTAGTCACACGCGACGCGCAGCACGCCAAAGCCGTAAACGATGCTACGCCCGAGGCCGATCGAAGAGGCTTCAGGACGGTAAGCGGTCGGGCAAGTCACCTCGGCAATGTTGAATCCGAAGAAGGCCGCTTGAATCAGGATTTCATTGTCGAACACGAAGTCGTCGGAGTTTTCCCGTAGCGGCAATGCCTCGAGCAGCCGGCGCGAGAAAGCGCGGTAGCCGGTGTGGTATTCGGACAGCTTTTGCCCGACGAGGACATTCTCGACCGCGGTCAAGGCGCGGTTGGCGACATACTTATAGAGTGGCATGCCGCCCGCGAGCGCTCTGCCACCCAGAATGCGAGAGCCGAGCGCGACATCGTACAGACCGCTCGAGATGCAGTGCGCGAGCGCGGGCACCAGCTTCGGCGTGTATTGGTAGTCCGGGTGAACCATGACAACGATGTCGGCACCTCGGTCCAGAGCCTCGGCGTAGCAGGTCTTCTGATTGGCGCCGTAACCGCGATTGCGCTCGTGAACGATGGTGTGCAGCCCAAGCTTGAGCGAAAGCTCGACGGTACGATCGGTCGACCCGTCATCGACCAGAATGACTTGATCGACGAGGGTCGGGATCTCAGCGACGGTCTGCTCCAGCGTCGCCTCGGCGTTGTAGGCCGGCATGACGAGCACGAGCTTTCTGCCTTCGATCACGGTAACGATTCTATCCTCCAAGTGGCGCCGTAGACCAGTTACTACGGCGCGCGCGATTGGTCTGAAAACGCTCAGGCAACCCTATTTACCGCCCGCAGCTGCAACCGGTCGCGCGCTCAGCGCGCGGGATGCTACGAATCGCACTCTACATGCCCTCGCCGGCTCGCAGCGTCCAAACCGTGGCAGAAACATCCGTTGAACTGACCCGTCCGTGGGAGGTCCCATCGTGACCACGACAGGTTGGACGCGGGAACGATTTGCGCTTGTCCTGCTGCCGACGGCATTGTTGGTTTTCCTCGCGGTCAGCGTCGCCGACGTGGCCAGGGCTCAGCGGCTGTTCGTGGCGACGACCTACTATTTCCTGATGGCCTTGCTCCTGTGCTGGGCAGGGACGTATGCCCATTCGGTTCGAGACCTGCGCCGCGAAGCGATCCTCGCCTGGATCAAGGAAAACTTACCAGGGCTCGTGACTGCACTTGCCGTGACCGTGTTTGCGGCTCTCGCCATCGAACCCGCTTTGCGGATGCTTTCCGACGAAGCGAATCTAGTTGGGACCTCCAAGAATTTTTTTGCGCTGAAGGAGCCCACCTTTACCGTCTCCGGGAAATTCTATTACGACAGCTATTGGGACGTGGATGTCGCTATCGACCGCAGGCCAACGCTGTTTCCATTTTTGGTGAGCCTGGTCCATTCGGCGCTTGGTTATTCGTACAGGAACGTCTTCCTGTTCAACTTGTTGGTCCTGCCGGCGTTCCTGGTCGTGACGTATCGCTTGGCGAAGTCGCTCGGCGGAGAGACTTTCGGCGTCGCGGCTTCGCTGCTCGTTGCTGCCCACCCAGTTACTCTGCTCTCCGTTCGTTCGGGTGGCTTCGACTTTTTTGCGACGTTCTTTGGGCTACTGTGCGTGAAGAGCGTCCGCGACTACGCCTTCGAGCAGTCACCCGCGAACTTGGCGATCCTGTGGATGAATCTGTGCATGTTCGCCGAGATTCGTTACGAGAGCGCGCTGTTCATCGTGCCGGTCGTGGCGTTGCTGCTCCTGTTCAGAATGCTCTCTTGGAGCACGCTGCGCCCGTATGCTTGGGTGTATGCGGCAACGCCGGCGTTCTTCTTGCCGCGCATTTGGCAGTCAATCGTACGCGGAAACATCCCCGAACAGGAGCCCGGTGCCGTCACCTTCAGTCTCGACAACTTCGTCAACAATGCACACGAATACTTCCGGCCCATCCTTTCGCCGACCGACTCATTTCCGTTCCACTCTGCGATCGTGATTGGGCTCGGTGTCGCCGGCTGTCTGCATTTGCTCCACTGGTTGTTTGACCGCCGCCGCGATCGCGAGGCTCCGCGATGGCGCTTCGCGATTTTCGTCATGGCTTGGCTGATGTTGCAGGTGATCATTTGCTTTGCGTACGTCTGGGGTCGTGCACAATTTCCATCGGCTGCACGGCTCGTCCTCCCGCTCGACACTTTCTTTTCGTTCACCGCAGCCTGGCTCCTGACTGCCGCTCTCGCACGCTTCAGGCAGTTCATTCCGGTCCTGCTCGCGCTCGCGGTGCTGGTGTCACAGCTGCCAGTGGCCTCGCAACATCGGTCGTTCAATCGGCTGACTCAGACTCGAGAGAGCGCGACTACGTGGAAGTTCTTCGAACGCCTCGGAGAGAAGCGCATCCTGATCGTCACCGACCGACCCAATCACTTCACGATCATGAACTACGGAGCGATGAGCTTCGACAACGCCCGGCACGACCCCTATCTGTCTACGGCCTTTGCGCGCCACCTGTTCTACGACATTTACGTCATCCAGCAGGTCAAGCTGTCCACGAACGAGCTCCTGCCGGGGTATGAAATCTGGCCGAATCGCCAGTTCGAGACCATGCTGGAATTTCAAAATGATGCAGACGTGTTGGTTCGCGTCTCGCGCCTGGCCCATTGAACCCCCTGCGCTCGCTGAACGTCGTGTGTCGCCGCCCGACACCGTAACGGTGGGTACCGATGTTCACTCAGAGATCGTAGAGCGTGAGTGGGCCGGTCGCCAACACGGCCTTGTTCCTGACTTCCTCCGGCCACTCCAACCGGTCGCCACGTTGATGCACGAACCAGCGGAAGCCGAAGGCGTGCGCCGTGCCGGAGATGGCGGTGGCTCGGCTCATGCGCATGAAACGGTCGATGATGGCCGACCGCGACTCGATTAATTCCGCACGAAACGGCATCACAGTCAGCGTGTGGGCGACAAAGGCTCTGCGCTCCGAGAGCGCCCCGAGCGCATAGATCCGATCGAACTGAGAGTCTTGGAAGACGTCGTCGGGGTCCCCATGGTCGTGCATGTACTGCGCAACCTGGACGATGCTCATCGGAACTCGGACGGGCGACATCTGTGGCATTGCCCACATCGTTTGCACGCTTGGCCCGAGACGCGCAGGGAATGCCAGAAGCAGCGTGGCCAGACCGACGATGACGGGGCGAGCCACGCCGACCAAGCGCCGTGACTCCATCAGGGTGAAGCCCAACGCGCCGCCGATCCAAGTCACCACGAAGAAATAGACGATCATGATCGGGCGGTGCGAGAGCTCGTCGGGAGTGCTGCTCGCGGGATCGAGCGCGAGGCCGAAGAACATCACCAGAAAATTGGCGATGAGCATCAGTGGAAACAGCACGTTGAGCAACGACGTGCGCCTGCGCAAACGGACGACCAAAATCAGGAGTAGCGGTACGAACAGCCCCAAGAGCGCCAACAAGACATACGGAATGCCGAACACGAGGTTGGAACTGGGCGAGAACTTGGCGCCCGCGTGCTGCACGAAATAGTCGCGCGGCGCGCCAGGCTTGGCGAAGGTTTGGATCAAGCGCAAGATCTCGCCGATGCTCGAGCCATCGAATCGAATCAGCGGCACGCCAGGTACTTTCTGGCCGAAAAAGAGGGCTGCTGCATACGCTGCGCAGGCCACGGCGACCCACAGCGCTCGCCGGTTGCGGCCGATTTGCGCTCGGAAGAACAGCGCGGGCACGAGCAGGAGCAGGAGCGCGCTGGCGACGACGTAGTGCAGTTTGTACAGCGCCACGAGCATGGCGAACGACCAGCCCGCGAACAACTGCAACCGACTGCCTTGCGCGCACCCCTGAATGACGAACACCCAGGCCACCACCAAGACCGCCAAACCGTATGTCGCGCTGGGCGAGATTTGAGTCAGCCAGTGGTACGACATGAACGTGTTGTGCATGCCCTGTTGCGCGCCATCGGGCAGCAAAAGCAGCGCCGCTGCTGCAACGAATCCCGGCCAAGAGCCCCACAGCGTCGCAAAGAACGCGTAAGCAGCGAGTCCCGTGAAGAAGACCCCGACCGGCGCCAGGGCCCCCGCAAACGCAGTGTAAGAAGCGATCCCCGAGGCTTGCTTGATCAATGCTGGCAGCAGGTACATCCCGTAGTGGTAGGGACGCGCAGGCAATCCGGCCAAGCGCCAGTCTTCGATGGACGCGGCTCCGTGACTGGCAGCAAAGATGCGGATATGGACGGCGTGGTAAAAGCCATCTACCCATGGCTTGAACAGGACCACCGTGCCTTGCTCCACACGCGGCGAAATCGAATCCTGACACCACAGCGACGTGGCAACGAGGCACAGGGAGACCAGCCACAAGCTGGCTGAGTTTCCGCGCACACGAGTGCGTTGCTCGGCCCGGAAAAACACGGCCAGCATGAGCACCAGCAAAATGCCGAAGTTCAGGACGATGCCGAGCGGCGAAACCCAGGCCAGCGCGAAGAGCGCCGTATTGACGACGGCGTAACCTACGAGCAAGCGCAGCGGAAGATCGAAGCTGACGCCAGCGGCCAGTGCTGGAACGCTCGCGAAGATCGACCCTGCGAGGTAGAACGCGAAGAATAGCGCCTCGCAGGTAACCAGCGCGCGCGCCGAGAAGACTCCTCCCGCGACAGTCAACCAGGTAGCGACAACGGCTCCGATCACTGAAACGGCGGCCAGATCCGAATTGCTGTACGTGATGGTCGAGCTGCGGAGCGCGTGCAGCCCACGCTTCATCGAGAGAGTCATCTCAGTCGCCCCTTGCCGCGCCTTTGGTTGATGTCTCGCGGCGACGTGCGGCCCCGGCCAGCGTCTTCCGACCTTGGAAGAAGCCCGGCACGCACGATTGGCAAATCCACATGCCTAGGTACAAGGGGACGGCCTGCCACGGGTAAAAAAGCCTTCTTTTGCGGGTCGCGGCAAAGCGAACGATGGCTGTCGCGGTCCCGTCGAGCGAAGCAGAAAACATTCGTTTGAGCCGGACCATCCAGGGCGGAAAGCGATCGTGCATCGTGTAGATCGCGGTCTGCACCGGACCGAGCATGACTCGCTGAAAGACCAGATCGGTGCCCGCGTACATTCTGGACCAAACTTCGAAGCAAGTGGTGAGCGCCCGTTTGCTCGTGTGGTAGCCGAGACCGTACGGGTTGCCGACGTAGTTGGCCATCGAGCTGATGGCCACCAAATGCCGCGGAACCGGGCCAACCGCGATCCGGGTGAGTGGTTGAACGAAATTGAGCACCCCGTAGAGGTTCGTGTCGACGACCGTTCGAAAGCTCGAAAGCTCGAAAGCTTCGTCGTTGTCGATGCAGTTGATCCCGGCGTTCAAAATGAAGACATCAGGCAGCTCAGCTGACTCGGCAAGGCGACGAACCAAGTCTTCGACCTCGTCGGCACGTCGAACGTCGACGCATTCGAAACGCACCTGCGGATAAAGGGACTCGAGCTCCGGAACACGCCGACGGTTCACGGAAGTGACTTTCGCGCCGCTCTGGGCGTACAGGTCGAGCAGCGCGCGACCCACGCCGGACGTCGTCCCGGTCACGAGCACCCGCTGGAGCGTCATTGGTCTCCGAATGAACGCGGCTTCGAGGCTCGTCGCGAGCTTTCGGTCTGCGAGCGCAGCCTGATGAATTCCTCGATTTCTGGGGCGCCGCGGAAGAGTCGGTCGCCGTGCCGAATCGCCTTCCTGATGAACTTGGGGCGGCGCTTGGTCTCCTCGACGATCTTGATCAGGTATTCGCCGACGAGTGCGATGGCGAGCAGATTGAGGCTGCCGAAAAACGCAATCAGCACGATGATGGTCGAGATACCGTGCGGAAGCGTGGGGTGCCTCACGATGTCGACGCCCTGATAGATGACGGCCAAGAAGGCGAGCGACGTCAGCACGGCCCCGACGTAGCCGAGCAGCTCGATGGGGGCGAAGCTGAACGAAAAGATGCCCTTCTTGGCCCACCACAGGTTCGCAAGGAAGCTATGCGTCGAACGCCCGAAGCGTCGCTGGGGGCGAACGTAGTCGACGCCCACCTGCTTGAAGCCGACCCAAGCCCGAAGCCCGCGCAAGAATTGATCGGTTTCGGGCAGAGCGAGCAGTTCGCTCACGACCGTCCGGTCCATGAGCGCGAAGTCGCCCGCGTCGAGCGGCATTGGCACCGACGAGACCGCGCGAAAAACCCGGTAGAAGGCGGTGTAGCACAGCGCGAGTAAGGCCGAACCTTCGCGCCGCGCTCGGCGCCCGTAGACGACGTCGTTGCCCTCACGCCACTTAGCGTAGAAGTCAGCGATCAGCTCGGGAGGGTCCTGCAGGTCGCCGTCGAGCAGAATGACGGCGTCACCAGTGGCGATTTGCATGCCACTCACGAATGCGTTCTGCGAGCCGAAGTTCCTGGAATGCTCGACTGCGATCACGTGGTCATCCTGGAGTGTCAGTGCCTTCAACACCGAATCCGCGTCGTCCGGGCTGCCATCGTTGACGAAGATGATTTCGTAGCCCACGCCCAAAGAGGTGAACACCGCCGTCAGCCGCGCGTGCATCAGCGGAATCGCCTGTTCGTCCTTGTAACAGGTGATCACGGCCGACAGCGTCGGTTCAGGCATGCAGGAGCTCATTGAGGCGGGAGACCAAAGGCGGCCCCGCAAGCCCGTTCTCCGCCAGGTGCCAGCGCCGGCTGCCGTAACGCCCGGAGGGATAACCCGCGGCGTGCAAACAAACCAGCGCCTCCGGGACCACGCCCGACGTCAGCATCGAGTGACTGAGCGCCTCTCCGAGACCGCCAGCACGGTAGTGTTCCTCGATGGTGATGACTCGGCGCTTTTCCTGGATGCTTGCCGCCAGCTCCGCGGGAATGTCCTCGAGCGGGAACGTTCCCACGCTCCAGATCTCGAGTTCATCGAACAACGCTTCATCGCCGAGCTCGTACAGGCCCTGCAAGACCGGTCCCATGCCGATGACGACGTTACTTCGGCCGGGCTTCAGTTTGCGCCAGGGGGCAAACGCGGGGACGTCTCCAGGGAGCTCTGCCGATAGGCCCAGGCGCAAGTAGTTGGGCAGAGGGTCGTCAGCCATCGTGCTCACGACTCGAGCGACATCCGCGGCCACGAGCGGCAGGTAGATCCTCATGTTGGGCAACGCGCGCAGCGCGCCCACGTCTTCGAGCGCGTGGTGAGTGGCGCCCATGATGCCGTATGCGTAGCCCCCGCCATTACCCACGAGCTTGACAGGAAGCTCGTGCAAGCAGACATCGTTCCGGATCTGTTCGTAAGGCCGCAACACCGTAAAAACTGCCGCGCTGTACACCCAAGGCAGATGCCCTGCGCGCGCCAAGCCAGCGGCCAACGAAACGGCGTTCTGCTCTGCTACGCCGGCGTTGATCAAGCGCTCACCATACGCCTCTGCAACTCCTTCGAGCGCCATGTAGCCTAGGTCGCCAGTGATGAACACCAGATCTTTTCGTCGCTCGAAGAGCGACACCATGGCATGGGCAAATTCAGCCCGCATTGCGATCACCGTGCACGGTGGCTGCGTGCGCAAGCTTCAGTTCATCGAGCGCCTGCTCGTATTGCGCGTCAGTCATCGGTAGATAATGACAATCCACCGTGTCCTGCATGTAGCTGATTCCGTTGCCCTTCACGGTGTTGGCAATGATCACTGCCGGTGCGGCACGGTGCTTCCAGAGCCCCGCGCATTCGTCCCGCGCGGCCAACAGCGATGCGAAGTCGTGGCCGTCGACCGTGATGACGTGAAAGCCGAAGGCGCGCAGCTTTGCGTCCAGCGGTTCGAGCGCCAGCACGTCCTCGGTCCGACCGATGGCTTGGATCTGGTTGCGATCGATGATCCAAACCAGGTTGCTCAGTTGGTGGTGGGAGATGAACAGGGCCGCTTCCCACACGCTGCCCTCGTCGAGTTCGCCGTCGGACGTGACGCAAAAAAAACGCCGCTCCTGACCATTGAACCGGGCGCCGAGTGTCATCCCCGCACTGACCGACAGCCCATGCCCGAGGCTTCCCGTCGCAAACGGGATCTGCTCGATGGTGTTGAAGGGGGGCAACGCCGGCAACTCGGTGCCCTCTTCGTAAAAGGCATCGATCTGACTTTCGGTGAGAACGTTGGCCTCGGCAAGCACCGAGTAGAGGGCAGCGGCCGCGTGCCCTTTGGACAAGACGAAAGTGTCGTCGTCTCGCATCCAGGCAAACTTCAGAAAAACCAAAATCTCCGCGCACGACAGGGAGCTACCGATGTGTCCAGCGTTGGCCTTCTTGTACATGGCCAGGAAGCGCGTCTTGACCGAAAAGACGCGCTCCGCGAGCATCACGCATTCAGCTGTCGCAGACTCGGTCATTGCGTCGGATCTCGGTCTTACCCGACGGTGCGGAGCGGGCAACCGCGCTACTTGCCGTAGCCGGTGCTCACGATGTTCGCATGGACAGCGGCATCCGTCGCGTCCGATGGGTAGCCGGCGACGATCGCCCCTTCATAGAAGGTGCCGGCGCTGGCGTTGTTGTTGCTGTAGCAGCAGTCTCCGCCGCTGCCGAGCACGATCGAGCCTTGTTTTTGGCCGGGGGATTTCCCGTTCGGGAGTTTGCCCTTGTAGTACGTGTTCAAAGTCGTCGCCGTCGCGTCGGCCGCCTTCAGCGCAAGCTCGGTCATGCCGTTGTTCTTTTCCATGGCGGTGACGTAGTTGAATGGCTGGCTAATCAGCATGTCATTCTTGCCTGTGGTGAGGCCGGAGAAGACGCCGCCCTCCAGGTCAGCCATCACCCACGGACCCGAGCCGTTGCCGGAGCCCCACTGCGTCCCGCTGCCGAAGTAGAGCGCATCCATCGAGTTACCCGGAACGTAGGTTCGGCTGACTTCGCCGTTGCCGTAGTCATAGCAACAGCCGGTGTTGAAGTGCTTACCGCTCGTCACGACGTAGACGGATTGAGGAGACGCCCCGAGTGGCATGCCGGTCGCGGAGCCGTCTCGCCAGTAGGCCTGGCTCGTGTTCGTGTAGAGGGCGTAGACCTTGTGCCCGCCGACCATCAGCGACTCCTTGGCCGCGTTGGCAGCCGTTTGGCCCGAGTGCCCTTCGTGGGCGTTCGCGCCATTTCCCAAGACCAGCCCAGGAATTTCTGCCTCGACGGCGTTACCGTGTCCTGACTGGTCATACACCTTCAAAATGGTGCAGGTGGTTCCCATGCAGAAGGTGTCCTGCACGGCAGAGTCGGCAAAGCCGCCCGGCGAAAGGACCGGAATGTCTTTGGTCGTGCCGTCGGACGCCCGCTTGACCTGATAGAGATTGCCCGCGTAGGTGCGGAGCAACGCGCGAACGGTGCTGTGTGCTGCCACACACGAAGCGCTGGCCGCGGCGTAGATGTCGCACGGCAACTGGCCGACTGCCGGCTGCCCACCCGAACCACTCGCCCCGACACTGCCGCCTTGGCTGCTCCCTCCCATGCTCATGCCACCGGCTCCGGTGCCACCGGCTCCAGTGCCACCAGTGCCGGTGCCGCCGGTCCCTCCAGAACCGCCGGCGCCAGCGCCGGACGCGCCGCCAGCTCCCCCGACAGAGGCATCTTTGGCAAACACGATGGTGCCCGAAAGCGCAGGAAACTTCGGGGCAACGGTGAGCTGGTTGCCCGAGACGCAGTAGGGAGTGATCGTGTCGTCAGTGGTCAGCAGATTGCCGGAAGTCGAGTACTGACCCTTGGTCGTCTCCACTTCGGAAAGAGTCCCGAGCCCGCCGCTCTGATCGGCGGTGACGCTACAATTGCACTGACCGTTGGTCGAAACGCAGCTCGACGTCGCCCAGCCCAGGGCTTGGAAGATGCTGCTGATTTGCTCACAGCTGCGCTCGACCGAGGAAATCGAGAGACAAGCCTTCGACAGTGGGAAGGTTGCCGAGCCGGTCGTTCTCGTGTTGTCGGTGAAGGTGCCGTCGGCATTGGCAATGAACGAGCCGGTCGTCGTCAGCGAACCGACCACTGGCACCGTGGGGCAACCGAGGCTTGCGAGAGACACGTCCATGTCTCCGGACAGCTTGAGACACGACGAGGTGACGTTCCAGGCTCCGAGCACGTTGCCGCCGCAAGGAGTCAGCGAGCCACAGCTCGAGGCTCCGCCCCCGCTGTTGGTGCCTCCGCTGCCGACGTTCGAGCTCCCGCCGGTGCCAGGAGCGCCGGCGTTGCCAAAGGTATGGCTATTGCTGCTGCATCCTGTACCCGCTGTCAGGATGGCGAGCACGAATACATTGAGGAGCCCGAATCGACCGTTTCGCATGTGACCTTCCGAGGTTGCCTGCCGCTGGCGAATCAAACTGCGACCCGTCAGTTCTTTGTTCGAACAAATGCTTTTACTGGGCGATAATCGGAGGGTCGCCGTTCCGCCGGAAAATCCGCCGTTCCGTCGATATTCATTGCGCATGAGTGACCTTCCGAAAGCTCGCTCGTGCGAGCGCGAGAATCTTGGAGATGCTCAGGGGGTGCTGACGATCTTGAGTAGTACGACGCTGTGGCTGGCAACGTTCGTCGCAGTGTAGGAGCCAGTGGACGGGCCGAGATCCTTTGCGGCCCAGAGATCACGCACGGTCGCAGCGCCTGTGGGTATGCCGATCTGGCTCCACTGCACGGTGATGGATGCACTTGCCGAGCTGCGATTGAACAACGCGACCGCGCGCGTGTTGGTGCCCGACATCTCTTTCGACCAGACCTCGAGGTCCGTTCCCGGGGTCGCCACGACTCGGCCTTGCTTACCGAGCGGATCTTGATCGACCGCGATCACCTCGGCGTTGGTCAGCGTGGCTTTGGTCGTCGCGCTCATCTTGGTCAGGTCGTTGCCCGTGATGAGTGGCGCAGCCATGATCGCCCACATGCTGAAATGGGCGCGCCCCTCGACATCGTTCAAGCCATTGCCGACTTCGAGCATGTCAGGATCGTTCCAATGGCCGGGCCCGGCACCTACGTACTGCTCTTTGTTGGCGTCGATGAGTCGAATGACCTCGCTCCACTTGGCCGAGATGTCGAAGCCGATCCGCCACATATTTGCGGTCATCGGCAGGTTGAGCGAGCAATTCGTCGGCGTGCAGAACGGGCCTTGGTCGCCGGGGTTGATGCTGTAGAAGATCGGGCGGCCGGTGGCTTTGAGTGCGTCGCGCATCACCGCGAACGCGCTCAAGTTCCCCTGACACTTGTCATACTTCAAGTAGTCGATGCCCCAGGACGCGAACGTTTGGGCATCGGTGGTTTCGTGACCGACGCTGCCGACACCCGGGGTGTAACCACCGTAAAGGCCAGCGCAGGTCTTCGTGTTCGGCGTCTCGTAAATGCCAATCTTCAGGCCTTTGCCGTGGACGTACTCGGCCAGCGCGGCGATGCCCGAGGGGAACTTGCTTGCGTTCGCTTTGAGTTTGCCGCTCGAGTCCCGGCCATCCATCCAACAGTCGTCGAGGTTGACGTATTCGTATCCGGCGTCCTTCATGCCAGTGGTGATGAACGCGTCGGCCATGCTTTTGACGACGGATTCATTCAAGCCATTGCAGTTGTAGGCGTTCCACGAGTTCCAGCCCATTGGAGGCGTCGCGCCGAGGATGCGCGAGCCACCTCCGCCGCTCGAACCGCTCGAACCGCCGCCCCCCGTAGTACCGCCTGCGTGATGTCCGCCCGAGCCCGCCGAACCGCCCGAGCCACCACTCGTCGAGCCGCCCGAGGCTGCGGGACCACCGCTCGCGCCGCCAGCGCTTGCGCTCATTCCGCCTGCGGCCGGGGTGCCACCACTGGCGGATCCGCCGTTGGTTTGCGCGGCACCCGCAGTGCTCGGACTGCCGCCGGACGCTTTGCTGCCGCCCGCGCCGAGCGAACCGCCCCTGCCCGAACTCGCGGACGAACCGCCCGTCGAAGAGGAGTCGGACGGCGAACCGCTCTCGCCGCAACCGAAACCCATGATCGCAACTGCGCAAACGAGCTGAGCGCACGAACCGAACTTGGCCATCAGTACTCTCCGCCCGAGCGTGAAGTTGCCAGCGCGGGGCCGGCCGCTTGTAGGATCTCGTCGGCGATTGTCAAAATACGAGCGTTCATCGACTCATGAATCTTGATAGGTGCGTTCAAAACCGGAGCACCTGCATTCGGTGCGTCATGATTGCGCGCGGAAATTACAAACACGTTTCCCTCGGGCGACTCTAGTCTCGACAATACCCGGAGCAATGTCAGCCGGCGCGCGCTTCCGTCGGCAGTTCGACGCCTGGCGGGCGCGCTCACCGCAGCAGGCCGCGGATCGCCTGATACATGGCGGTTCCGAGGACGACGTAGCCTGCGTCGTTGGGGTGCAGGGAATCGGACATCAGCGTGGTCCGGTCGCTCGAGTCCTTGCAGAACGCGGCGTAGTTATCGAGTAGCACCACGTGCTTGCCCGCGGTCGCCCTCGACGCCACGAGTGCTGGCAAGCCGCGCTGTAAGTCTGCACCTTTGGATTGGTGCCGTCGTTCGCGATCGGAATGATCGTTGCCACAACCACGAAGGCGTTCGGCTCGCGCGTGGTGATGTCGTCGATCTGCTTGCCTAGCCGCTTGGGCGCATTTGCAACATCGACGTTGCCGTTGATGTCGTTGGTTCCGATCATCAAAAGGACGATGTTCGGATGAAAATTGGCCAGCGCCTGATCGGTGATCGAGCCCGAGATCCCCGAGCCGCTGTCGATCGTGTAGCCGCCGTGCCCCTCGTGCTTTTTCGGGAACGGCTGATTTTGCACGATGTTTCGATCGTTTTGCAGGCTGCCCACGAAGGTAAGGTTCTTGCCATTCTGCAGCGCTTGGCGGAACAGCTCGACGCGCTGGTGCCCCCCAGCAGCAGCGCCGCCGCTGGACGAACCGCCCGCGCCGGCCACGCTGCCACGATCGACGAGCCGCCCGATCCAGCGCTCGAAATGGCCACGCCTTCGGTGCCACTGTTTGCCGGCGTGAGACGCGCCGCCATTGCTCTCGGCGCTGTCCTTTCGGTCCGATGAGCAAGCCCCTAGCGCGAGCGCGACTAGGCCCGTGCAGAGGCCTTGGCCTGGCAGCCGCGACCGCCGGCCTTGCCAGAATGAACGCCCGCTACGGCTTTCCGTAGACCGAGACGAAGATGTTCGGCCCGAATGACCGGCTGCGCGCCGCAGTGACACCATCCCCGCGCAGTATCGGAAGCAACGGATTTCCGTCGAGCGAAGAATTAGCAATCACGCTGCGGCTCAGTACCGTAAGGCTCGATCCAGCAGTCAGTGCGCCGACACAAAGTGACTATCACCGGGGCCAAGCGCCGCGAAGAAGCACCCAAGCCCAAGAATCAGCGGACTTTTCAGCTGGGTGTCACTCGCAACAAGCAACCTCACTCGAACTCAGCCCTGTGCGCACGCTGCTCGCGCCCATCGACACAGCGACATTTGTCACAGTGTCGGCGGCAGCGGTTTTCCGTCTAGCCAATTTGCGTTGCGCCGCGATCATGCGTCCGCGAGCGGATTTTTCGACGGAGTGAGACGGCTCCCGCCATTGCTCCTGCGAGTGAAGGGTGGTCGCGGACGCTGACCATGCACCCGACCTTCACTCACCCTGCGCTTGGCAGTCGGAAGGAAATCGAATGATTGCGGTTGCTCTCAGTCCCAAAGCCCGTGCGCTCATCCAAGCGCATCGCGACGCGCGTCCAACCGCCGCGGATCGGGAGAGAGTGGCAGCCGCCCTCCGCGTTCGACTCGGTGAGGCCGTGCTGCCATTGGAGGCACCGCTCAAGACCCCGTGGCTGAGCGTGGGCATTCAGCGCGGCTTGGCCGCTGCTTGCGGACTGTGCATCGTGGGCTCCGCGTTGTTTCTCGCTCGGCGACCCGAGACTGCCCCGCAGTCGGCGCGCACACATCACGAACCCGTCGAGGCAGCGCCGTCCATGTCAGCGACGTTCATGCCGAGCCGAGCGAGCGTTCCACTCGAAACACCTGCGACACCCGAGCCGAACATTGCCCCCTTGGCGGCACCGAAAGCGCGACCCAGGGCTGCTGCAGCAACCTCCGCTCAGGACACGCTCGCCCAGGAGGTGCTGTTGCTGACCAGCGCCACGAGCCAACTGAGTTCCAGGCAGGCTAGCGGGGCCCTCGTCGCACTCGAGGAGCACCAGCGTCGGTTTTCGCACGGCGTCTTGAGCAACGAACGCAACGTGGCGAAGGCCCGCGCGCTCTGCATGCTGCATCGGTTCGAGGAAGGACGAGCCACGCTTGCTCTCCTCGGAGGCGCAACGCCCGCAGCCGCGCGCGTGAAAGAAGAGTGCGATTCAGCCTGGGCGCGAGCGAATACGGCGAATCTCTCGCGCAAGACCGAGAGCGACTAGCCAAGTCCTACTTGGTGAGTTTCGGCGCGCTCAGATCAAGTCGCGTCGAGGACCCGGCCCAGCGAAGTGTCAGTGCTGGGCACTCGCGACCGCATCGCAAAGTTGCTTGGCGCGTCCTGCAGCTGGTGACTGCGGAGCGAGCTGCGCGAGTTCGGCTCGTCCTTCACTGACACGCTTCAAGCTGCATAGTGCCTGCGCTCTCACTGCTCGTCGCTCGACGACGAGCATGCCATTCGGGAACTTCCGTTGATGCTCATCGAGCAGCTTCAGCGCAGCTGCTGCGCGGCCCGCCCGAAGATCGCTGGTGGCTCGTGAGAGCAGTGCAACTTCTTTGGCGAGTGCGTCGTGAGCGGGTTGAGCCGCTGCTTTCGGCTCAGGCTGCGGCTTCACCGAACGTGCTGGTTCCGGAAGGCCCGGAGGAAGCTGCGCTTCAACCGGGGGCGCAATCGTTGGCAGCGCTTCGGGTGCCTCGATTTCGGCGGAGGCAGCGACGGAGACGGCAGCCGGCTCCTGGCTCGCAGTCGGGCGCAGCATCCAGAGCGTGGCTCCGCCCACCAAGGCGGCGCCAACGGTCAGCGAGGTGACCAAACGCCAGCTACCGGCGTAGCGTGCCGGCAAGGGGGCGAGCTCCGCCGCGGGGCTAGGTGGCGGAGCTCCGAGCTGGGCGTCGAGCAACGCCTCGAGCCGGTCCATTTCGCCCAATGGAGGGCGGATTTCCTCCCGAGCCTGCTCGATGACTGCTCGCGCTTTTGAACTGAGAGCGGACATAAGCATCAGGTTCCCTTGGTTCGCGCCTCGTGGCGCGCCAATGCAGCTTCGAAATTTTGCCTTGCCACTCGAAGCCTAGAGTAAGCGGTGTTTAGTGGTATCCCGAGAAGTTCCGCGGCTTCGGGAACCGAAAAGTCTTCGACATCGACCAGGGCGAAGATTTCACGCTTGGGCGGTTCCATCTGATCGAGCAGTGACATGAGCAACTGAAACCCAGCGCTGCGCTCGGTATTTTCTAGGGGCGTCGGTTCTCGCGACAGCGCTTCGCCATCCCCCGGGGGCCCAGAACTCGCGTCGGCATGCGTGCGCTTCGCGCGGCGATGATTGCTCGCGGTGCGGCGCACGACGCTGTAAATCCAGCTGCGCAGCGATTCTCTCTTTTCAACGGTATACAGCTTGGAGTGCACCACGAGAAAGACTTCCTGAATCAGGTCATCCATCCCGCTCGGCTGAATTCCGAGGCGACGCGCCGAGGACCACACGAAGTCGAAATACTCGCGGTAAACCTCTTTGAACGGGGGAATTTCCGACGAAGGGGGCGCGCGGTTAGGCACCGGGGGGTCGCCCCCAGGGAAGCCTGTCGTTTCGATGGTGCGACCTGCCATACTTCAACTCGTCATGCAGTAGCGGTACCCGGCGTTCTCCGTCAGAAAATCCACTCTGCGCCAACCGTTAGTGTGGCCGCAACCGGGGCCGTACGCACGACTTGTTCCGACGTTTCCAGCCGTGATTCCGGCGGCGGCGACACGCTCACTTCGAGACGTGAGAGCTGGACCTCGCCATCCACCGCGGCAACCAAGCCGAACCAGGGTGCTATCAAGAGGCGGGATTGTGCGCCGATACCCACAGACGCCCAGGTCGCCGTCTGTCGGCCGGACGGCTCGAAGGCCTGGCCGCTGCCCAGCACCGAAAGATGGTGCACGGAGACCAGCGCGCACGGGGCGAATTCGAAAAGTGTGCCGAAAATTAACCGACAACCGCGAGCGCCAGCGGTGCGTCGAGTCAGCTTTACGTCGGAAACTTCACCCACATGGTTGATCGTCTCGTGTTGAGCTGCCCAGAGCTTGCCTTCTACCAAGAAGCGCCAACTGTCGAGAGAGAAGCCCAGGCCAACGCCCACGCCTAGGCTGACTTGCTGCATCGGACCGACGCCGAGCACTCCGCGCGGGGCTGCCAAGAGCACGCGCCAGCGGCGCGGAGCGCCCGGTTCGACCGGTTCGACGCTCGCAGACGTAGTGGCTGGCGGCGGTTGGACGGCCGGCTTCGGCGTCGCCGCGGGTTGGGGCGGCTCAGTCGAGTGGCTGTCTGGCGGTTGGTTGCCGCTGGAGAGATCGGACCCTGTGCCTGTCGCCAATGCGCCCGCCAGATCACGATCACTGAGCGGCTCTTCGGAGCTCAAGAGTAGGGCCAGCGCGACCGCCGTGGCCCCCGCGAGGTCTTTGCAGGACTTGCCGTCGATGGTTCGCACGGCCGAAAGGTTGCCGTAATGAATCTCGAGCCGCAGCCGGAATAGGCCATCGTTCGGTTGCGTTACTGTCGCTTGCGCGCGCAATGTGTTTGCCGTTGCGCGCGTGGTGCCAGCGATTTTTTGCACGCGAGCGAGCACGGTTTCTCCGCTCGGGCAGCCTTCGAGCGCGTTCCACGAAAGCTCGATCGGAGCGGCCGTGGTCTGCGCATGGGCTCGTCCAGCATACGCCATCCCTGACGCACACAGGAGAACCGCCGCGAGTCTCCTCAGCTCGCGCATCCGCTCACGGGGTGGCACTGATCGACGTTCGTGCGGCGCTGATCGACACGTCATCCACGTACAGATGGGAGTCTGCAGGCGTGGCGCCGAGCGCATAGTCGCCCACGTACCATTGAGTGAATTTCGACGCCTCGGACTTCAAGTTTCTCTGGTGGAACAGCTCCTCGTCGTCCTGGTACAGCGCAATCTCACCGGTCGCGTCCGCGCGGCGCTTCAGGAACAGCTCGATGTGAAACCAGCTGCCCATCGGCACTGGGATCCGCGACGTTTCTGGCCGGCGGTAGGTGACGAAGCCCGACGGGCGGTCGAGCACCGTCAGGTCCCACTCCCCCTCCTTGGCCCCTTTGCCCAAGCTCACGTCCCAGAGATCGTGCTGCGAATCAGGGTCATCGCCCCCTTGGAAGTGCCACAAATTCCAGGCGCCCGTGACGTCCTTCAGCGCTTCGGGGATGTAATACCAAGCGCCGTAGTAGGCGGCTTCCGGCAGCTCGCCGTGACGCACACACCGAGTTTGCTTTTGCCCGTCACCGATTACCTTGAATTCGGCGGCCAAATGCCCGCTGTGATGCGGTTCGGTCACCAGGATGTACGGCGCATCGCCATAGCAATATCCGGGGCCATACTGTTTCGGATAGCCGCAAAAACCGTCCTCGAAGTCCGTGGACCAGGGCACGGACACTGGGTCGGTGATCGCTGGGTATTGCGATGCACCCGCGGCACCGATCGCCAGCGGCGCACACTGCCAATCACCCGCGTCGATCTTCTTCGGCGTGCACGCGGCGAGGACCACCGAGGCGGCCAAGAGCAATATCGAGCCGACGGCCGCAAGCGCGCGCAAGAACGCAACAAACGAGCAGCGGCTTCGCCAGTCCAAGTTGCCTTCTCTAAAAGGGGAGACCCACGGGCCCACGACTATCCTCGAGTGCTAAGGGTGACTGTGGCGGGAGAGTTTCCGAACCCACCGGGGGCGCAGTAGGACAAAATTGTGGCAACTGATGAGTAGCATCGGTTACCACCCGCGCCCACTGTGCCTCGCCCCTAGCAGTGGCGGGAAGTCCTCATTTTCATCACATGGCCCTGCATCCGCCCCGGAACCGGACGCAGGCCCGACTCGATGCTCCGGCGGTGAGCGGCCGCATTTTTTTTCGCTGGTCGATTGTTAGACGGAATTCGGTTGCTGCTCCTATTGCGACTGTGCGGGCGTCTTGGCACATCGCTTAACGGCGATGTAGCGCGCCCCAATAGAGGTCTGGCTTCATTTTTCAAGCAATGAGCGATAGCCCACCTGCGCGCGCTAGAGGACGAGTCGCAGCGATCCGAACATTCGATCTGGCACTCCTGCCGCGGCGCTGAGCGCAAGCTCGAACACTCGAGTGACTAGCGATTCGAACCCTGCGCAGCGTTTGCTCGACGGGATTGGCCGGGTGCCCACATTGCAATGGATGACTGGACACTGCTGTCGGCGTTTTCGACGAGCTTTTGTCGGTCGGCTGAGAAGGCCAAGCAATGAACGCGATGCTATCCGAACCAACGATCCTTTCGAGTGTAGTGCGCTCCGGCAGGGGCTTTCGCATCGAGTTCGAGTATGTGCAGCGCACCTTGCGTCGCCTCGGCACTGATCAGTCCGAAGTCGACGACCTCGCGCAAGAAGTGTTTTTGGTGCTGCATCGACGCTGGTCAGAGTTCGATCAGAGCCGACCACTTCGGCCGTACCTGTTCGGCGTCGCGGTTCGCATCGCCCTCGCAAACCAGCGTAAGCGCGCGCGCGAAGTGGCCATCGGCAACATCGAGTTGGGCGATGACGGACCGGGTCCGGAAGAAGTGCTCAGCAACAAGCAGACCCGCGCGTTGGTGCAAGCTGCGCTCAAACGCATCCCCCTGCCCCGACGCACCGTGCTCGTGATGCACGAGCTCGATCGCGTGCCAGTGACCGAGGTCGCAGCGACGCTGTCCATTCCGCTCTTCACGGTGTATTCACGCTTGCGCAAGGCGCGCGAGGAGCTCAAGCTCGAGACGCAGCGCATTTTGAATGCGACTCAGGGCCGGCGCGAGCCGCGCTGCGCAGCACCGCATTCGTGATAGCGGTAACTGCTTAACACTCCGCGAAGGGCGCAGTCACGCGCACTCCCCTTACGGCCGATTCAGCGACGCGCTCAGCGCTATCAGCACGAATCGTGAGCAGAATTTTCTTCGGCGGTGGTAGCCAAGCATGCTCCGAGGTACCCCTTCGCGGTTACCCCGAAGGGAGGACAATCCGGTCCCCTGCCCGGTGAGTTGGCGCAGTGTATAACTGTTGGGCCCCGGCAAGATGACCATCGAGCTCCTGATCCACGCCATCGTGCGCCAGACGACGATCTTGATCGCGCAGCTGGCCACGTCGAGAGGGGTTCGCGCACCGCTCGCGCAGATCGCGGACCAGGTGTTCATCGAGCTCGTGCGCGAGATCGAGCGCCAGGGGATCAGCCGAAAAGTGAGCGCCGACATGTTCGGCCTGGGTCTTCGCACGTATCGGCGCAAGATCCAGCGGCTGAGTGAGAGCTCGACCGAGCGCGGGCGTTCACTCTGGGAGGTGGTGCTCGAACACATCAAGAGTCAGAGTGTGGTCACGCGGCGCGACATCCTGACGCGCTTCCCCCACGACGACGAAGCGCAAGTCCGGTCGGTCATTCGTGACCTGTGCGACAGCCAACTGGTGTTCTGGACCGGCTCTGGTTCGAATCCGTCCTATCGCGCAGCGTCTGACGACGAGCTCGCGTTGCTGCAGCGCAAGCTGGGCGCAGAGGGCGCAGAGGAGTTGGTCATCTCGCTGATGTATCGCGAAGGCCCGCTCACGCTACAAGAAATCGCGGAGCGGGCGCAGACCGAGGTCACGGCCTTGGAGGGAACGATTCAGCGTCTGCTCGCCGACGGCCGGATCCAACACGAAGAAACGAATGGGGTCACGCGGTACAGCGCGCAGGCGCTGGTCGTTCCGCTCGGGGCGGCGGTCGGTTGGGAAGCGGCGGTTTTCGATCATTTCAAGGCGCTCGTCACCACCGTCCTCAGTCGTCTGAACGAAAATAAGGCGACTGCGCTCGATGATCGCGTGGGTGGCGGCACCTACACCATCGACGTATGGCCCGGTCATCCGCTAGAAGACGAGGTATACGGCACACTCACCCGCCTGCGCAGCATGCTCACCGACATGCGCGAGCGCGTCGCAAAATTCAACGGTGAAGAGCCGGTTCCGCAAACGCACACTCGGGTCGTGATCTACGCGGGGCAATGCTTGTTTCATGAAGACGGCGATAACGAAGACCATGCGTAGCAAAGCCAAGAGCCGGGCGACCAGCCTGCTCGCCGCACTGGCTTTGGCGTTCAGCTGCTCGCGAGAGACGACCGACCCGACCGGCGGGGAGACTCATTTTTTGACCCGCTGCGTGCCCGGTGCGAACACTTGCGGTGACCAGCTGACGTGCGTGTGCGGCGTGTGCACGCTGCCGTGCGCAGAGCGCGCCACCTGTGAGGGGCTTCCGGCGGCGCAGTGCGTGCCCGGGTGCGTCACGGAGATCAAGGCGCCTGGCGTGTGCGAAGTCTCCTGCGTGGTCGATGGCGACTGTGCCGTGGTGTCGCGCTCCCATCACTGCGAACAGGGCGTTTGTCGCGCGGGTTTGCTGGCCAGCGGTGGTGCCGGTGGCGGGGGCAACGCGACGGACGCGGGCGGAGGAGCAATGACCGACGCAGGCGCAGGCGGTGACGGCGGCACCATCGGCTGTCCGAGCCACACCGTGTCGGCCAACCAAGTACTCGTGATCGGCGACAGCTTCTTTGCGACGACTCACCAGATCACCGCTTACCTCGAGGGCTTGGCCCGCGATGCAGGAGCGGTGTCCGTCGGCGAACGGTATCGAGATCGTTCGACGTTGATTTCCAACAATGCGCTCGCATTGGGCGGCAACGGGATCGAAGACCAATACACGGGTGGTGTGTCCGAGGCCGAGGTCAAGGTCGTGATCATGAACGGCGGCGGCGCCGACGTGCTGGTCGGAATGTGCGACAACGCGAACGCGAGTTGCCCCGTGATTGCCGCGGCCGCGTCCGCCGCTCAGGCGTTGTTCGCGCAGATGGCGACGGACAACGTGGAACAGGTCGTGTACGCGTTCTATCCCGATCCGGGTGATGCAACCGTCAAGGCCAAGATGGATGCGCTCAGGCCACTACTCCAGAGCGCTTGTGAAAATGCGCCGCTGCCTTGTCGCTGGCTCGATCTGCGAAACGTCTTCAAGGATCATTACAACGACTACCTTCAGAACGACCAGCTCAACCCGAACGACGCCGGCGCTCGAGCGACCGCCGAGGCGATCTGGGCCATCATGAAGCAGTATTGCATTGCGCAGTAGGCTTCTACCTCTCGCGTCCCTGCGTCACGCCGTCTACTAGGGCACCGTCAACTGAAAGCTCTTGACGCTGATTGAACCGCCCAGCGCAGAAGTCGCGAAGTTGAAGATCCCGTAGCGATATCCGGGAAAAAACTGCCAATCAGTGTTCAGTGTGTAGGCCGGGCCGATCGCGGTGAAGGTCGTGCCGTCGGTGCTGAAGGAGAACTTCGCCTGCCGACCCGTTCCCGGTCGCACGTCGGCCGTTGCTCGCAGCCAAATCGTGGTGCCGGAAATTGGGCTGCTCGCGGCTTCGGTCCCGGTGCTGGTGGTGGCCCAGCCGCTGGTGTTCATGGCAAGACCATTCACCATCGAGACTTTGCTCGTGCCGCCGGACTTCTTGACAGCAACGTAAGCCGACATGTGCTTCAGCAGCGCGAGTCCTGCGACGTCGCCGTCTTTCATGGCGCTGATGTCAATCTGAACGGTGCTCGTCGACTGAGGTCCGATGGTTCGACGCGTCAGTGTATTTCTGGCCGCGTACAGATCGTTGGTCACCGTGGCAGTCTGCAGCGTCACCCCGTTGTTGATGGACCACTTGGTATTGTCGGGATTGTGGTTCCACTCCCATTCGGGGGCGAGCGTGGTGCCGCTGAAGGAGTCAGTGCCCGTGTGAGGTTTCGTCGCGCGCGGCGAGCGCGGCACGTCCGGATACGGATAGCTGCCAGCCCAGGCATTGTCGACGAGCGTCACGCTCGGCCAACCATCCGCGGACCACGTGACCGGTGCCAACACCGGAATGCGCCCGCCCGGATACGCATCCTGAAAGCCCATGTAGTACCAATCACCCTTTTGGGTCTGGATCAGGCTCCCTTGATGCGGCACGCCGCCCCCCGCAACCGGGCCCTTGGTCTTGTCGATCAACATTTTGGACGTATATGGCCCCCAAACGTTGCTGGACTTGAGTACGTACTCACCATCTGCCGGCCGAGTGGGAGTGATGTAGTAGTTGCCCTTGTACTTGAAGAAGTGCGAGCCCTCGATCGGTGAACCGCTGGGCGTGAAGACTTCTTGAGTTTTCACCTGCGTCAGCCCATCCGCACTCAGCTGAGCCACGCTGATCTTGCCGCTGCCGTAGGCGACGTACATGTTGCTGTCGTCAGCCGAGTCGTCGTAGTCGACCATTATCCCGGCGTCGTAGTAGCAGTTGTTGATCGTGGACTTCCTTTGCCAGGGGCCTTCCGCGGCGGGAGCGGTGTAGATGTAGGTCTTGGCGAAATCGATGCAGCCCAAGAAGTAGAAGGTCTTGTTCGACTTGCGATAATGCAAAGACGACGCCCACGTGCCTTTGACGTACGCCTGTCCGCCGCTCAAGTCGTACTTGGCGCCAAAATCCAAGACTGGAACCGCGTGCCCAATGTACTCCCAATTCACCAAATCCCAGGATCGGAGGATTGGCGCACCGGGCGAATAATGCATATTCGAGGCGGTGTAGTAGTAGACATCGTCGACTCTGACGATCTCGTCATCGGGCAAGTCTTCCCACATGATGGGGTTGGAAAATGTCGCTGACGGGGGCCAAGGGCCGCTCACGCTCCCCGCGCCACCTGCCGTAGTCGACCCTGAGCTGCCTGCGACGTTCGCGGAACCACCCGAACCGGACGCACTCGTGCCAGCCACCCCGGGCCCGCCGCTGTCACCGTTCGAGGTCGGCGATCCGCCGAGCGCGCTGCCGCCCGATTCGGCGCGCATGCCCGCGTTCCCCGCCACGCTCGGCGAAGCTTGTCCGCCCACGTTGCTCGGCGCGCCCGCACTGTTTGCTCGCCCGGCAGTACCGGGGGATTCAGCTGAAGTTCCGTTGCCGCACGCGCCGCTCGCGAGCAGCGGAGACAGCACGGCGACCAGAGTCAGGGTCTTCGCGTAAACCACTTAGCCGAGCAGTAGCCAGAGCGGGCTCAATCCGTCGATAAAAGAAGGTCAAGATCTATGACTAACTTCGAAATTCAACCGGTTGACTCATCGCTGACCGCTCGCGGTCGAGCGACGGCGAACTGCCAGGCCGAGCCCGACTAAAGCGAGCAACGAAAATTGCAGTCCGCCACGACCGGAGCTGCCAGCAATCGCGCAGCTGCAACCGTCGGCAGAGTCTCCGCTTCCGGTCGAACCCGGGTTGCCTGCGGTGATTGGCGCGCCAGCGTTGCCGCCCGCTGCTACGACCGAGCCTCCTTGAGCGGACCCGCCGCTCGTGCTCGGCGTTCCGGCCGAGCCTCCGCTCGCGCTGCTCGTGCCACCCGCTCCACTCGATGCAGTGCCGACACCCGCGGCTCCGCCGCTGGTCGCGCCGCTCGTGCCAACACTCACTGCTCCGCCCGTCCCGCCCGAAGCTTGACCACTGAAGCCACCAGTCGATGTGCTTCCGGCGGTCGCATTGCCCGCTCCACCGGCCCCTCCGCTCGTGGGGGGGCAGGCAACTGCTTCGGGATCTGCGCTGCCGAGCGGATCGAGCCCTAGAAATTGGGCGGCGGCGTTCGTATCCCACTTCACGTCGTGGCCCGCGCCATCGACGGCAACGGTCTCGAGCACACCGAAGCCGCATTTGTTTTTCCAAAGCTGGTGCGTCCCGCCGAATTTGGTGTCTGTCGTCGTGGGCGCCTCGCTCAATGACAAGACGTTCGTCCATTCCTTCACGGCTTCAGCCAAATTCTTGTAGTTGATGGTCGTGTCTGCAGTGCCGTGCCACAGCTGAACGCGCGGTCGATGCCCCGTGTAGCTCGGGAACATCGAGCGCACGAGGTCGCCCCATTGCTGCGCGGTTTTGCTCACTTGCCCGCCAGCACACGGCCCACTCCATTGGCCATTGGTCGCCACGTCGCCGCTGTAATCCACGGCCCAGCATCCGCATGGCACTCCGGATACGGCCACGCCCGCCGCAAACAAATCCGGATACACACCGAGCAAAGCTTGCGTCATCATCGCTCCAGAGGAGCCACCGAACGCGTACACGCGACTGGCATCGCCGTTGTACTTGGTCAGCGTGTAGCGCACCATCTGGGCGATCGCGTGCGTGTCGCCACCGCCATCGTGCTTCAGCGACTTGGCCGAGCCGACGTCCCAACAGTTGTGTCCGGTCGCTTCCGGAAAGATGATGATGAAGCCGTTCTTGTCAGCCAGTGACACGAACGTCGACTTCGTTTCACTGTACGTACTCGAAGCGGTGCCCTGACAATGGTGCGACGCGACCAAGATCGGCGGCTTGGCCGCGCGCTGGTCGGGCACATAGATGTACATGTTGACGTAGCTCGGCAGCCCGCTGACGCCCCAAACACTCTGCTCGACCTTTTGCGAGGTCGCGGCGCCCGCGGTCGCGCTGAGCGAGGCGATAGAGAGCATCGTAACTGCGGAAATCAGAACCGGCTTCATTCCCTGGCAGTAGCGCTGGAAGGGCCAATCCATCGGGGAAAGTTGCGCAAAGTAAGCAATCATTCCGAACCGGACTGCGAAATGCCAAGAAATACGCTGAAACATTCACAAATAACGCGCATTCCCGACAGTCCGATGCGTGACCACCGTTCGTATCTTCGCTCGTATCTCGGCCAGGCGCCTCGCGGCAGGCCTTTTCGCAGCCACGACCGTTTATTCCGCCGCAGCTTTAGCCGACAACCCGCTCGTGCAAACCAGCTACACCGCCGACCCGGCGCCCCTGGTTTACGAGGGCCGGCTGTATCTCTACACGTCCCACGACGAAGACGTGACCGTCAAAGACTTCTTCACGATGAACGACTGGCGGCTCTACTCCACCATCGACATGGTGAATTGGACCGACCACGGGTCACCGGCGGGCTACAAAAGCTTCAGTTGGGGAACGGGCGACGCGTGGGCCATTCAAACCGTCTTCCGGAACGGAAAGTTCTATCTGTATGCGCCGATCAACAACTCGACCGGCTCCAAGATCGGCGTGTTGGTCGGGACGAGCCCGACAGGCCCGTTCAGCGATCCGCTCGGCAAAGCGCTCATCTCCACTGGCAGCGGCAACATCGACCCGACGGTGTTCACTGACGCCGACGGACAGGCATACCTCTACTGGGGCAACCCGGACCTCTACAACGTCAAGCTCAACTCGGACATGATTTCATTTCCGGGCAGCCCGACCAAGGTCAACCTGACGACGGCTGGCTTCGGTGTTCGGACGAAGACTGATCGCGCCACGGCGTATGAAGAGGGGCCGTGGTTCTACAAGCGCGACGCGCTTTATTACATCGTCTATCCCGCCGACAGTACGCCCGAGAAGATCAGCTTCACGACCAGCGACAGCCCCTTGGGCCCGTGGAAGTACGGCGGCGACATCATGGACAAGGAGACTGGCTCGGGCAGCAGCTTCACCAATCACCCGGGCGTGGTCGACTACAAGGGCCACTCGTATTTCTTTTATCACAACGCCGCGTTACCCGGCGGCGGCGGCTACAAACGCTCGGTCTGCGTCGAGGAATTCACGTACAAGGCCGACGGCGGCATTCCCAAGATCTCGATGACCACGGCGGGACCGAAGGCCGTCGAGAACCTGAACCCGTTTCAACGCGTCGAAGCCGAGACCATCGCTTTCTCGTCCGGGCTCAAGACCGAGGTGTGCAGCGACACTGGCGGCGGCATGGACGTGACCCAGATCAGCAGTGGCGACTACATCAAGGTCAAGAACGTCGCTTTCGGAAGCGGAGCCACCTCCTTTGACGCTCGTGTCGCCGCAGCGGCCGCCGGCGGTAGCATCGAGCTTCGCCTGGACAGCCAAACGGGCACGCTCATCGGTACCTGCGCGATCGCCGCCACGGGCGGCGCGCAAACGTGGGGCACGAATAAGTGCACGGTGACCGGCGCGACCGGCGTTCACGATCTGTTCTTGAAGTTCACCGGTGGCGGCTTCACCTTCAATTGGTGGCAGTTCAGCGGTCCCGGCAGCGCGGACGTGGGCAGCGGCGGAACAGGCAGCGGTGGGGGAGCCAGCACCGGCGGGGGAACGAGCACCGGCGGCGCTGGGACCGCGGGCGGCGCAGGTGGGCAAGCGGGCAGACCAGACGGAGTCGGCGGCGGATTGGCGAGCGGCGGAACCGGCGGCACGGCGTCGAGTAGCGGAGGCACGGCGCCGAGCACCGGCGGCAGCAGTTCGAGCTCGGGTTCGACGAGCACGGGTGGTCACGCGCCCGCCGGCGGCAGCACCGGGAATTCGAGCGGTGGGTCCGTGTTCAGTGGCGGTAAGCCGCCTGGCGAGGACTCGGGCTGCAGCTGTCGTAGCAGCGCGGCCCGTGGCGGCTCGACACCTGCGGTTGCGCTGTTGACGCTGTTGGCCGTTGTCCTGCGCCGCAAGCGAAAGACGACCATCGAGAATTGAAGGCTCGGTCCCGCCGGCGCGTTGGTCGCGCCGGCGAAGCACGGCTGCCGAATCGAAGTCGAGATCGCCAGCGAAGAAGCCAACGTCTTCCGTCGCGCCGTGCTTTCGCCGCCGTCCTGAACCGCCCATCCCCCCCAATCTCTACAGCTCAGCGCGCGATCCGTCACTAACGCGGCTGACCGAACGGATACGGCGCTGATGAGGCGATAGGTGGCGTCGTATTCGTATTGACCGTCAGCGCTGAGAGGTACGGCTCTTGGTCGTGAACAACTCGCTGTTGTCGAGCAGCGACGAGACGGCGTTGTTTTGACCCGGCTCGCTCATTCGTTGCGTCAGCGTCAACCCTCGAGCTCGCGGTAGCTCACGAAGGCAAACGAACGAGAATCGGGCCGGAATAGGCGCGCCGCCAAAGCAAAGCGGTGGCGTCCAGGGCGTGTCAGGCCTTGAGCTCGGTGAGGATCCCCTTGGGAAGGGACGGCTCGCCAAAGTCGTCCTTGAGTGCTCCGCCGTCCTTGGTCACGCCCGCCGCTTGTAGGACGTTGTTCAAGACTTTGTTCACTCCCGAGACCGAGCCATCACCACCCTTACCGTCTTGGCTGCCGCCCGGCTGTGTGGCGGTACCGACCGTGACGTATTGGCCCTTCTTGAAGTAGCCGTTGGCCGACCCGGCTTGAATCCAGGGGATATTGCTGAACGAGTGCGCGCCCGTCGCGCATTGGTTGCACCAGATCGCGACGCCCTGGTCGAGTAGCGGCCCGGTCGGCGTGGTGTACGTCGACAGTTTATCGAGCAGATGCTTGTAGTAGTTGAGCATCATGCGATCGATGTAGTGGTGGAAGTCGATAGAGACTGCGCCGAGCGTGCGGTGCGAAACGTCGTGGAACTTCGCCGACTGCCCGTTGTACGTGTAGACGTGATCGTCGATCCGGTCTCCGATTTTCAGGACGGCAACGCGGCTGTAGTCCGCCGCCGCCGAGAACGCCATCAGATCCATGAACAGCTTGACGGCGGTGTCTCGCGTCGACTGGTCGTACGGCTTCGCGTCCATCGACTTCATCGTGGTCACGTCCGCGTCGGGGATCGTAAACGTCGTGGTCCCCATGGTGACCTCGATGTCGCGGATGGCGGTCAGGTGTTGGTCTAGCCGCGCGCGGTCGCTGACGCTGAGATCCGTGCGCGCGAGCAGCGCCGAGATCTGCGGGCGCAGGATGTCGTTGATGCTCTTGCTGCGCGCCCCACGTTTCAGCAACGCTTGGGCCTCGGCCGACGTCGCCGTCGAGCCGTTGCCGATGACGCCGATGATCTTTTGATATGCCTTGTACGGCGAATCGATATACACCCGCGGCTGTTGAGGGGTGATGTACGAGACGTAACCGGGGATGTCGAAGCCGGTTCCGCCTGGCGCGAACATCCCCGCGTGGAACACGAGCGGATCTCGCCCGTCAGGATTTTTTGCCTTGGCGATGGCGGTGTCGACCGAGATGCCCATCGCCTTGCAATTGGTCGACCCGGCGGTGATCTTGGAGGCGGTGAGGATCTGCGCGTCGGCGGCCGAGTGAGAGCAGCCGTTCGAGCTATACGGGAGGTTGATCCCTCGAACGATCAGCAGTTGCTCCGCGTAGTCGGAGAGCTCCCCAGTCGAGCGGGTCGCCTTGTCCGCGGTCATGCTGGCTTTGGTCAGCGTGCCCGTGGCAGTCGGCCAAAAGCGCTCGGGCTCTGACTTCACGTTCAAGTCGACGCCTCCCTGAACCACGCCGTTGTCTCCGACCACGATGATGACGAAGGGCGAACGGGCAGCCGCAGCCTGGGCGGCGGCCTCACGAGGCATGAAGGTCTCCAGCAGCGGGAGACCGAGCATGAGTCCCCCTGCGCCCCGAAGCACGTTCCTTCGAGTGATTTCTGGCGATCGCGGTTTGTTCATGGCGTCTCTTTTTTTCGACTCAGGGAAGGCGGTTGAGGAAGTTTTCGCTCGTTACGACGGCGAGTTCCAAGTCATGGAGCGTCATTCCGGCACGAGAACGGCGCGCGTAGTAGTCGACGGTCGCCGTCTCGCTGGCGTCCACTTCCCGACCGTGCAGGTAGGTCAACATGTTCTGCACGTAGCAAGCGTGTACTTCCTTGGTCTCAGACAAGAGTTTCGAAAGCTCGACGCCATTCTTGAAGGTCTGGAGTTGTCCGTCCAGAACGTAGCTGTCGGCTGCGTTCACGGGCTTTCCTTGGTCGGTCGCTCGATACTTGCCGATGGCATCGTAATTTTCGAAGGCATTCCCGAGCGGGTTGAACAAGACCATGTGGCAGCTCTGACCGCACGTCCCTTTTCCGGTCGTCATCTCCACACGTTCCCGGTTCGTCATTCCGGGGGTGTTGGGAATCGTCACTCCCGCGGCCGCAGCTGGCGGAGGCGGCAACTCCTTGCACAGGAGCCGTTCCGCGATGAACACGCCGCGGTGGATGATGTCGGGTTCATTACCGGTGGAGATGTAAGAAGACAGGAAGCCCGGCTGCGTGAGCAAGCCGGTGCGCTGAGTCGGATCGAGATCGACCTTCGTGAGCTTCGTGGGATCGGTCGAATAGGTGCCCGTTACGCCGTAGAGCGGCGCGAGCAACGAATTCACGAAGCCGACTGGCGCAGTATAGAAGTCTTTGATCCCGCGGTTTTCGCGGAAGACCCAGGTGAGGAACTGCAGCACCTCGGTCTTCATGGCGGCGGGGGTGTTCACCGTGAACTCCGGGAATTCCGCCGCGGTGCGGGTGATGGTGTCGTAGGCACCGAGGCGATACACCTGCAGGTTGAAGTTGCTCATGCCGTCCGCGCCCTTGGCTCCGTCGAGCAAGCGGTTGGCTTGCTCGCTCACGCCTGCCGGGTCGTGCAGCTTTCCGGCCGCTGCCGCAGCCAGCAGCGTGTCGTCCGGAATCGTGTTGGTGATGGCCAACGCGAGCTTGGCACCCACTTCCCAATCATTGAGTGCGACGCGAGCCGCGCCGGCGGCCGCCGTCCCCAACTCCGTGCGGTACAGGAAATAGGGGGACTGCAACATCGCCTGGATCACCAGGCTTGCGCCGGCCTTGAAGGCATCGACTCCGGCATACAAAGTCGGACCCTGATTGAACAGGGCCACGTGCGTCGTTACCTCGGCGTCAGTGAGCGGGCGTCGAAACGCACGCTGCCCGAACGAGGTGATGAATGCCTTGGCTCGCCCGGCCGTGTCGGTGGGTGCGTTCGCCGGAACGAGGCGCGCGAGAGCAGCCGCGTCGCCCGTAACCTTGTCCGCCGCCTTCTCGGAGGCGTCGAACAACTGCGCCCGTAGCTGCTCGGTCACGAATAGGTCGTCCGCCTCGGAGTCGAACTTGAGGAGCGGGTCAGCCGACACGTTACTCTCGATGTCCGAGATGTCAGACAGCATGAGCAGATCGCGCACCGCGTTTGCCCACTGCTGCCGGCTCAGACGCGCAAGCCGGGGAGTCGCGACGAACGCCGCATCGGGCGGATTCGCGGGCACCACATAAGGATCGCCTCCCGTGCCCCCAGTCCCGGGTTGCGAGCCGCCACCGCTGCCCGTTGTGGAACCCGAGCCGGTACCGCCCGACGTTGCAGTCGCAGCGCCGCCGCCGGAGGCCGTCAGGCCGGGGTCGCCTGGCTGACTAGAACAGCCGAGGCCTGCCACGAACATCCCGAGCAGTAGACCTGCCTCAACCAGCCGCGAGCCGCGGGAAAAAGGAATCGCAATCGTCGAATGGGCCTTGGGGGCTCGCTTCATAACTTCCTCGCCAACGGTACCGCTTGACTGGGATCGTGACTCCGCCCGAGAGAAGGCCAGCAGTGCATGATCGCTGCAGGGGCTGAGTCCGGTCGGTTCACTCTTACTGTCCTAGGGATCACGGTTTTGTGCGGGAAAAGTCGACATTCCATTTTTAAAACCTGGCGAATTGGCGACGGAATTTAGGGTTTCGAGACATTGCACAGTCAGTTAGTCAAGAGTCTTTCCCTCACTGCGGGTAAACCGCAGCGACTGCTGAACCACATCCTGTAGCTGCGGGCGGACTTCCCCAGAAAGCGGCAAAGCCGATGAACACGACGAGCACCTGTTGTGCGTTGCTTTTGGCTACCTGCTGCATCGCGGGCTGCGGCACGTCACAGCCCGGATCGAGCACAGCACAGACCGGAGGCTCCACGGCCAGCGGCGGTCGAGCGAGCGGCGGCGCAGTGAACGGGGGCAGTGGGACATCCGCCGGCGGTAGTCTCCCTGGCGGTGGCGGTAGTGGCCTGGCGGAACCGGGAGGCAGTAGCTCGAGTGCGGGCACCGGCGGCAGCGGCGACTCGGGCGGTTCCGCGACCGGTGGTGGCGCAGGGATGGCGATGGCGATGGCGGGAAGCGCAGGCAGCGCTGGCGCGCCCGCAGGCTCGACCCAGCCAGAACTCGTGACTTCTGCGGCGAACGCCTACTGGATCACTACGGGCCAAGTCACCCGCCTGACGACTGGAACCGCCGACTGGACTGTCGACGAGAACACGAAGTACCAACGCTGGGACGGCTTCGGTGGCTGTTTCAACGAGATGGGCTGGGATGCGCTCTCGGTGGTGAGCGCCGAGATCCCCCGGGCAATGAAATTGCTCTTCGACGCCAAAGACGGTGCCAATTTCGCTTATGGCCGACTTCCGCTGGGTGCGAGCGATTACTCGATGAGTTGGTACACGCTCGACGACACGGCAGGTGACTACACGATGGACAAGTTCTCCATCGCGCGGGACAAAGAAAAGCTCATTCCGTTCATCAAAGAGGCGCTCAAGACCAAACCGGAGCTGCATCTTTGGGCGAGTCCGTGGGTCGTTCCCTCCTGGATGCAGGACAGCTCGAAGAACATGAAGAACGACGCGCAGACACTGGGTGCGCACGCTCTGTACATGGCTCGCTTCGTCGAGGAGTACGCGAAAGAAGGGCTGAAGATCGAGGCGCTCCATCCGCAAAACGAGCCGGGCTACGGCAGGGTCCATTGGACCCAAGCGGAACTCATTGACTTCATGAAGACCTACCTCGGTCCCACGTTGGCCAAGCGGAACCTGACCACCGAGGTCTGGTGCGGAACGATGTCGAAGGATCCGGACGACACCAACATCGCCAAAGCGACCGCGCTCGATGCCGACGCGATGAAAGTCGTCAAAGGCTTTGGCGTGCAATGGAACCTGACGGCTGCCGTCGCCACCCTGGCAGCCAAGGGCCCAGTGATGCAGACGGAGCACCGCTGCGGCAACTACAACTTCGACAGTCCGTACTGGGACAAGTCCCGCTACAGCGCCCAAAAGCCGCAGAATGATCACCTCTACGGTGAGGAGAGCTGGCAACTGATCCGTGATTGGATCGTCTCTGGCGTCAACTCGTACAGCGCTTGGAACATGGTCCTCGACAGCGTCGGCATGAGCCTAGACAACTGGCCGCAAAACGCGCTCCTAGTCGTGGATCGTTCGGCGAAGACGTTGACCGCAACCGCGGCTTATTACGCCTTCCGGCATTACTCTCGGTACGTCGCGCCCGGCGCCACGCGCATTGCCCTCACCGGTAGTAGCAAGGACGCGCTCGCCTTCAAGAACAGCGACGGCAGCATCGTCGCCGAGATCTACAATGGCAGCAGCGCGTCGAAGAAGACGACCCTCGCCGTGGGCAGCGCGTTCTACCAGTTCGACGTGCCGAGCCACGGCTGGGCCACCCTCAAGATCAGCCCTTAGAGCGCTGAAAAAACAGAGCCGACCCTGAAAAGGATCGGCTCTCGCGGCTCCGCTGAGCCAGCCGGCTCGGGCATTCGCGCAGCTAACCACTGCACCCGGCGGTGGAGTGGCTAGCTTGGGCGGGGGCGTCAGGGCGCCAAGCGGATGGTCGCCCAACCGCTGGCCGGCATCGCAAACTGCAAGTTCTTGCCGCCGATCGAGACGACGTAGTTACTGGCCGCGCCGCTGTTGTACATGATTGCGACCAGACTGCCGTCTGGGTTCTTGAAGGCCACCGCGTCGCCGCCGGTCGCGTCGATGCGCTTCGCTTGCGGCGCGACGTACTGCGAGAAATGTCGAAACACGTAGTACGCTGGCGTTTGGGTGATCTGGCCACCGTCGACCACGAGCAGCGCGTTCTGCGCCCAGACTCGGGTGTTGTCGATGCCTTTGCCGCCCTTGTCGAGCACCATGTTCCAGGCGTTGTACGCGGTCAGACCGCGCTTCATCGCGTCCCGAATGTAGCCCCAGCTATCCTTGGCGTAGCTCAAGTCATTGGGTGCCGCGGCCACGTTCTGGCCCGGATTTCCACCGCACTTGTGCTCTGAAAGCCAGATCGGAATGCCTGCTCCCTTGCTCTGCAAGTTGGTGACCTGATCTGCGTCCGACATGCCCCACTGCACGCCGATGACTTTGGCGTAGCCCTTCGCTGTCGAGTCGGCCAACACAGCATTCGCGACCGCGACGTCGGCATTGCTGTTGGCGTTGGACATGGTGCCGAGCATCAGCTGCGTGGTCGGGGTTTCGCTGGCCAACGCGGGCCCCAAGTACTTGCCGATGAAGGTCGTGAACGTGCTCGGAGACCAGATCGCCGAAGGGTAATTTTGCGAGTAATTGGGCTCGTTCTGCGGAGCCACGTAGTCGATCTTGATGCCTTCCGCAGCGTAGGCCTTGATGAACTTCGTGAAATAGAGCGCGTGCGCTTTGAGGATCGCGTCGTCGCTCTTCATCGTGCCGCCGTCGAACGCGTTCACGGGGTTGCCCGGCGTCTGATAGGGGCTCGACTTCATCCAAGACGGAGGAGTCCATGGGCTCGCCCAGAAGCGAATGTCCGGCCTCAACGCCAAGGCGGCCTTGATGTACGGGATGAGCTTTTGCTTGTCTCGAGTGATCGAGAAGTTGCTCATCGCCGTATCGCCGGAGGTTTCGTTCAGCGTGTAGCGATCGGTGGCGTAGTCACTTGCGCCGATGGGAATGCGCCCCCAAGCAAAATGGGCTCCGTCTACGCCAAACAGCAGCTGAATGGCTTGGTCTTGCAGCGCCTTGGTACTCAGATAAGTCCAACCGAGCTCGTTGAACGCGCCGCCGAAGCCGTCCCAGGTTTGGTAAGTCTTGCTGGCGTTGACGGTGACCGTGGCGGTGCCCGTGCCCTCGGTCCACGTGGCCGTCTTCCAGTACGCGCCAGAGGCAGACGTGACGAGCGCGTTCGAAGCGACCGATCCTCCTCCGGCAGACCCAGCAGCTCCAGGAGCGCCTGCGCCGCCGTTGTTGCCAGACCCGCCGGTCACGCTGGCCGTTCCTGCGGTCGGAGCGGAGGTGCCTGCCGCTCCCCCGTCCGAAGGAGCACTGCCGCCCGTAGAACCAGGGGCGGCACCGCCTGCCGAGGTACCGGAGGTCCCATTGTTCGAGCCGCCGTTCGCGGAGCTGCCCCCGACAGACCCGGGCGCGCTGCCGCCAGTGCTCGCGGCCTTGCCTCCACTGCCAGAGGGCCCACCGTGGTCGGTGGGTGCAGTACTACAGGCCGCGGCCAGGAATGCGCAGCTGACGTTGGTAATCCATGTTCTCGTTCTATGCATGGGCGTGCCTGGGCAATGTGCCTGCAGTGGAAATTCCGTCGCTCAATCGGTCAGCATTTTTGCTCGGCGCAGCCACGAAAGTGCCTTCCTGTGCCCTTGATATTTTCCAGCCGCGGGCGCTCGAGAAGCTGAGGGCGCCGTTCGTTTTCGGCACGTGGGCGATATTCTGACAATCTCGTTAGCCATCCCACAATAGCGGTGGCCTATGACCAAGTTTTCGATCTTTACCTTCGGGTTCGCTCTGCTGCTTCCTGCCTGCAACTCCGCCAGCGACACGCCGGCCGGCAGTGGAGGGAGTCAACCGATGGGTGGTCGGAGCAGCAGCGGCGGCTCGGGCGGCACGGCTGTTAGCTCGGGAGGATCGGCGGCAGGGTCTGGTGGGGCGCCGGTGGCCAGTGGCGGGCAAGCCGCGGGCGGCACGACCGGTGGCTCTGCCGGCTCCGGAGGTACGGGGGCGGGGTCCGGCTCGGTTGGGATCGCAGGCTCGAGCTCGGGCGGCAGCGCGGGCTCCGTGTCGACCGGCGGCGCCGTCGGCACCGGTGGCACGAGCTCGACTGCGGTAACCGTGCAGCGCGCGAGCAAGCTCCAGCCGATCGACGGCTTCGGCCTCAACACCGCGTTGAGCAGTCCATCGGTCGACTGGGACACGTTCTACGGCACGGGCACCAACGGGCTCGGCCTATCCATCGTGCGTGTTGCGATGGATTCACAGGGCAAGCTCAACGGCGTCAAGCCTCCGTCGAGCTACAGCAATGTAAAGGTCATCGCCTCGCCGTGGACCGCAGCCGGCAACTGCAAGGACAACGGCCAGACCACCAAGGGCGGGCACTTGCTCAAGAGTTGTTACGACTCGTGGTCGACGACAATCGCCAATTTCGCAAAGGCGCAGGGCCTGTACGCCATGGCGGCGGCGAACGAGCCTGATTTTGCGTCCTGTGGGTCGACCATCGGCCCGCCCTGCAACGGCGACTATGACTCGATGGTCTTCACCGCCAACGAAATGGTCGACTTCGTCAAGGTGCTGGGCCCCAAGCTCAAAGCGTTGAGCCCGCCAGTCAAGTTCATCGCCCCCGAGCCGTCCGAGTGGATCCATCTTTGGAGCAATATGTCGGCGACGGGCTCGACGGTCTCCGGCCACCCCAACAGCTCAGACCCGCTGAAATGTGGGTGCTTCGGAAACACCCCCGGCACCACGGGCTGTGCGAGCAGTTGCGCGTCAGGCAGCGGCTATGATTACGGCCACTTTCTCGCCAAAGACGCAACGGCGTGGCCGCTGATCGACATCATCGGAACGCACGAGTACGACACGCAAAAAGCGGAAGCGTGGCCCTCGGACGTAGACGGCGGCAAGCGAACCAAAAATATCTGGGAGACCGAAGTCTCCGGCGTGATGTACTGGCCAGAACAGGGCGCGTCGACCGACATCAAAAACGGCATCGCAGTCGCCGGTTGGATTCATTCGGCGCTCACCGTCGGTGAAGCCTCGGCTTGGCTCTATTGGTGGTACGAGGCCAGCGGCGACAACGAAGGGTTGTTGATCAAGGGTTCGAGCGCGTTGACGAAGCGTTGCTACACGCTCGGCAACTACAGCAAGTTCGTTCGGCCAGGGTACACTCGCGTGGACGTCACGGGGGCGGTCCCCACGGACGTTCTCCTGTCGGCGTACACCGGCGACGACGGCACGGTCGTGGTCGTTGCAATCAACAAGGGCAGCGCCGCTGCGACAGTCCCAATCACGATCGCCGGTGGCACGACAGCGCCTACCGCGATGACGCCGTACGTCACGTCAGCGAGCGACAACCTCGCCGCGAAGACAGCGGTCCCGGTGAGCGGCGGTGCCTTCACCGCCTCGCTCGCCAGCATGACCGTCACCACGTTCGTCGGGAAATAGGCTCCCCGCGCATCGCGACTCCCGGCGCAGGCAATGGCCAGCGCCGGGAGTTTCTCATTTAGCCTTCGGCATCGACCTGGCGTTCGGGAGCCGCGTCGCGAAATGCGGCGAGGACCGCGCAGTTCTCCTCGATCGCCAGCAAGGTCGGATATCTAGATAGGTCGCACTTGAAGCGGCGCGCATTGAACAGCTGCGGAATCAAACAGCAGTCCGCGAGGCCCGGGTCGTCACCGTGGCAAAAGCTGCCTCGTGGGCCGTCCGCGACCTGTGACTCGAGCGCAGCGAGCCCGAGCTCTACCCAGTGCTGATACCAGCGCGTCTTCGCCTCGCTGCTGACCCCGAGTTCCTGGCTCAAGTAGTTCAACACACGCAGATTGTTCAGCGGGTGGATCTCGCAGGCCACGCTCTGGGCGAGTGCGCGCACGCGAGCCCGCTCAGCGGCGCTACGCGGCAACAATGGCGGGTCCGGGTACACCTCGTCCAAGTATTCGATGATCGCGAGTGATTGGCTGATTCGGTGCGCACCGTCTTCGAGCACGGGCACCAGCGAGAGCGCGTTGAGCTCGCGGAATTCAGGCGAGAATTGTTCGCCTCCGCCGCGGCTCAGGTGCACGGAGGAGTATTCGAAGGGCAACTTCTTCAAGTTGAGCGCGATGCGGACCCGATACGACGCGGAGCTCCGGAAGTAATTGTGAAGCTTCATCGCGCGTCATTCCCCGCCGGAGCTGCGAGCGCCGATCCGAATCGAGATCTCTCCGACACGCTCGATCAGACCGTGCAGCTCATCCCCCGGCCGCACCGGCCCGACACCGGCTGGCGTTCCCGTGTAGATCAAGTCTCCGGGTCGAAGTTCGAATAGCCTCGAGAGCTCGACGACGAGATCAGCGACGGGCCACAGCAGCAGCTTCAGATCGGAGCTTTGCCGTTCGACGCCGTTGACGGAGAGCCGTATCGCCCCGCTCTCCGGATGGCCGATCTCGGAAGCGAGCTGAATGGCGCTGATCGGCGCGGACTCGTCGAAAGCCTTGCCCACGTCCCACGGTCGACCCTTGTCACGCGCCGCGAGCTGCAGATCTCGACGAGTCATGTCGATGCCGACCGCGTAGCCATAGACGTGGCTCAGTGCGGTATCGCGCGTGATGTGCACGCCGCCTCGGCCGAGCGCGACCACCAGCTCGATTTCGTGATGCAAGTTGTCCGTGGCGAGTGCGTACGCGATCGTCGACCCGTTTGGCACGATCGCGTCTGCGGGCTTGGTGAAGAAGAAGGGCGCCTCGCGTTCCGGATCGAAGCCCATCTCTCGCGCGTGCTCGGCGTAGTTGCGTCCGACGCAATAGATGCGACGCACGGGAAAGCTGGTATCGGTGCCCGCGATCGGAACGCTCGGTACCATGGGCAACGGAAATGCATAGTTCATGACGGTTTCTCCTTGCGGGGCGCGCGCTCAAAAGACGTAGAAGTGCCCGCCCAAAACCACGAGTGGCCAGTGGCCACCCGCGAATAGCCGTAATTTCGACGAGAAAGGATGCGATGGGGCCGCGCCGCCGAGTTCAGCGAGCCGGCTCAGGTAGAGCGCTTCGCCGAGGGCGCCAGCAGCCGCCCGATTGAGCCCCTCGTCGGTACACCCCAAAGCGGCGAGCGGGGCCGCAGCCGACGCTTGCTCCGCCATGAGCGAATCGTCCACGGCTCGTGACAGCGTTCGCAAGAGTTGACCGCTCGATTCGGAGGACGACAGCTCGGCTCGGAGTCGTTCGCGCTCCCGTTGCTCGGCGTCCCACCAGCGCCGGTCCCAATCGGGATGGGAGATGATGCGACTGGCACTTTGGAAGTCCGCGACCCGCTCGATCGAAAGCGCTGGCTCGAGACCAAGGCCTGTCAGGTAGGCACGGACTAGCGCACGCTCCGCGTCTGCGAGCGGCTCAGCGAGCCTCGTGAACCAGGCGCTCACGGCGCCGCTTCCTCGCGCCAGATCCCGAGCGCCTTTTGCACCGGCCGATCCGAGAAGCTGAACAAGACGGCCTCTTCAGCGGCCTCGTGGGTAACTCGATACCACGAAGGAGCCACGAACACGTCCTTCGCGCTCCACTCGAAGACCCGCTCGCCAACGCGACTTCGGCCGCGTCCCTCCACGACGCAGTACACGGTGCCGTCGGTCGCGCGGTGTCCCTCGCCGCGAAAGTTCTTCGGCAGCAACTGGAGATAGGCGGCCAGCGTCGGCATCGGATAGCCGCCACTGGTGGGGTTATTGTATTGCATCTTCACCCCGTGCCACGGGTGGAGCTTGCCGTGGACGAGCAGTGCGTGCAGCGCGGCGCGACTCTGCGAGTACGGGTACGAGAGCAGAGGCGTCGCAAGAGAGGGCGGGCTGTATTCGAGCGGCACGAGGTTCTGCCCGAACCGAAAGGAGGCGCTCCCATCCGGCCGCGTCACTGCTTGGCTCGACTCGGCAGACCGCTCGGCAAACCCGGCATCGAAGAAGGCGATCATCGGGATATCGAGACCGTCCAACCAAACCACCGGACCCTCGCCCGGGTGTCCGTGGTCGTGAAACGTCCACGAGGGCGTGACGATGAAGTCGCCGGGCTGCATCATCGTGCGCTCGCCATTCACCGCGGTGTAAGCGCCATTGCCTTCGATCACGAAGCGCAGCGCGGACTGCGTGTGCCTGTGACTGGGCGCGACCTCACCCGGCAGGATGAGCTGCAGTCCGGCGTACAGCGAGCGCGTGATGGAGGACGCGCCGCGAAGCGCCGGGTTTTCCAGCACCAGCACGCGGCGCTCGGCTTGCTGGGCCGTGATCAGCCGGCCCGCGTCCATCAAATGGGGGCGAACGGTTTCGTAACGCCAGTGCGCGGGTACACAAGGCGAATTCGGCTGCGGGGGCACCAACTGCGCGAGCGACTCCCAGAGCGGCGCCAAGTTCGCGCGATCGATACGTCGATAGAACTCCTCGCGCTCGGCCGTGTGTTGAGACGGGCTGTCGTTCATGCGGGCGCCTTCCATGGCTACGCCTGAGCCGCGTCGAGCTCGGGCAAGCGAAGCCCGAGCCCCTCGACGACCGTGCGCGCGCGCGCGAAAAAGTCCTCACGCATCTGCTCGTTGCTGCGCTCTTTCAGGCCATACTTGCGATAAAGCTCGTTGTTCTTCGAGCCGGCCGCGCCGAAGAACTTGGGCAAGTAAGGCGCATAATCGTCGATGGCCTGCTGCACGGCGCGCCGGCCCTCTTCGGTCTTGCACAGCTCCGTGCAGAAGTCCTTGCCGAATGCAGCGTGAAACTTCTCTTCGGGCATGGTGACACGCCCGATATTTCTCAGCGGGACGAAGCTGCAATGCAAGAGATCTTCGACTTGTAGGATTTCGGCCAGATCCGCCAGCATCTTGATTACGCAAAATTCCGGCCACGTCTTCAACGGAAAGCCGAAGATGGACAGCGGGCGCTTCACGCTGGGGTCAGTCGCGCTCGGCGCAATGCCGAGCTCGTCAGCGAGCCCCTTGAAGCGAACGTGGTGGTGATATTCTTCCATCGCGATCCGACAACTGAGCCATTTGGCGTACGGCGTCGGCGCGAGCGCAATCGCGGGCTCGTCGAAGACTTGCGCGCCATACAGCTCGTTGACGGTGTGACTCACGACGATCTTCGAAATCGCCTCGCGGTATTCAGCGGGCTCGTTCGCCAAATCAGCGACGCTCTTCACTTCATGATACTCGTTTTGCATCTCGGACCTCTTTGAACGAAGGTTTCGGATCTCGGTCGGGGGTTCGACGCCGCGACTTAACTGAGCGGTTCCGTGTTGAACGCTTCGAGATCGGTCGTCAGCTCGACGAATTTGCTGGTCACGGCTGGATCGCGAAGCAGAGCCGACAGCGCGGTGGTGCTGTCTTCGCCTTCGGGCACGGCGAAGCGCTCGATTGGGCGCGGTTGAGAAAACAAGAAAACTTCACGGCCGCGCACGCCAAAGAGCTGTCCGGTGATGTCTTGCGCCGCGCCGCTGGCGAGGAACGCGACGAACTCCCCGACGAAGCGCGGCGCGACCCTGAGCGCCCGCTCCTTGTACTGCGTTTGCATGGGGTTGGCCGGCTGAATCGCCTGAGTGACGCGCGTTGCGGCGAAGGGCGCGACCGCGTTGCACGTCACTCCGGAGCGCGCCATGTCCATCGCCACGACGCGCGTCAAACCCAACAGCCCGGCTTTTGCGCTGGCATAGGCAGACTGTCCGAAGTTGCCGTAGAGCCCAGCGGACGAAGTGATGTTGACCAGGCGTCCCGGCGCGCGTCCCTGTTTGACTTGTTCGCGCAAGTGCGGCGTCGCCGCGGCGAGCACGTAGAATGCGGCGCTCAGGTCGTTGCGCAGCACCAGGTCGAAATTCGCAGGGTTGCCTTTGAAGATGAAGCTGTCCCGCAGAATGGCGGCGTTGTTCACGACCACATCGATGGCGCCGAAGCGGCTCAGCGCGAGGGCCACCGCAGCGTTGGCGTTTTCCTCGGTCGCGACGTCCGCGCTGAACGCGAGCGCGCGCTCACCGAGCTCTCGTGCCGCGCCGACCGCGATCGAAGGATCGGGCGAGTTTCCGTCGATCGAAACGCCGCTGTCGGCGATCAGCACGCTCGCGCCACGCGCGTACAGGGCACGGCTGATCGCGAGCCCAATACCACGGGCACCACCGGTGACCAGCGCGACTCGTCCGCTCAACGAACTACTTTCTCGAGTTTCGTCCATGGCTATGATTCCCTGCTACCAAGTGTTGAAGGCGTCTTCGGCCTGGCTGTAGAACGCGTCGGCGTGGATGTCGCGCGTCGCCATGCCCTTTTTCAATAGTTCGCGCTGCACGCTCTCGACCATCGCCGGCGGGCCGGCGGCGTAGGCCTTGAAGCCAGCGAGCGCGGAGAAGTCTTCGGTCACCGCTTCGGTGACGGTTCCGGTTCGCCGCGCCGTGCTCGTGCTCGGCTGCGAGAGCACGACGTTCAAGCGCAGATTCGGGTGTTGGCGAGTGAGGCCGAGCAATCGCTCCTCGAGATACACGTCCCGCTCGTCGCGCACGCCAAAGTAACAATCAATCTTGCGGTTCGGCTCGCTTCGCAACGCCGTTTCGATGATGGATAGGATCGGCGCCATGCCGCTGCCGCCGGCGACCGCCAGGATGGGCCCCTGGTGATTGTCGCGCAGGTAGGCATTCCCGAGCGGACCGGACACCGTGAGCTCCGCGCCGACGCGCAGGTTGCTGAACACGTAGCCACTCGCCTGTCCCCGCGGGACTCGTCGAACATGAAACTCGAGCAACGGGTCGCCGGGAAGGCTTGCCATGGAGTAGCTGCGCTCGGGAATGCCGGGGCCGAACTTCAGATGCGCGTGCTGTCCGGCGGAAAAACCGTACGGACCGCCGCTCGCAATCTCCAGGGTGAGGCCGCGGATATCGTGCGTCAGTTCGTGAATGGCGACGACCCGGCAGCGCATCACGCGTGATGGGTGGAGAACCATGTCGGCGGCGTCGAGCGGGCGTACGGTGCAGTCACCCCAAACCTGGGTGCGACAGGCGAGGATCAGGTTTCGGGAACGTTCCTCTGCACTGAGTGCGTACTCCGAGTAGGGCAGATCCAGCACGTCGCCTTCGACGAGCTCGCATTTGCACGAGCCGCAGTTGCCGGATTGGCAATTGTGAGGAAACGCCACGCCAGCCTGCAACAAGCATTCGAGGATGGTTTCACCGGCAATTGCCGGCGCGCCCTCGGGTGGGTCAGACAAGACTCGAATGGTCGAGCTCATGAAAAACTCCCGTGCTTGGAGGTCACCCCCTCGGTCGCTGGGTCGCTGGGTTTCGCCTCGGAGGGCGGCGGAGCGGGTCGCTGGGAGCGAGGGCTCGGGCGTTCCCAACGGCTAAGCAGCAAAGCGACTAGGCCACCCGGGAGGAAGAGCACGGCGCTGACGAGCAAGACGGCGTACACCGCGTAGGAGAGGATGATCGGCGCGGTGCCTGGCATACCGCTCAGGGTGGAGACTCGGCTCAGGCCGTGAACGAGCAGGAAGACCAAAGCACTGCCGGCGACGGCTCCCGAGACTTTGCCGAGTCCGCCGACGGCGGCCATCACGATGTACTCGATCGAGAGCATGACTGGGAACGACCCCGGCGCCAGGTATCCCATGTAGAACGCGTAGATGCCGCCGGCGAGGCCCGCGAACCCCGCCGACAACGCAAAAACAGCCAGCTTATAGTAACCCACGGCGACGCCGGAAGAAGCAGCGGCCACCTCGCTCGAGGACAGCGCGCGCAGCGCGCGACCCGGTCGTGAGACAAGCAGATTTCTTGCGAGAACTACCACTAGGACGAGCGCGCCGGCGCTCAAGTAAGCGTAGCTGCGAACCGAACTCAACGTGACTCCAGCGAAGCTGAGTGGAGGGATTGCTTGCAGCCCGACATCGCCGCCGGTGATCGAAAGTTCGCTGATGAGCGACAAGAAGATCAGGTGCAGAGCCAGGGTGGCGAATGCCAGGTGGTGCCCCCGCAGGACGAGCAACGGAATGCCGACGGCCGCGGCGAGTCCCGCCGCCGCGATCGGCGCCACCAGCAAGGCGATCCAGCTGGGAAACCCGTGTTTCGCCAAGAGGCCCGCGGCGTAAGCGCCGGCCGCATAAAAGGCGCCGTGGCCAAGCGAGACCTGCCCCGCGTGCCCCATCAGCAGCGTCACTCCGACCGTGACGCTCGCCGTCAGCGCCAAGAGCACGTAAACCGACAGCGCGCTTTCGTCGAGCACCGTTGCCGCAGCCATGGCCACTCCCGCTAGGATGGCCACGGCCCAGGGCCCTGCCTGGACGCGCGTCATTCTTCCACCGCGTGGAGCGCTTCGCGCCGCGTGGCTTGCACGATCAAAATGGCAAGCGTCAGCAGCAACGCGAGCGAGCTCTGGTAAGAGGCTTTTGCATATCCCGCGACCATCGACTCGGCGATACCGAGCACCAACCCGCCCAAGAGCCCCAGAACCGGGCGCTTCAGCCCGGCTAGGATTGCCGAGGCGAAGCCGTTCACGAACAGCGGGACGTCGCTGTCGTACGAAATGGGTTGTACTGGCGTCAGGAGCACGCCCGCAACGCCACCGAGCGCCCCGCCGAGCGCAAAACCGTACAAGCCCATGCGCACGACGCCAATCCCTTGCAGCCGCGCAGCGTACGGATTCGAGGCGCATGCGCTCAGCGCCTTGCCGGCGTACGTGCGCTCGAAGAACGCCTCGAGCGCGCCGAACACGACCAGCGTGACCAACGTGATCAACAGGTACTGCTTGGGTACGTCGATGCCCCAAAGGTCGTAAGACCCGCTAAGCCCAGAGAACGAGCGAGGTTGATCGCCCCAAGTGAGAACTTCGACGGCGTAGGCGAAGACGCCCACGCCGAGTGTGGCGATCAACGAGGCTTGGGGGTTGGTTCCCGGCTTGCCAATCGCCACGCATCCCGTCAAGAAGCCCACCAGCGCGGCCGTAGCGATGGCGGCGAGCTCGGCGACCCCGTGAGGCAGACCCACGCCGAGCAGGGTCGCCGCGGCGAAGCCCGCAACGACACTGAACATGCCCTGCGCCAGATTCACGACTCGCGTAACGCGATAGACGATGATGATGCCACTCGCGACCAGCGCGAAACCGCAGCCGACGGAAATGCCGTGAACGAGGTAGGAGAAGAATGCGTTCACGGCGACGCCTCCAGCGGGCCGCCCAAGTACGCTCGCTCCACGAACGGGGAATCCAGCAGCTCTGCCGCTGCGCCCTGCGCGACGACGCGGCCGGTTTCGAGCACATACGCTCTATCGCACAGCGAGAGCGCGAGCCGGGCGCTCTGCTCGACCAACAACAGCGCGAGCCCTCGTTCCGAATTGAGCCGCATCAGTTGCGCTGCCAGCTGCTGCACGATGATTGGAGCCAAGCCGAGCGACATTTCGTCGATCGCAAGCACGTCCGGTCGCGCCATCAGCCCGCGGCCGATCGCGACCATCTGCTGTTGCCCACCCGAGAGGCTGCCCGCGCGCTGCCGTCGCAGCCGAGCGAGCTCGGGCAGGATTTCGTAGATCCAGGCCGGATTGCGATCGCTCACGCGGAACGCGCCGAGACGCAAGTTGTCGTCGACGCTGAGTTCCGGAAAGAGCTGTCGACCTTCGGGCACGTGCGCCCAGCGCCCGTCGATGCGGATGGTGCCGGCCTTCTTGGCGACAATCCCAGAGAGTGCGTTGAGCAGCGTGGATTTGCCCGCGCCGTTCGCGCCGATCAACGCGACCTTCTCGCCGGCACGGACGCTCAGCGAGACGCCGTCGAGGGCGGTCGCCGCTCCGTATTGGACGCTCAGCGATTCGACCTGGATCATTGCGGTGCCGGCTCTCCGAGGTAAGCGGCGAGCACCGCAGGATCGCGACGAATGACGCTTGGCTCTCCCTCGGCGATCACGCGGCCGAGATCGAGAACGGTGATGGAGTCGGACAAGCTCGTGACCAGCGCGACGTCGTGTTCGATCAGCAGCACGGTGAGCGCGTCCGCTCGAACCTCACGAATCAGGCGCGCCAGCTGGGTGCGGTCCGCGGCGCGCAAGCCTGCGGCCGGCTCATCAAGCAGCAAGACCTTGGGGTTGCCGGCCAGCGCGCGGGCGAGTTGCACCGTGCGCTGTTGTCCGAGCGGCAGCGACTCGGCGACCTGCTCTGCGACCGCGCCCAGGCCAACGCGCTCCAGTACCGCGTCGGCTTGCGCTCGGAGCTCGCGCTCTTCGCGCCGGCAGCGCGGCAGACGCAAGGCGGCCTCCAGAAAGCCATGGCGCGCCTGCAAGTGGGCTCCCACCATCACGTTTTCGCGCACGGTCATGCGCCGAAAGATGCGGTCGCCTTGGTAGACGATCGCCACTCCTCGCCGCGCGCGTTGATCCGGGCGATAGCGATCGATTGGCTCGCCGCCGAGAGAGACGCTGCCGGACGTCGGCTTGAGGTGGCCCGCAATCAAATGAAAGAGCGTGGACTTTCCCGCCCCGTTCGGACCGATGACGCCCCGCAGCTCGCCCGGCTCGACGCGCAAGCTGACATCTTGGACGGCGTAGACACCACCAAATCGTCGGCTGAGCGCGTGGACCTCGAGCATCGCTACTGTTGCTCGGCGACCGTGCGCGCGAGCTTGCCTTTCGCCCAGTCGGTCGGGACGAACTTGCCCTCCCGCACGACGTTCACGGAAACGTAGTCGCGGGTGAGGCCCGAGTGATCGGTGGGCGTGTAGCGATACTTGCCGTTGGGTGTCAGCAGGCTGAGGTTCTCGAGCGTCTGCTGAATGCGAGCTCGATCCGCACTGCCAGCCTTTTTGACGGCTTCGAACAGCAACAGGCAGGCGCTGTAACCGTCCTGCGCGAACTGTGGCGGGGGGTAACCGTGCTTCTGCTGGAACGGCGCGGACATTTGCTGAATGACCTGCTTCTGCGGCCCGTCCGGCAGGTATTCGCCGACGACGCCGATCGAGCTCATCACGGTAACGCCTTCGCCGGCGGAACCCACAGGGTCAATCCAAAGCTTGCTCGCTTGCGCGGGCGTCATGAACAGCGGGACCTTGAGCCCGGCTGCAGCATACTGCTTGGTGACGGTGACGCCGGTCGGACCAGTGCCCCAAAAGAGGAAGGCTTGCGCGCCGGCGTCTTTGAGATGCGTGAATAGCGGGCTGAAGTCATTGGTCGCCGTTTCGAACACTTCGTCCCGCACTAGCTTCACCCCGTATTTTTCGGCCAGGGCCTTGGTGGTGTTGTAGCCGGAGATGGCGTAGGCACCCTTCGTGTCGTGCGCGACGGCAACTTTGCCGATTTTTTGCGCCTGCATGTACTCGAGGTAGCGCTCGGCAAACGCGTTGGCCAGCGCGGGGATCACGAACACGTACGGTTTGATTGGAATCACCTGCTCTTCAGCCGGCGTGAGCGACAAATAGGGAATGCCGTCCTTCTGGGCCAGGGGCAGCGTGGCCAGCGCGGAGTTCGAAAACACCGAACCGATGACTGCCACCACGTTCTCTGCCTTGAGATCGTTGTATGCGAGCACGGACTTGTCGGGCAGCGTCTGATCGTCACGTGTCAAAATTTCGAGCTTTTTGCCCAAGAGCCCGCCGGTCGCGTTGACCTGCTCGACCGCGAGCTCTACGGCCTTCTTGTCTTCACTGCCCAACGCAGAATACTTTCCGGTCAGCGAAGCGATCAGACCGATGCGAATCGTGTCCGGCTTCGCTGCCTGGGCAGCGCTCACCTCAGGATGAAGGTCCTTCGCAGCCGGCGGCTCGGAGCCCTTCTTGCAGGCGGCGACCATGAACACGATTGCGACGCAGGCGAGCGCTCGGCGGGTGCATTCCATCGACATCTCCAATTGTTGGGGCAATAATTCGCGGATTCTGTTTGCGCTCATGGGTCGGCGAGCGTGACCCCGAAGTAGAGCATGTTGCTCTCCTGACTCCGCGCCGGAGTCATTGCGGTAGCCGCCAGGTAGGTATCGCCACGGCGATAGCCAACCTGGAAGCGAGCGTACCAAGCGGCGATATTGTAGCTGAGCTGCGCGTCGAGCAGTGTCGTCGGATCGGCGCTCGGTGCGGTGTCGAGGGCGCGCTGATAACGAACGGTCGCGCGCACCTTTCCAATCCCGATCGTTTTCGGCAGCATATAACCGACCGAGCCCACCCAGTAGTCTTTCCAGCGGTTGTAGTCGCCGCCATATTTGTAATAGGCGCCGACGACCGAGAGCGTGCCCGCGTCACCGATGTTCTTCTCCACGGTGAGATCGCCTGTGACACTGTTATAGTTGTCGGTCAACGGCACCGTGGGTGGCGTGGTGGGCGGAACGACTTGGACCGAGCCCGCCTTCTGGTACTGACCGCCGACACCGACCGAGATGAGGTCTTTGGTCCCGTAGTAGGTCGTGCGGTGATAAAAGTTCGGCTCACCATTGAGTAAGCTCACTTGCAGGCGGCCACTCAAGAGCGGGTTCAACAGCGGATCGTACAGGTTGAACGCGCCCAGGTAGTACTTGACGTGCCCTTTCAACGGCGCGCCCCAAACGGTCACACCCACGTCGCGCCCCACGGCGTTGGCCTTCGGCAGCGCGGGTGCCGCGATTAGCGGAAAAAAGCCAGGGAAGAAGAACTCGTCCATGCCCCACGGACCGCTCGGCGCGAAGCGGTCGACCACGACGAGCATGCGTCCGATGTACACATTGAATTCGGGAAGCGGCTCGATGCGCGCGATCACATCCAACGGCTGGATGTTGACGGCAGCGGCTGTGCCGGGCGTGCCGTTGTACGCAAACGTGAAGCTGACTTGCCACTTGAGGTAGCGGTGAATCTGGCCGGACGTAAGTAAATCCGCCGACAACACCTCGCTGATGTCGTTCATCTTCGAGGGATCAGTGGGATTCCTGAGCGTGAGCGCGGCTTGTAGGCGCCCCCCGAAGTCAATGCTCGGAATCGCCGGCGGAAAGGCCGGCGCTATCGGACCTTTTGGAGCCTCGCCATCGGGAATCACCGAGACCGGAGGCGGAGCAGGAGGCGGTTGTGCCGGGGCTGGCTCACTCGCCGGGCTCGGTGCAGGTGCCGCTGCCGGGGCCGGGGTGGCCGGCGGTGACTCCTCGTCATCCGCGTGGTCGGGTGTCGGAGGAGTCCCGGGCTCCGCGGGCTGCGCTGGCCGCGTCTCCTGAGCGTTCGCGTTCGCGATCCAGGTGCACATGGCGAGCTGCAGCGCGCCCCCGAGAAACCAGCTGTGCCGAACCCATGTCGAGCGACCACCACGCATCTTCCATCCTCCTCTGCGCACCTTTGTCAGACCCAGGGTTTCCGCGAATCTCCGACGCAGCTACCGCCGCAATCAGTGAGCGGACTAGAGATACTATAGTAGATATCAAACAGGTACTCTATAATAATCTTTGCCGCACACTCACTTGCCGACGGCTGGCGCCACACACTGCGAAACTGGATAAATGCGCCAAAAGCGCAAAACAAATGACCCATCTGAGGCGACCCGCGGGCTAGACAGCCAACATCTACTATAGTACACCTTGGATACATGTTCGCTGCGTCGACAGATCCCGGCGAGCCGAGTCACGCAAATCACGGGGCGTACGGCGAGCCGCGTCGAACCGCCCCCCTGCTGAACGAGCTCGAGCCTGGCGCGGCATTGGCGCGCGTTGCCCAGAGTTCGATGTCGAGCCGTCAGCCGTGAATCACCTCGATGTTCTTTCCAACGCACCGTTCACGCCTCCGGCGGTCGAGCTGGTGCGGCGTGAACACGATCAGCTCTTTTATTCTCGGCACGCGCTCGGCAGCTACGCGCGCTGCAGCGGCGAGTATCTCGAGCGTTGGGCGCGGCAGGCACCCGAGCGCTCGTTTCTCATGGAGCGAGACGGAGCCACGTGGCGGGGCCTCAACTATGAGGACACGCTGCGCAACGTACGCCGCGTCGGAGCATGGCTGCTCGGCCGCGAGCTCTCACTCGACCGCCCCGTCGCGATCTTGTCCGAGAACAGCGTGGAGCACGCGATCCTCAGCTTGGCGTGCCTGCACGTGGGCATTCCGGTTGCGCCGATTTCGCCGGCATATTCCCTGGTTTCCAGGGACTTTGGCAAGCTGAAGAGCATCCTGCGAACGCTCCGGCCGGGGCTCGTCTACGTGAGCGACCTCGCTCGCTTCACGCCCGCGCTCAGCGCAGTGCGCGATTTTCATCGCGGCCAGATCGTGACCGGGGACATCGCTACGAACGACGACGCGCTGCCCTTCGCGACGCTGCAGAACGCGCACGATGAGCAGGCCGTCGAGCGCGCATTCTCTGCGCTCACGCCGGACACGGTTGCCAAGGTGATGTTCACCTCGGGCTCGACGAGCGAACCCAAGGGAGTGATCAACACGCAGCGCATGTTGTGTTCCAATCAGCAGGCAATCGCGCAGATCTGGCCGTTCGTGAGCCATCCGCCGATCTTGCTCGACTGGCTGCCGTGGCATCACACCTACGGCGGCAATCACAATTTCAACATCGTCCTTCGCAACGGAGGCACGCTGTACATCGATCGCGGCCGACCCTTGCCCGGCGAGTTCGAAACGACGTTGGCCAATTTGCGCCAGATCGCGCCCACCCTTTCGCTCAATGTGCCTCGCGCTTACGACATGCTGGTCCCCGCCCTGCGTGACGACCGCGCGCTGTGCAGTCACTTCTTCAGCCGCCTGGAGCTGCTGTTTTATGCCGGCGCAGCGCTGCCACAGCATGTTTGGGATTCTTTACGGAGCCTCGCGCGGCAAACGCTGCAGCGCGAGCTACCGTTCGTCTCGTCTTGGGGTTTGACCGAAACTGCGCCCACGGCCACGATTGGCCACTTTCAGCCAGATCGCGCGGGGGTAATCGGGCTGCCGCTGCCCGGAAGCGAGCTCAAGCTCGTGCCCAACGGCGACAAGATCGAGGTGAGCGTGCGCGGGCCGAACGTGACACCCGGCTATTTTGGCCGCCCCGACCTGTCTGCGCAGAGCTTCGATGACGAAGGCTTCTTCAAGACGAACGACGCCGTACGCTTCGTCGACCCGGAGCGGCCGGAGCGCGGGCTCCTGTTCGACGGCCGCATCGGGGAAGATTTCAAGCTCAGCACGGCGACTTGGGTCAGCGTCGGGGCGCTGCGGCTCGAGGCCATCAGTGCGCTGGCTCCGGTCGCGCAAGACGTGGTCGTGACTGGCCACGGTCGTGACGAGATCGGCCTCTTGATTTTTCCGAATCTCGCCGGCTGCCGCACGCTTTGCGCGGATCTCGAAGCGGATGCTCCTCGGCTCTCGATAGTAGAGCATCCAGCCGTGCGCGCTCGCGTCGCACAAGCGCTGGCGGCCCTGGCCCGCGCGGCGACCGGGTCATCCACGCATGCACGGCGGGCGCTGCTGCTGTCCGAGCCCCCGAGCATCGATTCGGGTGAAATCACCGACAAGGGCTACGTCAATCAGCGCGCAGTGCTGACTCGACGAGCAGAGCTGGTCGAAGCGCTCTACGCAGACTCGCCGCTCCCTTGTCGGATCACCGTTTCGGCACAGGAACGAAAGAGTTGAGCGAAAGATTGGAGCCACCCATGTACGAATCCACGGAACGCCACGCGCTCATCGCTCGTTACGACGACATCTGGCTGCTGGGCGGGGTGCGCACGCCGTTCGCCGACTACATGGGCGCCCTTGCCCAGGTGTCGCCGACGGATCTAGGCATCTTCGCCGCGCGGGCGTTGTTTCAGCGTTTGGACGTGCCAGCGCTCGAAGTGTCTAGCATCGTCGCCGCCAACGTCGCGCAGTCGAGCTTCGATGCGCTCTACCTGCCGCGCCACATCGGCCTCTACTCAGGCGTCCCGCTCGGCGTCCCAGCAGTGCTCGTTCACCGACTGTGCGGCAGTGGTTTCGAAACCATCTTGAACGCTGCCGATCAAATCGCGCTCGGCCGGGCGAAGCTCGCGCTGTGCGTGGGCACGGAATCGATGTCGCGAAATCCCGTGGCGGCGTACAGCCATCGCAGTGGCTTCAAGATGGGCCAAGTCGAGTTCAAGGATTTCCTATGGGAGGCAACGCTCGACACGGCCTCGAATACGCGGATGGGAGAGACGGCAGAAAATCTCGCGCGTGCCTACGACATTTCGCGTGACGAGGTGGATCGCTTCGCCGCGCAGAGCTTCGAACGCGCACTAAAAGCCTGGGAAGAGGGCTTCTACCAGGACGAGGTGACTCCCGTGACCTCACAGCAGTGGCCGCTCGAGGGCTATCGACCGCGTGGCATCGCGCTGTCTCGGAAGGTCGAGCGCTTCGATCGCGACGAGCACGTTCGCGCGAGCCCTCTGGAGGTGCTGCGTAAGCTTCGCCCGGCCTTCGGTCAGGACGGCGTACAAACCGGCGGCAATAGCTCTGCCATCGTCGACGGTGCGGCGGCAACCCTGGTCGCATCGGGCGAATTCGTGCGCGCCCACGGCTTGAAGCCGCTCGCGCGCGTCGTTGCGGGCTCGGTCGTCGGCGTGCCACCCGAGGTGATGGGCATCGGTCCCGCGCCAGCCATCCGCGCGCTGCTGCGGCAGGGCGGGCTCGAGCGAGACGATATCGCGTGCTTCGAGATCAACGAGGCGTTCGGCGCGCAATACCTGGCCGTCGAAAAGGAGCTCGGACTGAACCGCGACCGAGTCAATGTTCACGGGGGGGCGATCGCCATTGGTCACCCCCTGGCCGCTTCTGGTGTGCGGCTGACGGTCACTGCCGCGCGCGCGCTCCGCCGCCTGAAGGGCGAGTTTGCAATCGCTTCCGCCTGCGCCGGGGGTGGCCAAGGCATCGGCATCCTGCTGCAGCACGCCGTTTGAGCAACGTTCAACCATCGAGAATTACCCATGCAACTCAACACATCCACGTTCATCGTTACCGGCGGTAGCTCGGGGCTCGGCGCTGCCACCGCCAGACACTTTCATGCGCTGGGAGCTCGCGTCGTGATCGCCGACGTCAACGTCACGCTCGGTCAGCAGCTCGCCGAAGAGCTGGGTGCCGGCGCGGCGTTCTGCAAGACCGACGTCACCAGCGAGGCCGACGCCGCCTCCGCCGTGGCGCTCGCTCGTGAACGCTTTGGCGCCCTGCATGGTCTCGTCAACTGCGCCGGCATCGGCCCTGCCGAGCGCGTCAACGGCAAGAAGGGCCCGCACCGGCTCGAAAGCTTCAGCCAAGTCATCCAGATCAACCTGATCGGCGCGTTCAATATGATTCGCCTCGCGGCTGCGGCCATGGCGGCCAACCCTGCCAATTCAGCCGGTGAGCGCGGTGTCATCATCAACACGGCGTCCGTCGCGGTGTGGGACGGGCAAATCGGTCAGGCCGCCTACGCTGCTTCGAAAGGAGGCATCGTGGCGATGACGTTGCCCATCGCGCGCGAGCTCGCGAGCAGCGGAATCCGTGTGTGCACGATCGCCCCTGGCATCTTCCAAACCCCCATGCTCGCGGGCCTGCCCGCGGAAGTACAAGAATCACTCGGCAAGAGCGTACCGTTCCCACCTCGGCTCGGTCGCCCCGACGAGTATGCCGCACTCGCTCGACAGATCGTGGAAAACGAGATGCTGAACGGCGAGTCGATTCGATTGGACGGCGCGCTGCGCATGGCGCCGCGCTGAGCTCACCATGGGAAGCCTAGTCACAGTCACACGGCACGAGAACATCGCCGTTCTCACGCTGAACAATCCGCCGGTCAACGCACTTTCGCATGCAGTGCGCGTCGCCATGTTGGGGACGCTGAAGGAGTTGTTCGAGACCGCGGACGTCGAGGCCCTGGTAATCGCCTGCGAGGGGCGCACGTTCATCGCCGGCGCAGACATCAAAGAGTTCGGCAAGCCGCCCCTCGCTCCCGACTTACCGGAGCTGGTCGAATTTCTGGACCGCGCGCCGATGCTCACGATCGCCGCGATCCACGGCACGGCACTCGGCGGTGGGCTCGAACTCGCGCTCGCCTGCGATTTTCGCGTTGCCACCCAGAACGCCAAGCTCGGGTTACCAGAAGTGGCGCTAGGTATTCTGCCCGGAGCGGGCGGCACGCAGCGGCTACCCCGGTTGATCGGAGTCCGCCCGGCACTGGAGATGATCGTGTCTGGAACGCCGATCTCGGCGACGGACGCGAAAAGCGCGGGTTTGGTGGACGAAATCACGGCAGACGCCCTGCCAGAGTTCGCGCTCGCATTCGCGCGTCGCGTGCTGGTCGAGCGGCGAGCGCGGCGGCGCGCGAGCGCGCTGTCGGCAAGCCTCGACGATCCCGGGCTACTCGACTCTTACCAAGCCAGCATCGCGCAGCGCTGGCGCGGGTTTCTGTCGCCGTTTCGCTGCATCGAAGCCGTTCGTGCCGCGGTGGAGCTGCCGTTCGACCAAGGACTGCAACGCGAGCGCGAGTTTTTTCGCGAGCTCGTGGTGTCCGCAGAGTCCAAGGCGCAGCGCCACGTTTTCTTCGGTGAACGTGAAGTCGCAAAGGTTCCGGGTCTAGCCGAGGACACGCCGACCAGACCGGTCAAGTCGGTGGCCGTGCTGGGCGACGCCGTGAAGACGACGGGGCTCGCGCGCTGCTTCGCCGACGCTGGGATCGCCGTCACGCTGCTGGCAGACGATCCGCGCGAGCTGGAGCGCTCCTTGGCGGCGATCTACCAAGGCTATTTGAAAGTGGTGCGGTCCGGTACGATCAGCCAGGCCGAATGCGACGCACGGCTGCAACGGATCAAGCCAGGGTCGTCGCTCGACGACGCGAAGACCGCCGATCTGCTGATTGAAGCCGTGGCCGAGAATCCGGAAGCCAAGCGCGCAGCGCTCACTCGTCTCGACGCGGTCGCCAAGCCTTCCGCGATCTTGGCCAGCAGCACCGAACTCTTGGATCTGGAAGACCTGGCGACCGGCATGAACCGGCCTGCCGACGTCGTGGCTCTACACTTCGCGTCACCCATCGACGAGGCGAAGTTGCTCGAGAACGTGCGGAGCGCACGCACGGCGCCAGAGGTTCACGCGACCGTGATGAAGCTCGGCCGCAGCCTCGGCAAAGTCACCGTGTCCGTGCGCGGAAACGTGGCGAGTCGGCTACTCGCACGCTACCATCGCGAAGCTCGTCTTCTCGTCGAGGAGGGAGCTTCGCCTGGCGAGGTCGACCTCGCGCTCGTCGAGTTTGGTTTCCGCGTGGGACCGCTCGCGGCGCTCGCGGACTCGGCGATCGCCGTCACCGTCGACAAGCACTTGAAACGTCCCGCTCCGGCGAAACGAAGCATTGCGGTCGACGAGATCCAAGAGCGCTGCTTGTACGGCGTGATCAACGAGGCGGCTCGCGTGCTGGAAGAGAAGCTCGCCGCCCGACCGCTCGACATCGACATGATTTGGATTCAGGGCTACGGCTTTCCGCCGTATCGCGGCGGCCCGCTCTGGTTCGCCGACCAGTTGGGGCTCAGGCACCTCCAGGAGCGGATCGTCAAATACCGCGAGCAGCTCGGCGAAGAGTATTGGACACCTGCCCCGCTCATCGAGCGCTTGGCTTGCGACGGCAGCGGCTTTTACGCACGGCCGTGAGCACGGGAACGGCGATGACGACGGTTCGAACCAACTTGGATCGCTTGTTCGCACCGGCATCGGTGGCCGTGGTCGGTGCCTCGGCCGTAGCGGAAAAAGCCGGCTATCAAGCCATGCTCGCGCTCAGCGCTTTCGAGGGCGAAGTATTTGCGATCAACCCCAAAGTCGACGCCGTGTTGGGTCGCAAGGCGTACCCTTCGCTGCGGGCCCTGGCAAAACCGGTCGATCTAGTGATCTTTGCCGTGCCCGCCGCAGCCTGCGTGGAAGCCGTGCGCGAAGCCATCGCCTGCGCGTGCGCTGGCGGGCTGGTGGTGAGCGGAGGGTTCTCCGAGGCGGGCAGCGAGGGAGCCGCGCTGGAGGCAGAGCTCCAGCGCGCTTGTCGGGAATCCGGCTTTCGCTTGCTCGGACCCAACACAGCCGGGTTCGTGAACAAGCAGCTCTCGCTGACGGCGAGTTTTCTGCCCTCTGCGCAGCGGATCCCCTCTGGCCAGATCGCCGTCGTGGCGCAGAGCGCCGGCATCAACCTGACCGTGAGTTTTCTGATCGCAAAGCTCGGCTACGGCGTGTCGTGCGCGGTAGGGCTCGGCAACGCGGTCGACGTGGACGCGGCGGATGTGCTCGAGTTCGTCGCGCGCCAGCCGGGGACACGCGCGATTGCTCTACACCTCGAGGGCGTCCGCGACGGACGCCGCCTGTACGAGACCATCAGACGCATATCGCCACGCAAACCGGTCGCGGTTTACACCGTGGGGCGGACGGAGATCGGCGAATTTGCGCGCTCGCATACCGGCAATCTGATCGGCTCGTACACGCTCCGCCGCAGCGCGCTCGAACAAGCGGGCGCGGTCCTCGTCGAGTCCACGGAGGAGCTCGCCCTGGCTGCGATCGCTCTGTCCTTGCACCGACTGCCACCCAAACTCGATCCGGGGATCGGAGTCATCACCGCCCAAGCGGGGGCAGGCTTGGCGATCTTGGATTTGCTCCAGGCTCGCCAGGTGAGCGTGCCACCGCTGTCAGCCTCCACGCAGGAGTACATCGCCACGCGGCTGCCGCCGATGACCTATCAGAAGAATCCCGTAGACACGGCACGCCCCGCCGCTTCCTTTGGCGAGGTCGTGGCTGCGGTCGCGCAAGATCCGCACGTCGACGCCGTGGCCTGCTACGCGTTGAGCGAGCCCGCAGCGCTGCGCCCCACCGAGGTGTTGTCTGTGATCCAGCGCCGAGTGGGCAAGCCAATCCTGTTTGGAACCATGGGTCCACTCGACGAAATTGCCGGCGACAGCGAGGCCATGCGCGCCCAGGGCCTGTACGTGGCGCACTCTCCGGAAGAGCTCGCGCGAGCCACGAGCGCGCTCTGTCGAGACGCTTCGCTGCAAGCGCGTCTCGGCCGAGCGGGCACGCCCACCCGCGTGGTGAGCGCCACACTCGGGCTCGAACCGCCGGACGAGCATCGTGCCAAGCAAACGCTCGAGGCCCTGGGCATCGACAGCCCGCGGCGCGCGGTTTGCGCTTCGCACGAGGAGGCCCACCAAGCGCTGACCCGCCTCGTCAAACCCGTCGTGGCCAAAATTCTCGCGCCCGAGATCGAGCACAAAACCGAGGTCGGTGGCGTGCGGCTGAACATCACGGACGCCAGCACCTTGGATCACGCCCTGGCCGAGCTCGATGCGATCCCGCTCTCGTCGCTGCGGCGCTACTTGATCGAAGAAATGGCGCCCGCAGGGCTCGAGCTGATCGTCGCGGCCCAGCGCGACGAGAGCTTTGGGCCGCTAGTGATGGTCGGGCTCGGGGGGATCTACGCCGAGGCGTTGCGCGACACGGTCACACGGCTCGCGCCGCTCACGCAAACCGACGCCGAAGAGATGCTCGATCAGCTGCGCTCAGCGCCGCTGTTCTCCGGCTGGCGAGGCCAGCCGAAGCTCGATCGCGCGGCAGTCGCTCGCTGCCTCGTCGCCCTCGGCCAGTTCGTATGCCAAGAGCCGCGCGTCGAATCGTTCGAGATCAACCCGCTGCGCGTCTATCCGAGCGGGCTTCTGGCCTTGGACGCGTTGTTGATCTGCGAATCGAGATGAGTCGCTGAGCTCCGCTCAGGAAGGTTTGGCGCGTGAGCCAGGCGGCAACAGGCTCATTAGACCACGCACCACTTGCTCGACGGTCTTACCGCTAGTGTCGAACGACGCGGGCGCCAGCTCGTACAGGTGCTGTCGCGCCTCCAGCGTACGTTCGATGTTTTCGATCGCCTCGTTGCGAAGTTCGGGACTGGCAATGCGCGCGTCGTGTTGGGCGAGCACGCGCTCGAACATGACCGCGGGGCTTGCTTTCAGCCAGACCGTGAAGAAGGAGTTCAGCAAAACCTCGTACGTCGCCGTCTCCGCCACGATACCACCGGCCGTGGCGAGCACGACCTTCGGATGGTTGACGATGATGCGCTCGAGGCAACGTCGCTCGATCACGCGGTAGCCATGCTGTCCGTAGATCGTGAAAATCTCGCTGACGGCGAGGCCGGCTTCTTTCTCGATTTCGCGATTCAGCTCGACGAACGGAACCGACAGCCGTTCGGCGAGTGCAGGGCCTAGGGTCGACTTGCCGACGCCCCGAATTCCGACCAGAGCCAGGCGTTGTGCTCGCTCGTGACTGTCGAACAGCTGCCGGCGAATGAGCGCCAGGCGTTCCGGAGTTTGCCGCTTCAGAAACTCCACGATCATCGTGAGATCCGCGCTTGGCGCTTCATTGCCGACCAAGAAGCTTTCGATGGGCAAGTTCAACGCGAGCGCCAAGCGCTGCAGCAAGCTGAGAGAAATGTTGCCGCTACCACGCTCGACCCGAGCGAGATAGGCGATGGAAATTCCGGATTCTTGGGCCAATGCCTTGCGCGTCATGAAGCGTCGGGCGCGCGCGTCGCGCACGCGCTGTGCCAGAGATTGGTGAAGGTCAGTGCGGCTCGTGCTCGAATCCAATTCGCCGGCCTCGGCTTGCTTTCGAGCTGGCTTGGGCGAGGCATGGTGATGCCGCGAGGCAACGGGACGACTGTTCCTTTTCTTGGGCGACACCGACATCTGGCTGAATCGTAGTGGCTACGGGGTGAGTGTGCAGCCCATCTCGTCGGCACTCGCAAGCGCGTGCCCGAACTCGCCTGGATCTTCGCTGCACGGAAACCGCGGCGCTGCGCTCCAACTCCTCGGGCAGGCCGGCCTGCGGCCCGCTGGCGCGGCGCGGGGCGAGCTCACATTGCTGGCGCGCACGGTCCGATGACCTGGATGTTTCAGCTTGCGGCACCGTTCGGTTCAGGCGTGCTAGCACTGGTTCTCGTGCCTGTGCCCGCCACCGCTGCGCCCCCTGTCGCCGTTCTCGTCTGGGATGGTGGGCAAGTGAGTCCGGCATGCGACCGCAGCGCTGAACTCGCGCGCAACGTGGCCACCTACCTCGGGCGCGACGCGTTCGAGGCCAACGCACCACTGAGCATCCGCATCGGTTTGCGGCGCGGCCCGGACGACCGGGCGCTGATCGCGGATATCAGCAAGATAGGCGAAGACGGCAAGGTCATCGGGGTGCGCAGCGTGAGCGCTGGCAGCAACTGCGAAACCCTCGACGACCCGCTCACCCTGGTGGTCGCCCTGATGCTCGATGCGCCGCCCGAAGAGGCGCCCCCGGCTCCCCCTCCGACACCGGAGCCGCTGGTTCCGCCAGGACCCCAAGAGCCCGATCCACTCGAGGGCGATCCCAGTCCGGAGGACACGAACCCGGAGCCGGGGTTCGCCTTGATCAGCGCGGGCGTCGGCTCTTCAGTCGGCCTGCTTCCCTTTCCGAACTTTGGGCCGCGACTTCAGATTGAGCTCAAGCCAAGGCGTTTCTGGGGGATCTCCCTGAGTGGCCTAGCGCTGCTCGGGGCGCGTACCGAATTACCTGGGTCAGGCTCGATCGATTTTCGATCGATCCAAGTGGGCGCTGCGCTCTGTCCACTGGACACCCTCCACGATCGCAATTGGTTTGCAGCGTGCGGCGGGGTCGAGGTCGCCTGGATCGAAGCTGACGGCAGTGGTCTGTCGCCCGATCGGCGGAGAACCGACTGGATCTTGAGCCCGTCCGTGCAGTTGCAGGCTGCACATCAGGTCGCTGGCCCCCTGTTGCTGGGTGGCATGCTCGGCGTTTCATTTCCACTCTCCCGGAATCGTTATGTTTACCGGGATATTGAGGGTTCCAGTCACCTGGCGTTCGAGGTCGCCTCGCCGGCGCTCGTGCTCGGAGTCTTCGCTGCGTTCAAACTGCATTGAAGTAGGGATCAGAAAAAAATTCCGATGTCCCCATTTCATCCCGTGGACGAACCCCCGGCAGCAGCCGCGAGTCAGACCGCGGAAACGCCGAGCTTGGCTGAGATCTTCGAGCAACACACCTCATTTTTATGGCGAGCATTGATCAACCTGGGAGTACCTGCCGCGGAAGCTCCAGACCAGTGTCAGGAGATCATGATTACCGTACATCGGCGACTTTCGAGCTTCGACGGCGTGTCACTACGCGGCTGGCTGTATGGGATTTGTGTGCGCGTGGCCTCTGACTATCGGCGCAGCGCGCGGGTGAGGCGCGAGATCGTGACCGACGCGTTGCCCGAGACGGTCGACTCGGCCGATCTCGCCGAGTCGTTGGATCGTGAACGCAGTGCGCGGCGCTTGCTGACCGCGCTCGAGGCGCTCGATGAACCCAAGCGCGC
>Ga0134124_10000125_pt1 | contig 69612 bp, 41 predicted proteins | sample KB304_FD_96880 | JGI IMG/M metagenome (GOLD analysis project Ga0134124, IMG submission 96880) | Terrestrial soil microbial communities without Nitrogen fertilizer from Kellogg Biological Station, Michigan, USA - KB3-0-4 | ecosystem: Environmental > Terrestrial > Soil > Unclassified ...
ATCGGGCTCGATCTCGACGATCTTCATCCTGCTCAGGACTTCTTTGAGGCCCATGGCTCGCTCTTCAACCTCCGTGGAGAGGGGACGACGGAAAGTGCAACCGACAGCCTATGGCCCGTGCCGAGGGGTGTCAAGGACCGCTCCGGTTACAGGGAGACGGCAGCACCCAGAGCCGTCCTGCCGCGGCGCGGCATGCGAAGAAGGTTATGGAGAGGAACCAGAGAATGCGCAAGCGGATTGATCTCCGCCATCTCCCGCGGGCTCAACGGCCGGACGCTCTCGACCAACCGCGGCAACCGCATCGTCGAAGAGTCGCACCCGCGCTCCAGGAACGCCGCGAGAATCCAGCATCCAAGGGTACGGCGCGCGGCGTTCATGGGGATAGTCTATGACAGGCAGGGTCGGTGTATCATCGCTGCCATGCGCGCGGCTGACGTCATCCTCGAAGAAGCCCTGAAGACTGCCTGAAGAAAGAGCGGGCTCGGGTTGGCCGCCCCTTCGCCTCTCCGAGCTTTTTACGGCCGACAAGCGCGCGAGAAATGGGCAGGCGAGATCACGCGGCTGAAGGATGGCACCGCACGCACCGTGACCGCCGTCGGAGGCGCTCTCCCAGGCTCGCGCTCGCAGCGCGACGACCGTGCTTGAAGAGGTGCAAGCCTCGAGCTCGCCCGAAGCGAGCCATTGGCATAAAGGCCTCGTTTGCCGGCCTGAGGGATCGCTCCCTTGACAAGAGCGAGATGACCATTGCCTTCGTAGAAGAAACTGAACTCACGCCATGTTGTAATTCATGGAAGGAGCCGGTCTTCCGTTCTCCTGAATTCCCTGTAACAAAGATAGCTTAGAACGATGACCATTGCAGCAAGAAAAAAATCTGTTCCGATTCTCGCGCAAACGTGGCCGACAAAAGAAGGCTCGCGAAATGCGAGGGTTTTTATGGAGTCCTTGTAGAAACCATAAAAATCGCTTGCGTCGCTCGCCATAAATCCAAGAGACATTACCCCCAGGCTCGCAGGCAAAAGTCGAGCGACAAACTTCATTCCGCTCTCTTGACCACTAAGCAGTACAAATTTAAACCTCAGGGCTGTTTCAATCGCGCCCCACCCCCTCTCTGCGGCCAGTCTTTCAAGACAACTATTCAGCCGCTTGTGATAGAAATACAACCACAAAAGAGAAGCCACAGCCAGCATTAAAATCATAGGAGGAAAATCAGCAACATTGACATCAAGCCCCACCAATGGGACTTTATAGTGAACCCTGGCAATTTCGCGTTCAATTTCATCAGCTTGGCGCTCTTGCTCAGCAGCAAAATCTACATCAGCCTTCGCAGATCCGAGATAATTGGCATTGGCTCCTGGCGCCGGGTGACGTAAGGCTGAAGCGACGGCCCTTCTACCCTCAACACGACCGACTTCCCATGACAAGTACCAGATGTAGGTATGAAATAGACCAAGGCAAAGTAGCCCAGAGATAAAAAACAAAATGCGCCGGGTGTGGCTTATGGCCTCCATTGTAGACTCGAAGACAATCTTCCCTTCACTTGGAACTTCGCTCTCGCTCTGAGCATCGTGCTCAACCTCAGCCCCTCGGGCCTCCCATTCTGTCGACATAAAGTCACCCCTTTCGATAAATCTTAAGGTACCCGCGAATTTTCTTCATCTGCTCTGATCCGTGAAGATCTACCAATTGCTGCCTAACATGATTGACAGACTCCTCACGGTGAGGGTCATCAAAGGCTATTGAATCAACCCTCTGCATCACCCTCTCCAGCATACCATCAATAATACTCAGATCGCCGAACAGCCTGACATAGTCATTCAATCCTCGTCGAGAAATCTCCTTGAGGGAGTCTCTTTCACGAAACGATAAGTACTCGAGCAGCACAACTAGGTTCTGCAACCTATCACCTATTTTTTCGGCCGGACTCATCAGCCTCTGCTCGAACTCCACATACATTGGCACGTCAGTAGATATGTGGGTGAGGTACTCAACGTCGTAGCTAAGAGTGAAAAGCAAATATTTACCTTTAATCGTAATTAGCATCTGAAGCGGGCTAGCCCTCTCAACCCAATCCTCCCTGAGCAACCAGTCGAGCTCTCTTCGGATTAACTGCTCGTTAACAGAGAGAATAGCCGCGAGTTCTGCAACGAGCTCCTCTGTTTCTATCGAGATTTCAGCAGGCAACCTTCCAAGTGCCGCAAGAACGTACAGTCGAATGAAGGGACCTGCGTGAGTGTCGTGATAAGTCGTGCCGAAGATATTTCCGATCTTCCCATGCTCTGGCAGATAAATAGGGTAGTCGCAAAACATTATAGCTTTAAGCACGATATGGTACGGCAGATGGCCCGACCAGACAGAGGGAGCCACGGCCTCGGCAGGCGACAACTTTCTTATGATGCGCCTTGCGTCCAGCACGTGGGAACTATAGACCTTGACCGCCAAGCTAAGGCACTCTCGCACCGACTGGTTTGTTATATTGTCCAGAAAATCCTGAACTGATCGACTAGAAAAACCTTTCGATAGAAGATCTGAAAACTCCGGGCAGTCTCGCACCTTAAACTGCAGATAGTTCTCTCCCAGCTTCGAGTTAAGCGCCACAGGATCTCCGAGAGCCCTCTCGATCCGCTTACGAATAATGTCGGCAATCGATGGGGGCGAAACAGGCGTTCGAACGAAGTTGGCAATCACCCCCTTGTCACTGTAACGCAACTCAGATTCTGTTTTTTTTCTAACTGCCACAATCGCGCGCAACCCACAAGCCGTCGCCAATTGACTAGTAACAGCGACGGCTTCCTTTTGAATTTCGGTCTCCAGTATATCTAGATTGTCCAAGACCAAGACCACGCGATTCGAGCCGTAGGCGCGAACAAAGTACCTCAAAACAACCGCCAAATAGTGACTCGGCGATTTCCTCAAAACATGTTCGACAGCCTCCTGCGCTCGGAGCGGATCGGGCTCCGGCCGGAACAAAGTCTCCTTGACTAATTCGGGGTCATTGTCATAGACATCTCTGAAAAATGCATTTCTAGCCTCGTCAGTCAATCCGACCAGATTTTTTAACGATGCCGCGACTGTTGCCTCAAGGGCCTCAAGAAGAAATTGCCGACTCGAGCCGATCTCAGCATTGAATATATTCCCACTGAAATAGATCCATACCCTCTTTTTGCTTGGGTCAGAATTCAGAAATGTAGCCTCTAGCCGATGCAAGGCCGTGGTTTTTCCGACCCCTGGGGCCCCAATCAGTAGTAGACATGAAGGACCGCCTTCTCCATCAAGAAAGTCGAGCACATCAAGCGCGACCTCCTTGCCTGATGGGGCCATTGCCGGAACGTATAGGTCTGGATGGTAGCCCCGGGCCATCAAGTGATCGAGTAGAATCTTCTGAGCCTGAGACCAAAATTGATTCCACGGGATGGGGCGGATTCCCATCGCTCGGTGGTAATCTGTTCTTCTACGCAACCTGGGGACCTCATTCTCATTTTCTGTCATAGTCAACCTCAGACTTAATCCTACCTCTTGGGTAAGTATCCTTCGGCAGAGCCGGGCCCTAGGTGCACCGCTCGTCCTTTTTCTCTTGACTCTTGATGTGCTCGCGAATGATCGTCTCGGCATCACCGATCGTCGACACAAAATACCCCGAGCCCAGAAGAACTGCTTAACGAAGTGGCTCTTGCGCCTACACCCGCGCCAGATGAATGGCGCTCTTCCTCTTGATGCACCAGATCACCTCGCCACAGCGTGCTAGGGCGGGATCGACAACAGCATTAGATACATGATCGAGTATTGAGTGATTTCTCCTATCCGGCTCTCCACTTTCAGCTCGCCAACCTGCGGAAAATTTTCCATGGCGCGCCTCAACCCCGTATAACGTTTCCCGGAGACACTTTCGGGACGAGCACCACATGGTATTTGCACTTCCCTAGGTTGTATGTCTTTAGACTTTCAGTCCATCCCCCATGGCCTCCCCCTTTCGTGCGCATTGGTAGCTCACGAGAGACGCTTCTTCTATCTACTATTCTCTAAGCACAGAACCAGCGACTGCTTCCCCGGAAAGCCGGGTCCCTCATGGCTTTAGGGAATTCCATATCGAGTCCGCGCCCGAGAAGATTCAACCGCAGTCTCAACTCAACTAGATTCAAGGGTGAACGCGACTTGATGCTTAAGCCTAGCCGACATTGCCTGATGAGGTCAAGCACTCAGATTCGTAGACTCAGAGGTGCGAGCCCTGGATGCGGCAAGAAGTTCAGCTCAACAGTGAAGCCCCCGGCTTCGGTGGCGACCACCCCCCGGAATCAACACATTCGCGAAAGCCGTCAAGCTCCAGAGAACCAACGCCAAACCCGGAGCCACAGAGGCCAGGGGGATGGAGAGCAGGAAGACGACCGGCGGGACCAGTGAGCGGAGGGTCAAGATCCGGATGAGCCGGCCGTCGAGCTCGCGGTCTACCAGCCGGTGCTTCCGGGTGGCATAGACCCAGATAAGCGTCTGGGCGAGGCCGATGAAGGCGACGGTCACGGCGTAGAGGGTGCGCGTGAGAAAGAAACCGATGTGGCTGCCCAAGAGGCCGGTGGCGAACGGCAGGAAGGTGATGCCGAGCAGGAACAGGAGATTCAGCCAGAGCAGGGTCGCGTCGTAGCGCCGGATGTAGGCGAAGAGGCGGTGGTGGGAGAGCCAGTAGAGTCCGATCACGGTGAAGCTGATGAAGAAGCTCAGGAACTTTCCGCCCATCTCCATGAGATGCCGGCCCAGCTCTCCCGAGTCGTGCACGACGGCCGTCTCCGGCAGCTTCAGCTCGATGGCCAGCAGGGTGATCGCGATGGCGAGCACCGCATCGCTGAAGAAGAGGAGGCGCTCGAAGCCGAGGGCGGTGTTCGGCTTTCCCGGCTCGACGTGGCCTTCCGGATGAGGACCTTTCAGGCTCGCGGGTGGCGTGTTGCGTTTCTCGGTCTTGCTCCGCACGATCAGACTCTCCCCCAATTCGCTACCGAATAAACCGGATGGGGCAGACTTGCGCGTCGGCGATTCGATCGATCTCGTGATGGTCGCTCGTGACCAGAGTGCCAGCGGCATTGATCGCGCGAGCCAAGGCAAAACAGTCCGCAAGCGAGACCCGCTTCCATTCACCCTTCGGCCTGCCGGCGGCCTGCCAAAGAGCAGAAGGGACCTTCTCGTCCAGATCAAAGCCGACATTCAAAGACGTAGACCGATTCACCGGGCAAATTTCCGCTCCTCGATCTCAATCTCTTCTGCCTTGCTGCGGGCAACCTCTTCGCTCGAGGTGAGGAGCCCTTCGCCGATGCCGCGCAGGCGGCTCAGGCGCACGCGCCGTTCTTCGTGGGAGAGCTGCCGGAACGACCGCGGAGAGCTCGCGAGCTCAGCTCTCATGGCCTGCCAGCGTTCTTGAGCAGCGAGCTTTGCGCTCTCCGGCGGAGCGTCGGCAGTTCCAGTCTCGCTTTCAGAGGGAGTCACGAGGATCAGGGTTGCCGGTCCGGAGCGGACCGTCGCTGGAACCTCGACCAGGAGCCGGTGATCCTCCGGGATCGTCACTTGAATTTGGTGGGTCGCCATGAACGGTCTCCTTTCGACGCACATCAAGAGGAGGACTCCAGCTCCTCCGACAGCTTACCTCACCCGCCAGTAGACGGCGTAGCGCTCATCGAAGACAGTCGACAGCGGTACAAGCGTAACGTCCTGGGCCTGCCCAGCGGTGCAGAATTCCAGCGAGCGGCCTGGAACCGGCTTGATCCACTCTTCCAAATTGTCCGAGCGGCCGCGCAACGCGGGCGCCGGAACCGGCTCGGCCTTGTACTCCGGCACGGTGCGCGGCTTGGTGGGCTCGGCGCGGAGGGTGGCCGGGGTGAGGCCGGCGGTTCCCAGACGACCGGCGAGGACCAGGGGCCCGTAGAGGAGGGCGACCAGCGCGTCGTCGTCGGGCATCGGTTGCGCGTGCAGGCTCAGGGGCATGGTGAGCTCGACGGTGTCGCCGGTCTGCCAGGTGCGGTCGAGGACGAAGTAGCCTCCCGGAGCGGCGAAGCCTTCGAGGGGACGGCCGTTCAGCTTGACGGATCCTCCTCGTTTCGCCCAGGTCGGAACCCGCAGGCGGAGCGGAAAGCGCACGGGGTGGTCGGGGGTGAGGATCAGCCTCGTGGTGTCTTCTTCCGGAAAACGGGTGTCCTGAACGAGATGGACTCCCTTCTCCTTCCAGTCCAGCTCCGAGGCGATGAGCTGGTTGACGTAGAGACCGTCATCTTGAAAGTAGATGTACTCCCCCAGCTTGGCGAAGGATTCGCTGCCGGTGCCGGTGCAGCACCAGAAGTCCTGGAGCGGGGTGCCGAAGAGCTTCCAGTAGCCGGCGGCGAGGGGGAGGTAGTAAAGCTTCGAGCCGTCTTTCGGATGCTGGGTGCCGAGGATGCCGTTGAAGAGCGCTCTTTCGACATAGTCGGCGCAGGCGGGGTCGGCGGTCCAGGTGAAGAGGTGCTTGGAGAGCTTGAGGAGGTTGTAGGTGACGCAGCTCTCCTGGGTGTAGCCGCTCAGCTCGGTGGACAGGATTCCGGGATCGGCGTTCCAGCCTTCGCCATTGCTGGTGCCGCCGGTGGCGTAGGCGCGGCGGGCGGTCACCTGGCGCCAGAAGGTCTCGGCGATCTGGCGGGAGCGCGGCTCGCCGGTGAGCTCGTAGCGGCGGGCGGCGCCGATGATCTTGGGGACGGTGGTGTTGGCATGCAGGCCCTTGAGCTCGTCGCGACCGGCGGCGAGGGGCGCGAAGATCCTCTCGTGGTCGAACTGGTGGGCGAGGTCGCGGAGACTCTCGTCCCCCGTCACGGCGGCGAGGTTGTAGAGCACCTCGTTCATGCCGCCGTATTCGCGTTCGAGCACCCTCGCCATGGCGGCGTCGCCGAGCGGGCGCACCCAGCGGCCGGTCCAGGCGGCCATGCCTCTCACGATGTCGAGCGCCTGTGGGTTGCCGGCGAGGGTGTGCATGTCGAGCAGGCCGGCCATGATCTTGTGCAGGGTGTACCAGGGCGCCCAGACCTGTTTGCCGTCGCGGAGGCGGTCGAAGAATTCCTCGGGGAAGGCGCTGAGGTAGCCGCTGCCGCGAGCCTGCTGGCACTTGGCAAGCTCGGCGACCATGAGATCGCCTCGCGCTTTGACCTCACCATCTCCAAGGCTGGCGGAGAGGAGCGCGCAGGCGGACAGGTAGTGGCCGGTGAAGTGGCCGCGCAACTCGTTGTCCGGGCTCTCCCAGCCGCCCAGCGGCGCGGCCTTCGAAGGAAGGCCGGCGGTGAGGCGGAACGTATGGAGGAGACGGTCCGGACCGAGATCCATCAGGAAACGGCGGTTGACCCGCGCCGCGTCCAGGAACGGGCCGGGCCGGAGACGCACCCGCGCCAAGTCGAACGGCCGCAATGGTCTCAGGGGGGGCCGGACCTCCGCGGCGTCCGCTGGGCTCGATCCGATCCGGCGCGTCCAGAGTGGCAGCACCGCGGCTGTGGCCGCAGCGGCGATGAGCTCCCGGCGGGTGAGAGGCATGACGGCCGAGCATAGCCAGAGGGCTCCAGGGACCGCAAGAGGTAAGCTATCTCTCGATGCTGCTTCTCCCGCACCAACGCCGCCCGCAGTGGATCGCCGGGGTCCTCCTCGCGTGGACGGTGGTCAGTCTGTTCTTTTTCACCCAGGACCTTGTGCGAAACCTTATGTTCCGCGACTCGACTCCCTGGTGGCATCTCCTGGTGTCGTGGCTCCTGGGGGCCTACATCAGCGCGGCCTTGACTCCGGTCATGCTCTGGCTCGGCCGCCGCTTTCCCCTGGAGCGGAAGCGGTGGGTGCAGCGGGTGGCGCTGCACCTGGTGTTCAGCGTGAGCCTCGCCATCGTCCATCTCGTCGTGGACAGCGCCGTCGTCCACGGCCTGGGTCTCTTCCCCACGATCATGACGAGCTATGCCGCGACGTTCGTGATCCTGATGGTCTTCGGCTTTCACGGCAACATCACCGGCTACTGGATCGTGCTCGGCATTCAGGCCGCTTTCAGGTATTACCACCAGTATCAGGAGCGCAGGCAGACGGCGCTGCGGCTGGAGCTTCAGGCGTCCGAGCTGCAATCGAGGCTGGTGCAGGCGCAGTTGAGCGCTCTCAAGGGGCAGCTTCAGCCGCATTTCCTGTTCAACACTCTGAATGCCATCATGGTGCTGGTGCGCCAGGAGAAGGGGCGGCAGGCGGAGGAGATGCTGGCGCGGCTCAGCGATCTTCTCTGCTCGGTGCTGGAGGACGTGGAGGCGCAGGAGGTGCCGCTGCGGCGGGAGCTCGAATCTCTCCAACTCTATTTGTCGATCGAGGAGGTGCGATTTCAGGACCGGCTGCGCGTCGAGATCGCGGTCGATCCGATCGATCTCAATGCCGCGGTACCGCATCTCGGACTGCAACCGATCGTGGAGAATGCGGTCCGCCACGGAATCGGCCGCCGCTCGGCGGCGGGATTGATCGAGATCAGCGCCGCGCGGGTCGATCAATCTCTCCGCATTCAGGTGCGCGACGACGGGCCGGGCCTGCCGCCGGAGCCGCAGGAAAAAATCGGCGAAGCGCGGGGGATCGGACTGGCGAACACGCGCGAGCGGCTGCGGCAGCTCTATGGCGACGCGGCGTCGTTGACGCTCGACAACGATCCGCGCGGCGGCGCCGTGGCGACGCTGGTCCTCCCCTATCGCGTCGAAACCGTGAAAGACAACTCGGAAGTGATGGAGATCCACGACCTTGCGCACGTTGATCCGCACGTTGATCGTCGACGACGAGCCGCTGGCGCGTGAGGGGTTGCGGCTGCTGCTCGCCGCGGACCCGGACGTCGCGGGGATCGACGAGGCGAAGGACGGCCGCGAGGCGGTGGCGGCGCTGCGCGCGGCGCCGCCGGATCTCGTGTTCCTCGACGTGCAGATGCCGGAGATGGATGGATTTTCGGTCGTCCGCGAGGTGGGCGCCGAGCGCATGCCGGCGGTGGTCTTCGTCACCGCGCACGATCAGTACGCGCTGCGGGCGTTCGAGATCAACGCGATCGACTATCTTCTCAAGCCGTTCACCCGCGAGCGGTTCTCCCAGGCGCTGGCGCGGGCCAAGGCGCGGATTCTCGCGCCGCAGCCGGAGGACGCGAGCCGGCAGATCCTCTCGCTGCTCGAAACGATCGCCGCGCCGCAACGGGCGGTGAAGCGTCTGGCGGTGCGCACGGCGGGCAAGACGGTGTTCGTGGACGTCGCCGACGTGGACTGGATCGAGGCGGCGGAGAACTACGTCAAGCTGCACGCCGGCCGCGCATCGCACCTGGTGCACGTGCCGCTCAACCGGCTGGAGAAATCGCTCGATCCGGAGACGTTCCTCCGCATCCACCGCTCGCTGATCGTCAATGTGACGCGCATCAAGGAGCTGGAGCCGGCATTGCACGGCGAGTACGTGGTCACACTCCAAGGCGGTGCCGGAGACGTTCGCCTGCGTTCCGGCCGGTCGTACCACGAAAAGTTGCGCGAGCTGGCTGACAATCCGTTCTGATCTGGCGAGGGTGATATCGTGAAGCCATGAGCCAGAATCGGCTCGCGGCGAGCCTCACCATCGATCGCTGCACGCCCGGCGAAATCGTCAGGATCATTCAGGATCAGGATCGGCTGGTCGCCGAGGCGGTGGCCGCCGCGGCGGAGCCGATCGCGGAGGCGATCGAGCAGATCGCGGCACGGCTGGCCCAGGGCGGCCGGCTGGTCTACGCCGGAGCCGGCACGAGCGGGCGCATCGCGCTCCTCGACGCGGCGGAGCTGCCGCCGACCTTCGGCGTCGATCCCGGGCTGGTCCGCGTGCTCCTGGCGGGTGGCGAGCGCGCCTTCACACAGGCGGTCGAAGGCGCGGAGGACGACGAGGAAGCGGCCGTCGCCGCGGTCGACGCGCAGGTCACGGCCGGCGACGCCCTGGTCGGCATCGCGGCGTCGGGCACCACGCCCTACACCGTGGCCGCGGTCCGGCGCGCCGGCCGGCTCGGCGCGCTGACGGTCGGCGTGACCTCCGCGCCCGGCTCGCCGCTCGCGCGCGCGGCCCGCATCGCGATCGTCGCCGACACCGGCCCCGAGGTCATCATGGGCTCGACACGCATGAAGAGCGGCACCGCACAGAAGCTGATCCTCAACACGCTCTCCACCGGCGTGATGATCCGCCTCGGCCATGTCTACTCGAATCTGATGATCGACATGCCGGCGATCAACGAGAAGCTGCGCCGGCGGGCGGAGCGGATGGTCGAGCTGGCCGCGGAGGTGCCGCGAGACGTGGCCGTGCAGGCGCTGCGCGATGCGGACGGACACGTGAAGCTGGCGGTGGTGATGGCACGTCAGAACCTCGGCCGTGCGGAAGCGGAAGGCGTCCTCGCCCAGCATGGCGGTGATCTGCGGCAGGCGCTGCGGGAGGGGCTCGGATCTTGAGCCGCATCGGTCGTCTGCTGCAGATCGTCAACAAGCCGTCGCGTCTGGTGATCGGTCTGATGTCCGGCACGTCGGTCGACGGGATCGACGCCGTGCTCGTCCGGATCGAAGGGCACGGCGCCGGTGCGAAAGCGCGCGAGATCGCCTTTCGCAGCTACCCGTTCCCTCCGGGTCTGCGCGCGAAGGTGTTCCGCCTGTTCAATCCGCAGGAGGCGCGGGTCGATTCGATCTGCCAGCTCGACTTCCTGCTCGGCGAAGTGTTCGCCGCCGCGGTCGACCGCCTGCTCAAGGATTGCGGCCGGACGCGCGACGAGGTCGATCTCGTCGCCTCGGCCGGCCAGACGATCTGGCACGATCCGCAGCCGGTGATCGAAGAGCCCGGCGTCGACTGGATCGATCACCCGCTGGAGACGCGCTCGACGTTCGCGATCGGCCAGTCGGCCGTGATCGCGGAACGGACCGGGATCACGACGATCGGCGACCTGCGCGTCCGCGACGTCGCCGCCGGCGGGCAGGGAGCGCCGCTCGTGGCCTACGCCGACTGGGTGCTCCTGCGCGATCCCGCTCTCGGCCGCTGCGTCCAGAACATCGGCGGCATCGGCAATGTGACCTATCTGCCGCCCGGCGCCTCCACGGATGATGTGATCGGATTCGACACCGGGCCGGGCAACATGGTGATCGATGCAATGATCGACCTGGCGACCGATGGCGCGCAGACCTTTGATCAGAACGGAGCGGTGGCAGCGCGGGGGCACGTCGCGCCCGAGCACCTCGCGGCCTGGCTGGCCGATCCGTACTTCCACACGGCGCCGCCGAAGACGACAGGCCGCGAGCATTTCGGCGTGCAGTTCGCCCGCCGGATCATGGACGAGGCGCGCGAATTACCGTTCGAAGACCTCGTGGCCACCGCGACCGCATTGACCGCGGAGAGTATCGCGCGCGCCTATCGTGACTTCATCCTGCCGCGCGGTCCGATCGATCAGATCATCATCGGCGGCGGAGGGAATCGCAATTCGACCCTGATGGCGATGCTCCGCGAACGGCTGCCCGGCATCCCCCTGAAGAGCCACGAAGACTTCGGCATCGACAGTGACGCGAAAGAGGCGATCGCACTGGCGATCATCGCCAACGATGCGGTGGCCGGCTTCGACACCAACATTCCGGGCGCCACCGGCGGACGGCCGACGGTGCTCGGCAAGATCAGCCTATGAATCTCCCATGCCCGCCATAACCCTCTACGGGAGCGCATTTCTCCGCGGCGCGATCGAGCCGGACGTGCTGGTGACGATCCGCGACGGCGTGCTGGAGATCGAGCAGATGGCGCGTCCGCCGGCCCAAGCGGAGCGCGTCGCGGGAATCATGGCACCGGGGTTCATCGACCTGCACGTCCACGGCGGCGACGGCGCCGATTTCATGGATGCCGACGGGAGCGCGAACGCGCGCATCCTCCGTTTCCACGCCCGGCATGGGACGACCGCCCTCGCCGCGACGACGCTCTCCGCCTCGCCGGGCGACCTGCACACGGCGGTTTCCTCGATCGCGCGCTCCACACGCGCGCCGACCGCGGGAGCGGAGATCTGCGCCATCCATCTCGAAGGACCCTACATCAATCGCGAGCGGGCCGGAGCGCAGGATCCGGCGTCGATCCGCCGGCCCGATCTGCAGGAAGTCGAAACTCTCCTGGCACTCGCCCCGCGGATGAAATGGCTGATGACCGTGGCGCCCGAAATCGACGGGGTCCGCGGTCTGATCGAGCGTTTCCGCAGCCGGATCACGTTTTCGATCGGCCACACCGCGGCCGGCTACGACGAGGCGATCGCGGCTCTCGCGTGGGGCGCCTCCCACTTCACCCATCTGTTCAACGCGATGAGCGGCCTGCACCACCGTGATCCGGGGGTCGCCGGCGCGGCGCTCACCTCCGCGAGCGCCACGGCCGAGCTGATCGCCGACGGCGTCCACGTCCATCCGGCCGTTTTGCGCCTGGCCACGCAGGCGATGCCGCACCGCATCGCGCTGATCACCGATGCCATGCGCGCCTGCGGCCTCGCCGACGGGACTTACACGCTGTACCGTCACGACGTCACGGTCCGCGGCGGCGCCGCGCGCCTGGGCGACGGCACCCTGGCCGGCAGCCTGCTGACCATGGAACGCGCTGTGCAGATCATGGTCGAGCAGGCGGGCCTGCCCCTCCAGGCCGTGCTGCCGCTCGCGACGGAAGTTCCGGCGCGCATCCTTGGCATCGCGGACCGCAAAGGCAGGCTCGCCGAAAGCTACGACGCGGACGTCGTGGTCCTGTCGCCGAAGCTCGCGGTGGAGCGGGTCTTCGTGAAAGGGCGCGAGCTGCCGGTTGCACCATGGTCCTCACCAAACAAAGATTGATCCTCGGCGTGCTCGCCGTCCTCCTGCTCGTCTTCGTCCACCGCCTGCTGACCGTCTACACCGTCCGTTCCGGTGAGTGCCGTCCGCGGCCGGTCGATCCGGAGCTGCGCCTCCTGACGCGCGACGAGCACGGCGCGCCGGTCAGCTATCCGGAGCGGACCGGCTTTCCGCCGCAGCGCCGGCCGCTGGTCGTGCTGACGTACAACATCGCGGGCCACGATGAGTTGATCCATGGCGATCATGGGCAGAAGATCGCCGAGGTGATCCGCCGTCTCAACCCGGACATCGTGGCCTTGCAGGAGGTGCATCGCGGAACCTGGATGACGCGCTTTCACGATCAGCTCGCGGAGATCGAAGCGCGCACCGGCCTGCACAGCTATTTCGCTCCGAGCTACACACAGTGGGGCGGCACCTTCGGCAACGCCATCCTCACCCGCGGCGAGATCGTGCACGCCGAAGCCCATCCGCTGCCCTCCGTCGGAGAGCCGCGGACGCTCCTCGAAGCGACGATCCGCATCGACGGAGCCACGATCAGCTTTTTCGCCACGCATCTGACGACCTGGGGGCGCTTCAATTCGAAGGTCCGTGAGGAGCAACTGCACTGCCTCGCGCAGGAAGTCCACACCAGCCGCTATCCGTACATCCTGGCCGGCGACTTCAACACCCATCCCGAGTCCCCCGAGATGGAGGCCTTCCGCCGCGAGAACGCCGGGCAGCACGCAACGGAGGGAATCGGTCCGACCTTCCCCCTCTGGAAGCAGCAGATCGACTATATCTTTGCGGACTACGGCTGGGAGGTTCGGGCTTCACGGGCGTGGCCGATGGGAACGTCGGACCATCTGCCGGTGACGGCGGAGATGATGTGGGAGCGGAAAGGTACCTAGGGTGCGACGGCTACCGGGAGGTCTCAGCCGCCTTCGTAAGGATCTCTGCCAAGCTCATACCCTGGAAGCGCTTGTCGCGCCAGCTCTGATAGTCGAACGGCTCGCGGCTAAGCAGAGCGAGGAACCGCAAAGCCTCCACGGGGCCAAGATTCGCATCGAGGACCGCCATTCCTTTGGCGCGAAGAGCATCGTCCGCCAGTGGCTCAATCATGTTTTAGGTCCTCCACGAACTCGACAGGATTCTTCATCATGACCCGGGAATCCGTCCGGCGAGCTCGCCGGATAAACCGGTCGTCACAGGTGAGAAGGCAGGCACAATCACCCGCTTCGGCGCTTGCGAGATGAGCGGCATCGAGAGCTGCCAAGCCGGCGGCCTGCAGTCCCGCCGCTCGTGCCGTCACCCCCGCATCGACCTCGATTATGACACGTGCTCGCCGGCTCCAGCTACCGATCTCCGCGCGGCGATCCGGCAGCGGGTGCTGGGCGTTCTCGAAATCCAGAACCTCGGACCAGGCCAACTCGTCCAAGCCGTCGATAAGCCGCTGCAGGATGGAGAAGACAGCCGCAGTCTCCGACGCGATACGCTGCTGATCCTGGTCATCGAAAGGCCGGTTGAAACAGTTGAGATCTAGGTAGAGGAGCACCCCGGTTTCTCCCTTGACGGCTTTTCGGCACCTCAGCTCGACATCAAGCGGCCAAGGGTAGCACAGAGACACGTCTCGACCGAGACGATGCGATATGTCGAAGCTGGAACGTGCTGTGCAGAAGATGCCCGCCCATGAGCCTCAAAGCGGAGATCTTCGAGCAACCCACCGTCCTCGAAGCGCTGCTGCGGACGCAGGAAGGTCCGGCGCGCGACATCGCTCGGTCGATCCGCGAGCAGGGCATCCATTGGATCTTGATCGCCGCGCGCGGCACCTCCGACCATGCGGCGCTCTATGCCAAATATCTGTGGGGCTCGCGCAACGGGCTCCCGGTCGCGTTGGCGGCTCCGTCGCTGTACACGCTCTACCAGACGCCACCACGGCTCGCTGGTACGCTCGTGGTCGGGATCTCACAGTCGGGGCAGTCGCCGGACATCGTCAGCGTCGTAGCCGACGGGCGCCGGCAGGGTGCCTTGACCCTGGCGATCACCAACGACCCGGCATCTCCTCTCGCCGCGGCGGCGGAGATGGTCCTCGACACATGCGCGGGTCCCGAGAAAGCGGTCGCCGCCACCAAGACCTATACGACCCAACTCCTCTCGATCGCTCTCCTGTCGGTGGCGTTGGCGGAGAAAGACGCCGAGGCGATCGGGCGGGTGCCGGAATGGGTCGCGGAAGCTCTCCGCCTCGACGGCGCGATCGGGCAGGCGACCGAGCGCTACCGGTATATGACGCAGTGCGTGGTGCTCGGCCGCGGGCTCAACTATGCGACGGCCGCGGAATGGTCGCTGAAGCTCAAGGAGCTCACCAGAGTCGTGGCCGAGCCGTATTCCTCCGCCGACTTCCGGCACGGTCCGGTCGCCATCATTACCCGCGGCTTTCCTGTTCTCGCGGTGATTCCGGGCGGAGCGGTCTTCGAGGACGTGATGGGGCTGCTCACCCCGCTGGTCGAGGAGCGCGGCATCGAGTTGGTCGCCATTTCGGACCAGGAACGGGCGTTGGCTCTGGCCCGGACGCCGATCCGTTTGCCCGCCGGAGTGCCCGAGTGGCTGAGCCCGCTGGTGAGCATTGTCCCGGCCCAGCTCTTTTGCTATCACCTCGCCTGCGCCATGGACCGCGATCCGGAGGCGCCTCCAGGGTTGAGCAAGGTGACGCGGACGTGGTGAGAAAACGCACCGTTTGCCTCTCTTGTCTGCACCATGGAGCAGACGTATACTTGGTCAGGTTCGTACTTCGACTATCGCCTTCAGCACCTGACCCGGAAGAGCACAGCCCTTGATCGGAAAGGAGAAATCGCGTGAAGAAGAACCAGAAGAGGGATCAAGAACATGAAAAGAAAAATCGCCGCCTCACGCTGAGCCGCGAGACGATCCAGCGCCTCAATGAGCCGGCGCTTTTAAGAGTAGTCGGAGGAGTTCAGATCAGCTCGAACAGCGCGGGAAGCACCACCGATCCCGTGGGATGCCCGGGGATTTAGCGCGCTGTCGCGCCACTACCTTGGCGAAGGTCCAGACGCTTGACCGGCCGCTTCCAGTGACAGGCTCCAGATGTCACCTTCGTCAGTGACCCGCACCGTACACAAGCTCCGTTCGCCCGGTCCGATTCTTGCCCATAGGAACGGGGAGCTCAACGCAGGGGAGAGCACCGTCCGAACCTCGCCACTCGTCACGTCAACGAACCGGATGGTGTCAACCTCTCTGAAGAGGATCCGTGTCCCACCATGAAAGAACACAGGTTCATACCCCGCCTGGGTGAGGCGACGGAAACTGTTGTCCACAAGAGACCACAGGACGATCCCCCCAGAGGCGGTCGATCCATCCTGCTGTTTCATGCCCCCGGCGAGAAACTGGCCATCCTGGGACCAGGCCATACCTTCGAAAGAAAGACCGTCTTTGGCCGATGGGAGCACGCGCGGTTGAGAATGGGCCGAAAAGAGATCCAGGAGAGCTGACCCATGCGAGCCAAGCGCGAAACCGATGCGCTTGCCGTCCGGCGACCAAAAAGGCAAGTACACCGGCTGGTCAGGGACGTGGGTGACCTGGGTCAGCTCGCTGCCGTCGGGTCGAATCGTCCAGATTTCGTACTTGCCGCTGCGGTTCGAAGAGAAGAGAATCCGGCTGCCGCCCGGGGCCCAGAAAGGAGTCCGGTCGCGTTCTCGATCGTTCGTCAGTTGCCGCAGGTCACTGCCGTCGGGCCGGATCAGAAGCACGTCCTCCGTTGGTGACGCGGCCCCCAAGGCCAGCCAGGCCCCATCGGGAGAAACGTCACACGAGCGGATGGCACGAGCGCCTTGATAGGCCAGGGAGGAAGGACCGGCAACCCGCCCGGTCTCCGGGTCAAAGGGCACCAGCTCGACAAAGCTGCGGCCGCTTTCCGTGGCGTAGATCAGACGGCGTCCATCGCGCGAGAGGCTCGGTTGCGCGCTCCATTCCGAGGAGGTGGTGATCGGCTGTGGAGTGCTCACCGCCCGGCCCGAGCGCTCATCGACAGCAACCCTCCAGAGATTCATGCTGCCACCTCGGTCGCTGGCGAAATACAGAAAGCCACCATCGGGGGACCACAGCGGGCTCCAGTTGTAGAAGTTGTCGTCGACAATCGTGACCGGTGTCCCGCCGTCCACAGGAATCGTCCAGATCACGCGGCGGTTCCCGGGCTGCGCGACACCCCAGTAGGCGATTCGCAGGCCATGGGGCGACCAGGCTGGTTGAACACCGTCTTGAACCGCCAGCGACCGCTTCACCCCTGTGGCGATGTCGATCTGAAAGATCTGACTCAGCGAAGATCTTCTCCTGGGGTCGAAAGCGCCCTCGGTCGCGACCGCAATCTTCCGGCCGTCGGGAGACCAGGCCGGATTGAATCCGAAGTCGGTCAGACGGCGCACCGATTCGCCTGTGGCTCCCATGAGGAAGATGCCCCCGCCGTCGCGGTCGGACCGGAAGGCGATCTGTTGACCGTCGGGCGAGAAAGCTGCTTGATAGTCGTCGGCCTGCGAATTGGCGGTCAGGTTGATGGGATGGCCTCCGGCCACCCGCTGGAGAAACAGGTCTACGTTGCCACCGAAGGACTTGGCGTAGACGAAGAACGTGCCGTCCGGCGACAGGCTGGGGAACATCTCGCTCCCCGGGAGATCGGTCAACTGGGCGATCTGCCCAGGTTGAAGGGCGGGAGCCGCATCGTCTCTCCGCCAGGCCAGGAGGCCTACAGCGACACCTGCGGCCAGCGCGACGGCCCCCAGGGCAGCCCAGACGAGCCAGCGCTGCGGCCGACGGGGGACTGAAGGGCTCAGGCTTCCCATGCTCGGCAGACCCGAAACGCTCCGCAGGTCGGCCAGGACCTCCGCCGCATCCGCATGACGTTGCCCCGGGGCCTTGGCCAACATGCGGGAGATGATCCGATCGAGCTCCGCCGGCACGTCGGGCCGCAGGTGCGCCAAGGACCCCGGATCCTCATGGAGCACGGCATGGACTACTGCGGCGCCAGCGCCTCCGACGAACGGCCGCCGCCCGGCGAGCATCTCGTAGAGGACGACTCCCAGCGACCAGACATCGGCCCGGGCGTCGACCGCCTCGCCCCGCATCTGGTCCGGCGCCATGTAGGAGGGCGTGCCCAGGGCGGAGCCGGTGGGAGTTGGCCCGACTTCCCCGGCGAGCTTGGCGATGCCGAAGTCGAGGACTTTGACCACGCCGTCGCGGGTCACAAAAAGGTTTCCCGGTTTCACGTCGCGGTGGATGATCCCGTGTTCGTGGGCCTTGGCGAGCCCGCAAGCAGCCTGGATGACGATCTCGAGGGCTTCCTCGACCGGCAAGGGGCCACGGGCGATGCGGCGATCGAGGCTCTCGCCGTCATATCGGGGCATGGCGAGGAAGAGGAGGCCGTCCTCGCTCTCCCCGACCTCGTGAATCGTGCAGAGATTGGTGTGGTCCAGGGCCGAGGCTGCCCGCGCCTCGGTGAGGAACCGGGCTTTTGCTTCCGGGTCGCGAACCAGCTCGGGGGGCAGGAACTTCAAGGCCACGGGGCGGCGGAGCCGGATGTCCTCCGCGGCATAGACCATACCCATGCCGCCGCTGCCCAGAAGCTCGCCGACCCGGAAATGGGAGATGGTGCAGCCTGAGAGGGTGGCCGGACCCCGATGCCGGAGAGCAATGTCCACAGTCCACGCGGAATCGACAAACGCCGGCCGCTCCGCCGGCGTTCGGTCCAGCGCCTCCTTGAAGAGACGATCCACCTCGTGCCGTCGTTCGGGGTCCATCGCTCCTCCTTCTCAATGGATCATGCACGGTTCGTCGCGTCCATCTCTAACGTGCTGTAGAGCCAGACCCACTCTTTCGAGACCGGAGAGCGCCTCGGCCAAGGCTACCAGATCGTGGCTCCTTCAAGCGCCAGGTCGGCCCCCTCCGGGTCTGAGCAAAGTCACGCGGACGTGGTGAGCGCATTCGCGTCTCATCCTGCTTGCTGCTCGTGTGATGAGACGCTAAGCTCGGGCGATGACCCAAGACGAATTCGAAAAGCTGCGCGCGCGGCTGGAAGAGCAGCTTCGCGCCGACGTCGAGCTCCTGTACGAAGCCCACCGGGTGAAGCTGCGCGCCTATGAGACGATCCGGCGGGCGCGGGCTGAGCTCGAGGAAGGGGATCTCTCCACGGCTGCGGCACCTTTGCCTCCAAGGCCGCCGCAGCTCCCTGCTCCGGCGCCCAAGGCCGCGGCACCGCTGACGAAGTCCGGGACGCGAAGCCAGGCAGGATCGATCCTCTATGCGCTCGAGGAGATTCTGGACCGGCTTCCCGAGGAGTTCGACAAGAACGACGTCCACCGTCTGCTGGGGTTCGTGCCCAGCCGCCCCACTCTCGCCCGCGCGTTCGAGACTCTGCGCGACGAAGGAATCCTGGCGGTTTCGGCCCCGGGCGCCGGCCGAGTGGCCATGCGCTTCCGGAAGCGTGTTGCCGCTCCCGGAGGATGAGACACGAAAACCGCGGCGAGAGCTGCGGCGGAACGGCGGAATGTCACAGGGATCTTGACGAGAGCAGCGGGGCTCGCGAATTGAACCGCTCGCAGCCTGAATTCTGTAGCACTGATCGAGGTTTTTGCCACCCGGACCGGGATCCATGCTGCTCTCTCCGAGATCTATGCTGCTCTCTCCGAGATCCACGCTGCTCAATCCGAGACCCCTGCTGCTCTGACCGCGGTTCTTGCTGCTCTGATCCAGATCCTTGCTGCTTCATCCAAGAAATTTGCTGCTCATGAGGCGAGCCTCGCTGCACGTCGCAGCGTCTTTGTGTTTCATCTCTGGATCTTTGTGGCACGTCTCGCGGTGACTGCGGCGCGCGGACCGGGCGGAGTCGCAGGCACCGCGGTCGCGGACGCGCGCTCGCGAGTGCCCGTTCGTCAATCCGCAGGGCCGGTTCGTCAAAATCCGCTTCCGTACCGTGGAGCCTCGCCGCCATGCTCTGGATCAGGACCACGAAAGGAACTGATCATGAGCCAGACTCTGACCCTTGATGCTCCTCCGGCCGCCGCCGAGCCCGTGCGGATCGGGGCCCTGGAGGCTTCTGCCGTATCGACCGTGAACAGCCAGACCAGCGTCGCCGTCGGCACGCTGCGGGCGGTCATCACCGTTCTCGTGGTGGCGCACCATGCCGTGCTCGCGTACAACCCGTTCGCGCCGCCTCCAACCTCGTCCCTCCTCACCCAGCCGCGGTTCTGGGGAGCCTTCCCGGTGGTCGACCCCCAGCGCTGGGGCGCTTCCGGCCTGTTCACGTCGTTCAACGACATGTTCTTCATGGCGCTGATGTTCTTCCTCTCCGGCCTGTTCGTCTGGAGCAGCCTCCGGCGTAAGGGGGCAGGAACGTTTCTGCTCGACCGGGCGCGCCGGCTGGGGATCGCGTTCGTGTTCGCGGCGGCGGTGATCGCACCGCTCGCCTACTATCCGGCCTATCTCCAGACCGGCGGATCGGGCCTGGCGGGCTTCTCGCGCCAGTGGCTGGCGCTGGGCAACTGGCCGGCCGGACCGGCCTGGTTCCTCTGGGTGCTGCTGGCGTTCGACGCGGTCGCGGCCGGGCTCTTCCTGCTGGCGCCGCGCTGGGGCGAGAGGCTCGGCCAACTGGCCGCCGGTGCTCGGGAGCGGCCGGCCCGTTTCTTCGGGCTGCTGGCTGCGGTGTCGGCGGTGGCCTACATCCCCATGGAGATCTTCTTCAATCCGTTCGCCTGGGCGACGTTCGGGCCGTTCTTCGTGCAGACCAGCCGGATTCTCCACTACGCGGTGTATTTCTTCGCCGGCGCCGGGGTCGGTGCGTACGGCCTGGAGCGCGGCCTGCTCGCGGCGGACGGCAAGCTGGCGCGGCGCTGGCTGCGTTGGTCCATCGCTTCCGTCGTGGTCTTCGGCGTGGCGCTCGCGGTCGTCATCGCGGCGATCTCCGCCGCGGCGCATCCGCCGGTGCCGCGGAGCCTTGAGATCGCCGGGGACCTCGGCTTCGTGCTGTCCTCTGCGGCGTCCGGATTCGCCTTCCTGGCGTTCTTCGTGCGGTTCGTGCGGCGTACGCGTGTGTTCGATAGCCTGCGTGACAATGCCTTCGGAATCTACCTCGTCCACTACGCGTTCGTGAGCTGGTTGCAGTACGCGCTGTTGCCGGCGGGCCTCCCCGGCTTCATCAAGGCGGCCGCCGTGACACTCGGCGCGCTGGCGCTGAGCTGGGGCACGACGGCTGCCTTACGAAAGATTCCGGTGGTGGCGCGGGTGCTCTGAGCGATTTGACCCAGCGATTTGACCCAGTTAACCGGGCAACTTGGCCGCCAGGACGTCGATCTTCTCGATCGACGGCGGCTGCGCGAGGAGATCCTCAGCCTTGGCCATCAGCGCCGCGGCGACCCGGCCGGTGAGATGAGCTTGCCGGCCGGCCTCATCCGGGAAGGCATCGAAGATGCCGAAGGTCGAAGGACCCAGGCGGATGGCGAACCAGGCGGTGGTGGCCGGCTCCTCCTGGACGATCGCCAGGCCGCCCTTGAGGAAACTCTCCACCTCCGCCTCTTTCCCCGGCTTCGCTTCCAGACGGACCCACAGTGCAACCTTGACCATATCGATTGGTCTCCTTTCGCCCTGAGATTTGAAGCAAAAAGTGGGCCGGCCCTCCCTCTTGTCAGGGAAAGAGGGCCGTGCGGGTTGGGACCGCTCTCGGTTGCTCGGTCAGTCCCTGCTGAGATGCTCCGGGTTCAAAAGCCGTCCCCTGTTGCCGGAGTCCCGAGTCCGGCTCCGCGGCTCCCTTGCCGCTCGCGACCTGGAAACGCTAAGCTCGCGCCTCTTTCCCATGAAAATCTCCCGCCGACTTGCCGAACCCATCGTCCGCTGGCCGCGTCTGGTCTTCCTGATCACGGTGCTGCTGACCCTGGCTTCGCTCTATCCCGCGTCGCATTTCCGGGTGGACACGGACATCACATCCATCCTCCCGGAGGGCTCGCCGGGGGCGGAGGACTACCGGATCTTCCTGCGCACGTTCGGCGGTTTCGAGAAGGTGTTCGTGCTGGTGCAGTCGCCGGGCCGGAAGCTGGAGGATCCCGGAGCGCTGACCCAGGCGGCGGAGACGGTGGCTCGGGAGATGGAGAAGAATCCCGATGTCGCCGAGGCGCGCTCGGGGCTCACCGAGGCGGATGAGCACTTCTTCTTCAAGTACGTGGCGCCGCGCATGCCGCTGCTGCTCGGCGACGATTGGCGGGCGCAGCTCGAGCCGCGGCTGACTCCGGAAGCCGTCAAGGCACGCGTGGCCTTCATGCGCCAGACGCTGCGCAGCCCGGCCGGCAAAGCCGTGGCGCCGCTCTTCCAGGCCGATCCGCTCGGGCTGTCGGAAGGACTGATCGGCAGCGCCTCGGCCTCCCTGCCGCTCGATCCGCTCTCCGGCTCGTTCGTCTCGCCACAGGGCGATGCGGCGCTGGTGATCATCACGCCGGCCAGCGCGGAGATCGATCCGGCGGCCGGGCGGGTGCTGCTCGGCGAGCTGCGCAAGGCGTACGCGGTGGCGCGCAAGGCGTCGGACGTGCCGATCGACTTCCAGGCGGTCGGCGGACCGCTCTATGCGGCGCAGGACGAGTCCGCGCTGCGCCACGACCTGAAGGCGACGGCGACCAGCTCGGCGATCGGCGTCGCCGTTCTCCTGCTCCTCGGCTTCGGCGGCGCGTTCATCCCGATCACCATTCTTCTCGCCGTGCTCGTCGGCATGGTGTGGACGGTCGCCGCGGCGGCGCTCTGGCTGGGCAGCATCTCGGTGGTGGGGGTCGGCTTCACCGCGGCGCTGGTCGGCGTCGGCGTCGAATACGGCATCCACGGCGGCGCGCGCTACCGGCAGCTCCGGGTGGAAGGCTGGGAGCCGGGCGATGCGCTCATCGAGAGCTTCCGCGACCCGGGACCGGGGATCTTCTCCTCCGCGCTCACCACGGCGGCGGGCCTCGGCGCTCTCTGCCTGGCGCACTTCCGGCCGCTCCGCGAAATGGGCCAAGTGCTCACCATCGGCGTGCTGATCACCCTGGTCACCAGCATGACGATGGGCGCCGCGCTGCTGATGATCTTCCCCAAAAGAGTGCAGGTGAGCGCGCCGCCCAAGCTGTGGCAACGCTTCGGGTTCCCGCTCCTGCGCGGTGCGGTGGATTTCTCGGCGCGCCGGCCGGTGGCGGTGCTGGTGGGTGTCGTCCTGCTCAGCGCGGCGTCGGTCTGGGGGCTCTTCCGCCTCGAGCTGTCGACCGATCTGCGCTCGCTGCGGCCGGCCGATGCGCCGTCGGCCCGGGCGGAGAACCTGCTGGTGCAGAAGTTCTCGGTGGGCCTCGACACCCTGACGGTGGTGGCGCGGGGCAAGGACCTCGGTCAGGCGCTGGATGAAGCGGCGCAGATCAAGCCGCTCCTCCAGGCGCGGATGGGCAAAGGCGCCCAGATCACCTCGCCGTCGGACTGGCTGGTGCTCGGCGCGCGGCGCGACCGCCGGCTGGCCGAGCTGCGCGCCCTGCCGCTCGAACGCGCGGCGGACGACTTCGCGCGCGAGATGACCGCGGCCGGCTTCAACGTGGCGTCGTTCTCCCCCGCGCTGGCGACCATGAAGGCGCTCGGCCGCGGCGAAGATCCGGGAGCGCCGGCGCCGTCGGAATGGCCGCGCTGGATGTCGGAGCTGGTGCGCACGTCCGGACCAAACGCACCGGCGGTGGCGGTGCACGTGCGGGTGCCGCTCCATCAGAAGCAGGAGCCGGAGGCGCTGGCGCTGGAGCTCAAGAAGATCGCTCCGAAGTCATCTCCCGGCATTGCCCTTGCCTCCGTGCCGCGAGTGGGAAGCGAGCTGCGCGGTCTGGCTGTGCAGGACCTGCAGCGTTCCAGCCTGGTCGCCTTCCTCCTCGTCGCGCTGGTGGTGGTGGTGACGGTGAAGTGGCACATCGGCGATTCGATCTTGTCGTTCATTCCCCTGACCCTCGGCTGCCTGTGGACGTTTGGGCTCTGGGGCGCCTTCGGCGGCCGGATCGACCTGCTGGCGATCTCGACCCTGCCGGTCCTCTTCGGCACCGGCATCGATCTGGGGGTCCACGCGGTGCACGGCGGCCGGATGCGTCCGGCGGAGGGGATCCATGGCACGGTGCTCGAATCCGGGCTCGCCATGCTGCTGATCACCTTGACCACCGGCGTCGGCTTCGGCAGCCTCGGCGGCTCGCAGGTACCGGGCTTGCAGAGCGCCGGGACCATGGTCGCCGTGGGCGTTTTGGCCTGCCTGCTCGCCACCTTCCTGGTACTGCCGGCATTGGAGGCGCTCCTCCGTCGGCGTACAATGGGGCCCAAGGATCAGGAATCCCCCGAGCCGCCAACGCCGCCGCCGTCGCCGCCTTCTTCGTGGCCCGCGGCCTGAAGGAGTCATGGAAGCCGTTGCACCGCGCGACACCGCGCCCTCCGCTCCACCCCACGCGCCGGAGGCGGGCTGGGCCCGCCGCCTCCTTGGGCCGTTCTACGTCACCGGCGTCTTCTGGTTCCGCATCCACCGCCTCGGCGTGCGCATCCTGCCGCAGTGGGCGATGGGTACGATGATCTTCCTCTGCACCAGCTTCTTCTCCGTCGCCCTGCGCAACATCCGGGCCGCGGTGGCGGACAATCTGGAGCCGGTGCTGGGGTCGTGCGGCTGGTGGGAACGCCAGCGGCGGATCTTCCGTACCCTGTGGAGCTTCGCCTGGTGCCTCTCGGAGCGCTACGAGCGCCTGAGCACGAACCGCCGTTTCGACGTCCAGGCCGACGGGCTCGACACCTGGCAGGATCTGCACAGCCGCGGCGACGGCTTCATGATGGTGACGGCGCACATCGGCGCCTGGGAAGTGGGCTCGATGATGCCGTCGGCCCGGGATGCGCGCCACGTGCACGTCGTGCGTGAGGCGGAGACGGATCCGCGGGCGCAGGAGTTCATCTCCAGTCTCATCCGCAACGCCGCCGGCGCGCTCTACACCACCCACTTCGCCGAAGACCCGCAGCTCGGCATGACGCTCCTCGACGCCCTGCGCCAGGGAGACATCGTGGCGCTCCAGGGAGACCGTCCGCGGACCGGCGGCCGGAAAGCCGAGGTCACCCTCTTCGGCCATCCCTACCCGCTGCCCATCGGCCCCGCGGTCCTCGCCCGCGCGGCGGGAGTGCCGATCCTCCCGATCTTCGTCTTCCGCGAAGGGCGCCTGCGCTACCGCTGCGCCATTCGTCCCCCCATCTACGTCGCCCAAACCGCCGACCGCACCGCCGATCTCGAATCCGCCGCCCGCGCCTTCGCGGCCGAGCTGCAAGCGGCGATCACTCGCCAGCCGCACCAGTGGTTCTGCTTCAGGAAGGTGTGGCGGGAAGGCACGTAGGCCGCAGAGGATTGCAGACCGCGACCTGCGTCATCCCAGCGGCGGCACGTCCTGTCGCAACCGTGCCAGGCTCACGGCACGAATTTGGGAGGTCAGCGGATAGGACTCGGCGCCAGCATGGACAACGACTAATTCGTCCAAGCCGAGGACTTCCAGAGCGGAGCGCATGGAGGAGGTGACGCGCGGGCTGCTGGTCAGCTTGAGCTCGAAGCCGCGGCTCTGGTTGCCGCGGCGGATCAGGAGGTCCAGCTCGGCGCCGCTGTGCACCTTCCAGAAGAAACACTCCTCAGGACGAGCGCCGAGGTGATCCACGATCTCACCGACGGCAAAGCCTTCCCAGGACGCCCCCACTTTCGGATGGCCGAGCACATCGTCCCGCGACTCCAATCCGAGCAGCGTGTGCAGGATCCCGCTGTCCGCGAGATAAATCTTCGGCGCCTTCACTTGACGTTTGGCCACGTTCTCATGCCACGGCTCCAACCGCTTCGCCATGAACGTGGAGCATAGGGTGTCGAGATAGCCGACGACGGTCTTCTGGGAGACTCCGAAAGCACGTGCCAGCTCGGAGCCGTTCCAGAGCTCACCGTGATAGTGGGCAAGCATGGACCAGAACCGCCGCATCGTCGTCGAGGGGAGCTGGAGGCCCAGCTCAGAGAGGTCGCGCTCGAGATAGGTGCGGATGAACTGCTGGCGCCACTCACCGCTCGCGGTCTCTGTCGCGGCCAGATAGGAGAGCGGGAAGCCGCCCCGCAGCCAGAGCGCCGCGAGATGGTCGGTCCCCACCTCGTCCAGGCTGAGGCCGCCCAGCTCGTGATAGGCGATGCGGCCGGCGAGCGATTCGGAGCTCTGCCGCAGCAACTCAGGGGCAGCACTCCCCAGGACCAGAAAGCGCGCTGGAGCGCCAGGACGGTCGGCCAAGACCCGCAGCACCGGGAACAACTCCGGCCGAAGCTGGATCTCGTCGAGAACGACCAAGCCCGAGAGCCCTTCCAAGGCGAATAGTGCATCGTCGAGGCGATGCAAGTGACGTGGGTTCTCGAGATCGAACCGCGTCACCTCCCCTTCGAAGCCATCTGAATACGCCATTGCAAGCGTGGTCTTGCCGACCTGGCGGGCTCCGATCACCGCTACGACAGGGAATTGGGTCAGGAGACTGCGGAGCCGCGCAAGGTGCGCCGGACGGTCGACCATGAACTCATCCTAACCCGTTTACCTTGAAAATTGGGAGTGGCACTCCCAAATTTCAAGGTAGACGGTCTACTGGGCCGGCTGGATGACCCGGTCGTAGACGTCCCGCAGTGCCAGCGTGCAGCCGATCGAAGGCAGGTCCAGCACATCCTCGACCCGGTTCGCCTCGGTCAGCAGCCAGCCGCCGTTCGGCTGTTTGACGTAGTGCTCGGCGAAGATCCGATCCTGAGCCAGGAGAAGGTATTCGGCGAGCGAAGAGATGGTCCGGTAGGACGCGAACTTCTTTCCCCGGTCGTAGCTCTCTGTGCTCGGAGACAAGACTTCGATGATCAGGGTGGGATTGAGGAGCGTGTCGATGTCTTCGTCGGTGAGCTGTGGATCGCCACAGACGACCATCACGTCCGGATAGGTCAGGAGATCGGCAGCGGGGGCGAAAACCCGCATGTCGTTCGTGTAGGCCTCACACCCGCGGCCCCGGAGCTGCTGGTGGAGTGCCGCGAAGGCATTCCCGGCGGTCAGGTTGTGGAGCCGGCTGGCACCGGCCATCGAGAAGATCTCGCCGTTCAGATACTCGCTCTTCGTCTCGGAGCGCCCCTCCAGGGCCAAGTACTCTTCAACGGAGACGCGGTGCAGAGGTTCGGAGGCCATGGGACCAATGTAGCACAGGGCCAATCTCAAGGCACGGCGCCCGCGGCGGTCTCCTCCAGGGCCGGTTTCTCCTCCTCCCGAGGTGGCGGCGGAAGGAAGCCGGTCCGCACGAAGTGATCGAAATAGACAGTCAGCAGCTCTGAGTCGAGATCCGGGCAGGCGATCCCCGTGCCGGCGACGGCGGCTTGGGTATTCCGGTCGTCGAAGTGAACGATCTTCATGGCTCCTTCGCGCTGCTCGGCGCTCGCCGTCTCGGCGTAGGCGTCGTAGTTGGCGACCACCGGTGCGAAGGGGGCCAGGGCGTTGTCGGCGCCGCTCTGGATCAGCTCAAGGATCTGCTGCATCCACTCGGTGTCGTCGATCATCTCCACGGCGTAGCCGTACTCCCGCATGAACTCGAAGACGGTGCGCCAGCGCGGCAGTTGCGGGTGCGGGAAGTGGTACGTCCGGTTCAGGTTCTCGTCGTGGAGGGAGATGTGGACCAGGGCGGAGGCGACATAGTCGACCGGCGTGACGTCCATGAATTGCGTGCCGGCGGGCATGGTGCCGGCCTGGATGCACCCCTTGATCATGTTCCAGACCATGTCGCGGGTGTTGCTCACGCCGGTGCGGCTGTGGCCGCTCAGGACGCCGGGGCGGTAGATGGCGACCGGGATGCCGCGCGTGCGGGCGGCTTTGCAGAGCTGCTCGGAGACCCATTTGGTCTCGCCGTAGCCGCCGAAGAGGCCGGAGAGGCTGTCGGTCTCCTCGTTCTCGTAGACCGTCGGATCGTCGCGGTAGCCGTATTCGACCTCGGGCACGCCGGCGATGCTGGAGACGTAGTGCACCGGCTTGGTGCGCACCAAACCGGCGAGACGCAGCGCCTCGACGGTGCCGAGGACGTTGGACGGCTTGAGGACCTTGTAGGGGTAGGTGAAGTTGACCCAGGTGCCGCAGTGGTAGATGGCGTCGATGCGGCCGGCCAAGTCGCGGAAAGCTTCCTCGGAGAGCCCGAAGAGCGGCTCGCCGAGATCGCCGGCAACGGCAACGACGCGGCCGGCCATGTCGTCGCGCCAGACTTCGCGTGAAACGAGAGATTCCCGCAGGCGGCGCTCCGCCTCAGCCGTGTCCGTTGCACGCACCAGGCAATGGATGCGGGCCTTGGTGCGGCGCAGCAGCTCATCGACCAGGAAGGCGCCGAGGAAGCCGGTGGCTCCGGTGACGAAGACCTCCTTGGGATCTCCGCTCGGCACGCGCGGACCTTCAGCGCGGATGGAGGGATCGAGAACCGCTTCGGCGCGCAGGTCGACCGTTTCGCGAGCAGCGGCGAGGGCGGCGGCGCCTTCGGTCCGCAGCACTTCAATCGCTACCGCCAGCTCGCCGACGGTGGGCGCTTCGAACAGATCGCGCATCGGAAAATCGATCGCAAGCTCACGATGCATGCGGAGCAGGAGCTGCGGCGCAAGGAGCGACTGGCCTCCGAGCTCGAAGAAGCTGTCGTGGATGCCGATCGGCGCAACGCCGAGGAGGCCCTGCCAGATCTCGACCAGTTTTTCTTCGGTTTCGTTGCGCGGCGCCACGTAGGCATTGCGCAGGTTGACCGGCCGGTCGTGCCGCGCCAGGGTGGAGACCGGCGCCGCCTCGACGGTTTTTGGCGCGCTGGTTACGGCGACTCCCGGAGGATCGATCCAAAACCTTTTCTTTTCGAACGGATAGGTCGGCAGCCACAGCCGGTTGCGCTGCTCGTGCTGCGCGAAGCCGGCCCAGCCGATCGGCAGGCCGGCCAGCCAGAGCTTGGCCAGCGAGCCGAGGAGGAAAGCGCTGTCGGCCTGCTTTCTCTCGTAGGCCGGCCGTAGCGTCGGCACCGCGACCGGGGCGTCCGCTCCGGCGGCCTGCAACGCCAGAGAGGTGAGCCCCTGTCCCGGACCGACTTCGACCAGGACGCGCGAGCGCTCGGCGAGCAACTCGGTGAGCGAAGGCCCGAAGCGCACCGGCTCCACCAGGTGCCGCACCCAGAAGTCCGGATCGGTGGCCTCTGCGGCGGTGATCCAGGTGCCGGTGACGTTCGAGAGGTACGGAATCTCGGGAGGCGCCAGGTGCACGCCGCGCAGCAGCTCGCGCAGGCTGTCGCGCAGCGGCTCCATCATCCGGGAGTGGAAGGCGTGCGTGGTCGGCAGCCGACGGGTGGCCACTCCCCGCGCTGTAAGAGTCACAACCACCGCCTCAATTTCTTCAACCGGCCCGGCAAGCACCGTCAACGCCGGTCCATTGAGAGCCGCAATCGACAGCCCGTCCTTTTCGTCCTTGCAGTCCTTGAGGTCCTTTATGTCCTCCTCTCCCAGAGCCACCGAAAGCATGGCCCCCGCCGGAATCTGAGCAATCAACTTGGCGCGCCGCGCCACGAGACGCAGAGCGTCTTCAAACGAGAAGACACCGGCCAGGCAGGCAGCCACATACTCGCCGAGGCTGTAGCCCACCAGCGCCTGCGGCCGGACGCCCCACTCCTCCAGCACCTTGGCGAGCGCGTACTCGACCGCGAAGACCGCCGGCTGGGCGATCTCGGTGCGATCGAGCGGCGCAGGCTCCGTGGAGCGGTCCCCGGCGCCGCGGCCGAGCATGGCGCGGAGGTCGGTTTTTCCGTCTCCTTCTCCACTCTCTGCCTCGGCGCCGGTGCCCTGCGGATAGAGGGCCCCCAGGAGATCGATCCCTTCACTGCGCAACAAGACGGCCGCTTCGTCGAGCGCAGTGCGGAAAGTGGGCTCGTGGCGGTAGAGGCCGAGGCTCATGCCCGGGTAGTGATCGCCGAGACCGGGTAGAAGAAAAGCCACCGGGCGCTCGGCGTTCTCCTGGACGGCGCCCAGCAGGCGGCGCGGATCGCGCTCGCGCAAGGCGGTGAGGGCGTCTTCGCGGTCGCGGCAGATCAAGGCACGCCGGTGAGCGAACGTGCGGCGGCCGGCCTGGAGGGTATGGGCGATGTCGGCGAGCGGCTCCCCGGGGTTCTTCTCCAGCCAATCGGCCAGGCGGTCGGTCGTGGCTTCGAGCGCGGCCGGAGTGCGCGCCGAGAGCGGCAGGAGCTGCCACGGGCGCGACGGCCCGGAAACTCTCCGCTCCGGCGCTTCTTCGAGGATGGCGTGCACGTTGGTGCCGCCCATGCCGAACGAGCTGACACCGGCGCGCCGCGGGGCTCCCTGAACGCCGTGCTTCCAGTCGCGGAGGCGGGTGTTGACGTAGAACGGCGAGCTGGCGAAATCGATCTCTGGATTGGGCGTCTCGAAGTGGAGGTTCGGCGGGATGGCCTGGTTTTCGAGCGCCAGGGTCGCCTTGATCAGTCCGGCGATGCCGGAGGCCGCTTCCAGATGGCCGACGTTGCTCTTCACCGAGCCGAGGGCGCACCAGCCGCGGGCCGCTCGGGAATCGCCGCCGGCGCGGAAGGCCTGGGTGAGCGCCGCGACCTCGATCGGATCGCCGAGCGGCGTGCCGCTGCCGTGACCTTCGACGTAGGTAATGGTCTCCGGATCGACGGCGGCGACGGCATGGGCGAGCGCGATCACCTCGGCCTGCCCCTCGACGCTCGGCGCGGTGTAGCCGACTTTCATCGCGCCGTCGTTATTCATCGCCGAGCCGCGGATCACGGCGTGGATCGGATCGCCGTCGGCGATCGCCTCCGAGAGGCGCTTGAGGACGACGACGCCGACGCCTTCGCCGAACAGCGCGCCCTGCCCCTTGGCATCGTACGAGTGACAGCGCCCGTCGGGCGAGAAAATGCCGCCTTCGGGCGCCCTGTAGCCGCGCTTCTGCGGCACCTGCAAGCGCACGCCGCCGGCCACCGCCAGGGTGCACTGATAGGAGAGCAGGCTCTGGCAGGCCATGTGGACCGCTACCAGCGAGGTCGAACAGGCGGTCTGCACGTTGACACTCGGGCCGCGGAGGTTGAGCTTGTAGGAGATGCGCGTCGCGAAGTAGTCGCGGTCGTTGGACAGCATGAGATGGAAGAAGCCGAGTGAAGACATCAGCTCGGGGTTTCCTGACAGGTTGAACATCAGGTAACCGGGGATGCTCACGCCGGCATAGAGCCCGACCCAGCCGGGGTAGGACTCGGAGACGTAGCCGGCGCTCTCCAGGGCCTCCCAGGAGCACTCCAGGAAGAGGCGGGACTGCGGATCGAGGATCTCCGCCTCGCGCGGCGAGAAGCCGAAGAAATTGGCGTCGAACAGCTCGATGCCGTCGACCAGCGAGGCAGCGCGCACGTAGTCCGGCGCCTGGGCGGCGGGATCGGCGCCGGATTCGCGCAGATCGTCGTCCGTGAGGTCGAGGATGCAGTCGACGCCGTCGCGCAGGTTGGCCCAGAACTCCGCGAGGTCGCGCGCCTTGGGAAAGCGGCCCGCCATGCCGATGATGGCGACGGCTTCGACGGCGTCTGGAGTTTCATCAGTGCTCATGCTCTGTCCTTCCTGCTGATTCATTTTTTTCCGGGAAGAGGCCGCCGCATCCGATCCATCGCCTGCTTCTGCCGCAGTTGGGCGGCGCGCTGGCGCTCGGCCAGGTCCTGCACCTTGGCAAACGCGGGTTTCTCCTCCCCGCTTCCCGCCTGCTGCGCGAGATGCCGGGCGAGCAGCGCCACGGTTGGAAAGCGGAAGAGATCGATCACCGGGATCTCCCGGCCGAGCGCCTCGCGCAGCTTCTGGTGCGCGCGGATGACGAGCAGTGAGTGGCCGCCGAGATCGAAGAAGTTATCGTTGAGGCCGACACGGGCGACGCGCAGGAGGTCGCGGAAGATCCCCGCGATGGTGCGTTCGAGCGCGGTGCCGGGCTCGGCGTAGCCGGCCGCGAGCTCCGAAGCTGCCGGCCGTTCGGCCTCCGGCTCCGGCAGGGCGCGGCGGTCCAGCTTGCCACTCGGCGTGAGCGGCAGGGCCGGCAGCGGGACGAAGATCGCCGGCACCAGCGGCTCGGGCAGCCGGCCGCGGAGGAAGGCGCGCAGCTCGGAAGCCGGCGGCGATTCGACACCTTCACGGGCGACCACCCAGGCGACGAGGCGGCGATCGTCGTCTCCTCCACTGCCGCGCACATCGACCGCGGCGTCGTGGAGCGCCGGATGGAGGCGCAGCGCGGCCTCGATCTCCCCCGGCTCGATGCGGTAGCCGCGCAGCTTGACCTGACGGTCAACGCGGCCGGCGAAGATCAGCTCACCGCCGGTTCGGAATCGGACGAGGTCGCCGGTGCGATAGAGCCGGGCGCCTGGAAGGCCGCTGAACGGATCGGGAACGAAACGCTCCGCGGTGACGTCCGGCCGGCCGAGATAACCGCGCGCCACGCCGGAACCTCCGATGAGAAGCTCGCCGCGCACGCCGGGTGGAACCGGCTCGAAGAGGCGATCGACGGCATAGGCGCGGGCGCCGGGGATTGGGCGGCCAATCGGAGGTGGATGAGGCTGCTCAATCAGCGAGGCAGAGAGCTCGGACCGCGTCGCCACGATCGTGGTCTCGGTCGGACCGTAGGTGTTGACCAGGCGCACGTCCGGTCCGGCGACGCGATTCCAGGCAGCCAGACGGTCGGCGAGCGCCTCTTCTCCACCGATCACCACCAGACGGAGCGAAGGCGGCAGCTCCAGGTTTTCAGCATCGAGCCCGACGGCCAACTCGTGCCAGAAGGCGGTCGGGAGATTGAGGACGGTGATCCGCAGGCGCTCCAGCTCGCGGACGAAGTGCGGGATGGAGACCGCCATGTCGTCCGGGCGCAGCACCAGGGTGGCGCCGCCGGCCAGGGCGGGCCAGATCTCTTCGCCGCTGGTGTCGAAGCTGATCGAGGCGAACTGCAAGACCCGGTCGCCCGGCCCGATGCCGTAGCCCTCGCGGGCCGTCCGCGTGTAGGCGGCGATGGCCTGATGCGGCACGGCGACGCCCTTGGGCCGGCCGGTGGAGCCGGAGGTATAGATGACATAGGCGGGGCTCGCCGGGGAGACCTCAGCGGTGACGTCGAGGCCGGATTCTGGAGAGCCGTCCAGCAGAACGACCCGCGCACGGCCGGCCGGAAATGTTGATGCCAGGCGCTCCGGAAGGAGGAGCACCGAGGCTCCGGAATCTTTCAGCATGAACGCCTGGCGCTCCGGAGGATAGGCCGGATCGATCGGCAGGTAGGCGCCGCCCGCCGCGAGGACTCCGAGCAATCCCACCACCATCTCCGGCGAACGTTCGGCGGCGAGCCCGACCAGCGACTCGGGGCCGACGCCGCAGCCGGCGAGCGTGCGAGCCAGCGCGCCGGCCCGGCGCGCCAGCTCGCCGTAGGTGAGACGGGTGAGGCGTAGCGTCGAATCGGCGGTCTCGACGGCGACCGCATCAGGATCGGCGATTTCGACGGCATTCGCGACGAGGCGGTGCAACAGCAGCTCGCCTTCCGGCGGCTCGGCGGTCCGGCTCCAGGCGCCGAGGATCTCTTCCCGTTCGGACGGATCGAGGAGCGGCAGGCTCCAGACGTCGCGCTCCGGATCGGCGGCGACCTCGGTGAGCAGGCGACGGAACTGCGCCAGCATGCGCACGGCCGTCGTCTCGTCGAACAGATCGGCGCTGAATTCGATCGTGCCACCAAGCCCCTGCGGCCCTTCGCCCAGCCAGAGCACGAAATCGAAATCCGCCTTGCGGGTGTCGACGCCCATTGGCGCGATGGAGACACCGGGAGAGAGCTCGGCCCGCGAGGTGGGGAAGTTCTGGAGCACCAGCATGGCCTGGAAGAGCGGCGTGCGCGACGGATCGCGCTCCAAGTGCAGGACGTCGAGAAGCTTCTCGAACGGGATGTCCTGGTGGGCGTAGGCGCCGAGGGTGACCTCGCGCACCCGGTCCAGCAGCTCACGGAATCCGAGCGCGCCGGAAAGATTGGTACGCAGGACGAGGGTGTTGATAAAGAAGCCGATCAGCCCCTCCAGCTCCTTCTGGCCCCGGTTGCCGTTGTAGGTGCCAGTGGAGATGTCATCCTGGCCGCTCAGCCGCGCGAGGAGGAGCTGGAAGACGGCGAGGAGCGCCATGAACAGGCTCCCCCCCTGGCGCAGGGCCATCTCCTTGAGCGGCTCGACCAGGATCGCGGGAAGCCCGACCCGGATCTTGCCGCCACGTCCGCTGCGCACCGGCGGGCGCGGCCGGTCGGTGGGCAGCTCGAGGAGTGGTGGCGCGCCGGCGAGCTGCCGGCGCCAGTATCCGAGCTGCGCCTCCAGCGCTTCACCCTGCAGCCGGTTGCGCTGCCAGACCGCATAGTCCGCGTACTGCACCGGCAACGGCGGCAGCGGCGACGGCTGGCCGGCGGTATCGGAGGCAAAGGCCGCGTAGAGCGCCGCCATCTCGCCGTAGAAGACGCCCAGCGACCAGCCGTCCGCGATGATGTGGTGCAGGGTGAAGAGGGCGGCGTGTTCGCCGTGTTCCAGATCATTGCCCAGCCGGACCAGCCGCGAGCGCAACAGCGGGCCGGCCGCGAGGTCGAATCCGGTGCCCAGCTCGGAGCGTACGAGGCGGGTCAGCTCCGGCTCGCGCACTGCTGGAGGAAGCGTTCCGAGATCGATGACCGGCAGTGAAATCTCTGCGGTCGGAGACACCACTTGGACGGGCTCCCCGCCTTCCCCACCCTCTCCGCTCTCGACCGCGAAACGAGTCCGCAGGGTCTCATGGCGAGCGACGATCTCCGCCAGGCTGCGCGCCAGCAGCGGCACCGCCAACGGTCCGTGGATGCGGAAGTTCGCCGGGATGTTGTAGTTGGGGGTCCCCGGCTCCAGGCGGTCGAGAATCCACTCGCGGAGCTGCGAGAAGGAGACCGGAAAGCGGAACGGTCCGGCGCCTTCACGCGGCACGCGCGGGATGCGGTTGGCGTCGGTTTCCGGCGGAGCCGTCAGCGCGGCCTGCGCCTCCAGCCCGCCGAGGCGGCGCAGGAGAAGCTCCCGCTTCTGCGGCGAGAGGCCGGCGAGCCGGCTGGCCAGATCGCTCACGAATCCGTCTCCTCCAGCCAGCGGGCGGCTTCTTCGTCGGAGAGATTCTCGAGCTCCGCCAGCAGGTCCGCCGCGACATCGTTGCCGGCGCGGGCGAGGCGCTCTTCGGTGACGGCGAGCGCCAGCTCGGCCGGGGTCGGTTTCTCGAACAGGGTGCGCAGCGGGATCTCGACTCCGTAGGCGTCGCGCACCGCGGCCATCAGGCGCGCCGCGAGGAGCGAGTGGCCGCCGAGCGCGAAGAAGTTGTCGTGCACGCTGATCGTCTCGATCCCCAGCAGCTCGCTCCAGATCGCCACCATCCGCGCCTCGGTCTCATCGCGCGGGGCCACGATCTCGGCGCCGCCGCGGTCGACTCCAGACAACGGCCGGCGCTCCAGCGCACGGCGGTCCACCTTGCCGTTCGGCGTCAGCGGCAGGCGGTCGAGCGGCACGATCAACGCCGGCACGAGAGGCTCCGGGAGCTTCGCCGCCAACGCGGCGCGCAGCACGGCGGGCGATGGGGGCGCCACGGGCTGGAGCACCACATAGGCGACCAGCCGGCGGTCGAGCGGATTCGACGCCGGGCCGGCGACCACCACCACGGCCGCTTCGCGCACTTCCGGCAGAGCGGTCAGGGCGGCTTCGATCTCCCCGGGCTCGATGCGGAAACCGCGGATCTTGACCTGCTGGTCGTTGCGGCCGAGGAATTCGATTCGCCCCTCCCCCACCGCCTCCAGACGCCAGCGGACCAGGTCGCCGGTGCGATAGAGGCGAGCGCCCGGCTCTGCGTACAGCGCGGCGAACGGATCGGGCCGGAAGCGGTCTGCGGTCAGCTCCGGCCGCCCGAGGTAGCCGCGGGCGACACCTTCGCCGCCGGCCCACAGCTCGCCCCAGACACCGGCGGGCACCGGCTGCGCGTGGGCGTCCAGCACGTAGACGCGCGTGTTGGCGATCGGCCGCCCGAGGGGCACCGTCTCCGCCTCTCCGAGCGATCCGGGACCGCGCAGCGGCCAGCAGCAGGTGAAGGTCGTGCCTTCGGTCGGCCCGTAGCCGTTGACCAGGGTCAGCTCCGGCAGCTCGGTGAGCAGCCGCCGCACGTGCGGAGCCGAGAGCACGTCGCCGCCCGCGAGAAGGCGGCGGAGCGGTACGAGGCCGGAGAGCTGCCCTTCGACCATCTGATGGAACAGGCCGGCGGTGAGCCAGAGTGAGGTCACGCCGTGGCGCGCCAGGAAGCCGGCCAGCTCGGGGAGAGACGGGGGCTGCGGCGGGAAGATCGCCAGCGCGCCGCCATTGAGCAGCGGACCCCAGATCTCCAGCGTCGAGGCGTCGAACGAGGCCGGCGCGAGCTGCGCCCAGATCTCGCCCGGACCGAAGGTGGCGAAATCCGAGCCGCAGACGAGGCGCAGGATGTTGCGGTGGGTGACCGCGACGCCCTTCGGCTCGCCCGTGGAGCCCGAGGTGAACATCACGTAGGCGAGGCCCTCCGGCGCCACTGGATCGGTGGGAAGATCGCTCCTCTCCCCTTCCAGCTCCGCGCGGTCGCGGTCCAGGCAGACAGAAGCCGCCAAGCCGGGAAGGAGCGACAGCCAGCGCTCGCGGGTCACCGCCACGCGGGCGCCGGTGCGGGCCATCAGAAACGCCAGCCGCTCCTGCGGATTTCCCGGATCGAGCGGCACGAAGAAACCGCCCGCGGCGAGCACGCCGAGCAGGGCCGTGATCATCTCCGGCGAGCGCTCGACGAGCACGGCGACCGGCACTTCGGGGCCGACACCAAGCCGGCGTAGCCGGTGCGCCAGCCGCGCCGCGGCCACGGCCAGCTCGCGATAGGTCCACGAGGAATCGTTGGTGAGCAGCGCCACCGCGTCCGGCGTCCGTGCCGCCTGCTCGGCGAACTGTTCGGCTACCTTCGAGCCCCGCGGGAAGGGCGCCGCCGTGCGATTCCGATCCACCAGGAGCTGTTCGTTCTCGGCCGCGGTGAGGAGCGGCAACGCGGAGAGGCGCTGGTCCGGAGAGGTCGCAATCCCCGCAAGCAGCGTCTCGAAATGTGACAGCAGGCGCTCGGCGGTCGCGGGGTCGAACAGGTCGCGGTCGTAGGCCAGGGTCAGAGCGAGGCCGTTCGGCTGTTCGTTGACATGCAGCGCGAGGTCGAGGCCGGCGATCATTTCGATGGGACCGTCCATCGCAAGAACGGCCCGGACCGGCGGCGCTTCGGTGAACGTCGAGAAAGGAACGTCGCGATGCGCCAGTGCTTCCTGGACCGTCCGCTCCACTCGCTGCTTGAGATTACGGAAAAGCGGATCTCCGGACAGATCGGCGCGGACAGGAAGGATTTCCACGCCACCGGTGGACAGGCCGACGGCGAAGTCGTCCTGTCCGGAGAGACGGTGGAGGAAGGTTTCGAAGGCGGCGAGCACCAGACCCGCCAAGCTGTCATCCTGAGGGCGAGGGACGAGCCGGAAGGATCTGGGCGGACGGACCTTTCCTTCCCCCAGATCCTTTGGGTCGCCAGGGCTCCCCGCAGGATGACTTCGGTGTGGACGGTCGGTGGGCAGCTCCAGCGCCGGTACGCCGGAGAGCGTACGGCGCCAGAACGCGAGGCCGTCCTCCAGCGCCGCCGCCGAGCCCAATGCCGGACGCGCCGTCCATGGCAGCTCCTCGCCGCGCTCGTCCATCGCCTTCGGGCGCCATTCCAGCGCGGCCTGGGCAGTCTCCGCGAGAGGGAGCAGCAACAGCCCGGAAAGCGGCCGGCCGGGCTCCTTCACAATGCCGGAGAGGAGCGCCGACCAGTGGCCCATCCAGCGCTCGACCGTCGCCGCGTCGAACAGATCAGATTTATATTCCAGCGTGCCGAAGAGGCCGGCGCCGGGAATGGGGGTGAGCAGCACGGTCAGATCGAAACGGGCGGCGCCGTTGTAGGTCTCCACCGGCCGGAGCACGAGATCGCTCGCCATCTCCACCTCAGCGGCCGGCGCGTTCTGCAATCCCATCACCGCCTGGAACAGCGGGTTCTGCGCCATGCGCCTCTGCGGTGCCAGCTCCTCCACCAGCTTCTCGAAGGGCACGTCCTGATGCGTGTACGCCTCCAGCGCCGTGCGGCGGGTGCGCGCCAGGAGGGCCGGGAATGACGGATCGCCGGAGAGATCGGCGCGCAGGGCGAGGGTGTTGACGAAGAAGCCGATCAGCCGTTCCAGCTCCGCCCGGGTACGGCCGGCGATCGGCGAGCCGACCGTCAGATCGCGCTGCCCGGTGAGACGGAACAGCAGCGCCTGGAACGACGCCAGGAGGACCATGAACAGCGTCGCGCCTTCGCGCCGGCCCAGCTCTTCGAGCGCCGCCGAGACCGCGGCCGGCATTCGCACCAGCAGGCGGGCGCCGCGGGAGGATTCGACCGCCGGGCGCGGCCGGTCGGGAAGCAGTGCCAGCTCGGAGGGCGCGCCGCCGAGTTGGCGGCGCCAGTAGGCGAGCTGCGCCGCGAGCGCTTCGCCCTGGAGCCAGCTCCGCTGCCAGACGGCATAGTCGGCGTACTGCACCGGCAGGGCGGGCAGCACCGGCAAGCCGGCGCCCGCCGCGAGCGGGCCGTAGAGGGCCGCCAACTCGCCGACCAGGAGGCCCATCGACCAGCCGTCGGAGACGATGTGGTGCTGCGTCAGTTGCAGCAGGTGCTCCGCCGCGCCGAGCCGCAGCAGGGTGACGCGGATCAGCGGACCCCAGAACAGATCGAACGGCCGCCGCGCCTCCTCCGCGGTCAGATGGGCCGCCGCGGCCTCCCTTTCCGCTGCCGGCAAGGCGGAGAGATCAATCAGAGGGATGGACATCTGCTCAGGCGGTGCAATCTCCTGCCGGGCCTGGCCGGCGATCACCGGGAACGACGTGCGCAGCGCCTCGTGGCGCGCCACGACCGCGGTCAGCGCACCGGCCAAGGCGGCGAGGTCGACCGGTCCGTCGAGACGCACCGCGAGCGGCATCACGTACGCGGAATCGTCCGGCTGGAGCTGATCGATAAACCACAGCCGCTCCTGCGCGAAAGAAAGCGGCAGATCACCATTCTCCGGGTCGCGCGAAACCGGCACCAGCGGTGGCGTCGCCACACCGGCGTTTTCGCGCAGAGAAGCCTCCAGGCGACTGGCGAAACCGGCAACCGTCGGCGCCTCGAAGAGCGCGCGCAGGGACACGTCGACTCCGAACGTGTCACGAATCCGGGAAGCGAGCTGCGTCGCGAGGAGGGAGTGGCCTCCGAGATCGAAGAAGCTATCGTGGACTCCCACCTGCTCGCGGCGCAACACTGCGGCCCAGATGCCCGCCAGAACCTCCTCTGTGGGAGTGCGCGGATGGCGCTCCTCGGCGTCGCCGAGGCTGGCGACAGGCTCGACCGCGAGCCGCGACAGCGCCCGGCGGTCCACCTTGCGGTTGGGCGTGAGCGGCAGCGCCGGCAGAGGCGCAAACACCGCCGGAATCATGGACTCGGGCAGCCGCGCGGCGAGGAGCTCGCGCAGCTCTTTCGGCTCCGGAACGGATTCTGCGGATGCGACGACGAAAGCCACCAGGAATCGAGCTGTCCCATCGCCTTGGGCGATCACCGCGGCCTCGCGCACGGCCGGGTGGCGGAGCAGGGCGGCCTCCACCTCGGCGGTCTCGATACGGAAACCGCGGATCTTGACCTGCGCGTCGGCACGGCCGGCGAAGATCACTTCGCCGTCCGGTTGATAGCGGCCGAGATCGCCGGTGCGATAGGCCCGGCCTCCTTCTCGTCCAGCTCGTCCAGACAGCGGATCGGCCGCGAACCGCTCCGCGGTGGACGCCGGATCGTCCAGATAGCCGAGCGCCAGCCACGGCGTGCGGATGGCGATCTCCCCGATCTCGCCGACTCCGGCCAGGCCGCCTTCGCGGCCGAGAACCAGGAGCTGCACGCCGTCGATCCCGCGGCCCAGCGGCAGGCGGACCGGGAGCGCCTCGTCTCCGATCACTTTCCATCCCATGGCTTGCGGCGTCTCGGTCGCGCCATAGAAGTTGACCAGGAGAGCCGCGGGCGCCAGCCGCCGCAGCGTCTCCACATCGCCCCCGGTCAACACGTCGCCGCCGAAGAAGGCACGGCGGAGAGATGGCAGGGAGACCGCGGCGGAAGCGCTCAGGAGCTGTCCCATGGCCGGCGTGAGATGGGCGACGGTGATCCGCTCGCGGGCAAACCAGACGGCGAGGCGCCCCGGCACCTCCAGATCGTCCGCGGCCGGGATGCACAGCGTGCCGCCTACCCAAAGCGGCGTGAAAACGTCACGAAGAAGCGGATCGTGGGCGAGACCGGAGAGCAGGCTGAAGCGGTCCGTCTCACCAAGATCGAAGGTGCCGGCGTGCCAGGTGAAGAAGTGGGAGAGCGGTCCGTGCGTTCCGACAATCCCTTTCGGCTCGCCGGTGGAGCCGGAGGTAAAGGCGATGTACGCCGGAGCACCGGCAGGAACGGCCGGTAGAGACGGAGCCGCTGCATTGTCTGGATTTCGCTCGATCGCCAGCCGCGGCAGCCCTTCCAGAGCAGCGGCGACGGCGTCCGGGAGGGGACCCGCGGCGACCGCCACCCAGGCCTGCGGCTTGACGCGCTTGAGCTGACCGGCCAGCCGCTCCGGTGGATAGGCGGGATCGAGGATCAGGAACGCGGCGCCGGCCCGCAGAACGCCCAGCAGCGCGGCGGGGAGAGCGGCGTTCCGCTGCGCCCACACGGCGACGGTAGCGCCCGGAACGGCTCCGATCCGTACCAGATCGCGGGCCAGCCGGCCACTCGCGGCGTCCAGATCGCCGTAGGTCCAGGTTCCGGCAGCGTCCACCACCGCTGCTCTTCCCGGATGCCGGCGCGCGTTCTCGACGAAACGCTCGTGCACCAGCGGACCGATCAGCTCAGCCATCAGCGTCTCGGTCGAATCAGGCAGCACGGCGCGGGCGCGTTCCGTGACGAGCGGGAAGCCGTCGACTCCGGCGTCCGGCTGCGCCGCCGCCTGCTCCAGCAGCAACGCGTACTGGCTGAGCAACTCGTTCATCCGCGGCTTGTCGAACAGATCGGCGTTGTAGACCAGGCGGAGGAAGAGCGCGTTCTCCTCCTCGACGATGTAGAGCGTCAGGTCGAACTTCGACTCCACGTCGGGCAGCTCGGCGGGCTCGATCACCAGGCCGGACACGCTGAGCCCGTCGTCCGGGAGGTTCAGCATGTTGATGAAGACCTGGAAAAACGGCGTGCGCGACAGATCTCGTTCGGGATGCAGCTCGGCGAGCAGCGCCTCGAACGGGATGTCCTGGTTGGTGAACGCGCCGAGCACGTTGCGGCGGACGCGGCCGAGGAGCTCGCGGAACGATGGATTGCCGCCGAGGTCGCTGCGCAGCACCAGGGTGTTGAGGAAGAAGCCGATCATCCCCTCGGTCTCGGAAAGGCGGCGGCCGGCGATCGGCGAGCCGACGAGGACGTCGTCCTGGCCGCTCCAGCGATGCAGGACTGCCTGCAAGCCGGCAAGCAGGGTCATGAACAGGCTCGCCCCTTCGCGCCGCGCGAGCGCACCCAGGGCACCGCCGAGCGTCGCCGGCAGAGTGAGACGCACGGTACCGCCGCGATAGGTCTGGACCGCCGGACGCGGCCGGTCGGTCGGCAGGTCGAGATGTGCCGGCGGGGTGGGATTCCCCGCGAGCGTCTCCCGCCACCAACCGAGCTGCGCGGCGAGCACGTCGCCCTGCAACCACTCCCGCTGCCAGGCCGCGAAGTCGCCATATTGGAGCGGCGGCGGCGGCAGAGGCGCCGGAAGGCCGGCGACGAACGCGGCATAGAAAGCCGACAGCTCGCGGGCGACGACGCCCATCGACCAGCCGTCCGCGGCGATGTGGTGGATGGTGAGCAGGAAGACGTGGATCTCGGGCGCGAGGCGCAGCAGGCAGGCGCGCAGCACCGGCCCTGTGGCGAGGTCGAACGGCGCGCCGGACAGGGCGCCGGAGAGCTGGCGCACGAAGGCCGCGTTCTCCGGAATCCCCGCCAGATCGACCACCGGCAGCGGAACCGGGCGCGGCGGCGCCAGCACCGGCACGGGCTTGCCGGCGACCTCCCGGAAGGCGGTGCGCAGCACCTCGTGGCGGCCGGTGATCGCCGAGAGCGCGCGGCGCAACGCCGGGATGTCCACGGGGCCGCGCAGGCGCAGGGCGAACGGCATGTTGAGCGTCGTGTTGCCCGGCTCCAGACGGTCGAGAAACCACAGCCGCTCCTGGCCGAAGGAGAGCGGCGGCGGCGCCTCCCGGTCCCGGCGCGGCAGGATGCGCTCGCTGTTCCTGTCCTTGCCGGTCCTGCGGCGCAGCAGCTCGAAGAGGGCGCTTTTCTTGCCGGCGTCGAGATTTGCCAGATTGGGCCGGCCTTCCGGCTCGCCGGCGGCGGTCTTCCGGACCTCGTCGGCTCCGCCGGCTTCGTCGCCTCCGCCGGCCGGAGCGCCGCCCAGGCTGTCCACCAGGGTGGCGACGGCCGCCACCGTCGGCGTCTGGAACAGCGACTGCAACGGCACCTCCACGCCGAGCGTGGCGCGGATGCGCGACACAAGGCGCGTCGCCATCAGGGAGTGGCCGCCGAGCTCGAAGAAGCTGTCGTTGACGCCCACCCGTCCGCCGGTGCGCTCGGCGCCGAGCACCTCCACCCACAGGCGGGCCAGCGCCTCCTCGGTCGGCGTGCGCGGCGCGGCGGAGGCGTCTCCCCGCCGCTCGGGGGCGACCGCCGCCAGCGCCTTGCGGTCCACCTTGCCGTTCGGCGTCAGGGGGAGGGCCGGCAGCGCCACGAACGCCGACGGCGTCATCGGTTCGGGTAGGCGGGCGCCCAGGTACCGGCGCAGCTCGGCCTCCAGCTCGGCGCTCCACTCTTCGGCGCAGGCGACGTAAGCGACCAGCCGCTTGTCCGCCACCATGATGGGGCCGCCGCCGCGCACGATGACCGCCGCCTCGCGCACCTGCGGATGCGCAGCGAGCACGGCCTCGACCTCGTCCGGCTCGATGCGGAACCCGCGGATCTTGACCTGCCGGTCGTTGCGGCCGAGGAATTCGATCCGCGCCTCGGCTCCCTCCGGCGAACGCCAACGCACCAGATCGCCGGTGCGATACAACCGCGCTCCGGGCGTGCCGTGCAGGGCGGCGAACGGATCGGGCACGAAGCGCTCGGCGGTGAGATCGGGCCGCCCGAGGTAGCCGCGCGCCAGACCGTCGCCGCCGGCATGCAGCTCGCCCCACACGCCGGCCGGCACCGGCTGCATCCGCGGGTCCAGCACGTAGACGACGGTGTTGCCGATCGGCCGTCCGATGGGCACCGTCTCGGTCTCCCTCAGCGCCGCCGCGTCCCGCATCTCCCAGCAGCAGGTGAGCGTGGTCACTTCCGTCGGCCCGTAGCCGTTGACCATCGTCAGCCCGGGGAGAGCCTCGAGAATCCGCCGCACATGCGACGGTGAGAGCACGTCGCCTCCGGCCACCAGGCGGCGCAGCGAGGCGAGACCCGCCGGCGGCTCCTCCGCCACCTGATGGAAAAGACCGGCGGTGAGGACGAGGAAGGTCACCTGATGCCGCCCCAGAAAGGCCCCCAGCTCGGCGATGGACGGCGTCCGCGGCGGTGCGATCGCGAGGGCGCCGCCGTTGAGCAGCGCGCCCCAGATCTCCAGCGTCGAGCCGTCGAAAGCAGCCGGCGCGAGCTGCGCCGACACCGTGCCCGGTCCCATGCCGGCGGCGGGAGCATCCCCCTGCCCGCGCACCAACCGGATGATGTTGCGCTGGGTCACCGCGACACCCTTGGGCTCGCCGGTCGAGCCTGAGGTGAACATGAGGTAGGCGAGGCTCTCGGCAGGGATCGCGAAACCGGGGAGAGCGGCCGGATCCCCGGTCTCCGCGGCAGCCGCCTCGCCCTCCAGGCAGACCGGCGCGACGCCCTCCGGCAGCAACCCCTGCCAACGCTCCTGGGGCCCGCAGATCACCGCGAGCCGCGCACCGGTCCGCGCGAGCAGACCGGCCAGCCGCTCCGGCGGATGGCCGGGATCGAGCGGCACGAAGAAGCTGCCCGCCGCCAGGACTCCCAGGAGCGCGACGATCAGCTCCGGAGAGCGCTCGACCAGTACCGCCACCGGCACCTCCGGCCCGGCGCCCAGGTGGCGTAACCGGTACGCCAGACGGCTCGCCGCCGCCGCCAGATCCCCGTAGCTCCAGACATCTTCCGCGGTAAGGAGCGCCGGGGCCCCGGGCGCCGTCTCCACCTGCCCGGCGAACAGACGCCACACCGTGGCTTCGCGCGGAAACGGCCGCGCCGTCCGGTTCCAGTCCACCAGGAGCTGGCTGCGTTCTTCGGCAGCGAGCACGGGGAGCGCGGACACCGGCACGTCCGGAGCCGCCACGGCGCCCGCGAGCACGATCTCCACGCGCCGCATCAGGCGCTCGGCGGTCGTGGCCTCGAACAGGTCGAGGTCGTATTCCAGCCGCACAGAGATCGCCTCGGGCGACTCGTCGAGAATCAGCGCGAGGTCGAACTTCGAAGTCGAGCTGCCGAGCGGGATCAGCTCCAGCACGATGCCGCCGAGCGACGCCTCCGCGATCGGCGTATTGTCCAGGCTGAGCATCACCTGGAACAGCGGCGTATGCGACAGGAAACGCTCCGGCTGCAAGGCCTCGACGATCTTCTCGAACGGCACCTCCTGATGCTGGAACGCGGCGAGAGCCGTCCGGCGGGCGCGGCCCACAAGCTCGCGGAACGACGGATCGCCCGCCAGGTCCGCGCGCAGCACCAGGGTGTTGACGAAGAACCCGATCAGATCGTCGACCTCGGGAGTGGAGCGGTTGGCCACCGGCGAGCCGACCGCGAAGTCTTCCTGGCCCGTCATGCGATGGAGCAGAGCGGTGAAAGCGGAGAAGAAACCCATGTAGAGCGTCGCCCGGTCGGTGAGGAGGAAACCGGCGAGAGACTCCCGGAGGCCGGGCGCCAGCATCGTCAGCACCGATGCGCCCGCGCCGCGCCGCGTCGCCGGACGCCGCCGGTCGGTCGGCAGCTCCAGCACGGGCACCGCGTCCAGCTCCCGGCGCCAGAAGGCGAGCCCGTTCTCGAGCGCCGTGCCGTCGAGCTGCTCGCGCTGCCGCAGCGCATAGTCGACGTACTGCAGCGGCAGCTCCGGCAGCGGCGACGGAACGCCGGCCGAGGAGGCTGCGTAGAGGATTCCCACCTCGCGATAGAACACGCCCATCGACCAGCCGTCGGTGACGATGTGGTGCATGGCAAAGCTCGCCAGGTGCTCGCTCTCGCCGAGACGGAACAGGCGGACGCGCAGCACCGGCCCCGCGGCGAGGTCGAACGGCGCCGTCGCCTCCGCGCGCACCTGACGCAAGGACTCGGCCTCCCGCACCGGCGCCGGCAGAGCCCGCAGATCGATGAGTGGAAACGGCACCGGCCGCGGCGGCAGCAGGCGCTGCATCGGCTGGCCGTCCTCCTCGGTGAACACCGTCCGCAATGAGCCATGCCGGCGCACGATCTCGTCCACCGCCCGCGAGAGTAGCCCGGAGTCCAGGAGCCCCGAAAGCCGGAAGATGCCGCAGATGTTGTATGCCGGCAGACCGGGGAAGAGCTGCTCGACGAACCACAGCCTCTCCTGGGCGAACGAGAGAGGGAACGGCCCCGCCGAGGTGGCCCGCCGTCCAATCGGGCGCGGCACCTCTTTCTTCTTGCGCAGGATGTCGAAAAGAGCCTTCTTCTCCTCGCGCGAGAGGTCGGCCAGCTTCTGCTTGATCTCGGTCATCTCTCCATTCCCCCGGCGAGCGCCGGACCATCCACCCTCAGTGCAGTTTACCGGCTCAACCGTGAAAATCGGGAGCCCTCGTGGGGCTGTGTTTCATCACCTCGGCGCCTGCCGCGCCATGCCTTCGCCCTCTCTGGAGAGACGAAATGCACCGCGACCGCAAAAAAGAGCCGGGGCTCGATAGCCGTGCGGAGCACAAGATGTGCCTGCAGCGCATCGTCGCCGCCGATCTCGACGAGCTTCACCGCTTCCTGCTAGCCAACTGCGTCGAAACGTATCTACAATGTCAAGGCCGTGACGCCGAGGAGTTGGCAGCTCTCCAGGCGCGCGACAGTGCGAAGGAGGTTCGAGCGATGAAATTGACCTGGGCAGACCAACTCAGGAAGGAAGGACAGGAGCAGGGTGCTCAAGGGACTCTCCTGCATCTGCTTGGAGTACGATTCGGCCCGCTCCCGGAAGACGTCAAACGACGGGTTGAGGGGATCAGCTCCGTCGACCGCTTGAACGCCATTGTCGAGCAGGCTCTCACTGCCCATTCCCTCGAAGAGATGGGGCTCCGGTAGGAGTGCAACGGGCCAGGTCAGATTCCGACGGATCGCTGCCAACTGCCAAGGAAACAATGCCATTGGGCAACGGATCTTTGTGGGTTGGCAGCGAACCGATACCGCTTTTCACCCGGCCGGTGCCAACTCGCACCGGATCAATGTCAACTGGCATCGGTTCGCTGTCAGCTCGCGGCGGATCGGGCTTCGTTGGCAGAGGACCGAAGTCAGCTTGCAGCGGACCGATGTCAATTGACAACGGATCGATGTCAGCTCGCAGCGAAACAATGTCAACCTGCGGCGGATTGGTCTGGACAAGCAACGGATAGAGGTCAATTCGCAGCGGTCACGATCGGCGTGCACCGCATCCGTGCGCCCTGACGCTGATCCGCTCGCCGATGGACCTCGGCGGAAACGGCTGCCCGGAAGACGGAAGACAGGGATTGGCTCAGGAAACCACCCGGGAGGCACCTGTCCTTGTGAGACCCGTGAGCTCGACCGGCGCGGGGCCTCCCTCTCGAAAGGAGTCTCGTATGCGGCGGAGCAGGATCGTCAAGCTCGCTTTCCTGGCAGCTCTCTTCGGAGTCACCCTTCACCTCGGCGCCTCACGGCCGGCCATGGCGCTGACGTGCACCCAGCAATGCCAGCACGACTACTTCCAATGCCTGCACGGTTGCTCCCTGATGTGCGTCGGCGACGATGCGTGCTACACGGACTGCAGCGCTGATTGCAACGCCCAGCGGACGGACTGTCTGAGCTTCTGCTGACCACCGAGAGAAGAAAGAAGAGGGGCGTGGCCAGTTCCACGCCCCTGAGGAGAGGTCGAGACCGCCTCCCTCGCAAAAACGCTAGACGACTCTCGCAACCTTGCGAGCCCCGGCCTCGCCACCGACCGCCTTTCGCTCGGAGATCACTGCTTCGAGTGGTGGCACGGCCTTTGCCTTGGAAGAGATGTGCAGGCGAAATTCTTTCGAACACTTAACAGAAAGGCGAGGTTGCAAATGTCAACGACTGCGTGGACTGGAACCCGGATCGAAAACAATTACGGTGCATCCCTGGATTTCTATCTCTCGACCAGCCCGAACGGCGCCAGCCCGGCCGTCCTCAACATGGGCAATGGAGGCGACGTCATCTACAACTCGGGCCTCACTCTCTTCCAGATCCAGCCGGCCACCTCGTCGACCGAGGTGCCGCCGAGCGCGAGCGGTTGGACTGGCACGTACATTTCCAATCAGCTCAACGACTCCGTCACCCTGATCGTCTCCGTCAACCCGAACGGCGCGAGCCCGGCGCAGATCCTCGTCCCCGCGAAAACTTCGTTCGTCTTCAACTCCGGCGTCACGCTCTTCAACGTCATGCCGGCGTAGGCCCACCCGCCGGGATTCCATCAAGGTCATTGCGGGCGGGGCTTCCTCCCCCGCCCGCCTGTCCACTTTCGGAAGCATCACCGCCCCTCGGCGATCGCCTTGCGCGCGATGCGGTCGATGAGGGAGGGGGCGAGAAGCTTGAGCCAGAGGCCGATCTTGCCACGCAGCGAGGGGATCAGCTCGCGGTCGCGGCGGGCGGCGCTCGCCAGGATCAACCGCGCGCAGGTGGCCGCGGTCATCACTTTCGATTCCTGGACAGGGCTCGTGCCCAGCGGTTTTCCGTCGGCGCCGAACGCGCGTTCGCGGATCTCCGTGGCGACGAAATCCGGACAGGTCACGGTGACGCTGACTCCGCTCCCCGCGAGCTCGATGCGCAAAGTGTCGAAAAACCCCACCATGGCGTGCTTGCTCGCCGCGTATCCACTGCGGGTCGGCACGCCGGTCTTCCCCGTCAAGCTCGCCACCGCCACCAGGCGCCCGCGGGTCTTCTTCACATGCGGCAAGGCGTGCCAGGTGCACCAGACGCTGCCGAGATAATTGATCCGCATGATCCTCTCGAAAACCGAGAGATCGGTCACCTCTTCGAACAGCGCCCACATGCTGATCCCCGCGTTGTTGATCAGCGTGTCGATGCGCCCATAGGTGGGGACCGTCTTCTGGATGAGCGCCGCGCATTGCGGCTCCTCCGCCACGTCGGCGGGGATGGCCACGGCCTGCCCCCCACGGGCGCGGCAGAGCTCCGCGACTTCGTCGAGCGCGGCCGTGTCACGGGCGGAGAGAGCGAGAAGGGCACCCTGCTCAGCGAGTTGCAGCGCCAGCTCGCGGCCGATGCCTCGGGAAGCGCCGGTGAGCACGACCACGTTGTCCCGGAATGCGTTCATCGTCCTCTCAGTCTACCCGATAGGATGGGAGCGGAGAACGGAGGACAAAAAGAGGGGCGTGGCCTGTCTCCACGCCCCTGAGGAGAGGTCGAGCCAAGGTGCGGATTCCCGTTTCCCGGTCGACGCAGCGTCAGTGGCTGTCCGGATCCGCCGGATCGGTGTGAGCGTGTCGCTCGTCACCGTCCCAGACGCCGTCTCCGTCGCGGTCCACGCCGGCGCGCTCTCCGGAGCCGGGTGGCACGCAGGTGTAGGTCACGGGGTGGCCGGCGTTCGTGGCCAGTGACCGGAGCTGCGCGGCGGTGATCGGCGGCTGCCCGCGCCGGTCTCGCGCGAACATGCCTGATCCCAGGTACAGGAAGCCGGCCTCGTCGCCGTCGAGCCGGGTCTTGGCGACGAGATCGCACTCCCCCGCGTCGGCGCGCTGGCGCAGGAGGTCGACGCGGGCACCCACCGCCGCGGCGCTCTGAGCCGTGAGAGTGATCTGCTGGCCCACGACAGGCGCCAGGTTGGTGGGGAATGCCAGGATGAAGGCCTCGAGCTGCCGCCTCTGGATCTCTCCCTCCGGTCCTTCCGGGATGCTGTTGCTGTCAGCCCCGTTGAAGATCTCCGAGAAGCTGATCCCATGGACGAAGCGGAACACCGTGTCCAGGCTCCCGTCGTTGAGGAACCCGTAGCCCCGCACCTGGTCTCCCTTGAAACCGTTGTCACCGCCGAGGAAGCCGGGATTCTCGGGACTCCCGAATTTCCCGACCTTTTGATACAGGTTGCGCAGGTGGGGGACCTTGAAGAGCTGTGGGTTGAAGTCGAAGCTCGACCGGCTGTTCGAGCCGAAGAGCCCGGGCGCCGCGGTGCCGGGGTTGGCGTTCGGATCGATCTGGTGGCAACCGGTGCACGTGAGGACGGCGCCGTTGAACTCCGGAGCCGAGGGGATGCCGCAGTTGACGGTGTCGAAAAGCTTGCGCCCGGCTTCCTGATCCGGGGTGAGCACGTTGTTGAGCGGCCGGTTGGGGTTCGGCGGATAGGTGACCTGGAGGATGAAGTCGGTGAACGCATCCATCTCCGCTTGCGAGAGGGTCGTATGGCGCCCGAGCAGATCCATGAACGCCGGGTTGAACTGCGTGAAGGCCGCATGCTCGTCGAAGGTCCCGCTGTCCGGCTGCGCGCTCGGCGCGTCGTTGCCGCCGGTGCGGTCGCCGCGCCAGTGCATCGGACCGTGATTGGCCATGCCGCGCAGGCTCTGCGTCGCCATGGGGCCCTTCATCGGGTGGAAGATGGGCTCCATGGGCTGGCCCGTCACGATGTTGACGAGGGTGCTGTTGAACGGGCCGGGGTTGTTGATCACCACCCCGTCCGGATTGCCGAGATCCCACGCCAGGCTGTCGAAATCGCCGAAGACGTGGCAGCTCGCGCAGGCGGAGTCGCCATGGCTCGATGAGAGCTTGGCGTCATAGAGGAACCGGCGGCCGGTCACGACGCTCGGCGGCTCCGGGGTGTGCATCTGGACGTGCGCCGCTTCCGCCCGCGTCCTCGTGTCGACGATCGAGATCCCGTTGTCGAAACGCGTCATCACGTAAAGCTGTTTGCGGTCCTCGTCGAGCACGAGGCCGGTGGGGCCGCCGCCGCTCACCGGGATCTGGCTCGCCGCGCTCGGCACGAAGGTGTCGGTTTCGAGCTGCGCCGTGGAGAAGATGCCCACCTTGTCGGACCCGAGGGCCGCGACGTAGAGGGTCGCGCCGTTGCCGGTCACCGCCATGCCCTGGGGAAAAGCGAGCGACCGGGCGTTCTCGTCGTTCGGGGTCGGCGCGCAGCAGTGGTTGTAATCGATGTGCTTGTTGAGGTGCCTCGCCGCAACCCTGGGGGTACCGCCCGGGGAGAGCACGGTGATGCGGCTCTCGTGCAGGTGGCCGCGCAGGCTGTGCCCGGCGAAGGTCCCCGGGCCCTCGAACCGGTCGAGGTTGTTCGCCTCGGTGTTGGCGACGTAAACCTTTCCATTCACGGGATTGACGGCCATTGTGTAGAGGATGGTGCCGACACCCTGGAAGAAGCCGGCCGCTCCCGTGATCTGGCGCGGCGGATTCGCCATGGCGTCGAGCACGAACACGTCCTTGTCGGGCAACGAGAGCTTCACGAGCTCGTCACGGGAGCGGCCGACCGAGTCGACCCAGTGAGAGCCGTTCCACTTGACGATGCTGCCGACCTCGGGCGCCGGGCGGCCTTCGGCATTGGTGGCAGGTCCCGCGACGCCGTCCGCACCGAAGCCGTCCGGGATCGAGGTCTCGGGGATGCTGGTGGTCTGGTTGCCGGTGTGGAAGCCGGCGGCGTAGACGCGGGAGCCGTCGGGCGTCACCGCGAGAGCGCGCGGCGTGTCGGTGAAAAGGGTGACGATGGAGAGCGGCGTGCCGCCCAGACCGCCGCCGAGCCCGTCCGCGTCGAAGACCCAGACATCCGCGCGGCCCACGCCCGGGGTGGTGAATTGGGGATCGAACGGAATGTTCTGGCCGCGGTGCGCCGTGGTGATGAACGCGCGTTTCCGCCCCGGTCCGGCGAAGACGATGTCGCGCGGCTCGTCGCCGACGAGGAGCGTGCGCTCGACCTGGCCGGCCGTGTCATCCCCGCCATCGCCGCCACCGCTTTTATCGTCGTCACCGAGCTTGACGATGCTCACGCTGTCGGAGAGATGGTTGACCACCCAGACCTCGCGATTCGACCGCGCCGCGACGGCGACCGGCTCGAGGCCCACCGGGATGGAGGCGGTATGGATGAGCCCATCCTCCCGGATGCGGAAGATCTCAAGGCGGTTGTCCGGAGTGTTGACGGCGAACAAGTGCTGCCTGTCCGGAGACATGGCGAGCGGGCGCACCTGCCCGCTTTCGAAGAGCGTGTACGGGGGCGGGGATGAGGCCTTGGCCGAGCTGCGCAGCAGGCTCCCGGCCTTCGTCTCCGCCGACGCCTCGGAAGGACGGCTCGTGCCGGGGGCAAAAGAGAGCGCCGCGATGAACGCGAACGCCACAAAGGCCGTGAGCAGCATCATCCAGCCGCGATAACGGTGTTGCGGACCCATGACGATTTCCTCCTGTCTTGTTGGTGCTCGCTGCCGGCAACTGACAAGGAGAAAACGTTCCCGAGGTTGATTTCCCCTCACCGGGAGGAGAGCTGGAGGCCCATGGGCCTCCCCCTGTCCGGGCACGCCGACCTACCGTCGGCCCGCCGTGGATGAGGTACACTTCCTTCACACGCTTAATCAACTCGAGGTTCGATTGACGGAGACACCGCGCGCCGCGTCGCCACCCCCGGCGAAAGCGACCGGCGCCGACTACCACATCCGGCCACGCCTGTTGGGCGAAATCCTCGTCGAGGAGGGAGTCGCCACCACCGAGGAGATCGAGCGCGCCCTGGAGACCCAGAAGAGCTCGGGCGTCCGCCTGGGTTCGGTCCTGGTGAGCCTCGGCATCTGCTGCGAGGCCCAGGTCCGCACCGCCCTGCGCGAGCAGTTCGGCGTCGAGGTCGTCGACCTCGGCGAGGTGGTTCCCGAAGAGAAGGCCCTCGACCTCCTGCCTCTGGAGCTCGTCCGCCGCTACGAGGTCATCCCGCTCAAGCTCGAAGGCAACCATCTCTGGGTGGCGATGATGGACCCCTACAACCTCGCCGCCATCGACGACATCCGCTTTTCGACCGGTCACTCGCGGCTGGTCATCACCACCTGCACGGAAGGGGATTTCCGCCGCTTCATCGAGCTGCATCTCGAGACCAGCAGCCTGATCGACGAGATCCTCTCCGGCGAGGAGTTCTACCACCGGGCGCTCCAGTTCATGGGCGTCGACCAGGATGCCACGCTGGTCCGCGAGGCCGAGGGGGAGCCCTCACCCGAGCTGGTCACCAGCCTGCAACTGGCGAGCGAGCAGTCCCCCATCGTCTCGCTGTGCAACTTCATCCTGATCGAGGCCATCCATCGGGGGGCGAGCGACATCCACGTCGAGCCCTACGAAGCCTTCCTGCGCGTGCGCATCCGGGTCGACGGCCAACTGCGCACCCTGCTCACCCCTCCCAAGCGGCTGCAAGCCACCATGCTGATGCGCCTCAAGGTGATGAGCCGACTCGACATCGCCAACCACCGGACGCCGCAGGACGGTCACCTGATGGTCCGCTATGAGGGCCAGTCCGAGCACTTCCGGGTCTCGACCCTGCCCACGGTCTACGGCGAGAAGTGCGTCATCCGGCTGCTGAAGAAGGACTCCTCCCTGCTGTCGCTCGACCAGATCGGCTTTGCCCCGCTCGAGCTGGCGCGGCTCAAGACAGCGCTCGCCGCCCCCCAGGGGCTCATCCTGGTCACCGGTCCGACGGGGAGCGGCAAGACCACCACCCTCTACGCCTGCTTGAGCTTGATCAATCGCAGCGAGATCAACATCGTCACGCTCGAGGATCCGGTCGAGGCGACCCTCCCCGGGATCAACCACGTGGCGATTCACGAGCGCGGCGGGGTCACGTTCGCGAGCGGCCTGCGCTCCATCCTCCGCCAGGACCCGGACGTCATCTTCGTCGGCGAGATGCGCGACCCGGAGGTCTGTTCGATCGCCTTGCGCGCCGCGCTCACCGGGCACCTGGTCCTGTCAACGCTGCATACCAACAGCGCCGTCGAGACCCTGACCCGCCTCGAGGACATGGAGGTTGCCCCCTACCTGCTCGCCGCCAGCCTGCTCCTCCTGGTTGCCCAACGCCTGCTGCGCCGCGTCTGCTCCGACTGCGCCGAGCCCACGGTGGCGGCGGAGGAGGACGTCGCCGCTCTACGGCTCACCCCGGAGCAGCTCGCCACCGCCCAGTTGCGGCGGGGGCGCGGCTGCGCGCGCTGCCAGCAGACCGGCTATCGGGGACGATTCGCGGTCTACGAATGTCTGTGGATCGACACCACCCTGCGCCAACTCGTCCGCCGTCAGGCGCGGGCGGAGGAGATCCTGCCGCTGGCGCGCAAGCTGGGGTGGCGGCCGCTGATCGAGGCCGGGATCGCCAGCGCTTTCCAGGGCGAGACCACGCTCGCCGAGGTGCGGCGGGTCCTCTACCAGGTGGATTGAGCGAAGACTGTTATGATTCAGTGATTTCGCGCACAACTTGGAGGGAGGGGCGTTTGGCGGAACGGATCTCGGTTCTCATCGTGGACGACCACTTCATCGTCCGCAAGGGTCTCCTCGCCCTGCTCGCGGAATGCGGCGACGTCCTGGTGGTGGGAGAGGCCGCCGACGGGCGCGAGGCGGTGGACCGGGCCGCCGAGCTGGCTCCGGACGTCGTCCTGATGGACGTCCTCATGCCGGTCCTGGACGGGGTGGCCGCCACCCGGGCCATCCTCGCGCACCGGCCGGCGACCCGGATCGTGGCCCTGACCGGCATCGCCGACAGCGAGAAGGTGATCGAGATGGTCCGGGCGGGGGCGCTCGGCTATCTCGCCAAGAGCGCCGACCGGGCCGAGCTCCTCGCCGCCCTCCGCAAAGTGCACCGCGGCGAGCCCTGCCTGCCCGCCGCCTTCACCCGCCGGCTGCTCCAGCACTGGAGCCACGGGCGGAATGCCGCCGAGGAGCTCACCGCGCGCGAGGGCGAGCTCCTCCGGCTGGTCGCCAAGGGACTCTCGAACCAGGAGATCGCCGACCGCCTCCAGATCGCGGAGGCGACTGTGCGCACCCACCTCACTCACGTCTTCGGCAAGCTCGGCGCGGCCAACCGGGTCGAGGCGACTCTCTTCGCCCTCCGCGACGGCTGGACCACCCTGGAGGAGAGCCTGGCGAGCTGAGCCGAGAAGCTCCGCCGCGGCGCGCTCATACGCCACCACCACCGTGGGGAGGAGCGCGCGGGCCGCGGCCAGCTCGCCCTGCCGGGCGAGGGCTTGAAGCTGCGCTGAGCAGTGCTCCAGATCGCGAGCCCGGAGAACGGCGGCCGCCCCGCACAGGGAGTGCGCCGCGGAGGCCAGGGCTCCGGAGTGGCCCACGGCGAGCGCTCGCCGCATCGCCGCCAGCCAATCCCGCCCCTGGCTGCGGAAGCTCGCCGCCACCTGGCCGAGAAGGTCCTCCCCCAGCCGCTCCCCGAGCCGGCCGAGCGCCGCCAGGGTCTCGCCACGGTCACCGACAATCAGCACGCGCGTTTCCATGCACTCATCCTCGAACATCGGGCTTACGGAGCCGATGACGAGGATCTGCCGCGGGTCAGACCGGGCCGCGGCACGTGATCCCCGCCGCGGCCGCCTTCTGGTGGGCGAGGGAGATGCACGCCTTCGCCTGAAGCTCGGTGATGATCATCGCCTCGCCGGTGACCTCGTCGAAGCCGCAGACGCCGGTCCCGGTGCCGGTGTACGAGATCGCTCCGATCACGCGGCCGTCGTCGGTCATGAGGGCTACGTAGTCATAGGCGCCATCCACGGTGATCGCCGTGCAGCGATTGAAACCGAGCTCACCATTGAGGCCTGCCATCCAGCCGGGCATCTGGAGCGTGCAGGGGCAGTCGCAGGGCAGGCCTTGGCCGGTGATCCGCGCGAAGAGACCGGCGACCTTGCCGCAGGCCGACGGCGACGCCTGCGGGGCGCCGCTGTCGCAATCCATCGCCTGGCAATAGGCGTTGCAGAGGCCATAGGAGGCGCCCTGGAGACCATCGCAGACGACCTCGCGCGAGGGCGGAACGCCGTCCGGAGTGCCCAGGCTCGCGTTCGGGAAATGCGGCGGCCAGGGCGGTGGAGGCTGCGGGGTCTGCGCCCGGGCGGCGCTCCCGAAGGCCAGGAGCAGACAGAGGGACGGCAGGATCTTGCTCAGAGGGTGGTTCACGGGAGACCTCCTCCCGCTCAGGCTTTCCAACGAGAAGTCCGAGCCGGCGGTGTTCGAGGTTCAGGTTGCAAGCGACTCGCTTCGTTCGCTCGATCTGATCCGAGGGTAGCGCAGCACGCGCGCGCCTGTCGTCCGAGGAATTACGTATCGCACGTGCAATCTTCCTCCTACCCTGGCGGCCACCCCGGCGGACGGCGACACGCTGCCCTGAATCTGTTACCTGCTCGTTAGCGCTCGGTTTTTCGCAGAGGGCGGAAGAAGGCACGAATGTCTTCGGTGAGCAGCTCCGGCTCTTCCATCGCGGCCCAATGTCCACCCCGCGGCATTTCTGTCCAGTGCTGAACATTGAAGAATCGTTCTGCCCATTCGCGGGGCGGCGGCAGAATGTCATGCGGAAAGCTCGCGAATCCGGTCGGCACCTTTGACGAGCCTGTCCACTTCTTGATCATCTCGACGATCCATGTCAGCGCGCCTGCATTCGCCGCATCATAATAGAATCGGAACGAAGAACTGATCGTTTCGGTGACCCAATACAGCGTTATGTTCGCCAGCAGCTCGTCCCTGGTGAAGCGCGTCTCCACGTCGCCGTTGCAATCGCTCCAGGAGCGAAACTTCTCGACAATCCATGCGGCCAGGCCCGCGGGGGAGTCGTTCAAGCCATACGCCAACGATTGTGGCCTCGTGCTTTGAATCATCGCGTACGCCCCTTCCTTCTGCTGCCACTGAGTACTCTCGGCGATGAATTTCTTCTCCTTGGCAGACAGGTTCTTGGGCTTTTCGAACAGATGAGCAAAAGGAACGTCGGTCAGGTGAATGCCGACAACTGAATCGGAATAGCTGCGAGCAAGGTGTTCCGTGACTGTGCTGCCCCAGTCGCCTCCGTGCGCCCCAAAGCGTTCGTAGCCCAACTGCTTCATGAGGGCTGCCCAGAGATCGGCGACCCTGAACAGCATTCCAGCTTCCTTCGGTTTGTCGGAAAATCCGTAACCGGGCAGGCTGGGAACGACGACGTCGAAGGCATCCGCCGGATCACCGCCGTATTCCGCCGGATCGGTCAACATCGGAATGATCTTGGAGAAACGCAAGAACGAATCGGGAAAACCGTGAGTAAGAAGAAGCGGCAGGCAATTCTCACCCTTCCCGCGCTCGTGAATGAAATGGAGCCCAAAGCCTTCAATGCCGGTACGAAAATGAGCGAAGCGGTTCATGAGGTCTTCCTGCTCTCGCCAGTCGAGCTTGTCCTGCCAATATCGTACAAATTTTTTCATGTACTCCAGATTCGCCCCGTAATCCCAATCCGCACCCTGAATCTCATCCGGCCAGCGCGTCTTCGCAAGGCGCTGCCGCAAATCATCCAGCGTTTCCTGGGCTATATTTATCTTGAAAGATTCTGTGGTCATTGGCAGCTCCTTTCCAAGTTTCCCTCTCCGCGGAGCGGAGCTCGTGGCGCAGCCGCATCGACGTCGACGGTCAACCAGAGGAGCGCCGCCACGAGGCACATGGCGGACCAGAAAACCAGCGTCCCGTTCCACCCCCACGCGGCGGACATCCTCGGCACGAGCCAGATCGAGAGGACGCCGCCGAGATTCCCCATCAGGTTGAGCACGCCGGCCGCCGCGCCCGGACTCTCCCCTCCGATGGCTGTCGCGGTCATGAAGAACGGCGCCTCGGCACCGTTCACACATCCGGTCGACAGGCTCAGGGCAAGGATGGCGAGCACCGCGCTCGGGAGGACCGCCCCCGCCGTCACGAATGCCGCAGCGGAAAAGAGGCACGCCATCGCGGCGCGACGCCGCGCCCGCGCGGCACCGATGCGGCGGCCGAGGCGATCGGTCGCCACCCCGAGGAGCGGCGCGAGCACGAAGGCTGCGAGGCTGGGCAGGCCGCCCCACCTTCCGCCGGCCAGGATGGTGAAACCGCGCCCCTCCGTCAGGTAGCGGAAAAACCAGAACACGAAGACAAACCAGACGGCGGAGTGCAGCAGGTAGGCGATCGAAAGGCGCAGCAGGGGAATGTTGCGCACGAGGACGCGCAGCTCCGGCAGCACGCCGCGCCGCGCCCGGACCGCCTGCTGATCCGGAGACGGCGGTCGTGGCGGCATCAGCATCACCCAGGTGAGCGCGGTGACGCTCGCGATGACACCGCTGAGCACGAAGACCGCGCGCCAGCCGAGCTTCTCCATGACCGGTGCCATCAGGAGCGGGGCCGCCGCGGCGCCGAGGCTCGCCGCGGCGATATAGATCGCAGTGGCGCGTACGCGCTCCATCACCGGGACGTAGGTCATGACCGCCATGGCGGCCACGGGGAAGACCGCGGCCTGAGCGATACCGAGCAGCACACGGGAGGACACGAGCACCAGGACGGCTCCATCGCGGGGCACGGCGCTGGTGACGAACGACGCGATGCTACAACCCGCGAGCGCAAGCCCGAGCGCCGTGCGCGCGCCGAAGCGCTCGCCGAACATGCCGGCCGGCACCTGAAACAGGGCGTACGCGAGTTGAAAGGCCCACGCGGTGATGGCTCCCATGACGATCATTGTGATCCCCATCGCCGGCACCATGCGCTCTTGCGCCACCGCGACATCCGCACGCACGAGATAGGCGACGCCGGTGACGAGGCTGAGGAGAAGGATGACGCGCCAGGGATGGGGGTTCTTGCCGTCACTCACGGCTCAAGCATAAGCGCCTCCCGCGCAATCCGGCCAGGAACGTTTTCCGCCCTCCCCGTGTCTAAGGCCGGTATGAGACCTCGCGCCCTCGCTCTCCGTGTCGCCGCCGCCCTTGTGCCGGTGTTCCTGCTTGCGCTCTGGCTCGCCGGCGCCGCTCCACAGAAGGCGCCGCAGAAGAGCCCCGCGGCCAAGGCGCCCGCCGGGCACACCGCGCGCAAAGTGACGTCCGGGGAGGCGGCGTGGCGGGAGGTCTACCGGTTGATCGACGAGGACAAGCCGGAGGAAGCGGCGCGGAAGGTGGCGGCGATCCGCGCGGCTGCGCGGGCGGCGGGGCGGGAGCGGGAGTGGACGCTGGCTCTGGTTCAGGAGGCGCAGCTCCGGGTGAGGAACGCTCCCGAGGCCGCGATCCTTCTGCTGCGCGACGAGCCATGGCCCGAGAACGATCTGGACCGGGCGATCCTCCACCTGTATCTCGGGCAGGCGGTCGACGGCTACTACACCTCGCGGTCCTGGAGCATCAACCGGCGGGAGCAGATCGGCGCGCCCCGGACTCTCAAGGACCTCGATCTCGGCACGGCGACCCAGGCGGAGATGTTCGCCGCCATGACCTCCGAATACCTGGAGGTCTGGCGCCGGCGCGAGGCCCTCTCGGCGGTGTCCGTGCAAAGCCTGGTCCGCTACGTCCTGCCCAGCGATTACCCGCCGGACGTGCGGGGCACGGCACGCGACATGGTCTCGTATCTCTTCGCAGCGAACCTCGCCGACAGCACGTTCTGGTCGCCGCGGGAGAGCAATGAGCTGTTCCGCCTCGACCTCGCGCGGCTGATCGAGGGCCAACCCGGAAGCACCGCCGACCCGGCAGACGCCACGGCGCATCCGCTGGCCCGCATGGCAAGCGTCCTCGGCGATCTGGAGACCTGGCACCGCGCCGCCGGCCACCGGGCAGCCGCCCTGGAAGCCCGCCTCGAGCGCCTCCGCCTCCTGCACACCGCGTTCACGGAGGAGAAGGACCGGGCTCTCCTGCGCCGCAGCCTGGAGGAGAGCCTCCCCGCCTTCCGCGGCACTCCCTGGTGGTCGATGGGGATGGCCACCCTGGCGGACTTCGTGCGGGGGGAGCAGGGGCCGGGCCACCTGGCGCGCGCCGACCGCATCGCCCGCGACGGCGAGGCAGCCGCTCCAAAATCGCCGGGCGGCTTCCGCTGCCGCAGCATCGCGCGGTCGATCGAGGCGCCGGACTTCGAGCTGACGACCATGAAGAGCGACGCGCCGGACCGGCGCTCGATCCGCGTGCGCCACAAGAACCTCGGCGCTCTCTGGTTCCGGCTCTATGCGATCGATCCGCTCCGGCAGGCCGGGAAGCCGAGGGCCGGTCTCCTCTTGTATCCGGAAGAGAAGGATCTCGCGGCGCTGGTCCAAACGACCACGCCGGAGGCCATCTGGCGGACCGAGTTGCCGCCGACTCCCGATTTCGAGCTCCACACCACCTATGTCGTGCCGCCGGTCCAGCGCCACGGCGCCTACCTCGTGGTGGCTTCGGCACGGGCCGATTTCGCCAAGCAGGAGAACCGGCGCATGGCGGCTGCGATCCTGCTCGGCGACCTGGTCGTGCAGAGCCAGCTCTCCGGCGGCGCTTTCGAGATCGCCGCGCTGTCCGGAGAGGACGGCCATCCCGTGAGCGGCGCCGAGGTGCGTCTGTACACCGGGGACTGGGACGGCGGCCGGCTCCTGCAGACCGGGACCACGGGCGCCGACGGCCGGGTACGCATGGCGGTCAGCGGGTCAGCGAGCGGATATTTCGCGCTGGCTCGCCATGGCGAGGACTTCGCACTGCTCGACAGCCTTTGGGCGTGGTCCCCGTCCTCGCCGCCGGAAGACAACGGCGCCACGCTCCTCTACACCGACCGCGCCGTCTACCGGCCCGGGCAGAAAATTTTCTGGAAGGCTCTGGCCTACCGGCGGAAAGACCCGCTGTCGCCGCCCGTCCTCGCACCAGACACCGAGGTGACCGTCACCCTGGTGGACCTGAACCGGCAGGCGGTGTCCGCGAAGACGGTGCGGACGAACGGCTTCGGGACCGCTTCCGGCGAGATCGAGATCCCACCCGGCCGGCCGCTCGGGTCTTGGTCTCTGCAGGCGGCGCCCCAAGGCTGGGCCGCGGTCCGCGTGGAGGAGTACAAGCGGCCCACGTTCGAGGTCACGCTGAAAGACTCCCGCGGCGCGCTGCGTCTCAACCAGCCGGCGCGCTTCGAGGGCGGCGCACGCTACTACTTCGGGCTGCCGGTGGTGAACGGCAAGGTGCGGTGGCGCGCTTACCGCGAGGCGGTGATGCCCGACTGGTGGCTGTTTTGGAACACCCAGGGCAGCACGAAGGACCAGAGCGATCAGGTCGTGGCCGCCGGAACCGCCGAGCTGTCCGCGGAAGGCTCGTTCGAGATCGCCTTCACGCCCGAGGCCGATCCGAACGCGAAGGCGGGAGTCACGTTCCGCTACCGGATCGAAGCCGAGGTGACGGACGAAGGCGGCGAGACCCGCGAGGCCAAGCGCTCCTTCCGCCTCGGCCGCACCTCGGTCGAGGCGCGCATCGAGCCCGCCGCCGACCTCTTCGTGGCAGGACGCTCCGCGCACGTGAAGATCGTCCGCACCAACCTGGACGGGGTGGCGCTGCCCGGCACCGGCACCTGGACGCTCGTCGCGCTCCGCCAGCCGGAGCGCGCGCTCGCGCCCGCCGACCAGCCCTGGCCGGGACCGGTCGACGACAATGTCTTTCGGACGCCCGGCGACGCTCTCCGGCCGCGCGACGCTCCGGCGTACAAGCCGGACGAGATCCTGCGCGGCTGGCCGGATGGCGCACGGATGGGCGGCGGCACGCTGGAGCACGGCAAGGACGGCACGGTCGATCTGGAACTGCCGGCCAACCTGCCGGCGGGCGCCTACCGGCTGCGCTACGAGACGCCCGATGAGATGGCCAAAGCAGCCGGACCAGACACCGGCGGGCTCGCCGTGGCCACGCGCGAGCTGATCGTCGCCGGACCGCGGACGCCGCTCGCCCTGCCGGCCGTGCTGAAGCTCGACCGCAGCGAGGCGCACGTCGGCGGCACCCTGCGCCTGCTGGCCGGCTCCGGCCTCTCCGGCCAGACCGCCACCCTGGAGATCTACCAGGACGGCAAGGTGATCGGGCAGCGGGCTCTCGCCGCGGACGGAGCTCCGTCCCTGATCGAGATCCCGCTCGGCGAAGAGCACCAGGGCGGCTTCACGCTGCGCCTTTGGGCGGTGCGGGACCACCAGATCATGGACCTCTCCGAGTCCGCCTTCGTGCCCTGGGACCGCGGCCTGGACATCAAGCTTTCGACCTTCCGCGACCGCGTCCGGCCCGGCTCGCACGAGACCTGGCGGGTGACCGTGCACAGGGCGGGCACCTCCGAGGCCGCCGCGGCCGAGATCCTGGCCTATCTCTACGACCGCAGCCTCGACCAGATCGAGCGCCAGAATCCGCCGCAGGTCCTCGCCCTCTTCCCCTGGCGCACCCAGACGAACGCCGTGCAAATGAGCCTCGGAGGCCGCTTTGCCTCTGCTCTTCCCAGCACCAACTGGCGGGAGGCCGCCCGGATGCCGGAGATGTTCCGGCCGGACCGCCTGCGGCTCGCTCTCGGGCGGTTCCATGACGATCCCTGGACCGTCCTCACGACGACGTCCGGCCTGGTGATGGACCGCATCAGCTTCGACGGCGTGAAGCGGCCGCAGCCGATGCCCCCCGCGGTGCGGCGCAGGCTCGGCCTTGGCCGCGGCGTCCCCGGCGGCGTCCTGGGCTTCGTCGAGGGCGGTGTGGCCGGAGGCGTGCCGGGCGGAGTCGTCGGCGGGACCCCCGGCGCCATGCCGGCGCCGCCCCCTCCACCTCCCCAGCCCGCCTCTCCCCCTCCTCCAATCACTCCGCCCGAGACGCCGCGCTCCGATTTCGCCGAGACCGCCCTCTGGGCGCCGCACCTGCTCACCGGCGCCGACGGCTCGGCCACCATCGAGGTCGACTTTCCCGACTCGGTGACCTCGTGGAATTTCTATCTCCACGCCGTCACCCGGGACCTGCGCTCCGCCTCGACTCTGAATCAGGTGGAGAGCGTCAAGGACCTGATGGTCCGCCCCTATCTGCCACGTTTTCTGCGCGAAGGCGACCAGGCCGTCCTGAAAGCCGTGGTCAACAACGCCTCCCGCACGGAGCTGCATGGCCAGGTGGACTTCGACCTCGTCGATCCGGAGACCGGGAAGAGCCGCCTCACCGACTTCGGGCTCGACGACGCCAAGGCGCGCCTGCCGTTCACCGTGGCGCCCGGCGGCGGTGCTTCGCTCACTTTTCCCGTCACCGTGCCGAAGCAGATCGGGTCGGTGGCCGTCCGCGTCACCGCGTCAGCCGGCGACCTGAGCGACGGCGAGCTGCGGCCGGTGCCCATCCTGCCGTCACGCCTCCACCTCGCGCAGTCGCGCTTCGTGGCGCTGCGCGGTCCCGGCCACGACCGCCGCGAGATGACTTTCCCGGACCTGGCGAACGGCGGTGATCTCAGGGATCCCACCCGCGTCGACGAGCAGATGGTCGTCACCCTGGACGGCCAGCTCTTCTCCGGCGTCCTCCAGGCCTTGCCCTATCTCCGCCGGTATCCCTACGAATGCACGGAGCAGACCCTGAACCGCTTCCTCTCGACCGCGATCGTGGCGAGCGTCTTCGACCGCTACCCCGCGATCGCCAAGGCAGCCCGGGAGATGGCGGCGCGTGACACGCGGTATGAGACCTGGGACGCCGCCGACCCGAATCGCAAGATGTCCTTGGAGGAGACTCCCTGGCTGCAAGAGGAGCAAGGCGGAGAGCGCGGAGACGATCAAGATTCACAGCTCCTGCGCGTGCTCGATCCCCGCATCGCCCGCGCCGAGAAGGCATCGGCCCTGGCCCGTCTGGAGAAATCGCAGCTTGCGGACGGCTCCTTCCCCTGGTGGCCGGGAGGCCCGCCCTCCCCCTACATGACGGCCTACACCCTTTACGGCTTCGCCAAGGCCCGCGAGCACGGCGTCGACGTGCCGCGCACCGTCGTCCAGAAAGCCTGGAAATACCTGGGAGACAACTTCCGGGCCTACGATCACGCGGAGCTGAAGACCCGCACCTGCTGCTGGGACGGATTGGTGCTCCTCAACTACGTGGTCACCGCTTTCCCCGATCCCGCCTGGACCGTGGGCGGCCCCACACTCGACGAACGCCGTGCCATCCTCGACGCCACCTTCCGCAACCGGCAGTCGCTCCCGCCCTACCTGAAGGCCATGCTCGCCCTCACCCTGAAGCGCATGGGACGCGCAGCCGACGGCCGCCTCGTCCTCGACGGGCTGCTGGACGCGGCGAAAACCACTCCCGACGAAGGCACCTTCTGGGCCGCGGAAGAGCGCTCCTGGCTCTGGTACAACGACACCATCGAGAGCCACGCCATGATCCTCCGCGCCCTCACCGAGCTCCGGCCCGGCGATCCACGGGCGGACGGCATCGTGCAGTGGCTGTTCCTGAACAAAAAACTGAATCATTGGAAATCCACCCGCGCCACCGCCGAGGTCATCTACGCCCTCGTCCACCATCTGGAAAAAGAAAACCAGCTCGGCCGGCGCGAGACCGCGACCGTCCATCTCGGTGTCCATCTCGGGCAGCGCACGGAGACCTACACCTTCGAGCCGGACAGCTTCGCCGCCCGGAAAGCCCAACTCGTCGTGCCCGGAAACGAGATCGATCCGGCGACCTCCTCCACGATCGTCGTCGAGAAAGAGACCCCCGGCTTCCTCTTCGCCTCGGCCACCTGGCACTTCGCGACCGACGAGCTGCCGAAGGAAGAGCGAGGCGATCTCTTCGGCGTCGCGCGCCACTACTTCCGCCGCGTCAAAACCGACCGCGACACCGTCCTCCAACCGCTCGCGGAAGGCGACCTCCTGCACCCCGGAGACGAAGTCGAAATCCACCTGACGATCCGCAGCAAAGCCCCGGCCGAATACGTCCACCTGCGCGACCCGCGCCCCGCCGGCCTCGAGCCCGGCCCCGCCGTCTCCGGCTATCACTTCGATCTCGGTCTCATCTGGTACGAAGAAACCCGCGACAGCGGCACCAACTTCTTCTTCGAAAACCTGCCGCAAGGCGAATACACCCTCAAATACCGCCTCCGAGCCAACCTCGCCGGCACCTTCCGCACCGGTCCGGCCACCCTGCAATCGATGTACGCCCCGGAGTTCACGGCCTATTCGCCGGGAGCGGTGGTGCGGGTGGGGGAGTGAGAGTGCTTCCTGGGAAGCGCGATGGTGAATGATGATCCCAGAACGGATTGCAGCGGCCGAGGCTACGGCAGACACTCGATAGAGTGATCGATTAAGTGTCTTGAGCTCCAACGTTTGACACGAGCGGTGGCCGACCGGCGCAGCCGGTTGGGCATCCGCTCGATGGAAGGTTAAGCGTCAATCACGAACCCTTTATCTAGAAGGGAATCTCGTCGTCGTCCGCTGAAGTTGATGCTACTGGTTGAATTGAACCGGGCTTGTTACCTCGACACTTGGAACAACCACTTTCACCCAACGAATCCATATACTCCTTGGTGAGCCAAGAACCGCACACCTTGCACTCTGGCAGCCTGTAGATCTCCGCTCCGCAGTTGCCGCAGAAAGGAGTCTCGGAGACCGGAACACCGCAGTTCCGACAGAGATATGTCAAGGAGCCTCCGCAACTCGTGCAATAGTATCCGGTGGAATCTTGAATCACACGTGGGCCACGGTAGTAGCCACGCGACGACCAGTTAGCCCCCGGGCACTTGGTGTTTGCGCATATCGCAAGTGCGGGCGACAGTGTTGGTGGTGCCAGTTGATAGCGTCCGCCAATCGTTCGAATGAAATCATCTGCGGTCTTATGGCGCATTGCTGGATCGCTCGCGCAAGCCTTTTCAAGGCTGTCAATCAGGTTTCGAGGAAAACCAGACAGCGATCGCCCTATGCTTGTCATCTCAGTTCTGCCGCTCAGCATTTCGATAAGCATGACGCCGACGCTGTAAATGTCCGTCCTGCTATCGACGGAAGACGCATCCCTCATCTGTTCGGGGGAGGTGTATGGCGGAGATCCGAGCACTTCGCCACGAGTGGTAGCGCGAGTGCCTCCCGGGATGGGTTCAAAACTCACCCCGATCGAGAAATCAATCAGGAAGCAGCGTTGGCGGCTGTCAATCATTACGTTCGCCGGTTTCACGTCGCGATGCACTATTTGGTAGGAGTGGGCATAACTCAACGCATCCAAAATCTGAACAGCGATATCAATAGCTACTTGTTGGTCAACCCTCCCCTTCTCCCTTAAGAAGTCGCGCAATGTTACCCCGTGGACATACTCCATCACGAAGTACGGCGCTCTTCCATGCTCGGCCTCCACTTCGCCCTCTGTGAGGACGTAAGGGAGATTGGGATGCTGAAAGCGCGCAAGCAACTTCGCTTCGCGCATGAAGCGTTTCTGCATCGCCAAGTCGGAGCGAACAAAGGCGCTGTCAAAAAACTTAACAGCGACCTTCCGATTCAAGCTGCGCTGTTCAGCTAGGTAGACACTGCCGCAAAGACCCTTTCCCAACACTTCTGTCAGCGTAAAGCCTTGCCGACCTAGATGACTGACGTACTCATGCGGGATATCATTCGATTTCAAGATGTACTCCAAGTCGGTACGTTGGATAAGATTCCAAGACCGAGGTTCTGAACATTGCCACCCAACGGCTCCGAGGCTAAGCGGTGCTGTCAGGCATCCGCTTGAGGCCCAGTGTTGAGCGCTACGGTTGGTCCAACAGCGCTCGAGCCCACAGCCCCAATTTTCCTTTGCTTGCTATGACTCTGACAGGGATTGGAGGAGCGTTGTTTGGTCGATGTTCAAATAGCAGAAGTCCACCGGACTGAAGAACCTCGGCGACCATCGCGATAAGCTGTTCCGCTATGAGTCTATTTTATACCAGACGATATCGGTTTCATCCTCAACTGTGTTTCCTCCGATTACAACTAGCCAGTGTGTGGCTTACCTTCAAGCCTAATAGCAGCAGCTCCCAAATCGCCCGCCACCCCTTCAGCCTCATCAGCCCACTTCTCAAGCTCCGCCCGTGGTACGATGCCAATATACATCATAGCATCATAGTGTACGGCTTCATCTGCAAGTGCCTCCAACTTGCTAAGTCGGCCCAGGATCTCGTCGCCGAGAGGCTCGACATAGTCTTTAAATGTTTTCAATGCACCGACATACTCGCGCCCCGATCTATGAGGAATCCTGTCATTCTTAAAATCATCTGCCATGGCGAATAATGCGGCACCCACAGCCCGGATATAGGCCGAGGCTGCCAAGCGGTTCTCCCTCTTAGTACTCCGGATCTGAGCAGGGCGAGCAAAGAGCCATGCCAGCCAAGCACCCAAGACCGCCCCTGCTGCTGCCCCCACCAAGGCAGATAACAGGTTAGAGTTCCAGTCAGGACCGCCAGACTGCTGTAAAAAGGCCAATATGGAGATCAACTTACCCTCCCGTGCGCAACCTAGAAGATAGCTAGCGTCCAACGTTTAAGTGCTTTCCGTGGTCCTCCCGCGAAGGGGTTCGGAGCCCGCCTCTAGTTCCGGGGGGTACCGCGGATAAACACAGGTTGAACAAAACCGCGGGGGAGTCCGTGATCGCTGCTCTACGGAAGTTCCATCCGGAGGAGAGAGTTGCGCCATGGTCGCCGGCTCGGCCACAGACTCCTCGGGAGGCGATGAGTCCGTCGGCAACATGTTGGCTGGCTTGGCTTGCGACCGGCATCGGAGGCCTCCATCAGCAGTTTCGTTCGCGCCATTATACCGCAGACGTGCAAAAGGGCGCACTCCCCCCGGATGCGCCCGTCAGGCGAGCCAACCGGAGTTGCCAGCCTCTTGGGATGGCGCTTCGCAGGGCTCGGCGGAGGTACGGCGGTGAGCAATTCGCGGCACCGCGCCAGAGTGCGTTGCCGGTCGCGGTTGGCCATCAGACAGTAGTAGCGCTCACCAGAGAAAAGAACCTCGAACATGGGACCATCCTGCCAGGGAGTGGGTAAATGACTGGGGCGAGGTCGTGCGGTTGGGGTAGCAAGGTGATCTCGCTACGCCTCTGTTGCGCCACGAGAGTGCATGCTGTTAGAATTGATGTTTAATTACCGTTCCAAAGAGTTAAGGGGAACGGTCTCTCAAAAAGAGGTGACCATTGTCTTCCAAGGGAGGTAAGGAGTCGCCGCGATCACGCCGTGCGGAAACTTCGAAGATTGACTCGCCCACCTCACGCGCCACCGGGGGTGAAGGTTCCACTTCTGATAGCACCACGGATGCACATAAGGGACCCTGGACCTTTGAGATCGTGCGACCGACCCCGACCGCTTTTCTCTGTCGGCAAGGAGACGCGACACAGGGGTCGCGTTCGCGGCAGGAGATAGCTGTCAGCGATGTAGAGAAAGGAACAATCGGATTCGCTCCTGCCCGGGAGAGCGCCGAGATGCTGGCCGCACTTCGGCAATCTCCTGGTGCAAGTCTGTCGGGGGAAGTTTCCTCCGCGGGTGACCAAAGGACAAGGAAGGCCCCATGGGTTACGCTAGACATAGCGGGAGGCGGATAGCACGGTGATCCAACCTGGGCTTCCAGGCCTGAATCCTGTCTGCTCCGTATGCATGTTTCATCTAGAGGGGACCTGCGACGGTGCCGAACGGCCGGAGGATCTTTTCGCATGGCCAAACAAGGGACGCCCAGACTGCACGAATCCTGCGAGGCAAGTTGAATACTCAGTAAATCTGGCCCAATACCGCCCGGAGCCGGTGCTTAATATTCCGCCGGTGCCACGCCTGCCGCTTTTCATTCCCGTTCTGGAAAGTGGACTGCCGAAAGACCTGAGCTTGCCGCCCGGAGAGCTCTACGGCGTTGGCCTTCGTACCGTTGTGAGGGAGTCTGGCCGCCTCAGAACCACGTCCGCCGCGCAACTCCGCACATTGCTCCGTCTTCCACCAGATGCGCGCCTCTGCCTTAGTTGCTCTTGCGACGATCCCCGGATCGAGAAGCTTTGGCGCCGGTCCCTCGAACTTGACACTTGGCGCGGACTTGCCGATCTTTGCTTCGAGTTCGTAACGGGCATGACATTCTCCGTCTGGACGGAAAACCCGCGCTTCACCCAGAAATACAACATCGAGCGAAATTTCGCGAGCGTCGATTTCTTCGCCAGCCTCGGCGTTCCAGTCGTACCCATTCTCTTCTGTCCGCGCGATGCAGATTTGAGGCAGGCAGGAAGCTGGTTGCGTGAGCGGCCCTCTATGGAAACAGTCGGAGGCCTAGCTCAGTTCCACAAGAGCAACGAGGCCTTTACTAGATTTCTCGACGACTTTGCCCGCATCCGTGATGCCGCTGGCCGAGAGATTCATCTTCTCGTAATCGGCTGTGCGACCCAAGAAAAAATCCATGAGGCTTACCAGCGGTTCCCGGGTGCGACTATCATGACCAACAAACCTATCCGGAAAGGTAACTCAGGGCACGGTTTCTCGGAGGATCTGGCTTCCGGCGAGCAGTTTGAGCAAACAAAGGAAGCTCTCATTCAGGATAATATCGCTCTTTTTTCTCGTATTTGTAAGGGCTTTCGCGACGGAGCTAACTTGCTTCAGCTTGCCACGGTTTCGCCGATCCACAGCACCGATCCCCGCCAGTTGTTGCTGCCGGGGATTGGGCTGAGAACTGCGGAATCACCTACCGCTCCGCAGGCCGTCAGGCGTTCTGCGAAATTGGCGCCCTAGACATTCTGTACGACTTTTGGTTAAAGCCTGCTTGGTGTAAAAGGCGACGAGGTGCCAGCCGAAGAGGGTGCCAGGCGAAAAGAGAAGAGAGGCCCGCCGCCCGTCGCCGCTCACCTCCTCCGGCGCCTCGGCAGCCACCGTGTTCATGACATTTGCGTCGGTTGTGGCCCTTCAGATGAGCCGCCCTGCTCCTCTTGGCCGCTTTCCCGCCCCGCTGGCCGTCCCCCGGGGGCAGCTCAACCGGCCCACCAGACAGACCTCCCCCTCTCCGACCAAGCCGGACGGCGATCTCAAAGCAGAATTCGCGCGGGAGGTGGCAGCCTGCGGCCGTCAGCCGCCGACGAATGGAAGGGCCGGCGGAAAGCACCCCGCCGGGAAGATCGCGGCGCGATCCCCAGCCCGCAGCTTCTCCGCTGCCTCCCGGTAGGCGGTGACGAAGGCGCGGTATCCTTCATCTTCATAGAGAGCACGGCGCACCTTCCGCGATGCGGCATGGACGAGCGGAGCATAGGACTTCTTCGGACGGTTGGGCCGCTCGTGCGGATGTTGCTTGAGGACAGCCGCTGTCGAGGCGCCTGGCACCTCTCCTGGGCACCTCTCCTGCAGCGAACGCAGTCACTGAGCTGGCGAACGCGGCTACTGAACCGGCGAGCGCGGCTACTGAGCTGGCGAACGCGGCCACTGAGCTGGCGAACGCGGCCACTGAGCGGGCGAACGCCGCTTCTCCACGCGCGAACGCGATGAGCACGGTCCGCGGCCCCTGAGCTCGCGAGTTGAGGCCCTGAGATCACGAACGCCGCCTCTCCACTCGTGAACGCAGTCCCTGAGCTCGCGGACGCGATGACAGCGCACGGTGCGCGGTCCCTG
>Ga0134124_10000126_pt1 | contig 69364 bp, 60 predicted proteins | sample KB304_FD_96880 | JGI IMG/M metagenome (GOLD analysis project Ga0134124, IMG submission 96880) | Terrestrial soil microbial communities without Nitrogen fertilizer from Kellogg Biological Station, Michigan, USA - KB3-0-4 | ecosystem: Environmental > Terrestrial > Soil > Unclassified ...
GCGCCCGAGGTACCTTTGCCGGAGTCGCGCAGAGGCTGCTCGAGATCCTTGCGCGCAGCTCGCAGCGCAGGGAAAAGACCAAACAGAAGCGGAGTGAGGACCGAGACCGCGACGGCAAAGATCAGCACCGGCGTGTTCAGGCTGATCACCGTTTCCGAGGCAATCGTTTCCGGCGGCACCAGAGAAGCCAGCCATTGCAATCCGGCCGCCGCCAGCACGACCCCCAACGCTCCGCTGCACACCGCGATGATCAGGCTTTCAACAAGCAACTGGCGAATCAGCCTCCAGCGGCTCGCTCCCAGAGTTGCGCGCAACGCAAATTCGCGCTCGCGTGCGGTGGCCCGCGCAAGCATCAAGTTGGCCACGTTGGCGCAGGCAATGAGCAATAGCAGGGCGACGGCAGCAAGCGTCAGGTAGAGGGTCGAGCGAAATTTTCCGACGACCATGTCAGTGAAAGAAAAAAGTTTGACGCTGAAGTGCTCCGGGTAGCTTCGTGGATACACCTTGGCCAATTGGTTTGCCACGATGGTTAGCTCGGCTTCCGCTTGCCGGATGGATATTTTCGGCTTTAGATGGCCGATCAGGTACCAGACGGGAGGAAATTCGCCGCTGACTGCGGCGGTCGAGCGCGTCGGCTTGACGGGAAGATAGACGTCGCCGTCTCCCCAGGCAAAACGCGATGGCATGATGCCCACCATCGTGCGAGAAACGCCATTCAGCAGAAATGTTTTGTTCAAGACGTTGGGATCGCCGCCGAAATTTGCAATCCATGTTTTGTAGCGCAGCACGAACACAGGTGGCGCGCCGGGCTCGTAGTCCGTGGGTTCCATGGGGCGTCCGTAAAGCGCGGGCATGCCGAAAAATTCGAACGTGCCCGGAGTGCAGAGCACACCGTGGAAACGGATGGTACCGTCATCGAGGTTGTAGAGTACGTCGGCGCCTGCGTTTGCGATGGTGCGATCGAAGACGTGATTTTTTTCAACGTAGTCGAGGAATTCAGGGCCGGGGTACTCCACGCGGCCCTGCGCCTCGGTGCGATTCGGATCATGAATCTCCAGGCCCATGAAGCGATCCGCATCGGGATATGGGAATGGTTCGAGGAGCACATTGTCGATCACACTAAAGATTGCTGTGGATGCGCCGATGCCGAGGCCGAGCGTGAGAATTGCAGTGGCGGCGAAGCCAGGCTTCTTGCGTAAGGTACGCAGCGCAAAGGTGAAATCGCGCCATATCGTTTCCAGCCAAATGAAGGACCACAGATCCCGAGTGGACTGCTTCACATTGGTCGGGTTGCCGAATTGGCGGTGCGCGGCGTAACGCGCTTCGCCAGCGGGTGCGCCGGTGGCACCATTTTTCGCTTCCCGCATCGCAAGATGGAAGGCGACTTCGTCGTCAAGGTCGAGATCAAGCTGCTTGCGGCGCACCAGCGCCTTCAGACGCAACCAGATTGGCTTGATGAAGTCGAGCATGATTTCCTCGCTGGAGATCGCAACGACGGAGCCTCACTCGTAGCGCAGCGCGACCATCGGATCGACCTGCATGGCGCGACGCGCCGGGATCAGCGCGGCCAGAGTCGCTACGAGCAGAACTGCTACCGCCGCCGCCGTCAGCGTGATCGGGTCGGTCGGCGTCGTCTCGTACAACAACGCCTCCATCAGGCGCGTCAAGGCGAACGCGCCAGCCAAGCCGATGACCACGGCGAGGACCGCGAGCAGCAGCGCCTCGCGCAACACCATTCTCGCGATGCTCGTTGCAGCCGCGCCCATGGCCATGCGCACGCCGATTTCCTGCGTGCGCTGTCCGACCGAATAAGATACGACGCCATACACGCCGATCATCGCCAGCGCGACCGCCAGGCCCGCGAAAATCACCAGCAAGACGACCTGAAATCGCGCATCGGACGCAGAATCGGAGAACACGCTGTCCATCGTGCGCACTTCGGTGATCGGCTGGTCGGGATCGACGCGATGAATGGCGATCTCAATCGAGCGCAAGACCTGCTGCGGATCGCCGGCCGCACGGGCCACGAATGTTGCGCCGGCCAGAGGAGCTTGGGTATTTGCGAGATAGATCGCGGGCGCGGGGGCATCCTTGAGCTTGGTTTGGCGCGAATCTGCCACCACGCCCACAATCTGTACCGGATTCTGCACCGACCAGCACACGCCCAACTGTTTGCCAAGGGCATCGCCGTTGGGGAAATATTTCGACACGAACGCCTGATTCACGATCGCCGCACTGGGGGATTTCAGCGTGTCCCGTTCGTTGAAATCGCGCCCGCTCAGAAGAGGCGTGCCCATGGTGTCGAAGTATCCCGGGCTGATGATCAAAAACTGCGAGCCCGGAGCAGTAGCAGAGTTGACCGGCTCCGCCGTTCCGAAAGCGAAGCACGAGCCGGAGATGAGTTCGGAAGCCAGCGGGAGATAATCCGTGGTGCTTGCCCTGCGTACGCCGGGAGTTTGGCGGATCTCGTCGAGCAGGCGTTCGAGGTAGCGCGCCTGTTTCGGCGGGTCGTTATACTTCACCCGCGAAATCGAAACGCCCATCGAGACGAGATGATCAGAATGGAAGCCGAGGTCGACCGCAGTGAGGCGTTGAAAACTGCGCAGCAGCAACCCCGCGCCGACAGAGAGCAGCAGCGCGAGCGCAATCTCGGCAACGACTAGAGATTGGCGGAGAGTCCGATTGCCTCCCAGGCCGCCACGGGTCGTCGCTTGCTTGAGCGTGTCATGGAGATTGACGCGCGAGAGGCGCAGCGCGGGCAGCAGGCCGAACAGGACCGTGGTGCAGAACGCGAGTGCGAGGGCAAACAGAAACACGGCGCTATCCACGCGGATGGATTCCATGCGCGGCAGGTGCGACGCTTCTGGAATCAGAGCCAGCAGAGCGCGAAGCCCCCAGTTCGCGATGGCGATTCCGCCGATGGTTCCCGCCGACGCGAGCATCAGGCTTTCCACAAAAAGTTGACGCACCACGCGGGCGCGCGCCGCACCCAGGGCGGTGCGCACGGCGATCTCTCGCGAGCGTCGCACGCCCCGCATCAGCATGAGATTGGCGACATTGGCGCAGGCGATCAACAACACAAAACCGACGGCGGAGAACAGTACGAACAGGGGGCGGCGCACGTCGGAGGTCACGTCCTTGAGCATCGGATTCACGATCGCGCCCCAGCCGGAGTTGTAATCAGGCCGCACCTGCGCGGTGTAAGCGGCGACGCGCTCCATGTCCTGCTGCGCCTGGGTCATTGTGACGCCGGACTTGAGACGTGCCACCACGCGCAGGTAACGTCCGCTTTTGGCGAAATCGGAATCGCGCGTATAGGCGAACGGCAGCCACAGGCTGGCCTTCATATTGGGCACCGCGAAACCCTTTGGCAGCACGCCTACGACCAGCTTCGGAGCGTCGTTCACCTGAATCGGCCGGTTCACAATCGCGGGGTCGCTACCAAATTGCTCCTGCCAGAATTCGTAGGTCAAAATCACGCGCTCGTCGTGCCCGGGAATGCCGTCGTCGTCGGTGAAGGTGCGCCCGAGTAACGGCGCCACGCCGAGGACCGAAAAAAACTCCGGCGTAACCGCAAGCGCGGGGACGGTGATGGGTGCCTTGCCGTGATTGAAATTTGCGGAGCCGCCGGCAACGGCGGCCATTGGACCGAACGAGCGATTCTGCTCGTGCCAATCGAGAAAATTCAGCGGATTCACGACGTTGCGGACGTACCCGCGCTTCGGATTTGCTTCCCACACGCGTACTAACTGATCCGGCTCAGGGAAGGGCAGGGGCCGGAGGAGCACGCTGTTCACCACGCTGAAAATCGCGGTGCTCGCCCCGATTCCCAACGCCAGGGTGAGGATGGCGATCACCGTGAAGCCGGGATTCTTTGCCAGCAATCGCGCGCCATAGCGCACGTCCTGCCAGAGGCTTTCGAGCGAAACAAAGGTCCACATTTCGCGGCTCCTTTCCTTCATGCTGGTCGTGTTTCCGAATTGCCTTTGAGCTGCGTAACCCGCCTCCGCGCCCTCGACACCACCGGCGCGATTTTTCTCCGCGCGCATGGCCAAGTGGAATGCAACCTCGTCGTCGAGATCGCGGTCCAGTTGCCGGCGTTTTCCTAACGCTTTGATCCGCAGCCGCAAATTGTGAAGCCAACCTGCAGGCATCACTTCGCTCCTACGCCGTTTGTAAGACGCGCGCGACCGCACCAGACATTCGCCGCCAGTACTCGGTCTCTTCCGCCAATTGCTTCTTGCCTGCGGCGGTCAGCGCGTAATATTTCGCGCGCCGGTTGTTCTCCGACGTTCCCCATTCGGCCGACAACAGTCCACGTAATTCCAGCCGGTGCAATGCCGGATAGAGCGCGCCTTCCTCCACGCGCAGGACGTCCTGGGAGCTTTCATGAATCCATTCGGCCACGCTGTAGCCGTGCATCGGTCCCCGCGCCATCGACTTCAGAATCAGCAGGTCGAGCGTTCCTTGCAGCAGGTCGCCGGGTTCCTTCTTGTTGGGCACCGGTCCTCCGTACATCCATAAGACGTTTAGGGGAAGAAACTGTTTCCGTCAAGCTCTTTTCAGCCCTCAGGCTATCCGCTCCGCTTAACTTGCCGATGGGCACGGCCACGCGATATCGTACTGAAACCGCTATCATGACCAGTCCACTCGCCTCGCCCTTGCGCATCGCCCTTGTCGGCATGTCGGGCGCTGGGAAGACCTTCTGGACAAAGCGCTTAGCAGCCTCTGGCCACCCCCAGGCCTGTTGCGATGACCAGATCGAGCAGCGTCTGAAATCGCGTCTCGAAGCGGGAGGCTACGCCGGCATCAATGGCGTCGCCGCCTGGATGGGCTGGCCCGACAGCCCAACTTACGCGGAGCGCGAAGCCGAATATCTTGCCGAGGAAATCGCGGTGCTGGATGAAGTGCTCACCAAATTGGAAGCCGATCGCGCGTGTGACCTCATTTTGGACACCACGGGCAGCGTCATCCATGCCGGCAACAACATATTGATGCGCCTGCGCCGGCAGATGACCGTCGTCTACCTGGCCGCCTCTCCGGCCGAACAACAACTTCTGATCGAGCGCTATCTCACCGATCCAAAGCCGGTGCTGTGGCGCGGTGCCTTCCAACCGAAGCAAGGCGAAACGCCGCGGGAAACGGTAGCGCGTTGCTACCCATCGCTGATCGCAGCTCGCCGCCAGAGTTACGAAGCGTTGGCGCACCGCACTGTGCCAGTCGCCAACTTGCAAACGCTAGCGCGCCATGCCGCCTCAGAATCCGATTCCGCAGCGGCGTTCTTGAAAAGGATTCAACCTGGTGAGGGTCGTTGAGATATCGCAGCACATCCCGCGAGGCACCGCTTACTTCGCTGCGTGGCGCGGTCCTCCGTGGTCTCGCGCCCGACGGTGGCCTGTACATGCCCGTCGAAATCGCGCGCCACTCGCCCGAGGAACTGGAAGAATTCCGGCGCCTGCCCTTCACCGAAGTATGTTTCCGCGTGGTGCGTCCCTTCGCGGGTCCCGACTTTCCTGAAGAAGTCCTGTGGCAAGTGGTCAGCGAAGCCATCAACTTTCCCGTGAAGCTGGTGTCGCTCTCTCCCGGCCTGCATATTCTGGAACTTTTCCACGGTCCCACGCTGGCCTTCAAGGATTTCGGCGCGCGCTTCATGGCGCGATTGATGGGCTATTTCGTCCGTGGAGAAACGCGCCGGCTCACCGTGCTCGTCGCCACGTCCGGCGACACCGGAAGCGCGGTGGCTCATGGCTTTCTGGGCGTCCCCGGAATTCGCGTGGTGATTCTTTATCCGAGCAAACGAATCAGCGAAGCCCAGGAAAAGCAATTCACCACGCTGGGCGAGAACATCACGGCGCTGGAAGTCGCCGGCACGTTTGATGACTGCCAGCGTCTAGTCAAACAAGCTTTCTCCGACGCCGAGCTGAACAAGCGCGCCTTCCTCACGTCTGCCAACTCCATCAACATTGGCCGCCTGCTCCCACAGATGTTCTATCACGTAGCTGCATACCGCCAACTTCCGGTGGCGTCCGTGCCACTGATCGTCAGCGTGCCTAGCGGCAATTTCGGCAATCTCACGGCTGGGATTTTCGCCAAGCGCATCGGGTTGCCGGTAGCGCGTTTCATCGCCTCGACCAACGCTAACGATATCGTCCCCGAATATCTCCGCACCGGCGAATTTCGCCCCCGATCGGCGCAAGCGACCTACTCCAACGCCATGGACGTCGGCAGCCCCAACAATTTTCCCCGCCTGCTCGATCTCTGCCGCAACCGCCTGGAATACGTCCAGAAGGAAATTTGGGGGCACGGCGCGACCAACGACGAAACGCTCGCGGCCATGAGATCCGTTCACCGGCGTTTTCAGTACATCGCCGACCCGCACACCGCCGTCGGCATCCTAGGCTGGGAAGCCTACCGCCGTGAGCATCCCGAGCCCGCTCAGGGCCTCATTCTCGCTACCGCCCATCCCGCGAAGTTCGCCGAAGTCGTTCAGCGCGCGATTGGCGTGGCACCGCCCTTACCTGATCGCCTTGCCGCCTATTTGAAGCGCCCCAAGCTCTCGCAGCCGATATCCAGCAACTACGACGCTTTCAAAGAGTTCCTGCTCTCTCACTAACCTATGGAAGCTTGTTTTGCCCCTCAGCTCGTGCCGCACGCAGAAAACCTTCCGCCCGTGTCGAAAACTGGCGTGGCGATTCGTCATCTTAGTAGCGGCACGGATCCACTCACATCCCGCCCGTGCGCACATCCAAGGAGGTTTGTCATGCAGTTCCTGCTGATGCTTTACGTAAACGAGACTGGCTGGCCCAAATTGAGCAAAGAACAGCAGCAACAAGGGATGGCTGCTTACATCGCTTACTCCGAAGAACTGGAGCAGGCGGGCATCCTAAAAGCCCAGAACAGCCTGCAGCCGAGCTCCAAAGCGAAAAATATTCGCCTTACCGACGGCAAACTGCGGGTGCTCGATGGCCCGTATACCGAGGCAAAAGAACAGATCGGCGGCTTCTATCTAATTGATGTGCCCGATCTGGATACTGCGATTCACTGGGCCTCCCGGTGCCCCACCGTAGGCCATGGCGTTGTCGAGCTTCGCGCCGTCGGTCGCCCTTCGTAAGGTGAGCGCTTTTAGCACTCGCCGAAAAATCGCGCCCGTACGGTTTCGTCATGAGGCAGCTCGGGCCCGCCAAACAAATGATCCGGCACGCGCGTCATATCCTCGGTAATCTTCGGCATGGCCTTCTGCCGCCGCGCATCCGCTTCTGGGCCTTGCTCCTGAAACAGACACCGGAGCCACCCGCACACCGTGTGGATCGCCTGAAAATAGTGATCGTGTTGTTCCGCGTAACGATGTCCCGCCCGTTCCCAATCAGAATCGCCCAGCAAGGCGTCCCGTAACACCCGGGCATCACGCAACGTTAGCGCCATCCCCTGCCCGAAACTCGGATCGCTCACCGCTGCAGCTTCGCCAATTAAGGTTATTCCGTGTCGATAGGGATGGTCGACCCATGTGTAACCCGCGTCGAATGCCGCGAGCGGCCCCAGACTCTTCGCCTCCGCGTAGCAGTCCGCGAACATCGGGCCGACCTTTCGCGACTCGGCGAAAAACGCTCCCAGTTTCTCGGCTCCTTGGAGCGAGAAACGCCCATCCGTCGGATACCCCAAATACGCCCGGGCTCGATCGTGGCTCTGTGGCACGATTCCGCCAACCAGCCCAAATTCTGGATTGAAGACAAACGTAGCCATATCGCGCCGCCCGGAAACGCCGGTCAACAGCACTCCGGCAAAATGAAATGGGTGCGCATCCGTCTTTGTCGTAAAGCCTGCCCATTTTCGCGCCGTTGACCCGCGTCCATCCGCCACTACGATCATCCGCGCGGAAATCTGCTCCTCTCGCCCGTTGCCTGCAGCTACGACCGAGGGATTCGCCCCAGCCTGCACCGCCGTGACGCCGACGCCTCGGCGCACCTCCGCGCCGGCTCGCTCCGCCTCTGTCAGCAATGTCTCCTGCATTTTCGGGTGAAAGAACGATAGGCTCGCCATTTGCTGCGCGGTCGTTTCCAGCAAATTGCGCGGACCAAATCCCATCTCGACGAACGGTACCTGGGTCCCGCACGATCGCAGGAGTGTCTCTTCCATTCCGAGCTTTCTCGCTTCGGCCACGCCCCAGGTCACAAGATATTCGCCGCGCACGCGATCCCGGAATTGCGTTTCTTTTTCCAGAATCAGAACGCGAACACCCTGCCGCGCCATGGACGCGGCAAATGCGGACGCGCCCATACCTCCGCCAACAGTCACGATGTCATAGGAAAGGGAATTCATGGGTGAAGTGCATACCTTTCCGGAAGTCTGCGTTACGGGGAAACTCCGTCAATTGACCGGGGCCGGTGTGTTGCCTATTCGCGATGCTACCAGAACACCAGTTACCAGAGAAAGCGGCCATGCGCCGTGCGCTACAACAACCCCAAATGGTCCGGGTACTTCGCCTGCAGCGAACTCACCAGCACATCGAACGCCGGCAACTCCCGCAAATTCCTGATCCAAGGGTCTTTTAGAAAATGAGGCCAGCAAGCAAAGCCCGTGGCCACGCTCCGCTCCAGCCACTCAAAGCCTGTCTCTCGTCGCTCCAGCAGCGAAAGTATGCATGCGATCTGATAATAGCTGTGGTGCGCATGTCCAAATGTCTTCGGAATCGCGCAAGCCTTGTTCAGGCATTCCAGCGCTTTCTCCTCTTTGCCGGTGAGCGCGTAGTAAACGCCCTGCAAACTCAGAATCATCGGTTCTTCGGGCAACAGCTCAACCGCTTGTTCCATCAGGACTCTGGCCTCTTTCAAATGCCCGGTCATCATCGCCGGCTGCGGCGCAAAATAGACGGCGTACTTATTCCCGGGGCTCTCGGCGCGCCACGCCGCAATCTCCTCCCGCGCCGGCTCGTATTCCCGGTTCCATACGTAAACCTGCACGATGCTGTGGCTCACGGCCTTCGTGGGATGAAACGCCCGCCCTCGCTCGTACATCTCGCGAGCGTGCTCCAGCAATCCGACATGCGCCAGAATCGTGCCCAGCCGGTTGTAGGCATGCGGCTGATTGTTTTGCAGCGCCAGGGCCCGCTTAAGTTCCGCGATGGCTTCCAGGTGCTGGAAGTTTCGCGAAGGCCCCCATAGCAGGAATGCGCTGGCCACGTGCCCTTCTGGCAAGTCCCGATCCAGTTCCAGGGCGCGACGGCAATGAGACTCCGCTTTCTCCAGCCACGTGCTCGCCGGACTGAATTCAAAGTGCTTGGTCGCGCATACCACCGACAGCGTCGCATGCGCCAGCGCAAATCCGGGATCTCGCGTCACCGCGTTACTCAAATGCTGCGCCGCCTCGTCCAGCGTGGCCTGATCGCTCGGCGAACTCAGCCGGTAGCCGCGCATGAACTCCGCGTAGGCCATCGGATCCTTGCTGTAGCGCGGCCGATTCCGCGCTGCTGGTGAACCAAGCGGCCGGTTCAGGGCCACGGCCACCTGTTTCGCAATCTCGTCCTCCAGATCGGGCAGGAGCTCAATCTCCAGATCGCGCTTTCTGGTGAAGCACGCTCTCTGCATATGGGTGTCGTACATTTCCATCGACAGCCGCCATACGCCTTTGGCCATTTGAATTGCGCCGTGCACCACGAAGCGCACGCCCAACCGCAAGGCCGCCCCCGCGGGACCTGCGTCGCCGGGCACACTGAGCACCGCGGAAATCGGCAGCACGTCTACGCCGGGGAGGTTTCCCAGGCGCGTAACCAGCGCATCTGCAAATCCCAGGCATATTCCTTGATCGTCCGTTTCGTTGCCCGCCAACAGTAGTGGCAAAACCGCCAGTGACGTGTGCTCGCTCCACGAGCCCACTGTCCTCGGACCCGTCGAGTGCCACGCAACCAACCCTGGGTCCGATTGCGGATAGCGCGGATCGATCACCCGCACGGGTCCCACAAATCGATAACCTTTGCCAACCACTGTTTCCAGGAAACGCGGCTTCTCAGAGTCGTCACCGAGCGCCCGGCGCACTTTCCGCACGATGCTGTTGATGTTCGCCTCGGTGTCCACAAACAGGTCCGAACGCCACAGCTTTGTCACGATCTCCTGGCGTGGCACCAACTGGTCCCGCCGGCCCACCAGGAAAATCAACAATTCCATGGGCTTCTTCTCGATCTTTACAGACCGGCCTCCGCGGCGAAGCTCGTATCGCCCCAGGTCCAGTTCGATCGCGGCCGCTGCTTTTTTTGTTCGTCGCATCGCGTCTCTCGCCGCGCATTATCCCCCAGGACCCAGCAAATTGCGACGACAGGAAAAAGACAGACAAACGTCAGCTTCGCCTCATGGAAACGTTCCCTCACTCCATCGATGATCGGTTCCCAGGCAGTACAGAACACGGAGGCTCAACATGAAGCGATATCTGATTTTCGCACTCGCCGCAGCCGCACTGTTTGCTGCGGCCGGCCAGCGTCTGCTGTCCGTCTCAGCCGCGCACGATCAACGTCACGAAAAACACGCGTTCACTCCTGATACCATTCCCTGGAGCCCGGCGCCGCCGGTAGTGCGTCCTGGCGCGCAATTCGCGGTCCTCGAGGGCGATCCCACCGCGTCAAGCGGCGACTATACGGTTCGCCTGAAAATGCCCGACGGCTATCGCATCTCGCCTCACTGGCATCCTCTTCGCGAAAACGTCACGGTAATCTCCGGCACCTTCCGGGTTGGCATGGGCGATGAGTTTGATGCCGACAAGACCAAAGCCTTCTCCGCCGGCAGCTTCGCCTTCCTCGATCCCGAAATGCATCACTTCGCCATGGCCTGCGGCGAGACCATCGTTCAGGTCCACGGCCAGGCTCCATTCCAGTTCAACTACGTCAATCCCAACGACGATCCATCCAGAAAATAATCCGTCAATCGCTCTCTCTCCCTGCACCAACGTCACCAGGCGGCTACCCGCAACGGTAGCCGCTTGGTGTTTCCGGGGTTCGCCTTCATGCAATCGAGTCGAACGGCTATGAGAAATGCACGGGGGCCGGTACGATCGACGACGTTTGCAGCTAGTTCTTACGCAGCTTGTCGAGCGCCATGAACAGGAAAACCCCGACGATCGCATTCACGCCCGCGCCGATCGCCAGGTGCAGCGTGAACAGCGTATCCGGCTGCGCCAGCAGGATACGGCGAGTGACTAGAATCATTGCCTGGTGCACGCAGAAAAACACCATGGTCAGCGCAAATCGAGCAATCGGATGCTCGGTGTCCAGCCGCGCGCCGATCGACGACGCCAGGTACCCGATAATTGTTTTCGCGATACCGTACAAGCCCAGCGGCACCGTAGGCCCGCTCAAACTGTCCTGTAGCAATCCGATGGTCATGCCCAGCAGCAGCCCGGTCGAAGGATTTCGTCGGCTGAGTCCGAAATAAATGGTCAGCAGCAGCGGCAGATCCAGCACCGAAAATTTTGAGAAATACACCGGCACCGAGGCCTGCAGCAACAACGCGACCGCCGTGGCCAGTACGATCGCGCCGCCGCGAAACTTGTGCACCTCAATGTGCGATTCGCCGATTCTCAGATCGTACGTTTCGTTCATGGCTTTTCCGCCTTAGGCGGTACTGCTGTAATCTTCCCGCTCGGGGTAATTTCGGCCGCCGGCGTCCCGGAGTCTTTCTTCAAATCCAGCGGCTGCAGCGAGAGCAGCACGATTACTTCTTCCAGCCGTTCCAGATTGGCCGACGGCCGGATGCGAATCTGCTTGAACGGATTCCCGGACTTGATCTGCGACACCGTACCCACCGGCAAATCGCGCGGAAAAATTCGGTCCATGCCACTGGTCACCACGTGCTGGCCTAGATTCACTTCGTCATCGTTAGGCACGTACTTCATCGAAAGCAACGGTTCGCCAACTCCGCCGACCGGGCTCTGGATCCGGGACTCCGAAATCATCGCGCCGACGCCGCTGTCTTTATCCGAAAGCAGCAGCACCTGCGAAGTATTGCTATACGACTCAATCACTTTGCCAACCACTCCGTCGGGCGTGATCACGCCCATGTTTCGCCGAATCCCGTCGCGCTCGCCGCGATCCAGATACACCGTCTGGCTGGCGGTGTCCGCGCTCGTTCCGATCACGCGCGCGCCCAGCATTGGCACGTTCTGATGGGCCTGCCGGAAATTCAGCAGCCGCGCCAGTCGGTCCGCTTCCGCCGCCCGGCTCTGCAGTTGGTTGATCTGCAGCTTCAGCGTGTCATTCTCGCTGCGCAACCGCTCGTTCTCTCGTGATGCGTTCTGCAGCGCGAAATAGTGATTCCAGACGCCGCGAATTCCGCCGATTCCGGAGGCTCCCGCGCGCTGGAACGGACTCACCGCGCCGACGGTCCACACGCGAATCAATCGCCCCTGCGAATCGCGCTTGATCTGCACTGCCAGCAGCAGTATCTGCAACAGGATCACTCCTGTCAGCAGCACCAGGGATTTATGTCGAGAAGGGATGGCAACCATTGGAGTTTCGTGGCAAAGGCCTCAGCCCGTGCGCCTTACCTCATCTGTAGTCTTCAATCCCGAATCGCATACGCTCACCGCACATTTCTGCGAGCCAATCGCACTTCCCGCAACGATCAATCGATGCAAACCTGCCGCAGCAATTTGAAGTCGCTAAGCATTTTCCCGGTGCCCAGCACGACCGAAGCTAGTGGATCATCGGCGATGGATACCGGCAGTCCAGTTTCTTCGCGAATGCGCTTGTCCAGGTTTTTCAGCAGCGCGCCGCCGCCGGTCAGCACGATGCCGCGGTCGCTAATGTCCGCCGACAATTCCGGCGGCGTGCGCTCCAGCGCCACGCGAATGGCATTCAGGATCGTCGCCACGCATTCCGCCAGCGATTCGCGGATTTCGCTGTCGTCGATGGTGACCGTGCGCGGAACGCCTTCGATCAAGTTGCGGCCCTTTACTTCCATGGTCAGCGGCTTTTCCAGCGGATACGCCGAGCCGATTTCCATCTTGATCTGTTCCGCGGTGCGCTCGCCCACCAGCAGGTTGTACTTGCGCTTCAGATATTGCATGACCGCTTCGTCCATCTCGTTGCCGGCCACGCGCACCGAACGCGAGTACACGATGCCGCTCATGGAGATGACTGCGATATCCGTCGTTCCGCCGCCGATATCGACCACCATGTTTCCCGAAGGTTCTTCGATGGGCAAGCCCGCGCCGATGGCCGCGGCCATGGCCTGTTCAACCAGGTACACTTCGCTGGCTCTCGCGCGATACGCCGAGTCTTGCACCGCGCGCTTTTCCACCGGCGTAATTTCGCTGGGTACCCCGATCACGATGCGCGGATGCACGAGTACGCGCCGGTTATGCGCCTTCTGAATGAAATAGGTCAGCATCTTCTCGGTGACTTTGAAGTCCGCAATTACTCCATCCTTCATCGGCTTGATAGCCACCACGTTGCCCGGGGTACGCCCCAGCATGTCTTTCGCTTCGCGGCCCACGGCCACGACTTCGCCGCTATTTTTGTTGATGGCTACGATGGAGGGTTCGTTCACCACGATGCCCTTGCCGCCGGAAAATACCAGCGTGTTGGCCGTCCCCAAATCGATCGCAAGGTCAGAGGAAAACAGGCTAAAGACTGACCTTAAATTATATCCGTTCTTATTCATCCCTCAGTCCCCCCGGCGAAGAGTTTTCTTCATCGCCGCGCCGGCCACAACTCTCAACAATTCATAATGCGCTGATCGCTGGCGCAGGGCAAAATCTGCGAAGCCCGCGTCTTTTGTTGGTCTCGGTCCAGATCGCGAACTCACGATCAAATCATCTCCTGTCGCCCCCTACCTCGGCACTACTATCGACGTTTGCTGTTTCGCGGTGCCTCCCCGGCGATTCTGCCCGATCACTACAATCGTATGCTCCCCAGGCGGCAAGGGCTCGGTGAAGTGCCGGAAGGTCCCGTCACGCGAAATATTTGGCACCGCCTGGCCGTTGACGATCAACGTCGCGCCAGGCTCGGTGCGCCCGATAATCTCCGCCACCCGCCCGTGCAGCTGCACGCCGTCGATGGCCAGCGCCATTTCCTGGGTCTTGCCCTGGGCCACCAACGTGAACTTGAACGTCTCGCTGACCTCGCTGGACTTTTTCTTCTGGTCCATAGCAATCACGTTCCAGAAGTAATCGCCCGCTTCCAATCCGTTGATATCGACGCTGGTTCCCGCCACGTTCTTGGCTTCCTTGACGGCCTTGGTGAACATCGCTGTGGCGCTTATCCGGAGCGTATAGGAAACGGCATCTTGCACTGGCTTCCACTCGAAATGAATCGTAGTCGCCTTGGGGTTTTCCCCGATGATGGGCGACAGATTGAGCGGCTCCATCAGATCCGGCGGCGCCAGCACGTCCGTCTTCGTAATTGGCCCGCCAACCGGCAACGTAGCCTTCTGCCATTGCGTCAGTTCGATATGCTCGACGCCGCGCTGCACTTCCGCGGTACCACGCGACATCACGATTTCGCTTTCCTTCTTGTCTGGATCCGCCTTCACCGCAGCGCGGCTGTTGGGACGCAACTGCGCCGTCGAATCTTCCACGCTCACCGCCGCCTTGGACTCCGGCGAACTCCAATTCGGCGTCGCCAGATCCACCGACCCGGTGTTGATGCGCACGGCCACGCTGGTCGGCCGGTTGGTCCCCATGGAATTCTCTTCCACGGTAATCAGCGTTTCCGCCTTCACGGTATAGAACGTTCCGTCCGCAAAGGTGATGCGCGCCGCGCCGTCCGAGCCAGTCTGTACCAAATCGCCTTTGTCCAGCGTAGTGCGGAAGTCCGCCTCCACCCACTGCACCGAGTTAACCTTCTTGATCTGCACCTTGCCGTCAAGATTTACAAACTTCGCCTGGGTCTGCGCGATAGCCAGATTCTCGCTGTCATTGTTATCGATGGCACTGCTGATTTTCTTGACCGTCGCCGAATAGAAGTTGGGCATCGCGATGTACAGGACCGAAAAGATGATCGCCGCCAACAGCAATCCGTAAATCGCCACCGTCTTATAAGTTACGGTGGTCCAATACACTTCCACCCGTTGGATCTTGGGAGGTAATCCCCCCGCCGTGGGCTCCGGCCGTTTTGTCTCCATGGGTGTCTGTGTGGGCACGGGTTTATGCGCACTGATAGCGCCAATTTTGCAATCTAGCACAGCGTTTCGCAGGCGTCACAACCGCAGGCCCCGCCGTTGGTCAAACTGCAAATAGCAGGTGCGCTACTTTTGCCCGACGAGCTGCTGCGCCTGCGCGAAAACCGAGTCTTATCAGGCGGTTGACGTTCGATGAAGCAGTTTGTGGTTACAGGCTGGTTCTGTTTTTTCGAATGATTTGGGCCTACTGCTGCCGGTGTGTTGCCCAATCGGAACCACTTAATACGGGACGGGTCCTTCTAGGCTAACGACACGCAACAGGAACGAACTCTCCCGGGTATGTCCGCGGTAGTGCGAGGTCCGCTAGGCGTCTTTAGAACAGCCGCCGGGAAAACGTGATCTTTCCGGCGGCTCCCTTCACGAGCAAGACCGAGGAAGCGTCCTAGAATTGGAACCTCAGAGATGCCTGCATCTGCCGGGGTCCGCCTAGCACCTTCGTGTAATCGCCAAAGGTTCCCGGAGAGGCTGGGCTGGCGCTGAGAGAGGTTGCGTCAAAATAGGCTGAGTTCGTGAGATTGAAAATATCCCAGCGAAACACCAGGGACATTCCTTCCTTGGGGAGGCGGAACTGCTTTGAGATGCCCAGGTCGGTGCTGAAATATTTGTCAGCGCGGATTAAATTGTGCTGGCCACGGAATCCCGTCGCCGTGTAGCGAAAGTCCTGCCAGGCCTGATCCGGGTGTTCGGCTGTCCGGGCTCGATCACGCGGCCACCATCTGGCAGCCAAGACGGGCTGACTAGTCTAGGAACCCGTTGAAGAAGCCAGATTGATATCCTACATAAGCTACGAGATGGGAACAGTTACTGTGTTGGCGGTGTTGACCCACAAAGAGTACGACAAAGGAGGTTGGAAAAATGCCTGCAATTGCTGACGGACTCCGACAAAAGGACCTTGCGGAACCAAATATCTTGTCAAAGCGGAGGCTCCGAAGATCATTGCGTCCCGTGAGCAGACGAAGCTTATCTTCAAAGGCTTCTAAAACTACAACGCAAAGTACATCGAAGCGCGGAAGAAACAGAAACGGCCAAACTGCTGGTCGTCTTGATCGCGGACTACGAAGCGAAGCAGTTCACTATCGAAAAGGCCTCAGGAGTAGAGGTGCTAAGAGGTCTGCTAGATGGTGTTGCATCGAGCTATAGAATCCACCCGCGTAACCGGACATCTCTAACAATGTCGGCCCTTTCAAACACGACGATGTCGCCGTTTGGCCCACAAACTGTCATCGGTGGCTTTCCTTGGAATGCCATTCGATCAGTCGTTTAGTCAACAGCACCAAGCCAAGGATTTGCGTCCACTCCGAAACGATGTTCCCGACCACCTGTCCCCACTTCGATTCCGAATCCAGTCGCGCGTACAAACCAATCCAGAAGATACCGGTGACCAGCAGGAAAATACTCAGCGAATGGCTGCGCAGGAACCCCAGCGCCGGGCGCAATGGCAAACTCTTCGGCAGCGGACGGCTCTCCGCCGAGCCTTGCTCGTACAAATGCTTTGTAGCTAGCACCATCACCACGACGCCGGACCAGTCGGCGATCGCGTTCCCAAAGAAGGATCCCAGATGCGTGCCGGGATCGGACATGCTGTAAAGACCAATCCAGGCAAGAAGAATGCCGGTAGCTGAGATACTGAGTGCGTGGCGATGAAGGAAGCCTTTTTTTCTGTTCATGCTTCCGATTCTACTCAACCTGGGGCGGATAAGTCGTAGTCGCCGGCCTGCGCGCCGCCAAAAAACAAAATCCCCACCCTGCAGCGCTGCAGGGTGGGGATTTGTTGCTGCTCAGCGAGCGACGCCTCGGAGAAGGTATTGCCGCTACGAGAGTCAGCGAACTGTTGTTTCTAGATCTACATTCGTTCTGCCGACACCGCCACGCGCACTCCCCGTGTCACCGTATCGAATACCGGCGAAAATCGCGGACCAAGTTGCGCCAGCTCTCGCATCTGGTCGTCCGTCGCATTAGCTTTGATGCGCAGCTTGATTCGAATGTTCTGAAAGCCGTTTCGAACGCTTGGGTCCAGATCGAGAAACCCGCGAAGATCCAGATCGCCCTCCACCGTCGACTCCACCCTCTGTACTTCAATCCCGCGCGCTGCTGCGTGATACACCGTCGAAGTCGTGACGCACGATGCCAGCGCGTGCAGCAGATGTTCCACGGGATTTGCGCCCTTGTCGGTGCCCAGCAGCGCGTCCGGTTCGTCGGCCACCAGCGTCATACCGGTCTTGTGCGGCACGACTTTCCCGGCGTGGGAAAACGGCAGCACTTCTGAGTGGTTCTCGCCACCGCCGATCCACTGATTGATGATTTCAAAATGGAAGCTTCCTAACTCGGGCGAGGCCTTTACTGCTGTTACCGTATCGCTTAGCCGTTGCACATCGACGCCGTTGATGGTCGTTGCGACCTTGGTTGGCATGGTCTTTTCCTTTGAGTTGATCTGGGAACCTGGCGTACTTTGCGTTCCCGGCAGAAAAGAAAGGCAGCCCGAGTGCCACAGAGCGTCACTCATTAGTCGTTCCTTTTCAGCAGATTAGCTGGCGTAATGGGGCCCGGATCGCTAACGACTTCTCGCTGCTCGTGATTTTTCGTTAGCTTGCTCGCGAAGCTCATGTCAGTCGCCCTCCCGCTTCCGATTCTTTGCGATCATCCGAATCTCGTCCTTGCAATGCCGCAACACTTCAGCGGTATTTTCCCCAGAGCGCCCGTCCCACGAATCGCTGTCCTCGGGAATCCTGCCGATGACGTGCCCTAGTTCGTGCAGCAAGATCGTGACTTGCGCCTGCAAAGTGTCGCCGGAGTACGACGCTACCCGCAAAACGCGATGCGCGCTGCCCGGCTGCAACCACCGTTGCGGATCCATGCCGATCACCGGTGATACACCCTTGAAGAACGCTCCATGGGTGTTTAGTCGGATGGTCGAATTATTTCCACCGTTTTCAAAGGACATGGCTGCCCATGGATTCTTCCAGAGTTCCGCGTTCAAGCCGACTCGCAGATGCACGGTACTGGCGCTCTCAGCCGTGCCCTCCACGAGCTGGTAGTGCAGCGATTGAAAGACGTCCGCTGCGTCCGAAGTGGAATCCTCGAACCATGCCGCGCAGCCACTGTCAGCTCGGAGAATGATTATGGTGCGCTCGCGAGCACGCGCGATCGTGGTACCTCGTGTTCCCATCGAAGCTAGTTCGGCGGAAATCCGATCGTCGTCGCGCGGCAATTCTTGGGACCGGGCCCGTGCGGGATACACAGCAATGGCGAGAATTCCGGCGATGCCAACAGCTCGAAGTATTCGCCCTAGAAGTCCACGACATTTCCGGCCGCCATCCTCAAGCTCGAGGGGAACAGAAATGGAGTTGTGACCTGCGTTGTCGTGGTGCCGCACCCATGGCATTGCCGTCCTCGCTTTCCGATTCCGACCCGTGTCAGGTCGTCAGAAAGCAAGGCGTCGGCCATTATGTGGCGATGGTAAGTGTTTTCTTATCTATCTGTTGCGGGATGGTCGCGGATTGATCGCAACGCGACTTTTCGTCATTCTCGATTTTTCGAGATAATTCAAGGTCCGACAGGTACAGCCAGGTACGGTGTTTGTGACCTGAACACCAAAATCAGCTCGGTCGCTTGATCTGCAGCGCCTTCATTCGTGAGGTCAGCGTGGAAGGCGGGATTCCCAGCTTGGCGGCGGCTCCCTGTGTGCCTGCCACCTTCCACTTGGCTTCTTCCAGCGCTCGTATCAGTGTCTCGCGCTCAATTTCGCGCAGCTCCCCCTTGGTGCGCACCACCGGCACCGGGGCTGCCGCTTCGGTACATCGGCGCTCTGCCGCCTGCGGAATGTTGTGCAGTGGCAGGACGTCGCGAAGGTTCAGATGATTTTCGCGGGCGATGATCACCGCGCGTTCGATTACATTCTCCAGTTCGCGCACATTGCCGGGCCAATGATACGATCGCAGCCGCCGCAAGCAATCGGAGGTCAGTTCCAGCGGCGCCTTCCCCATGCGTTTGCAATTGCGTTCTAGGAAATTTTGCGCCAGCAGTTCAACATCGCTGCCACGTTCGCGCAACGGCGGCACGGAAATCGGAAACACATGCAGCCGGTAGTACAAATCCTCGCGGAAGCGCCCGGCCGCAACCTCGGCGGAAAGATCGCGGTTCGTTGCGGCGATCACGCGCACGTCCACCTTGCGCGTCTGAGAACTGCCCACCGGCTCAAACTCGCCTTCCTGCAAAACGCGCAGCAGCTTGGGTTGCAATTCCAGCGGAAGCTCCGCAACTTCATCCAAGAAAATTGTTCCGCCGTGCGCCAGCTCAAACCGTCCGGTGCGGCGTGCCGCAGCGCCGGTGAACGCGCCGCGCTCGTGCCCGAAAAATTCGCTTTCGCACAAGGCCGTTGGAATGGCCGCGCAGTTCACGCGAATGAAGGACTTCGACGCTCGGTGGCTGGCTTGATGAATCGCCCGCGCCACCAGTTCCTTGCCCGTTCCGGTCTCGCCGGTGATCAAAACCGTGGATGGCGCGGTCGCCACTTGCGCCACCGCGGTGATTACCGAGTGGATCGCGGCGCTGGTCCCGACGATCTCTCCGACGTAGCGATGCTCGCTGATCTCGTTCTGCAGGTACGCCGTTTCCTCTTGTAACTGATGCAGGCGATTCTCCGCCGCCAGTTGATCCTGAACATTGCGCAAAATCAAGCTGAAGCGCCGCTCGCCTTTCACATGAAACCGCGACACGCTGGCCTCGGCGGCAAACGACGAACCGTCGCTGCGCACCGCGTCCAATCCTCCCGCCACCCATGCAAACGGATGCCCCGCCGAATCCAGTCCTTCTGCCACGGAACGCAACTTCCGTGCGCTCCCGCTCGTCAACAGGTCGGTTATCTTGCGCTTGGTTAGCGCCTGGTCCGAAAGCGCGAACAGCGTAGCCGCCGACCCGTTCGCACGCTGCACGCCAAATTCATCGTCCATCTCGAAAATCGCATCCATCGCGCTTTCAAACAGCCGCGAAAAGCGCTGCTCGCTTTCGCGTACGCCCGATTCCGCGCGCAACCGGTTCACTTCCGCTCCCGCACGGGCGGCGAAAATGCGGAACGCCGACTCCAGTTCGGGATACAGTTCGAATGGTTTGGTGTCGAGCGCCGAAAGATGTCCCAGGACAGTGCCGTCGGGCCTGAGGAATGGCACGCCCGCATAGCTGACCGCGTTGTGCGTCACCAGATCTGCATCATCGGGAAACAATTCGATAATCCGCTCCGGAATGTGCACCAGGCGCTTTTGCTCCACCACCAATTCGCAGGGCGTTCCTTCGGTGCGGTACTCGTAGTCCTGGATAAACCCACCGTTCATCCAGAAGGCCAGACAGCGCAGCAATTTCTGCTGCGGGAGGTATTCGGTTACCCACACGCCGGCAACATCCATTGCCTGCGCCGCTGAGCGCACCAGCGCCTGCAGAAATTCCTGCCCGGTTTGCGAAGCGGTGCCTTCCGCGAGGTAGCGAATCAGTGCTTCCGGCCGAACGTGGACCGTAGTAGTGCTCATCGTTAGCCTTTTTTGACGTTCCTTGAGGCGGTCGTAGATCGCGGGTTGAAGATGCCAGTTCTTATCTATGGCGCGAATCACCGGCTAGTTGATGTCAGCGCGGCGTGATCAATAGGTTTTACCTGCAAGCAAAATTTCCGCGACCTGGGACCCGACTCCAACGTCCCGTTTTAGGTGGACTCACTATCGCAGATTGCCCGCGCCCTGATTGTCACGGGCGAGTCAAATCTGCCGCAGTTTTGGATGCCTTCCTCTGTCGGACGGTTATTCCATCCCAAACGTTTCCGCGGCGGCCAACGCGCCGGGTTTAAGGCGTCAGCGGCTTATAGCGTCTTCAAGAACGCGATTAGGTCTTCCTTGTCGCGACGCGAGAGCTGCAGATTGAAGCGCGTATTGTAAAAGTCAATCGCATCTTCCAGGGTCGCGGCGGAACCGTTGTGGAAGTACGGCCCCCGACCTGCCAGCCCGCGTAGGATCGGCCCTTTGAACTTGCCGATGTCCGCGCACTTGCCGGTGACCATCGCCCGGCCGATATCCGTAACTTGCGTGATCTTTCCGGTGGCGTTGCACATGACCGTGATCAACGGCAGGTCCGGCGTCCTTTGCGAGGCGTCCGCGAGCCCGATGTTGAGCGGCGCAGGCACGGAGTGATCGCCGATGTTCGGCGTATCGTGACACGTGCCGCAAAAGCCGTTGATCGTCGGCATATTCAACGCATCGTTCAGGCCCGCCACTCCGATGATAGGAATTGGTAGCGTGTTGAACAATTTTTCTCCCCGCGCCACCGCACGTCTCGCCGCCGTCCGCTCGTTGTAGCGGCGATCGTCGATGTGCGACCAGCTGTTGTAAAGGGTGAAAATCTTCGACGAAAACGCCTTTCCGGTGGGATTTCCGCCCAGCGGATCGTTGATGCCAATGAAGAAATTCTCCTTGGACAGCGCTCTCGCGCCCCCCTCCGCGCCATCGTCGTCCAGATCCCCGGCGTCGTGATCGTGCGTCTGCGCGGTGAAGATCTTCGTTTCAAAATCAACGATCTCCTGCACCTTCTCAGGCGAGGGTACCGCGCCCTGCGCGTGTCCCGTGGTTGCGTCCACCGCCTGTTGCGCCAAATCAGCGGTCACTGGCTTGAACGTGCCGTCCGCATTTTTCAGGGTCTCGCGCCCATCCCACATCACCGTACTCAGATACGGCAGATTGGTCGCAGGCAGGGGCCGCCGGTACGCCGAGATTGCCGTCGTGCTATTGCAGCCGTACGGATTGTCGTTTTCCATCACTGTAAATTCGGCGTTCTCGGGCACATTTTGTTCGATCCGGATCAGCCCTTTATTCAACAGCAAGCTATACGCCTCGCGCCGAGCATGCACTGTCGAGACGTCCTGCGTCGGGCAGCCGGATCCATCGTTCGCGCGAAAGATCGGATCGGTGCCGCGCGTGGCCTCAAATCGTGCCTGAATATGCCCCGGCGTCACCGACCACGCCTCGTTCGCCTGGTGGCAGGTCACGCATCGCCGTCCATTCGTTCCCAAGTCCTCAAAGAACGCATTCTTCTTTGTATTCGTCGGCCCGCCCGTATTGAAATTGGCGAACCGCCCTTCGGAATCCGTGAATTCCTGGTACCGCGTCACTACCTCCTGATCCGGACCATTCGCGATCGCCGCAACCGCTCCAACTCCCACCACCAGCATCGCGGCGGACAACGAGACACGCCGCCAGACACGAAAACGCGAACCGTCCAATCGCTTACAGATCGTAATAGAGGCAGATTTGGGGACTTGCCGCTGAAGCGGACTATGAGTCGCAGACATTAGTACCTCCGAGGCCAACCTTGAGTGAACTTGTTGTTCGATCAACAACGAGAACCACCGGCCTGCGGGTTGCCGGTGCTTGGGCAAAATACCTGCGCGACGCTGGGCACCACTCAGCGCAAAGCGTGCGCAGTTTCTACGAATTTACCTACTATATGGGATATCGGAAATGCCGGCCAAAAGACGACACCGGCATCTGAAAAAAAGTTCGAACGATTTGCCTATTTAGCCTGGCTGTTCGCCTCGGAGAGCTGGACCGCCGTCTGCGTGTCGGGATGATCCACCCCTAACGTCCCCGTCAGGTTCTCCACCGCCGACCGAAATGCCGCCCGCGCATCCTCGGCTCTGCCTTGTGCCTGCAAGGCCCGGCCGAGGGTCATATAGCCTCGGCCAATAATGGTGGACATTACTCCAGGTTTTTCAATTGCTTGCCAGAGCTCCAGCGCGTGCCGCGCGTCTGCCACCGCGTCATCCGTGTGCCCCAGCGCCACTTCGAATTTCGACCTTCTCGCGAACAGCATTGGCAACATCACCTTGCCTTGTCCGCCCGCTTTGATCGCCGCTTCGTCCATGGCGATCGCCTGATTAGCTAGGCGCAGGGCCGTCTGGTGATCGCCTTTCGCGTCGGCGACCGCGCCGCGCTCCACCGTCACGGACGCAAAGGCGTAGTGCCCGGCGGGCAGATCATGTTTCAGCCTCGGTTCGGCTTCATTCAGCATCGCTTCCGCGCGGTCCGGCTGTCCCAGATCCAGATAGATTCTCTCCCGCAGCAGCAGCGCCTGATTTATGGCCACGTTGTGGCCCGCCTTTTTCGCCTCCACATATCCTCGTTCGGCATAGCTCGCGGCCTCGTCCATGTGTCGCAAATCGCGCAGCGCGCTCGCATAGTTGACCAACAACATGGGCGACACCGACTGCTCGCTGGAATCTGCGCTGCTGATATCCACTGCGCGTCGGAGAATCTTTTCCGCCTCTGACGACCGTCCAGACTGATATAGCGCCATTCCCCAGTTGTTGTAGAGCGTCCCCGCTGTTTGCGTTTCGTCCCGTCCCAGCGCCGTCATCGATTTCGCGCTTTGCTCGAACTCGCTGATCGCCTCGCGCAGTTCCCCTGCTTGTCGGTAGGCTTCGGCCAAATCCATATGCACTCGCAGTTCCAGGAATTCAGTGTCGAACGGTGAAGCCCGCAGTATCTTCAGTGCGCTCTGGATGCGCTCGATTCCCTGTTTTGCGGATCCCGCTTCGCGCGCCACGTCACTCCCGCGTGCGAAGCAGTACACGCGGTCCAGCGCGTACTGAGGTGCATCAGGCAATTCCGCAAGTCCTTCCGTCACCAACGACTCCGCGCGCGGAATCTCACCGGCGACGGCGAACACCTGCGCCAGCGCGCAAGCGGCCTTCGCTCGCGCAGACCTGTCCGGGACGCTGCGAGAAACCGTATAAGCCTGCTCTAGTATCCGGCGAGCCTTGTCGGTCTCCTCTTGCGTGGCGTACTGCTGCCCGATCGACTGAAGCAGTTCGACCCGTGTCAGATCGCCTTGCCCGCCCTGCCGTTCAAGAATGTGCTCCGCGCGGCCCAGCAATTTGTCTACGGTAAAGGGTTTGCCCGACGGCGCGGCATCGGACAGCAAGAACGAATTCAGATCGTTAATCACTTCTGCCCGCGACACCTGCCGGTATGCGAAATCGCGCTGCGCTCGTGCCGTCCGCGCCTGCAGCAGCGTCCCCGTCACGCCCGCGATCACCGCCAGCAACGTCAGCGTCGCCAGGGCGACCGGCACGCGGTTCCGCCTCACGAATTTCGCCGTGCGGTACGCCAGCGAGTCCGGCCGCGCGCTGATAGGTTCATTCCGCAAACTGCGCCGCAGGTCATCGGCCAACGCCGCAACAGACGCATACCGTTCCTTCGGGTCCTTTTTCAGTGCTTTGGCAACAATCGTGTCGAAGTCACCGCGCAACCACTTGCTGAGCTTTGGCGCCGTCGTACTGCGTTTTTCCGCATTCGCCGCAGCGATATCCGCATCGGAGGCGGATTTCGTCTCCACCACGGCAGACATACTTGGCGGCTCGGTTTCCGTAATCGCCTTTACCAGTTCCGCCGGCGAAGTGCGGTTCACCCCCGCCGGATGGCGTCCCGTCAGCAGCACATACAGCAGCACCCCAAGCGCATAGACATCGGTCGCCGTCGTAACCGGGCGTCCGGTGACCTGCTCCGGCGCCGCATATTCCGGCGTCAACGCCGCGCCGCCTTCGCGCGTCAGCATGGTCGCGGCGCCGGTTTCGCCTTCGCCTTCCAGCAATTTCGCGATGCCGAAGTCCAGCAGCTTTACTTGCCCGTCGTTTCGCACTAGCACGTTGGATGGCTTCAGATCGCGGTGCACGATCAGATGAGTATGCGCATGCTCCACTGCCGCCAGCACATCGAGGAACAGCCCAACGCGCGCCTCCACACCCAGCTTGTGTTCATCGCAGTATTCGTCGATGTGCTTTCCATCGACGTACTCCAGCACCAGATAAGGCTGTCCGCCTGCCGACACCCCCGCGTCTACGAGCTCGGCGATGTGCGGATGCGCCAGCCTGCCGAGAATGCTGCCTTCGCGCTTGAATCGTTCCTCGCCGCCTCGCCCGGTCAGTCCGATGCTCAAGAACTTCACTGCTACTTGCCGCTCAAATCTTCCGTCGCTTCGTTCCGCCAGCCACACGCTGCCCATGCCGCCCTGGCCGGCGGGCGATAACAGCGTGTAGGCATCGATGGTTTGGTGCGCAGGGACCGAAGGGCGAAACTGAGGTCCCGCGCCACCCTCTAGGAATCCTGCTTCCTCTAACGCGCTGTGCTCATGCAGCAGCGTCTGCAGTTGTGTCGCCAGCGCCGGATTTTCGTCGCGCAGCCTTTGTAGCCACGCGCCGCGCTCCGCTTCCGGCAATTCCAGCGCCTGGTCCAGATAGGTTGTAACCTCTTGCCACCAATCAGGACTTTGCGCACTCATCTCGCTACCTCATGCTGGCAAATCTGCACGGATGCTGCGGTGCAGGTAGATGCGCGCCTTCTCCCACTGCCGCTGCACCGTGCGCTCCGAAACTCCGCGCATCGCCGCGATTTCCGCGAACGAAAACCCGCAGAAAAATTTCAGGTCCACGATCTCCGCCAGCGCAGGCTCAATCTTTTCCAGCTGGTCCAGCGCCTCGCTCACCGACGTCAGCTCCCGAACGTCCGGCAGATTGTCCCCGGCCTCTGTGCCCAGTGACGTAATCTCAAACTGCCCGCCCCGTTTCACCGCAGACTTGCTGCGCGCGCGATCGATGATCAGCCCGCGCATCACCCGAGCCGCGTAGCCCATGAACCGTGGTCGATCTGGAAACGAAATGCCGTTGCGCCCCGCCATCTGCAGGTAGGCTTCGTGCAAGAGTGTGGTGACACTCAGGCTGGGCGGCGCACCTTGCCGCGCGAGCTCTCGCTTCGCCAGCCGGTGCAATTCCGCATACAGCGCGCTGAACAGCGCATCCGCCGCGCCCCTGTCACCCTTCTCCGCCGCGGCAATCAGCGAAGAAACCGTGGCATCCATGTTGGCGTCTCCGATCGCCATACATCTGCGGCTGCGAAACCTCTCTCATTGCCTCGCGTCCGTCAAGGTAACTTCTCATTGACTCGGTGCAATAGTGCTACGGACCTCGTCATTTATCCGCTCGGCTAGTGTGCCAATTATCCGACTTGGGTTTCGCCATGCGCTTACAAGGCTAATCGACAGCAAGGCCCAATCCTCGTACCTCAGAGAAGAGTCTGTACCGTTTTCAGCCGACGCCTGGGACTGCTGCGAAAAAAAGGAGGCGCACCCTCGATAATCCTGGCACGCCCCCATCAACACGGATTTATCTAATGTGCTTGATGTTCAGAACTACCGCCCGAAGCGCCACACCAGGCCGCTCTGGATTCGCAGGTTGTTCTGGCTGGCTCCGCCAAAGTGGGTGTACAGGTATTCCACCTGGATCGCCCGGAAAGAGACATGCTTTGTCAAGGTGACATCGGCGCCGCCGCCGGCAGTCATGGCAAACGCGCTGCTGGAGGTCGAACCGAAACCCGTCGCTCCGGCCGAGAACTGCTCTCCGCCGAACAGCGTCTGAACGTACGGGAAGACCCGCCCGCGAGTCGGGAAGTACACCCGGGGGCCGAACAGGTAGTTGATCTCATGCGAGGTAACGCCCGAAGGCAGGCCGGTGACTTTGCAGCCGCCCACGTCGCCGATGATGCCGATACGTTCGGTTAAGTAGGCGCCGAAAGAACCCGAACCTCCCTGGCAATTGATGCCCGAAGCGCCGCTGCCTGGGTTGATCCGGACGAATTGATAGTTTCCGGAAACCTCAAACCCTCGGCCCTCTTGGGCGTTAGCGGACGCTGCCGCGATGAACAGCAACCCGCATGCAATCAGTAGCTTACGCATCTTTCCCTCCAAAGATTTTGCTTTAGGACCCGCGTGGTACCATTACTATGATGAGGGGGCTGTTACCATGCAGCAAGCGTGGCGACGTCGGGAGGTTCCTCAGCGGAACTTGGCTCCAAGGCCAGGCTGCGTGACCAGTCGAACAGGTGGGCGGATGTCGTTTGTCTAGAACGCTGACAAAGCTCAGTGGCTGGCGCCAAGTGCGAACGCATACAGGGAGTCGCCTGCCCCCACAACTACGTACTGTTTGCCGTCGAGTTCGTAGGTAATCGCGCCATTCGCCTGATTGGCCGCCACGGTCGTGTGCCAAAGCGTCTTCCCAGTCGTGGACTCCATGGCCAAAATATGCCCCGAGTTGTCCCCGGCAAACAGCAGATTCCCCGCCGTAGTCAGCAGCCCGCTGCCCATCCCGCCCAGGTCATGCGTCCAGCGAATCTCTCCCGTTTTGTAGTCGATCGCCTTGATAGTCCCCGGATAATTCAGAAAATCGTCGCGCCCCGCGAATCCTTCCGCTTTTCCCTCCGCGGTCAAATAAAAGACGCTGTAACTCTGCGACGCCACCACATAAAAGAGACCCGCCCGCGGATTGAAACTGGGCGCAAACCAGTTCGACGCCCCATTCGAACTGGGCGATACTAGCGTACCGTCGCGCGTCGGCTCTTTCTTCGGATTCGGAATGGGTTGCCCCTTCGCGTTGATCCCCAATGTCCAGTTGCTGTTGATGAACGGCGTTGTCAGCAGATGCTCTCCGTTGCTTCGGTCCAGAACAAAGAAGAATCCATTCCGGCTCGCTTGTGCCAGCAATTTTCGCCGTTTTCCCTTGAACTCCCCATCGAACAAAATCGGTGTCTGCGTGGCGTCCCAGTCGTGCGTATCGTGTGGCGAAACCTGATAGCCCCAGGCGAGCATTCCCGTGTCCACGTTCAACGCTACGATCGAACAGGTCCACAAATTGTCGCCCTTGCGCCCGGCTCCTGCGTGTACCGGATTCGGATTGCCAATGCCCCAGTAGATCAGTCGCAGATCCGGATCGTACGTGCCGGTCATCCACGTCATCCCGCCACCATGGCTTCGCGAGTCCGCGTCGGGCCAGCTCTCCGAGCCGGGTTCGCCTGGGTTGGGCTCCGTGTTCCAATGCCACTGCACCTCGCCGGTTTCCGGATCGCGTGATTCCAGGTATCCGGGATTGTCCAGCGAATCGCCGCCTACTCCGGTGATGATGTGGTTGCCCACCACCAGCGGCGACATCGTGCAGAAATATTCCAGCTTCACGTCGGCGATCTGCTTGCGCCAGCGCTCTTTGCCGTCTTTGGCGTTCAGCGAAACCAGATTGCAGTCTGGCGTTTCGGTATAGATCGAATCACGTAGCATGGCCACGCCACGCTGGCCGATGTGGTTGCCTTCGTTCTGTGGATACTTGTAGTGCCAGATTTCCCGTCCGTTGCGCGCATCCACGGCCCACACGTTATCCGGCATCGTGAAATACAGCACCCCATTCACCAAGATCGGCGTCGACTTGATCACCGAACCGAATCCCGACGCACCATAATTGCTTGCCCGATACATCCACGCCGACGTCAGCGAAGTTGCATTCGAAGCGTTGATCTGCGTCAGCGAACTGTGACGCCGCCCCGAATAATCGCCGTTATACGTAGGCCAGCTATCAGTCTGCGGCTTCACCAGCACTTCTGGGGTCAATTCCTGCCCGCAAAGCACCACGGGCGCAAGTAACCACGGCGGAAGCAACAAGGCAGCGAGCGTAAGGCCCCAGGCTCTCATTTCAAGGTCTCCAGATACGCCAGAACGTCGTGCATGGTTTGATCGGTGTATTTCGGCAGCAGCGCTTCATGCGCCGCCCGCGGATCCTGCACATCCACGGTCACGCCATCACGCGAAAACGACCGATACCAGCCGGCCGAATCGTGCATCGACACCGTAAATTCATCCAGATGATCCAGCGTCCCCGAGATCCGTTCCCCGGAAGCCAGCTGCACGGTAACTTTTGTCGGCGCGGACGGCGCCACCGCGCGTCCCAGGAACACATCGATCAGGCTCGGCGCGGGATACAACATCCGGCGTTGCAGCTCCACCGGCTCGTACTTCGCCGCCACATGCGCCAGGTCGCCGCTCGTCGAGTGACAGCTCGCGCAATTCCCGTCGCCATTAAAGAATGCCGCGCCCCTCTGCGTGTCACCCGTAATCAGGTCCCCGATCTTGTACGCAAACCGATTCGACACGTCCGCCGCTCGCGAATGCAAAAAGGTCGAAATGTCCGCAATCTGCTCCGCGGAGAGCGCCGAGAACGCCGGCATCCCCCGCTCCGGCCGCCCGTTCCGCAACACCGGACCAAGCACATCACCCTTGTTGTCGTGCAGTACTACCGCCGACCGCACCAGGTCCGGTCCACTCTTCCCATGCGCGTCGTTCCCGTGACAAAACCCACAGGTCGGCACAAAAATCTTTCGTCCGCGCTCTACCGCTTCCTTGTCGATCGGTGTGCCGCCCATCAGCGCTGCAATCGCATCGCCCGCGCTTTCCTTCTTCGGAGCCTCTTTGCCTTGCCCCGTCGCCGTCTTTTGCTTCTCCGCATTGGCCGCCTGATCGGCCTGCCCCCAACTCACCGACGCGCACAGCAGCAAGGCACTCACAACACCCCAGATACCCAAAACACGAAAGTGGCGATTGGCCATTCTCTTTCTCCCGGCTCACCGTGCGAGATGATAGCGCATCGGCGCCTGAAGTTAACATTCACGAAGGGAATTCAGGACGATGGCAATTCAGACGCTCGACAGCTCCGCGCTCCAAAGAGCGCCCATCCACAAAACCGGTTCCCGGACCTCACTAACCTCCTCTCCTTTCTTTACTCTTCCCCTCTTTGACTTATAATGAGGTGTTACAGCAGCGTCTCAGGAGCATCTTGTAATGGCCGGTTCAGGAAACACCCAGCAAAAAACTTTCTCGCGCATTCTTCTCGGCGCCGTAGTTCTCGTCCTCGCCGGCGGTATGCTCCTCTATCTCGTTCCTTCCATGCCTGGCAATGGTGGCGATGCGCCCGCCGATGCCGTCGCCACCGTCGGCGGCGAAACGGTCACCGCCAATGACGTACGTCAGCGGCTCAGCGAATACGAACAGCGCAGCCCCAGCCCGCAGTTCAAAATGATGGAGGCCTACTACGCCCGCCAGATTTTGAACGAGCTCCTCTTCCAGAAAGAGATCGAATACGAGGCCAAGCGTCTCGGCATCCAGGTTTCTGATCAGGAACGCGCCGAACGCATCCGCCAGCTGCTTCCGATGGCCTACAACGGCGATACCTTCATCGGCAACGACCGCTATGCGCAGGTTGTGCAGGAACGCGCCCAGATGACCGTGCCGGCCTTTGAAGAAGCCATCCGCCAGTCCTTGCTGGTGCAGAAATTCCAGAAGCTGGTCACCGATGGCATCAGCGTCGGTCCCCAGGAATTGCAGGACGAATTCAAATATCGCAACGAGAAGGTCAAGCTCGACTACGCCCTGATCAAGCCCGAAGACCTGGAAGCCAAGATCACTCCCACCGAAGACGAAATCAAAGCCGCGTACGACAAAAACCGCAGCCGCTACATGGTTCCGGAAAAGCGCATGGTCCGCTACGCGCTGGTCGACGCCAATCAGGTCCGGCAGAACACCCAGGTCTCTGACGACGACCTAAAGGCTCAGTATCTGCGCGACATCCAGCAATATCAGGTGCCCAATCGCGTCAAGGTCGAGCACATCTTGCTCATGACCGTTGGCAAGACCGACGCAGAAATCGCCGAAATCAAGCAAAAAGCCGAAGACGTCCTCAAGCAAGCCAAGAAGCCCGGCGCCAAGTTCGAGGATCTCGCCAAGAAATACTCTGAAGATCCCGGCACCAAGGACAAGGGCGGCGATCTTGGCTGGGTCACCCAGGGCCAGACCGTCAAGGAATTCGAGACCACCGCGTTTACGCTTCCTAAGGGCAGCATCTCCGACCTCGTCAAAACCGAATACGGCTTCCACATCATTAAGGTTCTCGACAAAGAGACCGCCCACACCAAGCCATTTGAAGAGGTAAAGGATTCCATCAAAGCTCCGCTGATGCTCAGCAAAGCCGATCAAGCGGCTGGCAGCATCGCGGACAAGCTCTCTGCGGCAATCCGCCAGTCCAACAAGGTCACGCTCGACGACTTGGCCAAGCAATATCACCTCAGCGTCGGCGAAACGCGCCCGGTAAGCGCCACCGATGCGGTCATCGAGCTGGGGAACTCCAAGGACGTGAAAGACGCCATCTTCGACCAGCGTGTCGGCGACCTCAGCCTGCCCATCCACATCGACCGCGGCTATGTCGTCGTCGCCGTGAAAGAAATTCAGCCCACGCACCAGGGCAGTCTTCAGGAAGTCCGCGATAAGGTCATTGCCGATTTGAAACAGGAAAAGGGCACAGAACTCGCCCGCCAGAAGGCTCTCGACTTGGAAAAACGTGTCAAAGCCGGCGAAAAGTTTGACGCGGCCGCTAAAGCGCTGGGTCTCGAACCCAAAGCCAGCGACCTTTTCGCTCGCAACGGTAGTATTTCGGGCGCCGCCAGTGGCAAGCAACTCTCCGCTGCCTTCCAGATGAAGCCCGGCGAACTCGGCGCGCCTCTTAATCTCGGTTCGAACTGGCTCGTCTACCGGGTGGCCGAGAAACAAGAGCCCAACCCGGCGGATTTCGACAAACAAAAGAAAGATTTGACCGATCAGGTCCTCCAAACCAAGCGCAGTGTCGCCTTTCGCGCCTTCCAGACGGCCCTCGAGACGCGCCTGAAACAAGAAGGCAAGCTCAAGATCATGTCCGATAAGCTCAAGACCTTCGGCGATCTCGGCTAGTCTAACTATCACATAACAAAAGACATAGAGGTTGTAAACTTTGATCGGGCCAACTCTTGCCTTTCCTCCGCCTCCCGGCTACCCTATTTGTGTCTCCTAGGTGGGGTTTCGGCCAGGCCGCCGTTGCCAAACGGCTCCTTCTCGGGTACTTGGCTGGAATCCGATTTGCAATCTCTCATGAATGCCTGACGCCGTTACCTTCAGGACTTGGTGAACGCACATGCCGGCTCGCACATCGTTGGTTCGTAACGACTATCGCTGCAGCATCGAAAAGAATCAGGGCGGCAAGTATTGTGTCCGCATCCGCGTGCACTACCCTCGCCATGCCTGGTCGCTGGGTGTCTTTTTCCTGGCATCCTCCTTCGATCGCGCCATGAAAAAACTCGAGGAGTCGCTCGACTTCCTTCAGCACAATGAAGAAAAGCTCTGGTTCTGGGGCGTCGACCGCGCCGAAGACATGGGTTTCTCCGCCGAATTCCTCAAGGAAGCTGGCATGCGCCTCGACAATCGCACTGAATTCCCGCGCAAAGCCGCAAATCTCACGGTAGCGCCCGAACGCGCCGTCCCGGCCTTTGCCCTCGGCCCCGTGCGCCGCGGCCTCGCCGAATCCGTCGAACTAACCAGCCGCGCCGTCGCCGCCGCAGGCGACTGATTTCCCCTCCACATCTACAGCACCTAAAGCGTCTTTAGAAACGCCACCAGATCGTTTTTGTCCCGCTGCGAGAGATTCAGGCTGAATCGCGTGTCGTAGAAGTCCAGCGTATCCAACAATGTCGCTGCCGACCGGTTGTGGAAGTACGGCGCTCGCCCCGCTGGCCGCCTAGAATCGGTCCTTTGAACTTCCCGATATCCGCGCATTTTCCGGTGACCATCGCTCGGCCTAGCGAGGTCCGTCACTTGGACGACTTTCCCGTCGCGTTGCACATCACCGTGACCAGCGGAAGGTCCGGAGTGCGCCGTGATACGTCGACAAGGCCGATATTCAACGGTGCCCGCACCGAATGATCCCCAACATTGGGCGAATCGTGGCAAGTTCCACAAAATCCGTTGATGGTCTCAATTCCCAAGACATCATTCAGCCCCGCCACGTCGCGGATCGGAATTGTCAGTGTGTTGAACAAACTGGTGACAAGGGAACTGCCAGCGCTCGGTGCGACACGTTGTCAGGCTGACTCTATTTACACTTCGAGTGCCTGCGCCTCGGCGTCGCAGGCTTCACCGCGTTAGCGGCTGAGCGCACATCGTCGTTTGTGAACACCACAAAAAGGAACGGCTGTGTTGGTCGGAAGAAAGTTAACCCGCGCCCGAGTGAACCAGGCACTACGCTGGCGCAGGGCAGTGAGCGTTGGCATGGACGGGCTGTAGCGATTGAAGTAATCCCGGCGTATGCCGTCTAGGACGAGCAGCATGACCACTCGTGGTCGAGCCAAACCCGTGTATAAAACCAGTAATACACTGCCTGTCGTCGTGGGAGGCATCTGCACGCCAAGCGCAGCCGCAAGGGTTGGCGCAACGTCCTGCTGCACAGCCAGCATCGAGTATGTTTCCGTTCTCACCGCGGGCCCGCAAACATCAGCGGAATCGCGACGTCATACGTCCACGGCGAACCGTACATGTACGCCACGTTCGCGTCAGCCCGCGTCATGAAATGGCCTTCGCGCGGCGCGATCAGGAGTTGGCCGGTTCGTCCCGGGAAGTATGCCCGAGCAAACATCTCTAAGAAGTGCTGTCGCGTCGCAAGGGCTGGTTGCATCGGCTGGTGCTGCTGCACGCTGGATCCGAAGTGCGTCGCTCCCAATAGATCGCCTGACCTGCTGGCTTGATAGGGTCCAAGTCATGGCGACCAGGGTCAGGGTGATAGCGATCCGCGATCCTACCTTGCGCATGCGAGTACTTTTAACTGATTACAGAATTGTTCAGCTCCGCGCTGATCTTAGTTTCGTCAAAAAGGATCTTGCAAGCGGCCGTGTAACGGGCTTGTACTAGAGACGTTGGCCATCCCCCGCCGCCGCATTTCCGGGCGGGTGGTCGGCAAACCGAAGGTTGCGTGTGACAAAAGCGGCCAATTAGTAACGGGAAGTAGGGTAAGAAGCGATCTCCACGCCTGGCATTGACCCTGGACGGATTACGGGCTACCAAGACACTGACTACGTGCCTGTTCCCTCCCCAGCTGTTCCCTCCCCAGCTTGACTTTCCCTCCATTCTTCGCCAAGATGCGGCCCATTCCTTCTACGAAAGTCCGCGACACTTCCGAGGCCTCTTGCCCAACCCAACGCTCGTTCATCCGAGCTCAATCGGCACCCGGGCATGCCGCGCGACGGAGAGAACGACACCATGAACAACAAAAGCAGAAGCTTGCGCCTGTCTTCGCACCTGGCTGTGTTCCTGGCTTTGCTGCTGATAGCCACCAACGCGATTGTCAAAGCGGCTCCCAAGCCACAATCGGCGTCTTCGCAGTCCGATACGCAATCCGACACCACTACCAAGAAGAAGAAAAAGAAGAAGACCAGCGACGACAGCGCTTCCTCCGATTCGTCGCAAGCCAGTCCGGACACCTCCACGACCAAGAAGAAAAAGTCCACCAAGAAGAGCGATGCCACGGACTCCAGTCAAACGGCCGATTCCAGCGACACTTCCACCAAGAAAAAGAAGTCCAAGAAGACCGCTGACGCCGACTCCTCTCAAACAGCCGACAATTCCTCCGATACCAGCACCAAAAAGAAAAAGACCAGGAAGAGCGATGCCACGGACTCCAGCCAGGCGGCCGACTCCAGCGATACATCGACCAAGAAGAAAAAGTCGAAAAAATCCGCTGACGCCGAGCCCTCTCAGTCTGCCGATAACTCCGCCGACACCAGCACAAAAAAGAAAAAGACCAACAAGAGTGACTCTGCCGACTCTGCCGAGGCTGCGGATACTTCTTCCAGCGACACCTCCACGAAGAAGAAAAAGTCCAAGAAGAGCGCCGACGCAGATCAGTCTCAGGCTGCGGACAGCTCGGCTACGGACTCCGGCGCCACCAAGAAAAGGAGCCGTTCGAAAAAGAGCGATGCCAGCGAATCGGCTTCCACGCCTTCGTCCTCATCGCCCGCGCCCTCCACTTCAGCGGCAAGTGCGAACTCCGCTCCTGCGCCCAAGCCAACGCCGACCGCCGCGCCGTCGCCGGCGAGCTCTCCGGCGCCATCGAGCTCATCCAGCACTTCCAGCGCATCCAGCAAAACCACGCCGGCTTCAACCACCAAAAGCCCTTCGAATCCGCCGCCTCCGGCCAATACTGCAGGCACTGTCTGGGTCAACACCGACTCCGGCATCTACCACAAGCCCGGCACTCGCTGGTACGGCAAGACCAAGGAAGGCAAATACATGACCGAAGAGGAAGCCAAGAAAGCCGGTTATCGCGCCGCGGAAAGAGAGTAGTCTCGAGCAACCCGGCTCATCGTTTTCTGCTCGTTCCCCAACGCAGTCGATAAAAGAAGCAGCAACTCAGTTCCAAGGAGAGCGAAAAAAATGAACAAGCAATTCCGTCATGCATTGCTGATCGCCTTCGTTACTATTTTCGGAGTTTCACTGGCAGTCGCACAGCCGCAGGCCAAGAAGTCGGCGCCGGCGGCATCGGCCAGCGCGGCATCCGCCGATCTGCTGGACATTAACACGGCGACCAAGGAGCAACTCGACGCGCTTCCCGGCATCGGCGAAAAGTATTCGCAGAAGATCATTGATGGCCGTCCGTACGCGAAGAAGACTGACCTGGTTCGCAAGAAGATCATCCCGCAGGCGACCTACAACAAGATTGCCGGCAAGATCATCGCCAAGCAGCCAAAGTAGTGCCGCGTGCGCAAGTAGGTTTGAGGTGGGGCGCGGCGATGCCGCGCCCGAGCTCGGCAAGCTCAGCGCGTTCTTGCTTCGTCAAAGATTTGCTGACGTAGCGAAATGAGCCTGAAAAGGGAACGCGAAAAACAAAAAATTGACCCACTAGAAATCGTAAGAGGAGGGCACATGGGAATATTTGATGACATCAAAGCGGCCGCAGGTATGGGCGGCGCGTCACAGGGCCAGCATCAGGGCGCGCTGTCGGCGATTCTGGACTATGTGAACAGCCCGCAAGTCGGCGGCATTTCCGGCCTGCAGCGCATGTTCCAGGAAAAAGGCCTCGGCGGCATTGTTTCGTCCTGGATCAGCACCGGACAGAATCTCCCGATCTCAACCGATCAACTGAATAACGTGCTTCACTGCGATGCGCTGCAGCAAATTGCGCAGAAATACGGCATCGATCCCAGCCAGCTCACCTCCGTGATGTCGTCGGTGCTCCCGAGCGTCGTAGACAAGCTGACTCCGACCGGGCAAGTACCGGACAACAACGCGCTACAGGAGCTGATTCAAGCGGCGCGCTCGATGGCTGCCGGCAGCGGCTCCAAGTAGCATAGGCATTTCTGCTGGTGCTCCGACGAACACAATCGCCGGAAGCCACAAATCGATGTCGTACCATTGAAGCATGCGTCAGTAACATTTTGTTCTAAGTAACGCGCGGGAAAACTGCGTGCTCACCCGGGCGTGACGCTCACTTGTCGCGCAGGATCACTTCGCCCTGGCCAACGATCTGCTCGTTGAGCCACAGGCGATACTTGTACGATGCGGCCTTTGCGCCCGTTCGCGGCGGGCCGCTCAGCAGGCGCATCCCCGCGGGCGCCTGAAACACGTTGGACGAAAACGGACAGCGGTTCACATCAAATTCCACGCGCAGATTCCCCGCGTCGGAAATCCACGAAACCTGATCGCCAGGATCGAGTACCACCGCCTGCGGAATGAGTCCCACCAATACCGGCCGTTCAGCCATTTTTCCTCGCTCGAAATTTCCGTCTGCGGAACGATAACACACTGCCGGGTGTCTCTCGTTCCTCTGGTGCGGCTCCGGTCGCGAGTGGCCGCCCGGTTAACCTAAGCGTTGCGGCCTGAAGCGCATACAAAACTATTACACACCTGTACGTCGGTACGTCTTGACCCTTCCGAGCGCGGCTCCGTACACTGATTAAGCTGATTCGTGGCGCCGAGCACCGCGATTTCCCGCTCGCAAAACATTCAGTACGCGCAACTTCTGGCCGGTTCATCGGTGCGAATCAACAGACCAGCGGGCGCGCGACCGAACCTGCGGAGGATTTCGCCGGATGGCTTCAGCTTCGCGAGCATTGTCGATACCCCTGCCGAATGGCGCCCGCATTTCCCTGATGGGAGCCACGCCGTTCGCCATCATGCACCTGCTGGCCTTCGGAGTTTTCTTCGTTCCCTTCAAATGGTCGTACCTGATCGCCTGCGTCGCGCTGGTTTTCGCGCGCATGTTCTGGGTCACCGCCGGGTATCACCGCTATTTTTCGCATCGCTCCTACAAAACCAGCCGCGTGTTTCAGTTTGTAATTGCGTTCATGGCCATGACCTCGGCGCAAAAGGGTGTGCTGTGGTGGGCCGCTCATCACCGGCACCATCACCGTTTTTCGGATCAGGAAGAGGATTTGCACTCGCCGACGCTGTTCGGCTTTTTCTGGTCGCACATCGGCTGGATCGTTTCGGATCGGTACAACGACACGCGCACCAACTACATCGCGGACTTCGCCAAATTTCCCGAGCTGCGCTGGCTCAACAAGTATCATTTCATCCCGCCGACGCTGCTGGGCGTTTCGATGTACTTGATCGGCGGCCTGCCGCTGTTCCTGTGGGCCTTTGTGCTGAGCACGGTGCTGCTGTGGCACGATACGTTTACGATCAATTCGCTTTCGCACTTGTTCGGCACCGTCCGCTACCAGACGACAGATACCAGCAAGAACAACTGGCTGCTCGCGCTGGTGACACTGGGCGAAGGCTGGCACAACAATCATCACCACTTCATGGCCAGCGCGCGCCAAGGCTTCTTCTGGTGGGAGATCGACATCACCTACTACACCTTGAAGCTGCTGGCGATGTTCGGCCTGGTCTGGGACCTGCGCCAGGTGCCTGAGCACCTGCTGCATTCCGACGAAGCCGAAACCGAAGAACTCGCCGCCTAGCGCCCCTGCTGCCCCCCAGGTTTGAGCGCTGGAAGGTTCGAACGTAGACACCTGCCTTGGATTAGCGTATATACACAAATATGTTCTCCTGGGATGCCGCCAAGGCCCTGAAGAACTACGAAAAGCATGGCGTTTCGTTTGAAGAGGCATCCACTGCCTTCGACGATCCGCATGCGCTTGAAGTCGAGGATTTGCAGCATGTAGACCCGTCTGAGCGGCGATGGAAGCGGGTGGCATATTCGTTCAGAGGACGACTCCTGCTGCTCATTGTTTACACGCTTCGGAGGTTGAAAAATGGAGAAGAAACGATCCGCATCATCCGTGACCGGCAGGCGACGCGGGGCGAGCGTAAGATATATGCCGGACGGTAAATTGGACCTGGTCGATATACCGGAAATGACCGCGGACGAAATGAAGCGGTCGCGGCGCGTAGGCCGTCCGCGGACCGGGAACGCCAAGGAACTTATTGCCATCCGTATCTCTCCTCGTCTTCTACAGCAGCTGCGGCGGCTGGCAGCAAGACAGAGCAAGCCATACCAAACGATGATTCACGAGATGCTGGAAGAAGCCGTCCGTAAGCAAGTTGCATAGTTCGACCGTTCTGCGGGAAGTAACGTGGCATAATCTCCGCTCATCCAGGGTCGCAGTTTGGCGTCCACTCTTGTGGGAGGGCATCGATGAAAATCGCGACGATCATTGTCCGGGTGTTGCTGGGCCTGGTGTTTGTCATCTTTGGCTTGAACGGCTTTCTGCAATTCATTCCCATCACGCGGATGCCGACGGGACTGGCGCTGCAGTTCGTGGCCGTGCTGATGCAGTCTCACTGGGGCCTGTTCGTCAGCGCCTTTCAGCTAATCGGCGGGGCGCTGCTGCTGAGCGGACTCTACATTCCTCTGGCCCTGGCAATCCTTGGCCCGGTGATCGTGAACATCCTGCTATACCACCTGTTGCTGGACCACTTCGGCGGATCGATCGCGGTGGTGGTGGCGCTGTTGTGGGTCTTCCTCTTCTGGCGGTACCGCCAATACTTCGCCAGCCTGTTCGTGCAAAAGGCGACAGTCTGAGGCCGTGGTTCGTGGCGCGTGTCCCGTGACCCGCGCCCATCGAGTCGTGACGAGGGGGAGCCCCAGTGTTTTTGTACCATACTGATTCCATTGCATTTGCTGGGGTGTCCGTAATTGACTGATTTTAGGGGTGCAAGGGCAAGAAAAAACCGAAGATGGCGAGGCGAGGCTCACCGCTACAAGTGCGGACTTGCGCAAATGCGATTGAGAATTGAATCCGGCGAATCGTTGATATTGCGGCCGGGCTTTCGTCGTTGGCTAACTGGCCGCGTGGGCTTTCGTCTTCGCGGCTTTCCAGGGTGGTCTAAAGCCCTTTTCGAGCGAGGGCTGTTACGTGGGAGCTGAAGCTCCCACCTCCTAAAGAGGTGGAATTGGTCGGTCTGGGCCTGGTGCAGAAGTTGCGACGCCGTAGGTGGCGCGGGGTAGGGTGAAGATGATGATGAGGCAGAGCAGAGCCAGGAGCGGGAGCACGAAGATGCTGCCCTCGGGCCCGGTGGTTCCGCCGCTCAGGAGAGTCCTGCCGGCGGGATGCGTGGCCAGCAAGCGATGCTGGACCAGGATGCCGCTGTCGGCGACGCCGTAAAGGAAAGATTGCGCCCAGTCCCACGCGGCATGGAATCCGATGGCCCACCAGAGCGAGCCGGTGCGCCAGAGACTCAGGCAGAAGACCAAGCCGACCAGGCCGGCGGACACCAGACCGATGGGAGATTCGCCGGGGTTCTTGCCGTGTCCCAGACCGAAGCCGAGGGAGAGCAGCAGCGCGGCGGTCCAGAAGCCAAAGGCTTTGGCGTTAGGCGTCTTGAACAACCACGCATAGATGCCCGCAAAGCCGCGGGTGAGGGTAAAGAGCACGTAACCGCGGCCGAGATATTCTTCCAGTAGCGCGACCACGAAAAAGCCCAGGAGCCAGAGTGCGCCGTAGCGAAGGGCATCGCCGCCGAAGAGCAGGCGGCTGTCGAAGACCAGCAGGCCAGCGCTCCTCAGAGTGAGGATGAGAAGGGAGAGACCTACAACTCCCCAAGTCAGGCCGGCCAGGAAGTTGGGAAGAGCGTGCTGTCCACCGAGACCATACACCGAGTTCGGGCGTTTCTCGATCCTGGACATGACCCAAGTGACGAGCAAGGTGGCGAGAAGGGGGATGGACTCGCCGACTAATGCGAAGGCAAGAGGGATTTCTCCAATCCCTGCACCTGGTTTGGGGAACAAGTGCAGGAGGTTGCCGATGACGCTCACGCCCTTGAGCACCGCGGCCATGAGGGCGATGAAGATGAGCAGGCACCAGCCGGCGCGGAGACCGTCAGCGCCGAAGAAGATGCTGCGGGCGGTGAAGTTTTTTGCCGGAGCGAGCGGCGCATGGTTCGGTGGCTCCGGCTGCGGATTCAGCGGCTCGCTGGTCGAGGGGTTTGTGGGGTCGCTCGTCGTGTCACTCATGGGGTCGTTCATCGGTTCGCGTAGGGCCTGTCCTCGATTCGAGAGACTATATACGCAAATAGAGGCCGGGGTGTGGAGATTGGCGGCGGGGAAAGCTTTCTTCAGGGGCTAAAGCCCACAGCGAGGCGAATCGCATACGGGCTGAAGCTCGTACCTCCAAAAAAAGCATATAACCGCAATGAGAGTTTCCTCAGGGTCTGAAGCGCAATTTTTTGCAGCCTTCAATGTCGGAGCTGAAGCTCCGACCCCTTATGAGCCAAAACCCACGACGGCAAATCGATGCGTGAGCCGGAGGCTCTACGTTCCTGGCTGAATGAGGTGAGAGTGCTCTCGGAAGAACCGGGTTAGTTGATCTGTTGGGGTTTGGGGAGGCCCTGGTTGATGCGGGCCAGGGTTTGGAAACCGTCTTTGACCACCGTGGACTTGATGTTGTCTTTGGTGACCAGGACGGGTTGGAGGAGGATGCGGGGGACCTTCGTGGTGTTGGTGACGCCTTCGGCGTGGGGTTTTTCGCCTCTGGCCAGGCGGACAGCTTCTTCGGCGGCGGTTACGGCCTGGTTGGTGATGGGCTTGTAGACGGTCATGGCCTGAGTGCCTTGGGCGATGGCGATGATAGCAGCGAGATCGGCGTCTTGTCCGGAAACTTGGACTTTGCCGGCTAGATGGTGTTCGGCGAGGGCCTGAATTGCGCCTCCGGCCATGCCGTCGTTGGAAGCGACAATGGCAGCGATGTCGCCGTGGGAGGAATCGATCGTTTTAAGCGTGAAGAGGTAGGCCTCGGAGGGGAGCCATTCCTTCATGTAGCTGTCGGCGATGACGTAAATGTCGCCGCGGTCAATGTAGGGCTGCAGGACTTTCATCTGCGCGTCGTGAATGGATTTGGCGCCTGCGTCGGTGGGGGAACCGGCGATCAGGACATAGTTGCCTTTGGGAGCGTGGGTGACCAGATGTTCGGCTTGCATGGTGCCGATGGCGACGCGGTCGAAGGTGATGTAGAGATCGACGTCGCTGCTCTGGACCAGGCGATCGTAGCTGATGACATGGACATGCGCGGCTTTGGCGGCGTCCACCATGCGGCCGGCTTTGGCGGTGTCGTGGGGAAGCAGGACCAGGGTTTTGATGCCGGCCTTGATCATGTCCTGCACTTGCTGGAACTGGAGATCGTCGTTGCCCTTGGCGTCGGCGGAGATGACCTCGGCGCCGAGTTGTTTGGCGCGGGTCTGGAAGGCGTCCAGGTCGGTCTGCCAGCGCTCGCCGTTCATGGCTTCGATGGAGAAGCCGATTTTCAGGGTGTGGGCTGTCTGGGCGGGCGCGGGTTGCGCGCCGACGGTGAAGGCGAAAATGGCGGTAAGGGCCGCGAGTATGGTTACGGGCTTGGCCACGTCAATTTCCTTTCTGTTCTTCGTGCGGAGTGTGTGGTTCTAAATTGGCCTCAGTTTGGTGTTGGCGCAACGTCAATGGAAGGGCTGGACGCAAATGCGTCAACGTTGGAGACCGCGTGATCGGATCCTGCAGCGACCCTCATTTGGGGCAGCCGAACGGGGAAGTATGCTAACCTCGACCAACCGACGCTCGTTTCCCTCCCACGTCCTGTCGCAAGCTCAGATAGCCGCAGCAAAGTTCCAAGAGAAGCTTTGAAAGGAGAACGTCAATGGCTGACCGATTTGCGGAGTTGAAGGCCAAATACCAGTCGGTGATGAATTTTATCCAGCAGCAACCGAACACGCAGCTGCAGAACGTGAACATGGAAGGGGACAAGCTGTTGATCCGCGCCAACGCGCCGTCGCAGGAGGTGAAGAACAAGATCTGGGACCAGATCAAGCTGGTGGATCCGAGCTCTTCGGATCTGATCGCGGACATTCAGGCTCCCGCGGCAGCGGCCGCAGCAGCGGCGGCGGCCGGAGGGTCTTTTTCGGGAGCGCGTACGTACACGGTGAAGCCGGGCGACAGCCTGTCGAAGATCAGCCAGGAATTTTACGGGCAGGCGAACCAGTACATGAAGATCTTCGAGGCCAACAAGGACAAGCTGGCCGATCCGGACAAGGTGCGTGCGGGGATGCAGCTGGTGATTCCCTGAGGTGGTCGTGGTGTAGTGCTGATTTGCAGATTTGCGTAAAACGCCCGGCGGAAAATTCCCGCCGGGCATTTTTGTGCTTTGGGCCGTTCGTCTCCTGCGGTCTCCGTTTGCGCAATCGCTACAATTGAAATCGAAGACCGCACCCTCAATCCGAGGGGTGGGGTACCAGGCCACGATTTGCTAGGCGGTGTTGCCGATCTTGAGGGCGAGCCAGGCACGAAGGGCGGAAGGGGAGCGGAAGGTCATCGAGTTGAGCTTGGCGGGAACGGTTTCCCAAAAGACGGTGGCGCTGTTGGTGAGGCTGTCGAGGCACAGACGCTTATGGACCTGGGAACCTAGGTCGGGTGCGGAGTTCCTGAACCAGAGCGTGCTGCCACCCTCGGATTCGCCGGTTTCGACGAAGCCGTTTTCGCGAGCGGCGGATTGAAAATCTTGAAGTGCTTGCATACTCATGGAAATCGCTCCCTTTTCTGGCGCGTTTCTGCTGATCAATTCGCGAGGAGAATATCCGTGCGGTTAGATCTCCGCCGCGGGTTTGCGAGGTCGGAAACGGCCAAAGGACCGTGGAGCATGGGCGTCGCGATACTGGGTCAACTCCACTTCGCTGATCTTGTACTCGGTGTGGGGAGGATTGTTGGAGAAGGTGGCGAGCTCGCGATGGAGCTTTTCCGAACAGAAACCGGGAGCATCCTGAAAGGAGATCCGCGAAGATGTGAATGCCTCGTTGAGAATCATTAGCGTGAATTCGCGAGTGCCACTTTCCTGGCGCACGTGGAAGGTGTACTCCCGAGCTCGAGGTTTGGCCTGGAACCCCACGTACTGAACGCTGATTTTGGCCTTATCCACTTTGCTAATCATCCGGATCGTCTCCATGGACTACGTCTTAAGCTCTCTTCTTGTTGTGCCGACCGCGCTTTCCTTCCCAACGGCGGATGGCGTCTTTTCTGGTATCGAGCTGAAATTGCTTCTCGACACTTTTGGCGTCTAGATATGTGGGCATAGGGGTGCCGAAACCGAGTGTTTGAGAAGCAGTGAAGGCTTTCTTGTGAACCGTTCGATTGGCGGGGGCGCGAAAATGAAGAGGGTCCCGAAGGTTCTGCAACTCACGGTAATAGTAAAGAGGCGTCGGGATTTTGCCCTTGAATCGCAAGTTCCGGAGGAAGGCAATCTCGTCTTCGGTGATATCGCCGGCTTTAGCGTGATGAAGGAGAAATTCCTTGAGGCCGGCTTCCTCGGCCGGCTGGGGAACATCCTTCTCCACAAACTCGATCTTTCTGGCGACGCCTGGATTGAGTCGTCGATTCAGAACGACCTCCAGCGCGAAGGTGGACAAGTCGATGTCCCACGATTCGATCAGTGGATCGAGGAAAGAGGCGCAATGTTCGGGAGACAAGTCAAACACATCCGCATCGAGAAACTCCAAGATACTAACACGCATCGATTCATACCTTCGCCCGGTGATGCGAGCGACGGAGCGTAGCCAGGTTTCACTGTCCAGCTCTTCCTTGGCGACGCGTCTTACGATATCGAGTAGCTTTTGCGTGACCAACCGTTCGAGTTCGCCGAACGGTTCTTTCTCAAAAATAGCGCGAATCTGCTTCTGCTTAACCGGCCGGGATTTCTGGAGAATCAGCTCTCGAACATCCTTGAACAGGGGCGCGGGCGGAGCAATGTTTTTCTTGAGCTCCGCGATGCGTTGGTGCTCGGCGAGCTTGGCGAGTTCGCCGGCGGGCAGCTTCAGAAAAGAGCCAATCTTTTCGTAGATGTCGGTGCGCGCTGGGGCGGGAGGGAGTTTTTTGCGGGTCAGCAGCTGAGAAATGTAGGACTCAGTGACCTGCGCTGCCGCCGCGAGGTCACGCTGCTCCATTTGCAACTCTTCCAAACGCCGTTTGATGAGCAGCCCAATTTCCATGAACCCTCAGCTCGATTAACTAGTCGATTTAATCGATGTTTAGCTTGCCAGAGCCTGCTTGACTTGTCCAGTCAATTAACCTAAACTGGTTAAGTAAGGAAGACTTATGGGAAGCCAGGGAATTCACGGAGATCCAATGTTCGGAGTGATCGGCATTTTGTTGCTGCTGGCGTGGATTGCGAACAATGCACTGGGACTTGATCCGCGGGTTCCGCAATGGGCGCTGTGGATTTTTGCCGGCGGGTGCCTGGGCTTCGACTTCATACGGAGTCAGTTCCGCCCCGGGAATCCGCAAATGGCATTGGCGACAACTCCGCCGGTCGCGGTCAAGTCGCTATCTGGGCGGATTTGAACTCGCATTCACCGGAAATCGGGAGGGGCACATGCCATACGCTGAAACCACCGATAGGCCTAACGTTGGAGAAGCGTTCGCCATGCGAGCGGTAGAGTGGGCACGGTCACTTTTGTTCAGCGAGACTGCGCAGCCAGCCAGGCGCGAGCAAATTCGGGTGCGCTGGGATGACAAGCTAGGCGAGGCTGCGCCGCATCTCGCCCATAAATAGTCACTCCTGCCGGCCAAGGAAATGAGAGAGCCCACGCAGCCGCGGCACTGCGCAAGGACAACTGACGCCTTAGTATCTTCGATGATTTTTCGGCATTACCCTGCCATCCAATTTGTCGGTTGCGACCCAGCGGCTCAGTGCGGGAGAATTGAGGTCCCGCGCAGTTCTTGCGATGAGTAGGAGCATTCCATGACCGAGCAGATTGGGGAATTGAATCCGCCGAACCGGTTGATGTTGACGCCCGGGCCATCGTCGATGGACCCGCGGGTCTACCGGGCATTGGCTACGCCTTTGGTGGGGCATGTGGATCCGTGGTTTCGCGGGTGCATGGACGATGTGCAGGTTTTGCTGCGGCAAATTTTTCAGACGGAGAACCGGATAACGATGCCGTTGTCGGCCTCGGGATCGGGCGGGATTGAAGCGGCGGTGGTGAATTCGCTGGAAGAGGGCGATGAAGCGATTATTGCGGTCAATGGGGTGTTTTCGGATCGCATGGCGGTGATTGGCGGGCACACGGCGGCGAAGATTACCAAGGTGGAGGCTCCGTACGGCAAGCCCGTGGATGCGGAGGATGTGCGGCGGGCGGGGAAGGGCCGCAAGATCAAGATGATCGGGTTTGCGCAGGGGGAGACTTCGTCGGGCGTGCTGACCGATGTGGACAGCTTCCGCGCGGTCGCCGACGAGCTTGGTGCGCTTTTGGTGGTGGACACCGTGGCTTCTCTAGCGGCGGTGCCTTTGCATATCGACCGGCAGCGGATGGATATTTGCTTCAGCGGGACGCAGAAGGCGATCAGCGCGCCGCCGGGAATGTCGCCGATCACGGTGAGCCCGCGGGCGGAAGAGGCGTTTCGTACGCGGAAGACGAAGGTGCAGAGCTGGTACTTCGATCTGACGACGGCGATGAATTATTGGGGGAAGGACCGGCTGTACCATCACACGCCGCCGGTGTCGCTGATCTTTGCGTTGCGCGAGGCGATGCGGATCGTGATCGAGGAAGGGTTGGAGGCGCGGTGGGAGCGGCATCGGGTGAATGCGCTGGCGCTGGTGGCGGGGCTGGAAGCGATGGGGCTGGAGATGCTGGTGAAGCGGCCGGCGGACCGGCTGCCTACCGTTACGGCGGTGATGATTCCGCAGGGCGTGGATGATGTGAAGGTGCGGAACCAACTGCTGGATGAATTCAATATCGAGATTGCTGGAGGACTCGGGCCGCTGAAGGCCAAGATCTGGCGCGTGGGGTTGATGGGGCATTGCAGCCAGAAGCCGTATGTTCTATTGTTCCTCGCGGCGTTGGAGAAAGTGCTGCTGGACCAGGGAGTGCGCGTACCGTCAGGCGCGGGGGTCGGGGCAGCCGTGCGGAGCTACACCAATGTGGATACCGCGGCCGCGGTCAGCCGGTAAGGCTGGGAGCAAGGCGAAGGGTAAAGGCGCGAACAATCGTCATGGGCGTGATGATCGCGACGGGAGCGAGGCTAGAGGAATGAGGACTGAGAGCGAAGTGGTGACACACACATCGCAGCACGAGAGCAGCGCGACTATCCGGCCGATGCTGCCGAACAGCGGCGCGATGAGCACGTTTGTGGGCGCGTTCGAAGTGACTTCGAAGCTGACGGGGAAGGCGTATCAGTGCCGGTTCTCGCACATGTGGAACGGGATCGCGACGCGGCATGCGGATACGATCGACACGAAATTTTATGTGGACGGCGGAGCGCACGTGGTGGGACTGGCGCATCCGGCGTTTGTGACGTTTCGCGAGCAGAGCGGGCGGGATTTGACGGATCGCGAAGCGAGTTTTATCGCGGCGGAATATCTGCGGGAGCGGCTGGAGGAAGAGGATGAGCGGCCGCTATATGATGTTTTTTACGATGAGGTGTTGCGGTTGATCGAGCAGGTGGGGATCAAGTAGGGAGAACGGCGCGGAAGGAAGTAAAGAAGTAAGGAAGTAACGAAAAAAAAAGCACGTCCCTCGTTTGTTCGGGATGACAACGTTGCGCTTTCGGCGCGATTTTTCTTCACCGACAAATCAAAAAAATCGCGAGCCGATCTCATGGGGCTCGGCAAGTTAGTGATCAAGCCACGGTCTCTCACTGCGCGGCCCGCGCGCAAACACCGCGCGCAGGAAAAAGCAGGCCGCTCCGGTCGGGATGACAGCGAGAGAAAAGCATATCTCTTGCTTCGCTCAGGATGACGTTGTTTACATTTTGGCTGGCGGATGCGGCGTGGGGAGGTTGAAATCGCGTGGCGAGGCGAAGCTCGCCGCTACAAGGTCAAAATCGGCGCTCGGTGACTCGCTAGTCGCCGGGTTCGACGCGGAAGGCGTCCAGTTCGGGGTGGCAGAGACCGTCGCGTCGGATGAAGTACATCACCAGGAACATTAGAAGAGCGCCGCCTACCATTACGACTACGGCGACTTGCAGGCCGAGGATCAAATCGGCGAAATCGTCGAGGCGGCCGACTACGTAGGGCCCGAGAATTCCACCGAACAATTGCGTGGCGAACATGTAGACGCCGACCGAAGAGGCGTGGGCACGGCGCGGCATCATGTCGTGGATTACGGCGGTGAGCGGGCCGTGATACCAGGACATGAAGAATCCGGCGATGAAGAAGGCGCCGATGATGATGTGTTTTTCCTCGGCGGTGATGGCCCACAAGACGAATGGCGCGGCGATCAAGAAGCCGGAAGTGACGGTGAGGATCCGGCCGTAGGCGAAACGTTTTTGCAGCAGGTCGGCGACAAAGCCGCCGGCGAGCACGCCGAAAATTCCAGAGACAAGCAGAGTGGGACCCAAGGAGACGCCAGCCTCTTTGAGGCTGAAGTCTTTGTAGCGGACGACGAAGTCGGTGCCCCAGGTGAGGAAAGCGACGCTAGCGAAGGTGATCATCACGCCGCTGAAGATCAAGGTGAGAAATGCGGGTACGCGGAGGAGCTTGCTGAAGGGGATGACTTCGCTGCGCGGGCCACGTGGCGGCTCGGCAAGGCCCAGAATGGCGAAGGAGAGCAGCAGGCCGGGGATACCGATGGCATAGAAGACGGCGCGCCATCCCAGCCACTGGCCGATAATGCCGCCAGCGGCTTGTCCTGCGGTGCCGCCGATGAGCATGCCCGCAGCGAAAATGGATTGCGCGCGGGCGCGGTCGGCCTTCGGGTAACCGCCCGAGATCATCGATTGCGCGGCGGGGGCGTACGCGGCTTCGCCGATGCCGACGAAGGCGCGCGCGAGCAGCAGCATCGCGAAAGTGTGCACGTGGCTGGTGAAGATGGTGGCGAAGCTCCAGAAGATGACGCCGCCGGCGATGATGCGGGAACGGTTGAAGCGGTCGGCGAAGAAGCCGAAGGGAATGCTGGCGATCGCGAGGACGGATTGCAACGCGACTTGGAGGTAGGAGATCTGTGTGCTGGTGAGCGCAAATTCGTCGCGGATGAGAGGGACCAGTGGAGGGATGGCCTGGCGGTCGGCGAAGTTGACGAAATTGATGAGCGCGAGGACCGCGAGAAGGCGCAGTTGGTAAGACGAGAGCGAGATGGCGGGCTTGAATGACACGATGGGTGAGCGCGAGCGCGGACCTGAGCCGGCAGAGGCGCCTGGTTTGAGCGGCACCGGGTAGTGGCCGCTCTCCTCCGTTCCTGTGCGATTATATACCTGCCATGAAGCCCGCCTTGACATCCCGTGCGACGACGAGTGACCGGTTGACTACCGTACTTTCGTACGGCGCGTTGTTGTTGCTGGGTTACTTAGTATTTCGGATTACGGCGCCGTTCCTGGTGCCACTGGCGTGGTCCGCGGTGCTGGCGATTTTCTTTGCGCCGATTCATGCGCGGATCGAACGGAAGTTCCGACCTACGCCGGCGGCCTTTGTGAGCACCTCGGCGGTGACGCTGCTGCTGATCGTGCCGGCCATATTGGTGCTCGTGTTTGCGACGCGGCAGGCGATCGATGCGATGACGAAGATTCAGGACGCGCTAACCGATCCGGACCGGAACCTGCCCATGCACGCTATTACATGGGTGCGGGCGCATTTGCCCGCGGAGTGGCAGTCCTGGGATTTTTCGCAGCCGTTGCGGCAGGCGGCGGAACGGGTGGCGTCGTTTTTGGCAGGGAATTTCGGGAAGTTGTTAAAGAACCTGGTCACATTTTTTGTTGATCTGTTCATTTTGATCTTTTCCCTGTTTTTCATGTTTCGGGATGGAGACAGCGTGGTGCGCGGGGTGCGGCATTTGCTGCCGTTCGATGAGGCGATCCAGAGCGACGTGCTGGATGAGTCGAAGGATCTGATTTTCGCGAGCGTGGCGGTGGGATTGGTGATCGCGTGCTTGCAGGGATTGCTGGGCGGGCTGGCGTTCACCATCGGGGGGATTTCGTCGCCCATTTTCTGGGCGGTGGTGATTGGGTTCTTTTCACTGGTGCCGGTGGTGGGGTCGGCTTTGATCTGGGTGCCCGCGGCGGTGTTCTTGGCGGTCAGCGGGCATTGGGGCAAGGGGTTGACGATTCTGGTGATTTGCGGAGGAGTGGCGGGAGTGGCGGACAATATTATCCGGCCATTGTTGCTGCGGAACCGGACGCGATTGAACGAGCTGCTGTTGTTTATTGGCGTGCTGGGCGGGTTGGAAGTATTCGGGTTGCTGGGGTTGGTGGCCGGGCCGACGATTATTGCGGCGGCCATGGCGGTGTTTCGGGTTTATATGGAACATCGCGATCGGATTGCCCGGGAAGCGTAGTAGAAAGAAAACATATGTGTGGAAGGTAAGGCGGACGACGAAGTTTGGAATGGTGCGTAACTAGCGGAAGAAGCTAGGCTTAGGCCGCCGGTTGTTGTTTTTTTTGATTCATTTTCCAATTCCAAGCAAACTTTTGCGAGGTTTTATCGTCTCTCCCATAGGCATTCGAGTGGAGCTTTGCATAGAAGTTCTAGGTGAGGGAATTGATGGGTAAAAAACAGATGGAGCGGCAGGAGATGCTGCTGGGGACGCTGGATATGCTGATTCTTCGGACTTTGCGGATGGGGGCGGCGCACGGGCATACCATTGCGCGGGTGATCGAGCAGACCTCGGATGAGGTTTTGCAGGTGGAGCAGGGCTCGTTATATCCGGCGTTGCACCGCTTGGAGGCGCGCAGGTGGCTGGCGTCGTACTGGGGAACCAGCGAGAACAACCGCAAGGCGAAGTTTTATAAGTTGACGGCGGCGGGGAACAAACAGCTGACGGTCGAGGCCAGCCGGTGGAAGCAGATGGTGGCGGCGATAGGGAGAGTGATGCGGGAGGCGGAGTGAATTGGCTACGTGACCAGTAGTTTTTCGAATGCACCGATTGATTCACATGGAAGGTGGCCCTAAACCCGCATTCCTCTACAAGCGGAAGGGTGCAGCACCCGAAGAGCGACGAGGTGAGAGATGGGGATGGGACGATATTTCCGGCGGACGGACCAGGACGCGGAATTGGCGAGGGAGATCGAGGCGCACATTGCGCATGAGGTTGACGAGAACGTGGCGCGGGGCATGACGGGGGAAGAATCACGGCGGCGGGCGCAGATCAAGTTCGGGAGCGCGCGGAACGTGCGCGAGGACGTGTGGGAGTGGAACACCGTGGGCGTGATTGACGACTTATGGCGAGATTTGCGCTACGTGCTGCGCACCTTGCGGCGGGCGCCGGGATTTGCACTGGCGGTAATTGTGGTGATGGCGCTGGGGATTGGCGCGGTTACGGGGATGTTCACGATCGTGCGGTCGGTGCTGTTGAAGCCGCTGCCGTTTGGTGATGCCGACCGGCTGGTGATGCTATACGAGCAGAGCGGCGATGGGAAATTTCCATACAACAGCGTGGCTGGCGGTGCGTTCTTGGCGTGGCAGCGCGAAGCCAGGAATTTCGACCAGCTGGCGGCGTGGCGGCAGCAGGGCTACAACGTGTCGGCGTCGAACGGCCATTTACCGGAAACGATCGTGGGAGCGCCGATTTCGTGGAATCTGTTTGAGGCCATGGGCGTGCGGCCAGCCATGGGGCGAGGATTCGAAGAGCGCGAGGACCGCGCGGGCGCCGATGCTACGGCGATTTTGAGCTGGAGGTTGTGGAAGCTGCGATTCGGCAGCGATCCCCAGATCGTGGGGAAGACGGTGCAACTGAATGCGCAGGCGTACACGGTGATTGGAGTTATGCCGGAGTGGTTTGTGTATCCGGACAAGTCAACGCAAGTGTGGCTGACGGTTCATCACGAAGTGCCGCCGGCAACGATGGAGGACGTAGGCGATCACGAATTTCGCGTGATTGGTTTGTTGAAGCAGGGCGTAACGCGGGCGCAGGGATTGAGCGAGATCGACGCCATTCAGAGGAGGCTTAAGGAAGCAAATCCGACAAGAACGGCGGGGGCCGGCGCGAACTTGCGGCTGTTGATTGAAGACGTGGTTGGAGACTACGAGACACCGTTGTATGTACTGCTGGCGGCGACGGGATGCGTGCTGATCATCGCGTGTCTGAATGTGGCGAATCTGTCGTGGCGCGAGCAGCGGCGCGGCGCAAGGAGTCGGCGATTCGCAGCGCGCTGGGAGGGAGCCGGAGGAGGTTGATCCGCGAGCAGTTGATGGAAAGTGTGGTGCTGGCGGGGATCGGAGGAGCGGCAGGGTTGGAGTTGGCGTTCCTGGCGGTGCAGTGGGTTTCGCGGACAAGGCAAGGCCTGGCCCGCGCTGAGGCGATTCATGTGGACGGGGCGGTAGTGGCGTTCGCGGCAGGGATCTCGTTGCTGAGCGGAGTGATCGCGGGAGTGATTTCGGCGTGGTCTTCGCGAGGAGAGCGGCTTGCGGCTTCGCTGCAGGAAGCAGCAAGGACGCATAGCGGAGGGCGAAGCAGAGCGCGATTGCGGAAATTCCTGCTGGCGGCGGAGATGGGACTGACGGTGGTGCTGCTGATCGGAGCGGGTCTGCTGTTGAAGAGCTACCAGGCGTTAAAGGCCACGAACCTGGGCTGCGACACAGAGAATGTGCTGACGTTCCGAATCCTGTTGCCGGATGCGCGATACAAGACGCCGGAGGCTGTGGCGGCGTTTTTCGAAGACTTGGTGCGCGACGTGCGCGCGACGCCCGGCGTCGAACGGGCCGGACTGGTGACCGAACTGCCGGGGGAAGGATACGGCGGAGACAACATGATCCTGATCGCCGATCATCCTCCATTGCCGGCGGGAGAGTTTCAATTTGGAGTGCGGCGTTATGCCGATCCGAAGTATTTCGAGGCAATGGGAATTCCGCTGCTGGGCGGAAGAACATTTCGCGAAGGAGAGCGCTTACAGGATACAAGAGTGGTGATCGTCGATGAAACGTTTGCGCGGCGATTCTTGCCCGGCGAAGATCCGCTGAGCCGGCACGTGCGGGTATCGTTCGACAATACGAGCTTTCAGGATTTTGAGATCGCGGGCGTGGTGGGCGATGTGCGCGAGACGCTGACTCGGCCGACCGACGCGATGATCTACTATCCGATATATTCGGGCCGCGAGAACGCGGCGAGACTGGTGGTGAGGTCTCGTCACGATGTGACGCAACTAGCGACGCCGATTCAAAAATTGATCGCGGCGAAGGACCCGGACCTGGGAGTGTCGGATATCGTGACGATGGAAGAGGTGATTGGATGGTCGACGGCGGATACGAGCTTCAGTGCGGAGTTGACGCTGGGATTTGCCGTGCTGTCGTTATTGCTGGCGTCGGTGGGATTGTATGGCGTGCTTTCGTACCTGGTGGCGCAGCGGAAGAGCGAGATCGGAGTGCGTATCGCGCTGGGAGCGCAGCGTGGTCAGGTGCTGCGATTGACGCTGGCCGATGGTATGCGGCCTACCGCTCTCGGCCTGATATTCGGGCTGGCTGGTGGCGCTGCGGCGGCGGGTCTAATTCGGAATTTGCTATACGGCGTTAAACCGATGGACCCGAGCGTATTCGCCGGCGTCGCGATCGTACTAGTCGGCGTGGCGATCATGGCGTGCTTGATTCCGGCATGGCGGGCGTCGCGATTGGATGCGGTGCAGGCTTTGCGGATGGAATGACGAACTTCAGGTAAACACCTTAGAAGCGCCTCATTCTTTGTCAATTTCTGGAAAGCACGTGGGCGAAAGTAGGTGCGGGGGCGTGCGCGTGTGCTAGAGTACCCGGCTCAGATGAGTAACAACGGGTACAAAATCGCCCCGGCTCACGCGGAATTGGCGCCGGACAAATTGCGGTGGAGGTGCGAGGCATCGCGGCTGCCGTTCGAAACGACCGCACAAGCGGAGCTGCGCGAAGGATTTATCGGGCAAGAACGCGCGCTGCGTGCGCTGAAAATGGGCGTGGAGCTTTCGGCGCCGGGCTACAATGTGTTCGTGTGCGGACTGGCGGGAACGAGCCGCGGCGGCACGATCGCGCAGATGATTCAAGAGCTGCACCCCCAGACCAAACCTTCGCTGGATCGCTGCTACGTCAACAATTTCAAGATTGCCGACCGGCCGAGATTACTTTCACTTCCGCGCGGGCAGGCCAATTCATTCAAGAAGGATATGCAGGCGGGAATCGACTTTCTGCGGCGGCGCATTCCGCAGGTCTTCGAGGGCGAGCCCTTTCAGCGGCAGAAGGGGCGAATCGTCGAACGGTTCACGGTGCGTGAGAAGGAGTTGATGGACGACTTCACGCGGAGAATCGCGCGCGACCAATTCGCGCTGGGTCACATGCAGGTCGGCGCGGTAGCACTGCCGGAGATTTTTCCGGTGCTCGAAGGGCAGATGGTGCCGATCGAGGATATTTCGAAGATGGTGCACGAGGGGAAGCTCGACGCGCCAGTGGCGGAGGAGATCGAACGGAAGTATGAGCAGTTCCGGCAGGAATTTACGGTGGTGTATCGCAAGACGCTGACGTTATCGCGCGAATTGGCGAGCGAGCTGAGTTATCTGGAGCAGGAAGCGGCGTCGGTGCTGGTGGATGGCGTGGTGGAGGAGTTGAAAGAGAAATATCCGGGCACGGGCGTGGCGGAGTATCTGGAGGAAGTGCGGCACCACTTGCTGGATAACTTGGACCCGTTCAAAGAGCGCGAGGGTGAGGGCGAGCACGAGAGCGACCCGCCGCCGTCGCCGGACGGCCCGCAGAAGCCGTCTGGAGGGCCGGAGCGCGATCCATTCCGCTTGTATGGGGTGAACGTGATTCTGGCGCACGGTGAAGAGGATACTTCGCCGGTGATTTTCGAGACCACGCCGACGTACGCGAATTTATTTGGGACCATTCAGCGCGCGTACGACACACGCGGCGGGTGGACCAGCGACTTCATGGATCTGCGGGGCGGTTCGCTGCTCCGTGCGGACGGCGGATTCTTGATCATGTATTCGATGGAAGCGATCTCTGAGACCGGCGTGTGGCGGGCCTTGAAGCGCACGCTCAACCACAACCGGCTGGAGATTCAGCCGCTGGAAATGTTCTATCCGTTTGGCGGCAGCGCGTTGAAGCCGGAAGCGGTGCAGATCAATGTGAAAGTGATTTTGATCGGCGACCGGCAGATGTACGAGTTGTTGTACGAGTACGAGGAGGATTTCCGCAAGATCTTCAAGGTGCGCGTGGAATTTGACGAAGAAATGCCGTTGAGCGACGGCGTAATCGCGGAATACGCGGGGCGATTGCGGGCCTTGAGCGAGAAAGAGGGACTGTCGCCGTTCGATCGCGGGGCGTTTGCGGCGATCCTCGAGTACGGTGTTCGGCAGGCGGGGCGGCGAAATAAGGTCACGGCGCGATTCGTGGACATCGCGGACCTGGCGCGCGAGGCGCACTACGCGGCGGCCGCCACGGGCGAATCCGTAGTGCGCGCCGCACATGTGCGCACGGCGCTGTCTTCGAAAATGGAGCGGCACAACCTGGTGGAGACGCGCATTCGCGAAATGATTGAGGAAGGCACGCTGCTGGTTGATCTGGAGGGCACGCGAGTGGGCCAGGTGAATGGACTGAGCGTGCTGGAGATTGGCGGATATTCGTTTGGGAAGCCGGTGAGGATCACCGCGACGGCAGCACTGGGAAAAACGGGCGTCATTAATATTGAGCGCGAGTCGAATTTAAGCGGGCGGTTCCACGACAAGGGCGTGCATATTATTTCCGGTTATTTGCGGAGCCGCTTTGCCCAGGACAAGCCATTGTCGCTCGCGGCAAGCATTTGCTTCGAACAGTCGTATTCGGGCGTGGATGGAGATAGCGCGAGCTCGACGGAAGTGTATGCGCTGGTGTCGGCGCTGGCGGAGTTACCGTTGCGGCAGGATATTGCCGTGACGGGCTCGATGAACCAGCAAGGGGACATTCAAGCGATCGGGGGTGTGAACGAAAAAATCGAGGGATTTTTCGGCGTTTGCAAGATCAAGGGATTGAGCGGCACGCAAGGCGTGATGATTCCGGCGGCGAACGTTGAGGACCTGATGCTGCGCGAGGATATTCTGGAGGCGGTGGCAGCGGGGAAGTTTCACATCTGGCCGGTGGCGAAAATCGAAGAGGGAATCGAGATTCTGACGGGGAAGACCGCGGGGCATCGCAACGGCGACGGGACGTTTGCCGACGGCACGGTCTTCGCGCAGGTGAACGAGCGATTGAGCAAGATGGCGCATGTGATGAAGGAATTTGAGTAGGATCGATTCCGACAGCTGGGCCAGTGGGACCATACGATGCAATACCGGTTCCGGTCATGGACTACCGCGGAGCGTTGAAGTTCCTCATAGGACGATTTCCGGAACTTACTGCTGTTCTTCCCGGGCCTGACGATCCGGATTCGAGAACGTGGATGTCGACCATGCGTATGCAGAATTGGCGGGCAGTTATTACGGCGGCAACGCGACGAGTATTTTCTGTCGTCGGCCATCAACTTTATTGGATGATCTGGCATTGAGCGGGCCGAGCGTTCTTCAGGAACTATTTGGCGAGTTCCTGGAGGGACTCGCACAAGATGAGGAGTTCGGTCACCGACTTGTACCTAGTCTCCATTCCGAAGCGCGAGAAGCACTGCAAGCTATTCTACTTGAAAGGTACGGTCGCTAAGTAGCCGCTATAGCGTTACGGCGCAGGCGGTGCCGTGTAAGCGCGGCGATGGTCGATGCGGTAGGCGGCCACGGGGGCGCTTGGAACGGCGGCTACCGATAGCGATACGCGCACTTCGATCGTGTGGGATTTTCCGTCGTGAGCGGGTGGAGCGAAGGCCAGGCTGTACTCGTGGCGGACTAACTCGGCAACTTCGGAGTATACGGCGGCGAAGTTTTTGGCCGAGTTGGGAAAGTAGACCCGGCCGCCGGTCGCTTCGGTGAGCGCCGAGAGCATGCGATCAGCTTCGGCGAAGCCTTGTTGGGTGATCGCGGCTTTGTCGATCGGCTGCTGCTTCTTCTTTTGCGGCGAGGGCGGCGGGTTGCGAAGTTCCGCTCCCAAGGAAATCGCCAGGATGCGCACGTCGCTGTTTTGCAGGCGCGCCAGTAGCGCGGAGATTTCATCCGGTGGCGAGGTATCGAAGCCGGTGGAGAGCAGCACGATTGTTTTTTTGCCCTGAACCTTGGCGAGCGAATCGAGCACGGCAAGCAGGCTTCGCGAGAGGTTGAGATTGCCGAAGCCCATGTAGTAGCGCACTTTGGCGAGCGCCGCTTCGGCAAGCTGCTTGTTAGCGGTGAAATCAAGCAGGATTTGCGGCGAGGTATCGTATTTTGCGACGGCCACGTGGTCTCCAGCGGACAGTCCGGCGAGCAGCGCGTGGGTGGCCTGGGTGTGCCCGGCTTCGAGAAAATAGACCGACGGTCCGGCCTCGACGAGCATCAGAACCTGGGCGGGTTCGTCGACGGGCGCGAAATCGGTGATGGGCTGCTCGGCGCCGTTGTCGAATACGTGAAAATCGTCGCGGCGCAGTCCTTCGATGAATTTGCCGCGCGCGCCGGTAACGATTACGCCGACGTTGACGCGATCCACGCTGACGCGGATGGAATCAGCCGGCGGAGATGGCGGTTGCTGCGCCAAAGTGCCGGCTGCCGAGAGCAGCAGAACGAAGATCAACCGCAGTGCGCCGCGCGCGGAATCAACACCCCGCATCGCAGACTTATTCAAGCCACTGATCGAAGTGAATTCCCTTGGCATCTTTCCACGAGGCGCCGGCCATGAAGTGTAGATGCTTGGGGAAGACTTGCGGGTTGACGTTGGTGAGGAGATCGGGAATTTTCGCGGACGGCGCCTTTTGCGATCCGCCGGCAAGCTGCTTCGCGTTGGTCTTTTTTGCTTCCCGCACCCAGCGATCCTTGAGGGCGGGCCAATCAACGCCATGAAAATCGAAATAGTTCACGCTGTCGAGTTTGCCCGGATAGGCGGCACGGGCGGTTTGATAAGCAGCGGGAACCGTTGCCGCGGCCCCTGCCGCGCCTCTCGTCGCCAGCAAATCGTGGAGGGTTTCAGCGCGACCAGAGGCGAGGATGAATTGCGGCGTCACCGCGAGATGATAGAAATTCCACTGGGCCACGCCGGCCCCTCCCTGACCGCCGCCCAGCGAAACTTTCAGAAATGTGGCGTCACCTTCGTTGCGTTCCGCGCTCAGCTGATCGCTGAATAACGTGTGCAGCAACTTTACGGTTTCCGGCTTCTTGCGAATGCCAAACGCATACACGGCTTTCTGCGGATCCATCGAGGGTGAAAGCTGCATCGACGCGAATTCACCGGTCAGCAGGCCCAAAGCGTCCGGAAGAGACATGCCGAGACGCGATTGCGCGAGCGATTCGATCATGGCCGCGCCGTTCTGCTGTCCTTGCGGGAAAATGGCCCGCACGCCGCGCATCACGATCTCGTACAGGGCGCCGAAATTGAATTGCGATTCGCTGTAGGAGATAGCGTTTGGCGGCAAAAGGGCGAGGGATGCCGGCGATGTCTGGCCATTGCCCCACAGATCGAATAGCGTGCCGGTAGCGGCTTCGCCAAGAACCGCGCCTTGAATGCGGGTTTTTGTGCCGTCCAGCGTGACGCGGCCGCAGAGCGAGTGGATAGCGTCCAACTTCATGGCGTCGAGAACCGGCGCGACCTTGAACCCTTGTGCGCTGGCGTCGGGCGCGAGCGTCTTCAAATTGGGCAGGTGAGCGAAAAATTCAATCACCCCTCCACCCAGATGGGGTTGCGCTTCCTTGTAGGCTTCCGATTGCGCCAGAGTCGCAGCGCCGGCGGGTTTTCCTTCCAGCCGGGCGATGATTTCTTCCAGCACAGACTTTTCGTTTGCGCTGGCGGCGTATTTTCCGTGTTCGACCCAATACGTGGTGCCGGCTGCGCGCTCAACCTTCAGTACTGGAATGCCGGACAAATTGATTTCTGAAAGTTTCGGCATTTCCTTTTCCTGGCCGCGCATGCGCAGCACCGCTTTGCTGAGCAGGCTTTCTTTGCCGGTGCGATCGTAGACAAAGAACACGCCGTTCCAGGAACGATCGGAGGGTTTCGGTGGCACGGCGCTGACGGTCATTTTCGCTTCCGGCTTGCTGATGTAGCCCAGGACGAACGCGTTTTCGAGCAGGGTCGAATACTGCTCGGCTTCCTCGCGCGTGAGCGCCGCCTTCGATGAGTCCTTCTCCGAGGCCGCGGTGACATTTGTGAACATGGCGGCGCGCACCGGCGCAAAATCCGGGTCGTCCCAGAGAGCCAGCAGGGAATTGACCTTGCGCACATCGCCGGCGGGAGTGCCCCGCCAAATTAAGTAGGCGGAAGTACGCGCGGGCATTCGTGCCGGCTCCAGAGGAGCTTGCGCCTTGGATGGTGCGCAGGAAAAAACCCAAATGATGAAGATGCAGGCAACACCGCGCAGACGGCTGGAACTCATGGAGATGCTCCGCGCAAATCCCTGGAGGGAAAAAGCGTCTACTTAATGCTAGACCCACTCCGGAAAAGACAGAAGCCTTGTCCCGCGTGCAGTTTCCAGAACGCCGAACAAGGCTCGAGATCCCAACCGAATAGCGGGACGAAAAATCTACGTTTGTGGTTTTGCTGCTGCGGCCGGGGCAGGCGTAGAGCCCGCGCCGGCATCCTTGGGCGTCGAAAGGTAGCCGTTGATGTCGTTTTTTCCAACGTCGAACACTACGATCTCGTAGGGAGCCATGCGTGCCGCGCCCTTGAGATAGAACTGCACCGGCTCGCCCGCGGTTTTATCCTTCTTTTCGATCGAGCGGTCGTCGACGAACACCGTCATGGTGTATTTGGCCTTCTTCTGATCGACCTTGTTCAGCGTGACTTGCACCGGGCCGACGCGCTGCGGTGTCTTGCTCTTGGTGACTTTGAACTCGTAGTAGTTGCGATCGCCACGGCGCTTCAACTCTTCCAGATCATCGCGATTGTGGGCGATCAACCCGCTCATCACGCCCATGTCGCCGGTGGCGCGCTCTAGCTTGCCCTTGGTTGCTTCCAGATCTGTCTTGGTGGCATCAATATCCTTCTTGGCGCCGCCCAGATCCGTGGCTACTTCACCGATCTTCTGCGCGCTCTCCTGCTGCACCGCGGTCAACTGCGTGGCCAGCTTTTGATCGGATGCGATCTGCTCCTTCTGGATAGCCTCTGCGCGGCTTCGCGCCTTGGCCAATTCGGCCTGCGTGAGGCCCACTTTCTGTTGAGTAACTTCGATGTTGCCCTTCAGGTCCGCGAGGCGCGCATTGGCCTGCTCCAGCTGGGCGCTCAATACTCTGTTCTGGTCCTGCGCTTTGCCTAGATCGGTCTGCAGTTGCGATTGCGCGGAATGGCCCAGGTAGCCCAATCCCAGCACCGCGACAATCAGCACCCCGAACAGCACCGCGATCCATCGCGGCGTGCCGGTGTTTTCGTAATGATACGACTCCTGCGGAGTCGGTACGTTCGGCGAAATGCTCATTCACCCTCCTAGGATGGGCCCCACCAGCGATGTTATCACTCAAAAATCACCCCGAGCAACGTGTTCGGCCTGCGCACATTACCTCCGGGCCTTCTTTCGCGTGCCCCCGCCCTTTGCCGCGGCCTTGCCGCGAGGCGATGGGGAGGGCCAGCGAGAGAAGATCGAAGTGGTCAATCCACCGCGCGGCGTGAATTCCCCGCGCACGACGCACCATTCCGGCTGAATGGCTTCCACGATGTCGTGGAGGATCTTGTTCACCGCGTTTTCGTAGAAGATGCCAAGGTCGCGATAGGCCAGCAGATACATCTTCAGCGATTTCAACTCCATGCATTCTTTTCGGGGCACGTACTGAATGGTGATCGCGCCGTAGTCCGGCAGGCCCGTCTTGGGGCACACGGAAGTGTATTCGGGAAATTTCGTGGTGATGACGTAGCTGGGATATTGATTGGGCCAGGCTTCCAGCTTCGGCAGCTTCGCGTCGATGCCCGCGCGGGCGTGTTCATCGGTGTAATCCGCCATAGGTTCTCCTGGCACCATTGTACGATGCGCTGGGCGCCTGCCGTGTCGTCTGGAAGTCCGCCGGGCGTTACTTGGCGTCCAGATCGACGCTCTTGATCGGCACGTCCCAGTGGGCCTCCAGGATTTCGAAGCGGCGCTGTTCTTCGTGCTTGTAGGTTTCCTGGTCGGGGAAAAGCTGTTTTAACAGCGCGCTGTTATCGGCGTCGGCGTTGGCCACGGCGGCATTCTTGAAGATGATCGTGGTGCGATAGTCCCACCGGCCGTCCTCGGTGGAGTGATACCGCGGAGCGTCTGCGAAAACCTTCAAGATGCGGCCCATTTCGATCTCTTTCTTCAGCACCGGGTAATGATTTTTCTTGAATAGAGCGATGAACTCGTCCGCATGCCCCCACTTCGTTTTGTAGTAGTACTCGATCACATACGGCCTTTCCTTCGCGTCGTCGGGCCCGGCCGACACGCTCGTGCCCGGACCCGCAAGCCCGCGCAGCGGAATGAGGATCAAACACGCGATCAGGCCGCTGAGTACCAAGAACGCGGGAAAAGACCAGAAAATCGAGCTGACCTTGGGTGTTTTCACTTCTTCCTCCAGATTCATCGATGACAAAAATCATCGGACGCTGCGCTGCAATTTTGCGTCGCGATTGTCGCGCGGCGATGTTACGCGTCCCTCGGCGCCTTGCACAAGCGGAGTGTCGGCTATAATTGGGTCCCAATTGGCGCGATGGTCGACTTGCACTGTCGGATGAATCGCTCGGCTGCAACGGTCAAAGTAGCGCGCTAGCGTCAGCGGAATATGAGCCAGAAAAAACGAGACCACGAACTCGGGATGCACTGCCCGATTTCGCGCCGGGATTTCTTGAACGGTGCTGCACTGACGATTGGCGGCGCGGCCATCCGTCCGTCAGTGCTAAGTTCCCTCGCGGGAGGCGAGGACGCCCCGGAAAAATCTCTGAACTATTACCCGCCCGCGCTGACCGGCATGCGCGGCAATCACGACGGGAGTTTCGCTTCCGCGCACCACCTGCGTGACGCCCAGAAATGGGACGCGTCTGGTCCGTCGGAAAGCACCAGCGAATTCTACGACCTGGTCGTTGTCGGCGGCGGAATCAGCGGACTGGCTGCGGCTTATTTTTTTCGCAAGCGCGCCGGAATCAGCGCCCGTATCCTGATCCTCGATAATCACGACGATTTCGGCGGCCATGCCAAGCGCAACGAGTTCCGCGCCGGGGCCCGCACGTTGCTCTCCTACGGGGGAACGCAATCGATCGAGAGTCCCGGCGAATACAGCGAAGTCTCCAAGGCGTTGCTCGCTGACTTGGGTATCCGCCTGCAGCGCTTCTACCAGGCCTACGATCGGAATTTGTACGCCAAGCTGGGCACGGCAACGTTCTTCGACAAAGTGACGTTCGGCGAAGATCGCTTGCTGACCGGCACCAACGTCACGCCGTGGCCGGAATTTCTCGCCAAGGCGCCGCTCTCCGACGCCGCGCGCCAGGATATCGCGCGCGTGTACACGGAAAAGGTCGACTATCTGCCGGGACTGTCGCCCCGGGAAAAACTAGCCAAGCTCGCGAAAATCACCTACGCCGACTACCTCACAAAATTCTGCAAGGTCACTCCCGAAGCGCTGCCGTTTTTCCAGGCGTTTCCCCACGATCTTTGGTCCGTTGGGATTGAGGCGGTTTCCGCGGCCACCTGCTACAAAAATCCGGACGACTACGAATCCTTTACCTATCCAGGCTTCGACGGTCTCAATCTCCCCCCTCTGGAAGAAGACGAGCCGTACATCTTTCATTTTCCGGATGGCAACGCATCCGTGGCGCGGCTGCTGGTGCGCTCGCTGATACCGGCGGTCGTTCCCGGCCACGACATGGAAGATGTCGTAACCGCGCGCGCCGAATACGGCAAACTCGACGACGCATCCTCGCCGGTCCGTCTGCGTCTTAACAGCACAGCCGTTCACGTTCAACATGGCAAACGAGGCTCGCCGGGTACCGGGCCGAAAGAAATTGAAATCGCCTACGTCCGCGGCGGCAAACTGCAATCTGTCCGCGCCAAACACTGCGTGCTGGCGTGCTACAACATGATGATTCCGTACTTGTGCCCGGAGCTGCCGCAGAAGCAAAAGGATGCGCTCGCGTATCTGGTGAAGGCCCCGCTGGTGTACACGCACGTCGCGCTGCGCAATTGGACGTCGTTCTCGAAACTGGGTATTCGGCAGATCGTCGCACCCGGCGGCTATCACACCCACACCGCGCTGGATTTTCCGGTCAGCCTGGGCGAATACAAATTTTCCTCCAAGCCTGAAGAGCCGATGGTGCTGTTTATGCTGCGGACCCCGTGCAGCCCGGGGCTGCCGATGCGAGATCAATATCGCGCCGGGCGCGTTGAGCTGATGGGCACTCCGTTCGAGAAATTCGAGGGTAACATCCGCGATCAGCTAGCCAGAATGCTCGGCGGAGCGGGGTTCGATCCCGCGCGCGACATCGAGGGCATCACTGTCAATCGCTGGGCGCACGGCTACGCTTACACGCCGAACCCGCTGTTCGATCCCCAGTGGAAGCCCGGCGAGCAACCGTGGATCGTTGGCCGCAAACGGTTCGGCCGGATCGCCATCGCCAACTCCGACGCCGGCGCGGATGCTTACACCAATGTGGCCATTGATCAGGCGCATCGCGCTGTCGGGGAACTGCTCAGCCGCGGTTGAGGCGGCTGCAAATTTTTAACGATTCCAAAAAGTTAAGAATGCCATGGCTCGGCCACATGCTCGGCACCTCCAGGCAATGCCGAAAGACTCCATCGTGGTGACTGGCGGGGAACCGGTTTTGATGAGCGCTGGGAGAAGGCAACTTGGAATTGGTAGCCCGGACGGGAGTCGAACCCGTAATCTTCACCTTGAGAGGGTGACGAGTTAACCGGTTACTCTACCGGGCCACGATGTTGAGTTTATCACTTTCTCGCCATCCGTTCGAATGCGTTTTGCTGCTCTACAGATTTGTCGACCTGCAGCGGTTAAAGAGCAGATCGCCGTGTCCGCCCGGCGCCGCCTTCGATTACCGTGATGATTGATAGTCATACGTAAGATATTCGTCTGGTAGCTTTGCGCCTCCGTACTTGCTACCCTTTCGGCCATCATCGGTGACGCTAGAACGCAGAGGTCGCCCGGCCCCTGAGGCGCCGTCCGTGAACGCTCGAAAAATGAATTCACGCTGAACAGGAAGGGTGTATGCCGCCTGCCGGACTCGACAAACTGAAACACATCGTCGTGCTCATGATGGAGAACCGCTCCTTTGATCACATGCTGGGCGCACTCAAGAAAACCGACAAGCGCATCGATGGCCTGAACGGCAACGAGTCCAATCCCGGCATCGATGGCACGCCGGTCACCGTTCAGGATCAAGCCGATTATCGCGATCAACTGGTTCACGATCCCGACCATCACTTCCCTGGCACGGACCTTCAAATTTTCGGCGGCCAGACCGGCGCCGGCCGTGTGGCGAACATGCAGGGCTTCGTCAAGAGCTACTACACGCAGACGAAAGACGCGAATCTGGCCAAAGAGATCATGAACTACTTCGAGCCGGAAAAACTTCCGGTGCTGACCACCTTGGCCACGGAATTCGCGCTCTTCAATCGCTGGTTTTCTTCGATTCCCGGGCCGACTATCTGCAATCTCGCCTTTGCGCACTACGGCACGGCTTTCGGCCCGGTCGGCATGAACGTCTTCTACATCGGCAAGGACATCGAAAGTATTTACGGCCGTATGATCGACGCCGGAAAAACCGCGAAAATCTACTACTACGACCAGCAAAGCTCCACGATGGAGATCGTCAATCTCCTCCAGCATCAACCCGAAGTCTTCGGATCGTTCAGCCAGTTCATCGCCGATTGCAAGGTCGGCAAATTACCCGACTACAGTTTTATCGAGCCTGCGTACAACGATCACACCGGTCCGGGCGGCGGAGAAATCCTCGCCTCCGACCAGCACCCCACACACGATGTGTACGAGGGCGAACGCTTCATCAGCATGGTGTACAACGCGATTCGCGGCAATGATGCTTTGTGGTCCACAACCGCACTATTGATTGTCTACGATGAACACGGAGGCCTCTACGACCACGTCGTTCCTCCGGCTTGCAAGACTGACGGTTTCACCGCGCAACCCGCCGACACCGGTACCGGAATGCCATTCGCCTTTGACCGGCTCGGCGTTCGCGTACCCGCGGTCCTGATTTCGCCGTTCGTGCGCAAAGGCACGGTAGTCGACGGCCGCATTTTTGAACACGCGTGCATCCCTAACACCATCACGCAATTTTTCCTGAACGGCGATGCCAAGCGCACCGACCGCGAGGCTAAATCCGAAACCTTCCTGGACCTGCTCTCCGGCGCGATGCGCACCGATGACGATATCCCATGGTTTGAGATAGGAGACTGACATGGCGAAACACTCCTACGTTGTGAAAGTCCCGCGGCCTCACGCCAAGCGTTTTGAGCCGCACCGTCCGATCACCGACCTGGTCCGCAACCAGCTTTTGCATCTCAGCCTGGCGCAACGCCATCTTCCAAGGGAGCACCATCATCCCACCGACGTCTACTCCATCAAGACCGAGGGCGAGGCCAGCGAATTCATCCGCCACGTGACTGCGAAACTGCACTCCATGAAGGGCAAGGATTCAAAGCCGCCGAAGAAAAACAAGCCTCGCAAATCCAAACCGGGAAAAAAGGCCTCACGCACCAAACGGAAAGGCAAGAGCTGATCGTGAACGTCCGCTCCACATTAGTCACGGCAGCCTCTGCGTGCTTTCTGCTGCTATCCTCCGCCGCGCGCGCGCAAGACAATCCGCCGCCCGCACCCGTTCCGAACGTGGACAATCCTGCCGAAACCTCCAAATTCAAAGAGTCCTGCACCAGTTTTAGTTTTTCCAGCCTTGGCGGATGCGCCGAACTCCTGTTCACCGGCAAGCCCCTGCACATCGCCGTCGGGAGTCTCGCGCCGCAAAACGGTTTCGGCGCCGGGCTCGCCTGGGTGGGCTTCATCGCGCCGACGGAAAACTGGGTGCCCAGCTACAACCTCGATGCCGTTGCCACGCCGAATGGCTCCTGGCGTGCCGGTGCGTACTTCAAATTCGTGCACACGCATCGCCCGAAAATTATCGTCCACCACGGCAAACCCAACCTTAAATCGAACGAAACTGAGCTGCCCGAGCATCCGGTGGTGAATCTCTATGCCCAAGCCACATCGCTGAACAAAATCGCGTACTTTGGCCTCGGCTCCACAACTTCCGACACCGCGCGCACGTACTTCGGCATGCGAGAGGTGGTCACCGGCGCCAGCCTGGTCAAGCCGTTCTACCAACGCCTCAATGCTTCGTTTCTGGGCGAGGCTAACGGCCGCTTTGTCGATCTTCGCTCCGCCACCGGCAACGGCAGTCCTTCCATCGAGGCTCTCTACACCGACGCGACCGCTCCAGGCCTGGCCTCTCAGCCGGCCTTTCTCCAACTCGGAGAAGCCCTCCGCATTCGCCCGATCTTCTTCGATGATCTGCTCCACCTGAACTACCAGCTAACCTATCAGCAGTTCTTCGCGCCCTCCAATTCCACGTTTTCGTTTCAGCGCCTGAATCTCGATTTGTCGCACAATTTCGCTCTCTATAAATCCACCACGCGTTTCTATCTGCCTCGCGACGCCAATGGGCCCGATGAGTGTTCCATCAATCGTCTCGGAGACTATGAGGGCTGCTCGCTCGACAACAAAGTGCAAGTCGCCGACTGCGAGGCCGCGAACGCCAGCGACAAATCCAAATGCAAACAGATCACCCGCGATCTCCAGGGCAGCATCGGCTTTCGATTTTTCCTTTCCACATCGATCACCCAGTCCGGCAAGGTCGTCCCGTTTTATTTCCAGCCGACGCTCGGGGGCGGCGACCTCAACGGCAATCCTTTGCTCGCCAGTTATCAGGACTATCGTTTCCGCGCGCCCGACGTGATGCTGCTTCGTGAAAACTTCGAGCATTCCCTCGGCAAGCTCCCTCTCGGTGTCGCCTTCATTGCCGACCAGGGAAAAGTGGGTTTCGACCGCGATGATCTCGGCTCCAGCACGTGGTTCCACAGCTATTCGGCGGGGCTCACGCTGCGCGCCGGGGGCTTCCCGCAGGTGTTCATCCTTTTCGCCTGGGGCGGCAAGGAAGGCACGCACACCATCGCCAACGTAAACACCAGCCTGCTGGGCGGATCAGCGCGTCCATCGCTGTTCTGATTCCGCTCGTGCTGGTTCTGATTCGCTTCCGATTGTTAGGAAATCGGCAAGTTCCGCGGTTGTGGTTAGTGGCGAGGCACCGCCCATAAAGGATTCTCCTTTCTAGCGATCGTCCCGGTGTAATGTAGGGACGCGCTTATCCGACACCGCGATGACCAAGAAACTTCGCATTCTCGTTTCGCTGACCACGAACGACAACGACTATCAAATCGAGCAGGCGCAATCCGCCGAGCAGGCAGCCAAGCGCCTAGGTGTCGCCGTCGAAATCGCACACGCCGACAATGACGCCATCACGCAAAGCACGCAGATCTTGAAAGCCGTGCAGTCTGAACCCGCAATCCGGCCCGATGGCATCGTCTTCGAGCCCGTGGGCGGCACTGCTCTGCCACAGGTTGCGCGCGCGGCGGCCGCCGCGGGAATCGGCTGGGCGGTCCTCAACCGCGATGCCAGCTACATCCCGGAGCTTCGCAAGACCGCAAACACTCCGATCTTCAACGTCAGTTCCGATCACGTCGAAATCGGCCGTATCCAGGGCCGCCAATTCGCGGCGCTGCTCCCGCGCGGCGGCTCGGTCCTCTACGTTCAGGGCCCGTCGGAAAACTCCGCCGCCAAAGAACGCACCGCCGGAATGCAGGAAACCAAGCCGGCAAGCATCCAGGTCATCCTGCTGAAAGCGCAATGGACCGAGGAAAGCTCGCTGCGCGCGGTTCGCTCCTGGCTGAAACTCACCACCTCGCAGAAATCGGTCATCGATCTCATCGGCGCGCAAGACGACTCCATGGCCATGGGCGCGCGTAAGGCCTTTCAGGAATTAAGCAACGAGGCGGATCGCGAGCGCTGGCTCAAGCTTCCGTTTACCGGCTGCGATGGTCTGCCCAACACCGGCCAAGCCTGGGTACGCAGCGGCATCCTCGCGGCCACGGTGTTCGTTCCGCCCAACACCGGCCAGGCCCTAGAAATGCTCGTGCAAGCCCTGCAGCAGAAAAAGCAGGTGCCCGAGCGCGTCCTCATCCCGCCGCGCTCTATTCCTTCATTGGACGCCCTCGTTCCCCGCCGCTAGCGAGCACCGCGAACCTGCGACCAACGCGCTTCCCTTCCTCGCAAAGCAGGTATAATGCCGCGGGCTACACTCGCATTTCACAATGCATTTTTTCCATTTCTGGGGGATCTGGATGAAAATCGAAGGCAAGAACTCGGCGATCGACCGTAGAGGATTTCTCACCGCCACCGGAGCAGGTCTGATCGCCGCCGCGGTACCCGCGTCAGCGGCTGCTGGCCCGCCGGCTACCTTCGGATCCACTACCTCGGCCGCGTCCGAACCCGCACGTGCCAAGCCCAGCGGCTCGCTGCGCAAGATTCCCATCGGCGTCTTCGATCCCGTATACGACAAGCTCTCGCTCGACCAGATGCTCGACACCATGAACTCGCTCGGGCTCGAAGCCGTCGAGATCGGCACCGGCAACTATCCCAACAATCCGCACTGCCCCATCGACGAACTGCTCGCCGACAAATCCAAAGCCAAGGCCTGGAAGAAGAAGTTTGAGGACAAGGGAATCCAAGTCGCCGTACTCAGTTGCCACGGAAACCCCGTCCATCCGGATGCGAAGCACGCCGCCAAGGATCAGGAAACCTTTAAGAAAACCGTGCAGCTCGCCGAAATCCTCGACGTCAAAGTCATCGTCGGATTTTCCGGTACGCCGGGCGGCACCCCTCAGGACACCCAGCCAAACTGGATCACCTATCGCTGGCCGCCGGAATACGGCCAGATGCTGGACTGGCAGTGGAAAGAAAAAATCATCCCGTACTGGAAGGAAGCGGCGAAATTCGCCCGTGATCACGGCGTGAAGCGGCTCGCATTCGAAATGCACCCAAATTTCTGCGTTTATAACCCGCGCACACTGATGAAGCTCCGCGAAGCGGTCGGCGAAGAGATCGGCGCCAACTGCGATCTGAGCCATTTGTTCTGGCAGGGCTGCGATCCCGTCGAAGTCATCCACTTCCTGGGTGAGCAGGGCGCGATTTTCCACGCGCACATGAAAGACACCGTGCTGTTCCCGGAGAATGTCGGAAAATACGGCGTGCTGAACTTCGCTTCGGACAAAAAAGATCTCGCCGAGGCTTCCGCGACCTTCCGCGCCGTCGGCTACGGCCACAGCGCCAGCCTCTGGAAGTCCGTCATCAAGGCCTACATGGACGTCGGCTACGAAGGCATCCTCAGCATCGAGAACGAAGACCCAATCCTGCCCGGGCCTCTCGGTGTCGAGCGCGCCGCCTGGGTGCTCAAGAACATTCGCGCAGAATTGCTCGCAGGGGATTGAGCGCAGCGGCTATCGCGTTGCATTTGCATCTTCCGTCAAACTGAGTCGAAAATTGGTATCTGCAGATCCACTGAGGGGGCCCTGGATGGCGCAAGTTACGCGTTCGCCAAAAATGTACGACGCCGTGGTGATCGGTTCGGGCGCCGGCGGCGGTATGGCCGCGAAAATCCTGACCGAAGGCGGCCTCAATGTCGCCATGCTCGAAGCCGGGCCGCAGATTCACCCCGAAAAAGACTACAAGATGTTTGCCTGGCCTTACGACCTGCCGCATCGCGGTGTGGGCGTCGCCGGGAAGCAGGCAGAAGACTTCGGCGAGTTCCTTGCTCCCAACGGCTCCTGGGATATTCACGGTGAGCCTTACACCTCCGCGCCGGGATCCGATTTTCGCTGGTTTCGTTCGCGCATCGTGGGCGGCCGCACCAACCATTGGGGCCGCATCGCGCTGCGCTTTGCTCCCATCGACTTTCGTTCCTACTCGCGCGACGGCCTGGGCTCCGATTGGCCCATCAGTTACGACGACGTCGCGCCTTACTACGACAAGGTGGAAGGTTATATCGGCGTCTTCGGCACGAAAGAAAATGTATCCA
>Ga0134124_10000127_pt1 | contig 69041 bp, 91 predicted proteins | sample KB304_FD_96880 | JGI IMG/M metagenome (GOLD analysis project Ga0134124, IMG submission 96880) | Terrestrial soil microbial communities without Nitrogen fertilizer from Kellogg Biological Station, Michigan, USA - KB3-0-4 | ecosystem: Environmental > Terrestrial > Soil > Unclassified ...
CAGCTCTCCCACCGATTGACGATAAAACTAACCCTTACGAATACTGCGTAATCTGCGGGAATCACGTAACTGTCGGATGTGATGGACATGATTTTGATCACGGGCTGGCCGAGTCCGCTTCCAGGCCTGAGGGGGAGAAATGATTACTGCAATCGTCGTTTATTGCGTGGTTACATTCCTGTGCTACGGCGTGTTCCAAGATGAAAAGGTGGACTTTCCACTCACGTGTGCATTCTTCTGGCCGATGCTGGCAACGTTGTGGCTACTCATAGAATTCGCTAGATTCACTAAACAAATACAGATTGCCAGCAAAGCCAAGCTGAATGCAGCGGACGGTGCTCAATGAAATCCTTAGCGGCTACTTTACTTTTGGTCTTGATGGGGTGTTCGAAGCCAAAACCTTCTGCTGAGATAACTTGGAAGCTGAACACATCTGATCCTGTTGATTCAGGAATTGTCTACTTTACTTCTGCGTCGCACTGCACAATGCGCCAAGGGTATGTCGAATGCCGCTGCCCGCCCCATGAACTATGCAAGTCAGGCATGACAACTGCGGATATGGAACGAGAGATAGAGGCGATCAATGACCGACTTGGCAAGGCTTATTTTCCTCCTGCTAAGATACCGATTCCAAAGGAACTTCAATGAGAACTTTACTTTTACTTTTGCTGGCGACTGTGGCAGTGGGGCAGGAAATTACGGGGTCTGATGAAATGACTCGACAAGACATGCCTCGACAAGCCTTACGCGAAGATGGCAGCAAGTGTCAGGTGGGAGACCGTGTATTTTACAAGGTTGAGCACGTTACGGACACGGGGATAGACATTTGGTATGTGTGCGAGCCTAAGCTAGAGACTATCGATGTGTCGGCGGGAACAGAAAAGTATTTGGCCCACCATAAAGGTGATTCCTGTGATCGCACCGAATTCCTAACTCACTGCTATTACGGCATAGATGTTTACGAAAATCGTCCGATATGCTCTGACAAACGTCGAGTTAAAATGCAATCCGAAGATGGGGCTTGGCACTGCATCCTCTTTCCTAAGGACGTGAAATGATCGACACTCAAAAGATCGTTGACGCAATTATTGCTTCTGGAGTGGGGCCTCTCGCAGTCGAGCAGGGAGCTTCGCTTCTCGATAAATGGATTGACGTCTGCTACGAAGAGGATCTCAAACGTAAAGTCGTAGCTGTCGAGACTGGCTTCGTTTGCTTCATTGACGACGCGACGGCCATCATCGGCGTTCAAGACTTGTTGACCGAGGAAGATGGAATCATCGTCGGCGGGGAGCATAAGAGCACAAAGGAGAGGACTAAATTCTGGAACGAGAACTCCTGGCTAGACTCAATCTCCGAAGGCTCTCAGCTCGGCGTTTACGCTCTCGCCCTGAAAGAGGGGACTTACTACGAGAGGGCGACGGGGAAGGAATTCAAGCCAAACACCCCGCTCTCCTACATCCGCGTCCGCGCAGCGTCGAAGTCTAATCCCCCTGACATCTGGCCACATGATCCTCTACGATCGCTCGTGCATATTAAGCCCGAGAGAATTGCTAGAGTGAGGCAGAGTCTTCTCGTTAAGGCTGCGAGCGTCAGGGCGATGAAGAGAAGCGGTGAAGGCGCATGGCAATTGCCAGGAATCTGGTGCGTCAATCAATTCCGCAAGACGTGCCAATTTCATGACGATTGTTTGACAGGTAACGTGCCGCCGAGTGGAGCGGTTAAGTTTGACAGTAGTGATCCGGCTGCGCAGCTATCGTTGGCACATATTGGCGACAGGATTAACAACCCTGACCTTGTGCTCCTCTCCGCCTCTCAATATTCCACGGTGAGCGAATGCGCGGAGAAGTATCGTAGGATCAATCTGGTAGATGGTCATACGAAGGACGGGGATAGAGCGCTGGACGTAGGGTCGGCAATGCACGCTGGCCTAGCTGCGTACTATGAACAATTGAGAGATATTCAACAGAAAAATTTAGTAATTGTTTAACGATTTCCCTTGACATTACCTTAACGTTATCGTAACGTTTCCTTACCGACTATGACAGCTACTCTGGATGCAGTCGCGCCAAACAACCCTAATCAAGGGAAAGCTACGACAGAAGTTCCCTCCCCCACAAAGCCCTCCTCCATAACGGCGGCTGTGAATGCCTCCCTGCAATCCAAGCCGCCGAAGGGCTTTTCAGCCTTCAATACTAAGGATTTGGAGACGGGCTCGTTTTTTGGCCTACTCTATAGTGAGACGGGGAGCTACAAGACAACTACGGCTGCCAATTTCGGTGGCCCCGAGAAGACCCTCATCCTCCTCACCCGCAACGCGAGCCAGATGCGTCCTTTGCAGAACGCCGGCTTCCGTGTTGGGCTCATTCAGGATGGTGAGTCCCTCCAATGGGCGCTCCAATTCCCTGAACGTGCCGCAGAGCACGCTGGATTTCCCGAGTGGAAAGACTTATCCGATCGTGTCCTAGTCGTGGATGACATGACCGAGGGCTCAGAGATGCTCGTCGATGAGAACCGAACAAAGGACGACGGGTCGGATCAGAAGAATTTGATGAAGGTCTACGGGGATACGAATGGCGTGATCCGTGACCTTCTCACCTCCCTCCGACGTAAGAAGATGCATGTCATCTTTACCGCTCTCGCAGATGTTAAAGGGTCGGACATTGATACCGACGAAACAATCTTCCCCAAGATGCCCAAGGGCGCTCGCCAGCTCATCACCGCTGACATGGACTTCGTCTTCTTTATCAAGAAGGAGACTAAGAGATTCCTAACCGACATGGCCTACATCCCCGTGATGCGGAAGGATGAGAAGACGGGGAAGCAGATCCCTGGGAAAAGGGAAATATTCGCGAAGCACAAGATCAGTAAGGAACTGGTAGGCATGACGCCTCCGTTCGTGAGGCTGGAAGAGGAGCTTGGCCCTGCGAATGGAACGGGACTTAGGGATTTCTGGAATCGAATTCAAGCGGCGAAGGTGAAGAAGTGACCTACGAGTGCGAAGTTTGCCACGAAGAATGCGGCGCGGAAGATCGCTATCGCGTCTCCACGCATTCCTACCTTAGAGCCCACAAGAAGTGCGCAGAGCGTTACACAATGCTCCCCTGGGCGGTGCGGATGTACAGGCTCGGCTGCTGCGTGAATTGCGGAAAGAAGAGAGGGGATTCTCCGTACAAGCGTCATTGTGTTGATTGCCGGAAGTCGATCACGAGCCAGGAGAGGAAGTATAAGGGCTCGTTGAAATGGATGCCAGGAAAGAAGGGTAGGCCGCCAGCATATGTGACGCAAGAGCGGAGAACATCATTATGACAATTCGGGAAGAAGCCCAGAAACAACTTGACGAACTTCATCGCAACAAGCTTTTACAGCAAGCCAAGTGGTTGCTTGCCAATCAGAAAAAACACGTACAAGCAATTGCTGAAATCGATGAACTTTTCAAAGAAATTGAAGCGGGAAGGTTGGTCAACAGTTTTCACGCAAGTGAACCAAACCGCTAGTAAGTAAATCAAAGTTTCCATTTTGGAAAAAGGAGAAATAAAGCACATGTCTTACGATGACACAGAAGTAGTGGATCAAGTGGTAGAAGTTGATGATGTTTTTGATACGGGCAGCATTCCCGTTCCACCAGCGGATCCAGACGCGCATCTTGGCACGATCGAGGGCGTGACTCAGGTAACGTTTGATTCCGGCTCAGTTGCAATTGATATCGGTCTCAAAGCGTCCGACACGCCGGGGTTGGACACGCAAAAACGCCTCTTTATTCCCAAGGCGTTCGTAGAAGATATTTTCTGCGACAAGGCAAGTTTGCCCGAAATTAAGGGCAATAATCAGAAATTTCTATACCGCACCGCTATTGCCAATGACGACGGTACTGCGGATATTCAGGAACTTCTGAAGATTGCAAAAGAGAATGGTCGTACGAGTTCTTCTCTTGGCCTGAAGAAAGCAGAGAACTTTGACGACTACGTAACCAACTTAGCAGCAATGCTGACCGGCATTGAGGTTGTTTTCGTTCGCCGTCCGGGGAAAGACGATTTCAAGACGCGGCTGGAAGTTAAGAAGGTTTACGCTCGCAGCGTGTTGGATAACCCTGGGAAGAAATTCCGTGACGTTCGCTTGGCTTGGGAAAACTAGCTCAACGCCGGCCAATGAAGTCAACGCCCCCGGCAGCCATTCGGGGTTGATCCGGGGGCGTTTTTCTCGAAAGGACTTACCGTGAAGATTAAATTATACGACATTTACAGCAAAGAGGAAGTACTTCATGAAGATTTCAGCGGGGTCACGACGCTGGAGTCTGTGCACTCTGGTAAGAGGGCTGTCAAGGAAATCATTGACATTATCTTCAACCCAGATGGACTCATAATTCTCGTCGAGTTCAAAGAGAAAGCCAACATGTCGGAGCCGTTACCCGAGCCTTCGCCAGCATACACATCTTCTCAGGAGATATATCTTGACCCCCATCAAATTTGAAATCACCGTCGAACGTATCAGGCAGATCGGCAGCCGAGGGAACATTCAACACATGTCCTCCGATAAGGCTCAAGCCTTCATGACGCTCTATCGTGACGAACTCGAAGGCACCCTGACAACAGCCCTTTGTAACTTCATCAACGAGAAGCTACATGGCTCCCTCGAATAGCGTCGGGTATCCGGCGGAAATGAGCCGCATCGACCGTGAGTGTCTCTGCAAATCACGCTTTGACACGGAAGAAGAGGCGATGACGTTTGCGAAGAAGAGGATGGATGCGAGGGAATGTTTTGTTCCCCTCAGGGCCTATCCGTGTCGATGGGGAAATCACTTCCACTTAACTAAAGCACCTGCGAGGTAAATATGGGAAAAAGTCTGGATGTTGTCGCTTTCATTTGTTCCGCGCTGGCTATAGTGATTTTCGCTTACGCGCACAATGTTAACGCCGCTTTTTGGGCAGGCATAGCGTTAGTTTGGCAGATCAACTACCACCTTAAATAGCCATGGATCGCTACTGGCACCGTTTCTCAATCTCGCGCCATTTCATCGAACTCCGTCTCATCCGTAACGGGGACGTGAGGCGACATTGGGTGAAGGCAACAGACGTTGACGACAAGGCTATGTCTCAACTAGCCCTCATGAACGACTACGGTTGGAATGTCTACGCTGGCGTTAATCCGCGCCCTCATTCCTGCTCTGACGTCGCCGAGATTGTGGCGCTCCACGTTGACGTTGACGGGCTGCCGAAGAAGGCAGATGTGCCGGAGCCTACGCTCATCGTTAATAGTGGACATGGGCTGCATCTTTACTGGGAGCTAGGGAAGGCTGTCCCGCCAAGCGAGAGCATAGCAGATATCAATCGCGGCCTAGCACAGGCTGTTGGTGGGGATCCGCATTGTTGCGATATCACACGCATCCTTAGGGTGCCAGGGATGACGAATCAAAAGGAGCCGAAGAGGGTAGTGACGATCGAGCTTGAGAGTGAGAAGAGATGGCGGGTTGAGGAGTTTGAGGGGCTGGGGATGGCGATTGACGATAGGGCCTCCGGCCCGACCCCTCACAAAGAGATGAGGGGGCTTATTTTCGCCGACGCTATTAAGCGTGACTCTTATTTGCGGAGGGCTTGGAACGGAGGCTTTGGTGACGCGGCTTCAGACTCCCGCCACATCGCAATCCTCCGTCTCCATGCGCTCGGATTCGATCAAAGCGTAATTGAGGAGTTAGTCGGTAGTCATCGTTGGTACAACACGAAGACGAAGAGAGTTACGCCCCGCGAGAAGGCAATCGCTGACGTGAGAAGGGTGCTGGCGAAGGCATGAAAGCTAGAAGAAAATACGCAAGAATCGGCGAGAAGGTTAGGGTTATCGCCAACAAGGATTTCGAGCGCTGCGGCTATCCACTAACTACTCTCGATATTCAGAACAAGTATTCGAAAGAGATTGCGGAAATGGTTGACAAAATAGGAGCGGCTATCGGGGTCGATATTTGGTCGGATCGAAGTCGCCTAGGAAACTGTCTGCATAAAGGCTTAGCTTCCTATTTCCTTAATAAAGATAAGTTCGGTGGCCCCGAACGTAAGATTTACGAGCGTGACCGAGCCGAGTATGAATTCAATATTGCCGGAAAAGAGGGCATTGTCACTGCTCGAAAGTTTGTGAAGACAGGCACCCGCATCCCCGGACATAGCTATACGAGTTACGAGGGAGAACGGGATTACGATCCGCCGTATTTGCACAATGAAAAGACACATTGCATTTACACGCTAGAGATTGTTGGTGGGCCGCTATTTCCGGTGAACGTCCCCGCCGAAAACACAAGCTTAGTTTCTCTGTGGGGTTTTGGGCCGGAGGCCCTATAGCAAAACATGTGCGATTTTGTTCCGCTAATTCTAATTCTAGTTTTCTTTGCAATTATGTTTTTACTTCCTCGCCCTAAAGGTAAAAGTAAAGGGCCAGATTCTTGGAGCTTTTAGTGGCAACCGCAACCTTAGATCGTATCTGGAGCCCTTATCAAGAGGCCATCTTCTCGTGGGCTGAGAAGGGTCAAGGCTCAGCAGTTATCGAAGCCGCAGCCGGCGCTGCTAAGAGTACGACGATCATTGAGGTAGCAAAACGTTTGCCATCCGATGACTCAATCCTCTTCGTCGCGTTCAATAAGCGGATCGCTGACGACCTCAAACGCAAACTCCCTGCCTACATCTGCGCGATGACCCTTAACGCCCTCGGCTTCCGTGCATGGCGATCCCACGTTGGTAAGAACGTTGAGGTAGATAGTTACAAGGTCACGGCTCTCATCAAGCAGATGTCGGACGATTCAAGCAGTGACTTCAGGAGTGGGGTTAAGAAGCTCGTTGACTTAGCAAAGCTGATGGGCATCGTACCCAATGGCATCGATGCGGCAGGTTTGGTGGACGATGATACCGAGACTTGGCGTTGGCTGATCGATGAGTATGATATCTTCTTCGGCCCTAACGAGAAGAAGGATTGGGCCATCGCTCTCGCCCGTCGTGTCCTCGCTGAGAATATTCGTCTCGGCTCACAAAAGATCGATTTCAACGATCAACTCTATCTCCCCGTCATCTTCGGCGCAGAGTTTACAAAGTATGATTGGGTCTTTGCGGACGAGGCCCAGGATATAAGCAACCTACAACTCGAAATGTTGCGACGCTCCCTGGCCAAGAATGGCCGTTTCGTTGGCGTTGGCGATTCCGCGCAGGCCATTTACGGCTGGCGTGGGGCGAGCAGAGATGCGATTCCTAATTTGGGCCGCACGTTCGACGCTCAGAAGTTTCCTCTCTCCATTTCTTACCGTTGTCCCCGTTCGGTAGTGGCGCTGGCTAGGAAGTATAGCCAGAAGATTGAGCCTTGGGAGAAGGCAGCGGATGGAAAGGTTGAGGAGTTAGAAAGCTGGGTTCCTTCACTATTCGGCCCCACAGATGTCATCCTCTGCCGTAACAACGCTCCCCTCGTCGCTATGGCGTTCAAGCTCATTCGGGCAGGGAAGCCCTGCAAGGTCTTAGGGAGAGACATTGGGACAGGACTCGTTTCTCTGGTAAAGAGAATGCGGGCTATTTCCCTTGACGATTTGAAGGCCAAGCTTGACGCTCACGTTGACAGAGAACGTAAACGTTTAGTTGACGAACCTGAGAAGATAGTCTCCCTCTTAGATCGCGTCGATACGATACGGATATTCGTATCGGAGATGCCGTGGGGAACTAGCGTGGAGCAGCTTTGTTCAAAGATCGAGGGGATGTTCGCAGAGGATGGTCAAGAGGGGATGTTACTCCTTAGCACAATCCACAAAGGGAAAGGAATGGAGTGGCCGCGAGTCTTCATTCTCGATCAACATTTAATTGGAATGCGAGAGCCGGAGCCTAACCTTTACTACGTTGCGGTAACGCGGGCCATGAAAGAGCTTTACTTTATCAACTCCAAATGACTGCCCCTCTTCAACAGCGACGACGACGCCAAGGCTATCGAGCAGCTTGAACGCATCGCTCCCTATTGGAGAGAGCATTTATGGGACGGAAAGGTTATCGATCACATCTACGACATGCTTGACCGGCAGACGATGAAGAAGTGTTCGATTGAGAACTGTATGAATCCTGCGAGGAGAAGGGGAGTGTTGCTTTGTCAGAGTCATACGAAGTCACTAAGGAGACGAAATGTTAGAGGCTCTAAATGACGACCAATTTGTAGAGCTATTCGCCAAGGAGATGAAGCGGAGACAGCATGTTGGCTTGATCTGCTGCATCATGGACACCCAATCCCTGTTCATCGGCTGCTACCCGAAGGAGTGGAAGGACATGAATAACATGCCCCTTCACGAGCAACTAAACCTACTCGCTGCTTACACCTCGATTACGGAAGAGAAGCAGAGATATGTGATCGATGAAGTACCGAAATTTGAAATAACCCGAGGAGGAAAGAAGTGAAACAAATTGTCTTACTGTTAACCCTATCTACCTTGGCGTTCGCAGCCGATACGCCGAAGCCTGAAAACAAGCCCGAGCCTACGGGCTACGCCATCCCCACAGCCGACTCCCTTGCCATTCGCGAGGCCCAGGTTGCTTACCTCCGCGCCAAAAGTGACACGACTCAAGCGCAGGCGAACGAGCAAGCCGCGCTCCAACGTCTTGTGGCCCTAGCTGCCGACGCAATAAAGCATGCCGGCGCTGACCCTGAGAAGTTCCAACTGAATGAAGAGGGCGGGAAGTTTGTTATTAAGGCGATCCCTCTCCCAGAGGCTCCGAAGAAAGAGGAAAAGAAATGAAATTCAATATCTCCCGCGTCATCTCAAATACCAAGGGCGTAACCCTTCTCCCCGTCTCCGAGAATGGCATCTACGCTGACTATTACGAGACGAAGACGGAGAACAATATGGGCATTGACACTACCCAGATCGAGTTCTACGTCCGCAACGAAACGGGATGGTTCTTCAAGGACATCGAAGAAGTCAAGATTGCAACAATGTTGCTAATCGGTGACTTTATCGTGGAGAGGGCATGACCGCTCTCTCCGATTACAAGACTCACAACGGCACCTCGCTCCAAGCCCTTGCTGATTTCCTACTTGAGCAATGTGCTCAGGGGGGTTGTCGGGGGATATTTCTCATCGTCAAGCCTGAGGGTGGGGTATCGATCGTGACCAATGTGAAGGGGCAATTGCTCCCCGATGTGTTGGATGGGATGGCCCTAGAGATGAGGATGTCGTTGGCTACGGAGAAGAAGGCAGAGGAGCCCTCCTAACGTGCAAGGCCCAATCGCGCAAGCCCTCTCGGCTAGACTGGGCCAACCCTCTCAGCATCCCCTCGTCTCTCAGGGATTCAGCCCTAACATCGTTGAACCCTTTGGGAATAATAGCCTCGGCATAATGATCGTCGGCGAAGCCCCAGGGGAACAGGAAGACGATAGCGGCCAACCTTTTGCCCCGTGGGCTCCAGCCGGCTCCGTCCTCGCTGCCGCAATCCGTAGAGCTGGTTGCCGTCGTGAGCAATTCGTAATCACCAACGTCGTCCCTGCTAGGCCTCCGAAGAACTGGCTAGAAGGCGCTCCTTGGGAGGCGGAGGCGATTAGCTGGGGCCTTGAGCATCTTGACGAGGCTGTGAGGGTGTATAAGCCTCGCGCCATAGTGGCGCTAGGTAGCATTGCGAGCCGGGTAACGACGGGATTAAGCGGCAGTAAGTTAGGCGTATCCCATCTCAGCGGCTACGCCATTCCATCCCCTCGATATAGCATCCCCGTCATCCCCTGCTTCCATCCATCCTTCCTCCGTCGTGGCGCGATGGCTCTGCTTGGAGTCATGGTTAATGCTCTAAGGAAAGCGAAGAAGGTCGCGGCGGGGCAGATTATATGCGTAGAGCCCCCGGTGGATAGCCCTCCTGAAGGCTACATCTTGCATCCTGACCCCAGCGTTGCTGAGTCATTTTTGCGTGACGCCAAAGAAGCAAAATATATTTCCTTCGATATTGAGACCCCTTATTCGACAGATGAGGAGAGCGCGGAAGAAGTAGAAGAAGAACATCGCATAAAGTCGATTCAGTTCTCTTTGGCGCAAAGCAGTGGAATATTTATGCCTTGGCGTGACGATTTCATTCCCATTGCGAAAGAAATCTTGGCATTACCGAGACCGAAACTTGGATGGAATATTTGGCATTTTGACAACCCAGTCCTTTATGAGCACAGTTGCAAAATCGCTGGCGAACAACACGACTTGATTTGGGCTTGGCATCACTTACAGCCCGATTTGCCGAGAGGGTTGCAGTTTGCTGCCGGCCAGTTGGGTTGGCCGTATCCATGGAAGCATCTTAGCGGCTCCGATCAGGAATTTTACGGAATTGTGGACGTGGAGGTACTCCAATGGATGGTTGCTTAATACCTCTTGGCCGAAAAGGTTTTGCAATTGTTGATTCAGAAGATTACGAACGTGCTATGCAATACAGTTGGGTTATGGTTCCAAAACGTCGTCGCCTATACGCAAGAAGAGAATGGCGCATTGGAAATAGGCTGCGCCGTTACGAGTATCTACATAGTTTTATTATGCGTTCACGCGAGCAAATAGATCACCGAAATCTTGACGGACTTGATTGTAGAAAAGCTAACCTGCGTTTTGCGACCGCGCAACAAAATGCGGCCAATAAGGAGCGGCGTCCCGGAGGTTCCAGTAAATACAAGGGAGTGTATTGGTCAAAGTCAATAAACCGTTGGGTTGCGCGACTAAGAACTAAGCACCTCTGTTCATCTACAAACGAAGAAGATGCGGCGAGAGCATACGACGAGGCAGCCCTAAAAATGTATGGGGAGTTTGCGAGGACAAATGGGTTTGTTTGAGCGAATGCAAAAGGCCAACATTTATAGGGGCTATTTGCAACATGTGGTTAAATTAAATCCTGTGTTAGAGCGGGTTTCTGCTAGAGGCATGCCTGTAAATCAGGAAGGTTTTGATTCTGTTGTCGCCCGTCTCCGTGGTGATTACATGGCGGAGAAGGAGAAGATGCAAAGCCTCGTGCCTGACGAGATTAAAGCAAAGAAGGTTTACAAGAAGACCCCAAAGGCAAGGCTCGAAGAGTGTACACAAGTTGACGGAGTTTGGGTACGTACTCTACCTTGGACTCCTTCGAACAAGGGCCTCTGCGCTTACATTCGCCACCGTGGCCTCAAGGTTCCAAAGAACTTGAAGACCGAGAAGGACACGACGGCGGCGATCGAGATTGCCCGTCTCTCGCGAAAGACGAAGGATCCACTCTATGGAGCCGTGATTCAATACCGTAAGGCTCAAACCGTCCTAACCAACCATGTAAAGAATTGGAAACCTGGGCCTGACCAACGAGTTCATACATCTTTCTATTTCGACCCTGCTACAGGCCAACTATCCTCTCGCCGTCCGAACGTTCAAAACGCCCCAAAGCACGACGATCCCGAGTTCGGAGGCTACGCCAAAGTTTTCCGTTCCATGATTAAGGCTCGTGAGGGGCATACGATTCTTGAGTTCGACTTCAAGTCCTTCCACGCTCAGACTCTCGCTTTCGAGAGTGAAGACAAGGACTACCTCCGTCTCGCCAAGCTTGACATCCATTCCTTCCTCGCATCTCATCTCGTCCACGACCCGAAGGCCGGAGGCTGTCTCGCTTGGTCGGATGATGAGCTTCGAGAGTACCTAGCTTGGATCAAGAAGAATCACAAGTTCGTCCGTGACTATAAGGCAAAGCGAGCCATTCTTGGCTACGGCTTTGGCATGGGCTATCGCAAGCTCTACGACATGAATCGTGAGTCCTTCGACGGGCAGAAGGACGCCAAGAATACCCTCGACATGCTTGACTCTGTCTTTCCCGTGACGAAAAAATGGCGGGAGACGATACGGCATAAGGCTAACGATCAAGGTTACCTGATCTCCCGTCACGGGTACATTCGTTACTTCTGGGAAGTCTTCAGAGAGAGGAACGATGGCTGGACGCCAGGAGATGACAGCGAGGCCGCTGTAGCGTTCCTGCCGGCGAATGACGCCTTCGGGGAGATTAAGGATCGAATGCTTACGATCGCAGAGCGGGGACTCGACGAACGCTATGGCCTCATCAATAACGTCCACGACTCCCTTTTGTTCGAATGCCCCGACCCTTTAGTCGAGGAGGCGGTTGGCACAATCAAGCCCCTCATGGAGAGCCGCTCGCAAGTCCTTATTTCTCCTAAGGTTGCACCGCTGGGTTTAAGCGTTGAAGTAGATGTCCAAGCAGGCCGTGACTGGGCCAGCCTGCGGGGAGTCGCGTAAAATATATGTATGCCCTCTCCCTCAGACACGTACCCCCACGATATCCCTGCGGACTTCTTCGACCCTTTGAGGACGTTATACCATCCTCCAGACGAAGCGTGTTCGCCTGACGAAATTGAGACGAAAAGGAAGATTTATGTTGACAATAGTGTAACGCTTAGAGTACCTTTAGGTTAACTTAATGGACAACAAATTGAAAGCGAATTTGACGAAGGCTGCGGCCACCAGCGCCATGCAAGAGATGGAAGACCGAGTAGCCCACTATAAAGCTAAGGCAGAATTGGCCGAAAGTATACTCGGCAAATTGCGAAAAGAGCGTGGTGGACTCCGCGAGATGATGTCCCAATTAACCTCCGCAGTGGCCGCCGCCGATCCTTGGGATCGCGTCAAATATTACCCAGGTGACCCTTCCCGTACGCCCGTGTCCGCCGTTGTCAAACTTTCCGATTGGCATATCGGGGAAGTCATTGAGAAGGGTGAGACGGAAGGTTTCGGAGAGTTCAATTGGGCGATCGCACAGAAGCGAGTGTTCTTTATTGCCGAGAAGTTGATCGAGTGGACAAACATGCATCGTATTGCTGGGTTCCCGATTGACGAACTTGTAATCCTCTCGGAAGCCGACCTCGTCAGCGGGAATATCCATTACGAGCTTGAAGTCACAAATGAATTCCCGGTCACGGTGGCGACAGCGAACGCCGGCCTACTCCTCGCCGAATTCACCTCCCGCGTGGCGGGGCATTTTAAGCGCGTAGTGCTCTCTGAAATATCTGCTGATAACCATGGTCGCCTGACACGCAAGAATCAAGCCAAGCAGGGTGGCCTTAATAACTACTCCTTCCTCGCTCACACGATTGCAAATCAAAGTTTAGTGAAGCATGAGAATGTGAAGATCCTTGCCCATGAGGGAATTAAGGGACTCGTCTCAATTCAGAAGAAAATATTCCTGACTCAACATGGCCATGGGATCCTTAGCGCCTTGGGCATCCCATATTATGGGCTGGAAAGAGCCCGCGCCAGGGAAGCTGTCAAACGCTCCCGCACGGACAAAGAGTTCGATTACATCTCAACGGCGCACTATCACGTACCGGCCATTCTCAGCGAGAACATTTACATGAATGGCTCGTTGTCAGGGACGACGGAGTTCGATCACATGCAGGGTCGTCACGCGAAGCCATCACAAGTGAGTTTCATGGTTCATCCGAAGCATGGGCCATTCGATTTCACAGCTTGGAAACTTTCATAATGCTCCGTGACCAACTTCACATCCTTCGCGAACGCAAGCGCCTTGGTGAGAGCGATCGCAAGTTAGCAACCTACTTCGGATGCTCGGTGGGGTTCATAAAGGAACTGCTCCTTGCAATCGAAAAGAGGTAGCGGGGCTGAAGCGTTAAGTAATGTCGTTATCGGTTGGATCATAAATCTGATCGTTTTCAAATATATCCCACCGTTCCTAGGCTTCAGACTCTCAATGAAGCAGAACGTCGTGATGGGAGTTATTGGAACTGTTGTATCACTGCTACGCAGCTACGCAATTAGACGTACCTTCAATCGCCATGAAAAAGATATTCGACAAAATTAACGCAAGATTTGAAGCCCCGCCGATTGTCTCTGGCCCAAACGTTTTCAAGGTAGCGGAGTATGCCAAGAGTGTTGGGTTAAAGTACAGCGCTGCCCGCAATCGTCTCCACAAGCTTGTTCAACAAGGAATCCTTCGTAAGGTCAGAATCCCTGGCGAGTACGGCCCCCGCGAAGGCTACGAATACATCGCAAAGGACTGACTAGTGGACGGACGCGGGGAGATATTTCTGTGGCGATTGGTCGTGAGGCAAGCGCAAATAGATGCCCGAATTGGCGAAGGCCATCAACGCTATCTCGCTCGCCGTTGGCTTACGACTACTTCGCGTTCTTTCGTGGCAGTCTGCGCTTACGCTGGGCTTAACAGGGCGGAGACGGAAATCTTACAAGAGAAGATGAGGAAGAAATGGAACCCACACAAATCATCGTAGGCCTGGGGCATCAAGCGCAAAACGGGAAGGATTCGGTGGCTGCCGCCATCATTGCTAAGCATCCACAGGCTAAGCGTTATGGCTTCTCTGACGCGCTCAAAGCCGAAGTGTATGAGGCCCTGATAAACGACTTTGATCCCTTCTGGCCCCAACATGAAGAGATGTGGCTTATGTCGTTCCCCTGCCCGACCGATTATACCGGGGACGTTGTTAAGCAAATCGCCTGGATCGACGGCCAAAAACACGAGCCGAGTGTTAGGCGCTTACTGCAAGTCTGGGGGACGGAATATCGCCGCGCTGATGATCCCCTCTACTGGGTTTCCGCTCTCTCCAAGCGTCTGCACGCAGATAAGCCAGAGATCGCTCTCATCGCAGACATGCGATACAGAAATGAATTCTACTGGATCAAAGGGCTAGGGGGAGTAACAGTTAACGTCGTCCGTGTCGGCTACGATAACGGTCTTACGCACGCAAGCGAACATGATCTTAACGGCGCTCCTTACGATTACCTGCTCGCTGCGGGGCATGATGATCTTGCGGGATTACAGGCCGGCGCGGTGAAGTTGTTTGACAAGATTTGTGAGGGAAAATGTCTCGCTACAAAAGGGGCGTAACCCTCAAGACGACAAAAGGCTACCCGCGAATCACTGCCGGCCCACTTCGCAATCAATATCTCCATCGTGTCGTAGCGGAAGCCATGTTGGGACGGAAGCTGAATAAGGATGAGGAAGTCCATCATCGTGACGGCGATCGGCTTAACTTCCACCACTCCAATTTAATGATCCTCGGAGAGTATGACCATGGCTGGGTGAGCAGCCGGCAAGCATGGTTCATGCGCCAGAAGGATAAGCAGGAAAAGCGAGACTGGGATGAAGAGATCATCGCAGCCAAGGCGACTGGAAATGCCTGGGCCTACGCCGACGGACACATAGAAGAACGTTGGGAAATAAGAAAGGCAGCCTTTTAAGCTGCCTTCCGCCGTACCCTGAGTACGGCCCTAAGTGCCTCCGTGGGAGGCTGCCCTCCATTGGGGGAGGGAACATTACATAGACGTTGGAGTTGGAACCGGCGCGGCGTTGAGAATGGTCACGATGGAACTGATGTAATTCTGCACAGCCGCATCGCTTCCGTCTTTGCCTGCGTCTTTCAAACCCTGTGAAATTAGAGGGCCAATAGCAGCCACGACAGCCGCCAATTTCTGCGCTCCAGTACCGCTAGACTGCCCAATGGCTGCAAACTTCGCTTCCGTAGTTAGAATCTGCTGAACGGTAGCGTTATAAAGCGAGCCATACTGCGGCGCGTATAGACTAATGGCTACGGCTCCAGCCGAGGCTGCCCACGGCATGATGAAGTCAAACACGACCTTAAAGTCATGCCCAATTGCTTTGAACACATTGATAAACTTATTACTCACTTTTCACCTCTTTTGGTATGGCTGCGTTAGGATGACGTTCTACAACCTTGTTTGACACGACATGAAAGAAACGGTACACCCAGTCGTAAAGCTTCTCACCCCATGGACGCGGATCGCCAGGGGCAGGCATCGTCTCAACGGCTGCTACGTAAAAGTAAAGTAGAGCGCCGCCGATCACGACGTAATGTGCGCTAATGAATTGCGCCAAGTTCACTCCTAATTATACCGTAAAACTAAAGCGGCTCCGCCGCGACCCCTCACAAAGGAAGGGCCACGCGCATCATCTTCTTGTGAGGGTTTGCCCCGGAGGGGCTATAGCGTCTGCTCAAATAACATCAAACTCCCTCTCCCCTGAATCCCACCAAGACTTACGATCCCCTGGGCCCAATACTAAGCAACCCTCGCTGGCATTGTGAGTCTTGTTATCGCCGTGGATCCGAAATGCGCTTCGTCCAAAGGTGTTAGTCCCGTCGCAAGGGATGAGGTTAATAGTGAAAGGGCCGAGCTTAGGATGATGATATGGCTCTCCGTCCATCCTCCATCGCCCTCTTGGTAGTGGCCCGTAGTCTTTCGTGGCTTCCCATGAAGGATTATTCCTCCCGAGCCCGCGACCGGAGTAACCTTGAGCAAAGAAGGCTCCGTCACGAAGCAGTTCTCCAGTCTTTTGTTGGTAGATAAACATTTCCTAATTGCCAATGCATTGATAGAGCAACACGTCCGTTCCAGTACCCGTCAACGCAAACGCAGAGCCGGAAGATGCCACAAATTTCACTGCATTCGCCGCCGTGGTGTCGATGGCCGTGCAGGAGTAAGAGGAAGAATTAGTGAACACTGCGGAACCTGTCAGGGTTACTGAGCAACTCGTTCCCAGAGTGCAGGTATCGATAACGATATGCACGCCAGTTTGTTGCGTTCCGCTGTGATTATAGGTAGTGGGAACCGTCGTCAGATTGGCCACCGGAGTCGTACTGGTGACCACGAATGGTGCAGTGCCAGTGCCCAGCGTTGACGTAATCTGCGAATTCGTCGTTATCGGAATCTTGAAGGTATGGAGCGCGGCAGCTATCCGCTCTACCCAATTCGTGCCATCAAAGAGATGGTTGATCTGAAAATCAATTCCAGCGGCTCCACGTAGGCCAAGGAAGGAATTCGCTGGAGTAAGGACGCTTGAGTTGTCAAGCCCGATTGCCGAATCAGCCGCGTCAGCGAGAGGGCGAAGGCTTCCTCCGGCGGCAGTCTTTGCAAAGTTTGAGTCGAGGACGGTTATGATGTCGGTGGCAGCGAGTGAGCCCACATTCCCTAGTGTTCCTAGCCACAATCCTTTAGCATTAATCGCCGCGCCGTTATAATGAATTTCTGGTGTGATGGATGACGTTCCCACTGCTCCTGCTAGGCTGGGATCGCCAGTTTGGCAGCTCATTACTGCTGAGCCTGTAGCCATTCCTGTAGCACAGCTTTGAGCAATAACGGTGGGGCCATTGGCTCCGGCGGTAGAGGCTGCCGAATTATTAGACCCACCCCAGAAATCAGTAATGTATTCCGTTCCTCCGTTATGAACGTTGTTTGTGTCAGAGGACGGGCCGAGAACAACGTCGGTAGACCATTGGTCGATTTTGGGAAAGTAAGCTGCCGCTGCTACTGTGTAGGAGGTAGTGTTGACGGTGATATCGTCGGTAATTGTGCAGGTTCCACCAGAACAGACTGTTCCTTGAGCTTGAGCCAGTGCAACCGATCCGCAGGCGGAAACTGATCCTCCACCGCAATTCGCAGTATACGGCCCCGACTGAGAGCCGTCGCCGACAATGCGAATAACGTCATAGGTAATCGTTCCAGTTGAACCTATGGCATACCACTTGACTGTACACGTTCCAGCCCCCGATGATAGACATTTACCAAGTAGAAGCGGAGCCCCTGTACCGAGGGTCGAAGACTTTGGAACAATGTAATACCAAAATTGAGTTGATCCCGAGGAGCTGGCCGTGAGAGTTGGGTATTTTCCCGTGGGGCCGACGCCGCCAGTCTTAACGCAGCGCCCGCCTTGACAGATGATGCCTGCTGTTCCAGTCCCCAAGGGATTAGTGCAGGAGCCTACTTCTTGATAGACGTTGTTAAGTTCGGCAGCAGTATTTACGTCGAATGCGCCTAAAGCCCTAATGCCCCATTGATTGTAGGCTTGCACAACGCTGTCTCGAATGGAAAAGGTATTTCCAGACTGCCAATCCACGGCGTTCCCGAGACATTGCATCGACATGTCATTGTGAATGGCGTACCCAACTGCCCCACTGTTTAACGTCGTACCAAATAGTCCAACACCGCACCACGCCGTCGTGCATCTAAGTGGCGGCCCGTTTCCGCTATTAAATGTGCTGTCCTGTAACGTGAACTTTTCATCATCGTCAACTTTTATCAGGTAGTCGAAAACGTCCGTCGAGTTAATAAACGCAAACCCAACATGGTCGATCGTTAGTTCCTGTCCGTGGTCATGGATCACAACTGTCGAGCCGTTGTCCGTATGGCCAATGCCCGCAAGGGGAGCGAAGTTTACATTGCGAATGGCCCCCAGTCGTGGGAAACTGTTTACTCCCGACGAGAGACTATCCCCATATTCCACGCAGGCCATTCCAGAAGTGTTGCAACGAATGGATGCGCCTTGCCCATCAAGAATGTTGGGTGAAGATGATCCGTGCGCCCAGTTCATATTTAATGGGGCGTTGAAAACTGCGATCTGTGTGAGATCGCTAGTTGGGCTAAGGAGAACGTGAGCACCAAGGATAGGGTTATGCGTAGAGTCTGTCGGGTAAGCGTCAACGAACGCTTCCTGTACTCCCGCAGTTGCCGTACCGAGCGTAAAGCCCGCAGCGTGTGTTCCCGCCGCAGTGAAGGTTACGGTGCATGTGCCACTTGAGAGTCCGGTGCAAGTGGTTGCCGTGATAAGTACCCGTTCTGGTGTGCCGGTTGCGGCGACCCACAGATAATGCTTGAATGGGGTCACGCTGGCAGCAGCAACTCCGCGTACCGCATTAATAGTCACCACGTTTGCGCCGATAGAGATCGTCCCAGAGGGCGATTGCACCCAAGCGAACTGATCTGCATATCGAGTCTGTTCGTGAACGTTTGTATTAAAGCTGGTTAGAGTTGGCTGGGTAATTGTCTGTGCTCCAATTGGAGCCTGAAACACATCTCCCCCACCGCCTCCGCCTGAGAATGTACAATTTGTGCGTTGATTAACAGAGTCGTCAGAGCAACCCGAGGCGAAATTGATTATCGATCGTTTCGGAAGAGGAATCGCGCCGTTCTCTACCGTCTGATACGCCTGAGTAATGATATGTGAGAAATCAAATGGCGCAGGGGGCAAAGGCGGCGTAGTGCAAGGAACCGCGCTATTGAGATCGAACGTTGGAGTATTGGGGATGCAGTAGTTCCCACTTGATGTTGCCTTCCCATCGATCCAATATTCAACCGTCCACCATGTACAGGCTGTGGCGCTATTTGGATTGCAATTGTTTGGCGTGATGACATCGTTTGAATAGAGATTGGTGGAGAAGTTGCCTTCAGTGTCCGTCGGCTTAACATCAAATTGTGTCTGTACCAAAATCCCATCCCCACTCACACGCGGAACGAAGCCGGCAAAGTTGCGTAGCCGGAAACGGACAAAGGAGTTTCCCTTGACGCCGGAAGTTGAGCCGGATTGGAGGGTGCCAGTAACAGCGACGGTGCCTGTTCCTATGACAACGGGTTCCGCCATGGTCACAGAAGTTGGGTTAATGATTGCTGGCTTACCTACCGCCCGTACACGGAATGTGCTGGATGATGGGAGGAAGCTGATATCTACGGAGCCCGTAAGGGCGACAGGGATGCCAGTGACGCCGACTTGCATTGACGTGCCGTCTGCGCCGTAAAGCACTTCCATGTGATCGAGTGTTGAGAGAGAAGCATAGGTCGCATCGGTGGGGGTAAGAACCCAGGAGAGAGTAGTCCCGATGATAGTTCCGTTGATTGTGTAACAAGGGTCAATACCAGTCTCAATTTCCGTCCCCTCTTCATAATCGTTCCATTGAACTTGGACGTAGGGGATCTGACTAGAAGAAGAGTATCCCGCCGCGCCGATTTTCGCAGCGGTTAAATCCATAACCTGTCCGCACTGTTGCGAGGTTACCTTATTAGTTCCGAATGAAGCATTAGAGTCGTCAAACCCTTTCCCAATGAAGCCGATTGCAAGTTTAGAGGGATTAGCCCGAGCGACGGAGTAGAAATTGTCATAGTAACCCGCTAGGCCGTTCCAATTCAATTGGCTGCCTGCCGGAAGATTGTCGAATGTAGAAGCTTGAGACCACGCGAATGATCCGTCAAGTCCAGTTTGTGTGAACGCGCCTGAGTTGCGGCTAAGAATTAGAACCTGTGCGGTGTACGTACAGCCCCCGCCGCAAGATTGTCCTAAGGCAACGTGGGCGTGGACATGAGGCCAAACGTTGTTCCAGACGACCGAGGGCCAGTTTGTAGTATCGATGAAGAAAGGGACGACGGGCTTTCCGCCGAAGGTCTCATAGTAGGACTGGTAGAGGTAATGAGATGCCATGTAATCAAGGCGATTCTCGATACATGCTTCCATTTGGGCATCATTGATTCCTGCGCCATTTGGGCAAAAGGGTTGAATCGCTCCCTGATCCAGCGTGAGCATCAACTTTGGATAGCCAGCGGGATTTCCCGCGATTGCTGTATTGACTGCATTCGTGACACTAAGATTGAATGCCTTCGATGCGTCATCTCCGTAGTAGTCAATGTCGACTGCATCAATCCCAGATGCCTTCATCGCCGCCAACTGCGCCGCTACCTGTGAAGCATTTGACTCGTCCATGCCAATGTTAAGGTGCGAGTTACACGGCGAGGAAGAGTTACAGAACCACGGTTGGTAGTGGGCAAGAATTCGTGTCGTTGCGCCGGGATACAAACGGTTCTTATGCGGCAAGAGACTGTAATTTGCAGGCGCAGGAACAGGCGTCTGCGTAATCGCATTCGTATGGGCAGGATCAGTCGTTAACGCTGTGGTTGCAGCATTGCAGCCTACGGTGGACGCACCTGGGCCAGTACATCCCGAGCCGTTATGGGCGAGAGGATTGAACGTCTGCGCGGTTAGGGCAAAAGGGAAGAAGAAGATGACGAGAAATAAGAGTTTACGGGTCATTTAATTACGTATGCTCCCTTTGGTTTTGCCGCCGCGTTTATCTGAGAAGAGAAATTTGGCGAGATGCCGGTGCCATTCAAAGTAATCGTCTGCGGTGAGTCCGAAGCAGAATCGGTTAATGTAATAGTTGCTGTGCGAGAACCAATGGCCGTCGGAGTAAACGTCACAGTAATGACGCATGACGACGAAATCCCAAGGTTACCCGCAATGGGGCAGGTATTCGACTGAAAGAAATCAGATGGATTCGTACCACCAAGAACAATTGATGAGATTGATAAAACGAAACTTCCCGTATTGGTGAGCGTAATCGGCTGCGAGACGCTCGTTGTCTGCGTCCGCTGTGGGCCAAAGGTTAGAACGTTCGCGGTAAGCTGTGCGATTGGCACTCCCGGTGCCTGTTCGCCATAGCAAGTCGCTGGATCATAGGCTCCTCCAGATCCCGGCCCTGACGCATAGCAGATCTGTGCGGGAAGGGCATTCACGCGGGTTCCGGCATTCGGAGCGATCGGGGGAAACGGCACACCCGTCACCGTAAAGAAGTTTGGAGTCGTTGTTAGATATAGAGAATTCGGAAGCGTCTGCGAGGGGGCATAGGTAGTGACGATGCTCCCTGAGGGAACGTTATTGTTCCAGATGACCGATGCCGAGTTGCAATCCCAGTTGCCGCCGCGAAGGATCGTCGCGCCTACCTTAGCTGAGAGCGTTAGATTGGGAGATGCTGTACCGCCATCGTCGAAGTAACCTAACTTGTAAATTGTCGCAGAATCAGCTTGGTCAGCATTTCGTTCGTAATTCGTAGCGGTACATGTCCCGGTATTTGGCCCAAAAACGTTTCCGTAGACGTTGAAGTAGTTATTGTAATAAGCGAGCGTCAGTGCGTAGAGCCCACCAGTCATCGGCGTTCCTGTGCTCGGATTCGTAGAGAGCAGGGGAACGTAGTTACGGAAGACTGTATTGTGCGAGGCAGAGCCCGCAACGAAGTCGAAGTTGATATTCGGCGTGTAGTTTCCTTCCCACAAATTCATGTAAGGATGTGCGCCGTGAGTGTTCTTCTCTGGCAGCGAGTTCTGCGTCAACTGTTGGTAAGAGTCAAACATGTAGTTGTACGCGAAGACGTTGCCAGAGCCACCGATAAGGATCGTTGAGTGACGAGCCTTACGGATGATGTTGTTGACTACGAGGTTCTCAGAGAGACGGAATTCCCCGTAGATAGCATAGGTCTCGCCGGAGAGATGTGAGTAGCCGTCGAAGAGATAGTTGTTTGAAATTTCAGAACCGTAAACGTCTGACATGTAGATATTCGCACGGTCTACGGCGAGGTCAGATTCAACGTTGTGAACCCAGCAATGGGCGCAAGCTTCGAGGTTGATGTTCTTGAATACGATCCCGGTGCCAGAGGAAACCGTGCTGGCAAGCTTTAGGTTCTCAAGTCCAACATTCTCAATCATCGGGATCTTGTAAACCTGCGGCGCGTTTGTGTAGTCGATGTAGAGCGGACGTTCGAGGGTCACAACGCTGCCGGCGATGTTAGTGATGCGATCAACCTGAATCATGACCTTCGTCGGCTGGTTGTGGCCGCAGAAGGTACAGTTCGAAGAGTTACCTTGAGTCTGAACGAGAGGATTGCCATCGGAGTCAATAGGATTCGTCTCGGTGATACCGAGATAATTGCCGATCGCAAGGCCTGCCACACTAGCGAGAGTGATCGATGTTGATCCCTGGCTCGCGCCCGCCGTGACGTTGATGTAAACCGCGTTCGTACCATTCAGGTACGTTGTACCCATTGAAATGATGTTTGCGCCGTCACCATAGTTAATGGTCGTCTGATTCGCACCTGCGCCGCGAAGGACTACGGACTTATCCGTAAGGCAGAGACCGGCTTCATAAACGCCGCCGCCGAAGTCATCTGACTTTCCAGGGCAGACTGTGGGGGTTCCGCCAGTGCGATGGATGGTAAAGGTGCCAGCGTTCAACTTTACGACTGATCCCGCCGCGCAGTTATTGATCGCAGTTTGAATTGCTGTTGAGTCATCTGCTCCCCCACCGATCGGTGAGAGTGTCGCGCAGATGGGCCATGCAGCAGAGGGGATACCTCCGGGGATACCTACGTGTGTCCAATCGATTTGTCGAGTCGAAGGGATACCGTTGGTGGTGACGGTGAAATTTGTGCCTAGCGAAACAAGAGAGCTAACCGTAATAACAACGTTGCCTGTAGTAGCTCCGACGGGGACGGTAAAGGTAATCGATGTATCAGACCAACTGGCAATAGATGTAACGTTAGTCCCATTCACTGTAATAGTGCTTGATCCGGCAGCCTGAGAAGCTCCAAAGTTACTTCCAGTAATCGTTACAGACGTACCAACGGGGCCAAGAACAGGATTGATCGAGGAGATAATTGGAGTAATCGGCCCGCCGCCAGTTTGTACCGGATTTGGATAAACCATTGCCGTGTAGGTATGGGTAGACGAACAGGTATCAGTGCTCGTCCAGACACCAAACATTGAGGATGGTTGAGAGCCTGAGACAAAATAATCACGGTTGATGTCTACGCCAGGGTTCTCTCCACCGTCACCTTTAATCGCAATCGCCGCGTCATTGTTCCAAATATAGATTGGAGCTGTGTTGCGAGTGCCAGAGGCACAGGTAGAATGTCCATCCGTTTGTCCATTCCACCCACTCCCAGCCTGATATGCACGCGGCCATGTACCAGTGTCTTCCTCGAACATATCTATGCCAACGTTAGAGGTAGCGTTTGTACCAGAATGCGTGTTGTCGTGAATGAACCCCGATCCCGCACGAATCTCGATATAGCAGCATTGCTGCGGTGTTGGGCCACCAGAGGAGGCAACCTGACGGAATTCATTGTTATTGATGTCGAAGAAGCGAGCGCCGACATTTGCGAGACCAGGAGTCCCGTGTTGGTCAATCTGCATGTTGATAAGCAGATTGTGGCGGAAAATTGTGCGGGCCCCATTGTAAGACTGGAGGGCGGAGGCTCCGAAGAAGAATGGCTGACCGCTTAGGTCGAGAGAAAAGGTATTGTCTTCGACAACGGTTGTATCGTTCTGAGAACCATCAGTGACGAGGTTGGTAGTCCAGCCTGTCGTGTTGTTCGTACCGTAGCCCGTGACGTGAATTAGCTCGTTAGGGCCGTTCGCTTGGGTGGTATTAAATGTATTGTGGTCGATCTCAACTGGGCCATTGCCGGAGACCGTGACACATGTGTTATTCGACGTAGTCGTGGTAAATGTGTTGTGGTCAATGCGGATGTATCCCTGACCTGGGGAGCCATCTCCCGTAACGGGGTATTGGTTGGCCGTTCCTGCGGGATTGCAATTCGTGACGATGAATCCAGTCATCCGCTGGATTGCAGAGGAGCTTGGCGGGCTGTTAAGTTGAAAGCCCCAGAGAGAAAGAGTAGTGTTGCCGCCGCCATCAATGGTGATTGCTTTGGAAGCCGCGACAGCGATCTTTGCGGAATAGGCAACCGTGCAGGGGCGGTGCGCCGCATCGATGTTTACCGTGTCCCCGCTTACTGCCGTGCTGACTGCGGTAGTCATGTCTGCTTGGGAACACGTGGGAGCGGTAACGGTTGATGCGAAGGCCGAAGCGCAACCGAATAGGAATACCAGAGCGATGAGTTTAAGAATCTTCAATTTTTGAACGCCCCCGCCACAACGACCCAGTTATCGTTTGAATCCCCAGTCCAAGAAATGCTTGTCGTATTTCCCGCTGCGCGTGAGGCCGCGTGGGTTCCGCAACCGTTATGTGTGCTGTAGTTAGTGACGTGAATCGATGTGTTACCACTGGTGCCAATTGAATCTCCATTACAAGACTCAGCGAAGACGAGATCATTCGCGCCTGAGGCACCAAGGGTTAAGGTCGTTGAAGTCCCAACGCCGTTATTCGATCCTGTCACACTCAAGGCTGTCGTCTGGTTAACGTTGTACGCGGTGATCGCGGTTACGAGAACGGAAGAGAAAATTGATGGAAGTGCGCCCGCAAGGGTAACGACGACCGTGTTCGATCCAGTCGCAGGTTGTGTTCCGTTCGGAAGCTGCCAGAGGTCGCAATAGTATTGCGGTGCTCCGACTGCTTTATGTACAGTCTGCGAGAGGGAAACGCTATTGTAAGTAACCGTGGAGACAAGGGGAGCAGTTAAGCCAGTCGTCGCTCCTACACATACATTCACCACCATCCCACGATTAGCATTTGTCGTAGTAACGTGAGTGAAAGATGCAACGGTGTTTGTCGTACACTGAGGCCCTTGTCCTGAACCGTCGCATTCGAAGTGAGTAGCGGCATCGAAGGTGACAGTCGTTCCGCCCCCGGCGGATGCTATCTGTCGCCCCGCGAGCGTATTCGTGGGAACGTATTGCGCTGGCGCGGTGAGTGCGAAAGCTAAAAGAAATGCGAATATCTTCCTCATTAGTTCGCCTGTACAGTTAGGAGTCTGGGAACATCAAGAGTCGCGCCGTAGACACCGACGTTGGTTGCCGTGTCGCTCGTACGGCTTAACTTGACCCAAAGGGTCGAACCTGCGATGCATCCTGTCTTGGTGAGTCCCGTTAACGTTGCGTTCCATGTACGATTAGCGTTACCGTTGAGCGTGATAGTCCCGAGCGATTGGGCCGTGTTGAAAGCTACGTCATCTGTAGTCGATCCGTCGCCCTTCGCGCAAACCGTCGCCGCTTGCATGATGATTGTGTGACCGTTGGTAGCGTCGGTTGAGGTTAGGTCGATGGAGAGATCGAGGGATGCCCCGGAATCCCAATCGTTTGGAAGATGAATTTTGAAGTAGCCAACATCTGACGCTCCCCAAGGGGAGAGCAAGGCGTCCTTGTTATTCGTCCCAGCACGGCAAAGAGCGGCTGGAGTGGAAGCGCTGCTTAGGCCCGAAGCGGCTGTTCCGTTGACGCAAGAAGCGAAAGGAATATAGAAGGTGGAGGGAAAGTCGATAAAGGTCGGAGCCCCTGCGCCGCCCGAACGCACCATTTGGCCAGCGGTGCCGGCGGAAAGGACTGCGAGTGCAGAGGCCGTTGAATAGACAATGCCACCGTTCGAGGCGGTGATATTTGCGTTGGTTCCACCTACACTTAAAGGTACAAGCGTCGTAACGGTTGTCCCGTTGATCTTGAATACGTTCCCAGTACCTTGAGAATCGTAGGTCTTATTCGTTAGCGTATCCGTTGAAGCGCGGTAGACAAAGGTGTCGGTAACGGCTTGGAGAGTATTCGTTCCTGATCCCGTCGCAGGGCCAGTAACCGAGGTCGTACCTGAAGTCGCGCCGCCGAAGGCTACAATGCCAGTCGCAGAGCCACCAAGTCCAACTGTTAGGGTCGGAGAGACCCAAGTTAAGTTGGCCGAGCCTGCGAGTGCGGTAGCCGAGTTAAATTGAACCTGCGTGTTCGATCCGCCTGCCGCTGCGGAACCCGTAATCGCTTGGCAAGCCCATCCACTCACTGCCGTATGCGAAAGGGCGTGAGTAGAGTCGCCGCAGTCGCCAATAGCACGATAGGTGGCAGTGTTTGAAGCAGTGATCTCGGGGATCGTCGTCGTTGAGGGGCTGGCGGCGTAAGACACGCCATTGACCTTTACGACAGTGACAGCATTTGAGGTTGAGGTTGTCGCATCGCCAGAGAGTTCAGCGATTGAATAAACGCCGGAAGAGTTTGTACGCCATATCCCCGCAGCGATGACGCTGGGATATGTTAAAGCATACGTTGTAACGGAAGCCGGCGCGAGGAGATTGACGGCGTTGGCAACGTTGGAAGGAGCCGTTCCCTGAATCAAGGAAAGCATTCCAGCGTTTCCGCTGGCGTTTGTGGCAGAATAGGAAGCTGCGGTTACGTTGCCCGCTACGTCAACTGTGAAAAGATCGGTAGATGCTGCTGCATTGCGGAAGCGGAGAAAGTTCCCCGTAGGCGTCGTATCCGTCGCACGCTTCATAGTGAAAGCGTCAGCGGCGTTAGCGCCTTGAATCTGGGTAAAGCCAGAGGCGGCAGCGTAGACGAGGTTCGCGGAATCGGTGAGAGCATTCGCGCCCGAGGAGAAGGGGACGCGAGTGGAAGTTAAGGAACCTGTGAGAATGTTCGTCAAGGCTCCGAATGTATGGGCTGACGTATCGTAGGTAACTGCTGCTGCGCCGCCTGTAGCATTGGTAAGGGCCGCGCAATTAGGATCGGCGGCGGCGAGTCCATGAAGGACAGTGTCCGCTCCGCAGACGAGAGGAGTGAAAGCGGAAGCGCCCTCTGCGAGAAGGACTCCGTGGGCTGTGGGGCTGGCGACGCCGGAGCCGCCCTGAGCCGCCGTGACTGCCGCGTTGTCTGTAAGAACATTGGCGGAAGCGTTAGGAAATGTGAAGGTCTTAACAGTTGAAGCAGGGCCAGCGACGGTGAAGAAGCCTGAGGCCGTGCCGCCATTGGCGCTATTAAGGATCCCTGTAACCTTTGCAGTAAGATCGATTGTGTTATTAGCGATGTCGCCGTTTACAACTTGGCCGAAAGCTGGATTGCCAGCGCCGTTACCGTGTAAAAGCGTGGTCGTGGTGCCATTGTTGGCAAAGAGTGCTCCAGCGAGAGTGAAGGTGCCAGAGGTGATCTTCGCTGCGGAAAGGTTGGGAATGTCGCCAGCCGCCAAGGCACGAAGACTGACGGTTCCAGTCGTCCCATCCGGTGTCGCGATTACCTGATTCCCAGTTAGCCCGCTAGTTAGGCCAAGCGCCAGGGTTCCAGCGCTGGTTACGGGGGATCCTGTAATCGTGTACCAAGTGCTTCCTGTCGCGCTTAATCCAACGCTCGTAACCGTTCCGCTAACGGAACCAAAAGCCACCCAACTACCGGCGATACACTTGTACCAATCTTTTGTCGTGGTCGACTTGAAGAAGAAACTGCCGTCAGGAGCGCACGAGCCGGGAATTGCCGAGCCGGAACGCACCTGGATATTGAGTACGCTGTTGTACTGCGCTGACGCAATTCCCGTTAAGACTAAGATTAAGAAAAGTATTTTTTTCGTCATGTATTAGTCCTTAGAGAACCGCTGAAATTGTTACCGATGCGCCTCCAGAGACGGCATCAATAGAGGCGGAAACGTAACGGTAGCCCGCTAAAAGAGGAAGCGAATAGGCACCATTCGATTGATCCCAGGTGCCAATGGAGTACCATTTATTTAGATCGTTGGACGCAAGGAAATTGCCTGAAGCCGTTCCTGCTGAGACGTCAACCTGAAAATAGGCGCTAGGGCTATCTTGTCCGATATGGCTCGGAACGCGAGCATAGGCGATGGAGTTTGCTGGCAAAGCATTCGCCGCAAAGGCATAACCAGTCGTCGAAGTAACGGCAGACGCAATGGTGTTCAAGCCGCCGCGATCTGCGGAACGGATATTCGGATTTGGGGCAAACGCGGCCATGTTTATCTCCTAGTTATTACCTAATTATATACGCCCTAATGCTTGTGACCTCCGAGGTAGGCCAGCAATCCGGCCCATGCGATTCCAAGCAGAGCCAACCCTCCCCGCCAAAATGTAATTTGCTCCGTATGCCTCTTCTGGGTTTCCTTAATCGGCTTGATTTCGTCATTTAGCAGGCGCGTAACTTCGTCATGATAGGCCTTCAAATTCTCCTCAATCCGCGCTACTCTCGTGCTTACTGTTTCACCCATTTGCTACCCCTTTAGAGCCGAAGATGAAGCGGGAATGTGGGTAGCGAGCGTTGTAGTAGCCGTCGAAACCTGAATCACGAACTTCATTTTCAGCGGTATTTAGAGCAATTCCGTGTGCCGTTTGCTTGTCCTTGCCTTGAGCCAGCGCCTCGGTAAAAGCTGTGACATAGGAGCCCTTGAATTCGTCGGAGTCCGTTGTCGCAAAGGAATAGTTACCGGAGACACGATGGGCGAATTTTTTCCCAGCCATCTCCGCATCAGGGAGGGAACCGTCTTTGTAGACATGAAATCCTGCGGGGGCTTGGGGGTCGAGCCTAAGGCGTTGGGCCTCGGAGCCGACGCCGGAAGCTCCGCGACGTGAGCCGTCGATTACGTCAAGCTTCGCGTCGGAGTAATGGGTACCTTGAAACGGGGCGCGAAGGGGGGTAGCGTTGCGAACAGACTCGAAGCGCTCGTCAAAGGTTGAAGGGACAAAGTCGGGGCGTTGCTCGTCGCCAACGATGGAATGCTCAGCGCGACCGAGATGATAGATGGTCTTTTCACCCAAGCTGGCTGCGTGTTCGGTTGCGGCTTTCTTAGACGGCGTTACGGCGACAACGTTGAGATGGTGCAGGCCAGTCTGGGGATCGAAGTGTGTCCCCACGGCTGCATTGCTATGCCGATTAAAGATGTCTTGATGCTGCGCGACGAAGGCGTCGTAATCTTCAGGAGAGGGAGCTTGATGGGAGATGTACTCGCTCTCAGGCATAGCGGAGGTAGCCCATTCATTGCGGCCATTCATGGACTCGCCGGTACGAGGGTCAGTAGTCGAGCCGCCTGATCGGTGATGCTCTGCGAGGGGATGTTCTTTAGTCTCCACCTGCACCTCCCCGAGCCTGCTTCGCTAATTTGGCAGCTTTCTGTAACTGTTCGCCAAGCGGTAGGTTAGGATTTTCCGTCTTCACTTTCTGTAACATTGCATTGTCAAGTTCCGCGCCTTGCTTCGTCATCGTATGGTTCTCGACACGAGGTTTATTGCGAGTCTTGAAGTTCTCTGCTTGTTCGGCGCTTGATGTCTTCGCTTTCGGAGTTTTAATTCCCTGCGCTGCAAGTTGGCGATCCTGGGCATCCCGTAGCTTTTCAAGCGTTTTCATCTTCTCGCCTGTGGTTGCTGCGTTTTCATACTTGTGTTGCAGATTCCTAACCTCGGCATCCAACGCAACGCTATTGTTATTTCCCGGCGCTCGACGAGTCGCGAGGTCAACGTCACTCTCAGGCGTCAATGCGCGTTGCACAATATCAGGCGTAACGGGCGTTTGGAATAAGTCACCTTGAGGAGGAAATTTTCCAGCCGGAAAATCCCCTGGGCTCTCATTTGGGAATAGCAAATCCTGCGGAGGCCCAGCGGGCTTAATCTGCCCTGGCGCTACGAAAGCGGGAGGCTGTTGGAGAGACGGGCGATATGGGAGTTCGGATTGCGGTGTGCTAGGTTGGCCAATGGGCTCCATCTCCGACCCCATTTGGATCGGTCGTGACATGCCTGCACGTTCAGGCAGAAGTAATCCTTTGCGTTCTGCTCGGGTAACATTTTCGGCTTCCCCAGGGATGGGCGGTCTTCCCGTTTGAGAAGGTTCCCCGATGGGTTCCATTTCGGAACCGAGTTCGATCGGAGCAGATGGCAATAGACCTCTAATCTGTGGCGGAATGTAGTTCTGAGAAGACGGAACGCCCTTTACGTTTCCTGCGTTCAACACTCGGGCTATCCCGGTGCGAACAGGTGCATTCCCGAGGACACGTTGAGCAACCTTTCCAGTGATCCCTGTATGCCCGCCAAATAAATCCTCACCCTTCGCGGCATTGACCTTCCGCGTGATTCCAGCTTTCGCATCGATCAAATCAGACATGCGCTGATTGAGGTCGGCGGCTTCTGGAACCTTCTCGTTAACGGCATTCTTCAACCGATTCGCCGTGTCTCCCATCGCACGAGCGATGCTTGCCTCGATCGGTTGCGTGTTCTTGTAAGCACCGAGGTCGGAAGCAGCTTTTTGAATATCTGTCTTGAGATTATTGATCTCATAGGGAGTTCCTTGGGTCTTGCCATACTTGGTCTTTAACGCAGTACGGAGTTCTTCTAAGCGTGAAGTACTCCCTGCGATCTTTTGCGTTTCTCCTATCGCTTTATCAATTGCGCTATCAATAATCGGTTCCGCATCGATAAGCTGCCGAGAATTTGGATGATTCTGGAGAATGTTGTCAGCGGAGGACTTTAGTTCACCGAGCCTCGCGTCGATTTTTCCTGGCTTATTAGGTGCTCCTGCTAAGCCTTTCTTTGTCCCTACCAATCCTTCATCTACGATCCCTCGCGCTGGGTCTGTGCCTGTACGAACGTCCGCAGCAGTCTCACCAACATTTTCAAATGTCATTGGAGAAACAATCTTCTGGGCGAGCGCGTTGCGAGCAGGGGCCGTAGCATCAGCTACGACTTTGGGAATATTCATTCCGATGTCTGTTAGCTTCCCGGCAATAACCGTTCCTGCTCCCTGCCCTATAGCTTCAGGAGCTACTTCAAGAGCAGACTCAGGAGTTACTTTAGGGACTGAATCGATGTTTCCAAATGCACCAGAATTTTTGTCACGATAAGCTGCTTCAGCTACATCCATGGCGTCAACGCCGGAGAGCCGACGAAGGCCTTTGCGGAATGAGTTGCCGCCGTAAACACTGGGGGATTTCTGCATCTCCTCCGGCGTCGCCTTATCCTTAAAGGCGTGATAAATTGCGGATGGCATTCCGCCAATCATTTCGCCTGTCGATACAGCTCCACGTCCCAACGTTTTGTAGACCTCAGGATCAACGATTGGATTCGTCGCGAGATCGAGAGCGCGTTTGCCGGTGAAATTGGCAGGATTTTTGGCGAGCGTTTGATCGATGGCTTCCTTTACAGTCGTCGGCCCCGTGTCCTCCTCCATCTGCATCTTCTGATAAGGAGCCTTCGGCATGGGGGGAGCACCGTTGCCTGCGGAGATGCCAAAGGACGTAGGCTTCCCCGTTACATGAGAAAGATAAGCTGCTTGATCTTCCCTGCTCGCCTTAGCGAAGTCGGGATCGAATGAAGACACATATTGCGATTGTTCATCAGGGGATGCACTGAGGAACGATTGATCCTTTAGGAGTTGCTTAGGGTCAATGGGCATTTCCGCCTCCGTGCTGTTTCTTCCAGTCGGAGAAGGAGGGGATAGAGCCGCCACCATGCGGGGCAGTCTGTTTCGCATGGAACGCAGCGTAACCGGCGATCCAATCGTTCGCGTGGTCAAGGCGTTCTAGCAAGTTCTCGGGAGATTGCGCTTGGCCGAATTGGCTCATCATTTCATTGACAAAGCCTTCGGGGATTTTTGCTCCGAAGTGAGCTTTGCCGAGGGCGGTTGCGTAGAGTGAGAGGTCGGTGTCGAGAGCTGCGTAGTCGGGATCTTCTGTTCCGCCTTTATTGACCCAATAATCATTCCAACGTCCTGCAACAGGGCCGATCTTCTGCGCGAGTGCAGTGACTTCATTCTTAATCTTCGGCACCATGGGCTCGATCGTCTGAGCCATTTGTTGTTGTGTACGCATGGAGGAAGTTGGGATGAAGGCAGATTGCATTTTGTAAGGGACGGGTTGACCGTTGTTGTCAGCAAAGGTAGTGGGGGCCGCGCCACGATTTTGTGCGTCTTCGAGAAATTCTCCAGTCAGGCCATTCATGCCTGTATTCATCATGGAGTTGTAGCCAGCGAGGGAGGTTCGCGCCTCAGATAGCTGTAAGCGGCGCTGAGCCATTGCGAGGTAGCCTTCGGCCTGCGTTCGCTTAATCTCTAATGCCTCAATTGCCCTTTTTTGAGTTTCAGACTGTGGACTCGTCAGCGCGTCATACTTCGCTTTGGCAAGTTGCGCTTGGGCGTTCTTGTAATTCATTGCCGCGCTGGCAATATCACGATTACGGGAGAGGATAGGATCAGCAAGGATTTCATCCTCATTCATGGGACGAGGAGCCCCATTTTCATCGGTCGTATAACCTTTCATTCGCCAAGCAGCTTGAGCATTTTGGCGTTGGATATCATTCTTTTCGGAAGTGTTCGCAAGCTGCCCCTGATGGTAAGCGTTCGTCACGCCAAGGGTCGCTCGCTTTAATTCATTCGTCGCTTCGAGTTCGCGCTGCTTCTCGGGCAACTGCATTGCATAGCTTTTTTGCTCAGGAGTACCAAAGGGAGCGGCGGCTTCTGCGAGAGATCCTTGGAGGCCGGTTAGATATTTTCCAAGGTTTGCTCTCTTCTCATCACCTGTCGTCGGGCCTTTGTAGAGTTGTCCTGGCTCAGGAGTGTCCGCGCTTTGTCCTGCGGCGCGGGAGAAGAGTTTGAGGATTGGATTTGACGGCCCTTGAGGGGCGAGAGACGGAGTCTGCGAAGGCGCAGTTGCATCTTTAATTGCGCTCGCGACGATGCTAGGGACACCGTTTTGAGTAGGGTCGGTAGGGATTGGGGGAACGACTGGCGGCGCTCCTGGGTCAGGAACGCTCGTCGTAGATGGCATCATTACGGGGCCATCAATAGGAACCTCAACGCCATTGGGTTGCTTCTTTGTCGTCGCCATTAGAGTGATTTAATACCGTTCCTAGCGCTACTAATTGCGCCGGGGAGCCCCAAGAAAGACTTACCAAGTCCAACGACTCCACCAATTCCATTAACAACGTCACTAAAGCCCGAGCCCATTTTTCCGCGCTCGACACCAAGTTGGCCCTCTTGGCCTGTTGCGTTTGACGCCTCTTGCAATGGCTTATTCGGGTCGAGTAATTGCGATCCTGTAATTCCAGCCTGAAGGGTACGATTCTGCGCGTCAGCATAAGCATCACGCTCAGCTTCGCCAGCGTTACGCCCAGCGGTGTTATAGATGGATGCGACGTTGCCGGAAGGAGCGGAGCCAAAGCCACGCGCTGTAGCGGCTTTCATGCCCGTCGAGGCAATGTCACCGTAGGTCTTGGCAATGTCGGATTTCTGCTTGTCTAACTGCGCTTTAACGTAAGGAGAGAGTCCTCCACCAGCGTCGGGGATTAAGCTTTTATTGAATGGTTGGGTATCGTTACGATTCTCTGTAGCCCACTGGGTTGCGGTGTCGGCGAGTTTGCCTGACTTCTTGGCAGCATCTTCTACAGTCTCTCGTCCCTTTTTCCCGCCTGAGACGGTTCGCCCTTCACGCAGATAACGTTCAATTTTCTCGCGGTGAGTTTCAACTCTCATGTAGGCTTATCCTTTTCAGGAGGCGGAGGAGTAGCCTACGGAGTCCTGTACGTTCTAATTTTAACAGACGCTAAAGGTGCTCCGCACCAACCCCTCACAGAAAGAAGGGAGGCTTTAGTCAATGGCACTCTAGGGCTATTTACCATAAATTTGGTCTCCTATACCCTTTCAAGGCATTCTCCCCCTTTGTCTCAAAATTCCTAACGCATCCTTTGGAGTCGCTAGATGATCGTGCAAAAAGTCATGTTCCTTGTGTTTATCCTCGGCTTGATATTTTTAGTTCTAAGAAAGGCCCGGAAAGCTAGATGATTCACCTACTGAAGCGCATCCTAATCCGTATATCGGAAATACCAACTCGCGGATTGCCGAATTTCCGCGCCCCCAAAGTAGGAGATGGCTGCGATGGCACACTTATCCTGACCAATCCTTCCAGTCCTAACTTCAAGTACGGAGTGAAATACGCAGGCTGTGAACCAATCCTAGTGAACTACTCGCTTGAAGTTCTGGGCATTGACCATTCGCAATGGTCATTTATCGACATCGGCTGCGGCAAGGGGCGGGTCTTGCTTCGTGCTGAGAGATATCCATTCAAAGCAATCATCGGGGTGGAATATTCGGAACAACTAGCTGCCGTGGCAAAGTCTCTGGTGAAGCGGTCACTCGTGATTGTGTCGGATGCAATGGACTTCACTTTTCCCGAAGGCCCTAAAGTTATCTTCATGTATCACCCCTTCGAGAAAAAACTGTTCGATCAATTCATTTCCAAGCTGCGGGGCGAAATCATTCTCATTTATATCGGCATCGGGCGGAACTGGGCCGGGGAATATGAAAGGTTTAAGGAATTTTGCCGAACAAAGGATGTAGTGATCTATCACATGCAATAAGAAAGAGCACAATATGATGAAAGCAAGAGTTAGATTTGCGCTATTCGGCTTTGACTTTCCCTCGTTAGAACAATTCGACTTTATCAAAAGTTTCTGTGAGACAAAAAAGTGGGACTGGCAACTCCTAAGTACATACCAAGCGTTGACCGTAAGATCAGCTTGGAAGAAATCACAAAAGAGTAAGCCCGATCCTAAGCAACAGGGGACGCTCTCTCTGTGAGGGTTTGAGGCGGAGCCTCTTGGACGTCAGCAAGAACTTTATCGCGCTCGGGGCCTAAGCGGCGATGGGTTTCGGGGACTAGGGGCCGACGAAGTATTACACATTCCTGACATGTGACTTCGTATCCTGAGCGTTTGACAATTTCAATATAGTCGGTGAGTTGCTTGGGAACGGCAATGTAAGCCTCCAACGCCCCAGCCGCCGCGCCCTCGTAAGCGAGGATCCGTTCCATGCCCACGACTGCTGCGTAGATGTCAGGCCCTTTCGCTTCGGGATTATGGATGAAGGGATCAATGACCGCAACGACTGCGACCTTCCCTGTCAAGGAACCAATCAGTTCCTCGCCCTTATCCGATACCACAGTCTCAACTCCTGGCGCTCTCCAACCATGTACGACTTCAAGGTCAGCGGGGAGATAGCACCAACGCCATTTATCAAGCTGCTCAATATCCTGTTCATCGACAGGGCGGAAGGTCATCTTTGAGAAGCTGCTCACAACGTCTCCTTATAACGGCCAAAGCGTGTCAACGCCCTTGTCTGATCGTTCGTCACAATATCCTTTCCTGTCACGCCACTCCCCGTCGTCGCCTTCACTACGCCCGAGGACGTACCCTTGACCGAATGTGGCTGGGAGTCCGTCCCCGATGTCGTGTGGATGCGGTAGTGGGCTTGAACGCTGGCCCCTACTGGATCGGTGTAAGACGTTTGGTTAATATCGCGAATGGGAATAGTTTGAACGTCGGAGACAAAGTCGCCAGAGAGGGACTTGAGGATCTCGTACCCATCGGCCTTCTGCTTACTCGCGTCAGGCTGAACCTTGGCCCAGGTGATGACGTGGGAAGAGGCCCCAGGGACTACCGTGAAATTGAATGGTGGCGGCGCGGGACGGGCGACGCGAACGTTCTTCGTCAGCGCACTCTTCCACTTCGCAAAGAAAGAGACGAGATCTTCAGGCTTGGAGATTGTCGGGAGCGATCGGGGGCGGACGGCGCTAATTGCCACTAGTTAATCCCTCCGGGTTCCCAATCAATCCTTTGACCTTCTGCGCGACAAGCTTCGCGCCGCGAATCGCGCCGGCATTTTGTGACGCGTTGGCAGTGACTTCGATGAGAAGGCGGTGACAGAGTGAGCCGCCTTTATTAAACCAGCCGCGATAACGATTGGCTCCTTTGATTCGCTGTAAGTTAATCTCTGTGCCAGTTCCCGGATTGTCCGCATCTGGAGGATCAAGCCAGAAATTAACGGTGATATCGTCAGGCATGAGAGAGTTCGAGAATTCAAGTTCAATGTACTGCGCGATGTGCATTGAATCGGGGTCACCGAAATCTACGAGTGCAGGCCGCCACGTTGCAACGGGAAGATCTGCTGAAGAGGTAAAGGTTCCTGAGATGTCATCGATCACGTAGACATTCCCGTCGTCAGAGCCGCCAACGAGGATTAAAATCCCAGTGTCAAGCTCAAACACCGCGAGCGAAGAGAATCCACGTTGAAGTTGAAACCATCCTCGCAAATTAAAGTCATAAACCCACGTTTCGAATATGCCTGTCTCTCCGTTACGGAATCCCACCAACCACCAGTCGCGCTTATCGTAGAAGTAATGCTTCGTCACCACCTCATCAAGCATGACTCCGCTGGCAATCTTTGAGAGCCGATTGCGAATGGGCAGACCGATCTCAAGGAGAGCGGCGGTGGCGTTGGTCTGGGGCGTGGCGTTAGAAGGGTAGAGAAGTGCCTTCTTGTCGTGAGAAATAAATGGCAGCCCATGCATCGTACTTTCGCCACAGAAACGTCCAGCGAAACCGACAGAGAACGCCGTCACCTGAGAGATTGCAAAGTCGTCGTAGGATTCACCGTAGAGAGGGAAGACTTGCCGCTCACTTCCAATGTAGAGCGCATCCGCGTGAGAGATCATTCCACGAATCTTATTAGACTGATCGGGGAAGGAGTTCTCACTGACAAGATCGGAAATCGTGTTCTTTACATCCTGCACCGTTACATCAACGGGCTCAGAGTAAAAGACTCTAATAGTGACATTGCGTACCGACACTGTCCGTTTCCCCGCAGCCGCTTGTAATTGGAATCCGAAGCTGGAAGCATTGACTGCCGCTGGCGTGAATCCACCGCCAGGAAGAGATGTGGCGCTTCCCAGGGAAAAGCTGGATGGCGTAGTGCCAAAAGACGCATTGGGGATGTTACCGAGAATGTAAGCGGAACTCCCAATCTTAATGTACCCCTGACAATTGATTGACGCTCCGCCCGCTGGCGCTGTCGCCTTAATCTCTAAATCAGCCGTAACTCCGACAATCGTAGCGTTGGTGGGGATAGCGAATCCAAAATTGCTCGCGATTAGATATTGGGAAATGTTTGTAGTCAGCGGTGCAACAAAATCCGCGAAGTTGACACCAGAGGTTACGTTATTTGGAGTCGTCCAAGCAACGTAGAGCGGATTGCCGGGGTCAACAGATGTTCCGAGGCCAGCAAGTTCTTGCTCATTATGTTGCTGCGCCGAACCGGAGGCGGTGTAGCTTTGCTCAATTCCGGGGACGCATTCAATCGGATTGCCATTCAAGCCTGCTTGAACTTCCTCATTCGCGCAAAAGTTAAAGAGGTTGGGCTTGTTGACCCGAGTACGGAAGAGGCGAGTCTTGTGGACTTCGAGCATTGTCGAAGGGACTGGTGGGTCGTTACGAACGGGGCGGAAGATGGAGACGAAGGTGTTGAATGGATCGTCGAGGAATGGGGATTCATCGGTGACTGGCGTGGAATTTAGATTCTGGGTTACTGGCGTCGAGATGTTGAGGAACTGTCCAACCTTTGATCCGTCGCTCTCACTTGCGTAGAGATTCCAATGTGTGCAGCGAGCATCGCAGAGAACGGGGCGGCCATTATTGATTGTTGCCGGGGAATTGGCGACGAGCATTAAAGAGAAATTCCCGCCACCTAAATCTTCCACCCCCTTAATAACTCCAATCAATGTTCCATTGATGTAGAGGGTAAGGCCCATGAATGCGCCGGCAAGGGACGCAGGGCCGGAGCCTGTATCGGGGGAGATTGCGCCTAGCGGAAGCGTGGGGCCCGGGGAGTCGGCGGAGGCAGAGATTGAGATATTGCGAGCGCCACTCGTTACGCTCCAGAGCCCTGGTGTCTGGTAGACCTTGATCTTCTTATTCGTCACCGCTCCGGTGCTTAGGCCGATGGCACTTGAGGAACCTTCATGTACGGGCCGCGTGGCAGTTTGATCGGAGTTGGTGAACCAATAGTAACGCCCTACGACGGCGTCGAATGTTCCTGCGACTGTGTTATCGATCGCAGGTTGCCAAAAGGGCGGGCCGGAGAATTGATTGGTGCGAGTGAAGCCGCCTTGATAGGGAATACCGATGCCCGCTTTGAACCAAGCTACGCCGTCAAAGACCCATTCCGTTACCCCGTCAGACATGAAGAGAAGATTCCCGAGGGTACGGAACATTGGGGCTGTGTTTAACTGCCCAACTGCGGTTACCTTTGTCCAGATTCCTGCGCTCTGGATGTAAAGAACGCAGGCGCTTAAAAAGTCTCCTGCGTCAACGAAAAATGATGTACGGGAAGCGGCGAAGTAGAAACGAGTGACAGAGCCGTCGGCTTGGGACTGATTAAAGTTGAAAAGGGAGACGACGGGGCCGTCGAGAACCTGATTGATGAAGAAGGGCTCAGCGGCTTCGCGATGAAGCTGGCCGTCGGCTTCCGGGAGCCATGAGAGGACACGACGAGATGTACCGGGAGCGTTTGCCGTTTGGGAGGCATAACTTTGCTCAGAAGTTAATAGGTTCCATCTTCCGACAACCTCCCGTCCATGGCTCATTAGTCATCGCCCTCGCAGAGGCCTTCAACGAAAACGGGATCCGAGCCATTGCGCCCATCTGCCCCTTGTGCGATTTCAATAACGTCCTCGCGCCATTTGGCAGACCACATTTGAAACTGTGTCGCATCTTGCGTTGCGAGCATGATCGCTTTAGCTGCGTAGGAAGCTATTTTTTTGCTATATGGATAAAGGACTTCATCCACCGGATCAGCGGCCTCAAAATCTGGGATAGATCGGACGTACCAGATTTGCAGCGTCAAGGCTGCTGGAGGGTAATCCGCGAAGACAATCGTCTTCTTACCGACGACCGTGTAGAGAATGGTCTCAGGATTATTCGTTATCGCTGTCGTTCCATCATTCGCACCGCGACGAAGGGAACGGAAATCTCCATCTGTAAGGTTACGGAAGGCGAACGTGAGTCCGGTGAATCCTGGGGTCAGACATTCGATAAACTTAATCTCCCGAAGATCGGTTGGGAGGGCGTATTCCCGAGTCGTGGCGTTAAGAGCGGGGAAGTAGTATGAGCCGGCAGCATTCGTCGCTTGCGATGGCGTTATGAAATATTCATCTTCGAGATTTTTAAGTATGTTCCAAACGGAGTCCTTGGCTTCATTGAGGAAACCGAGGAGGTCGTCTTGGGAGACAGCGTTCGCGTAGCCAGAGAGGCGACCGTTTGCGAGATCGATAACGTCTTGTCCAACTAGGGAATCGACGGCCATTTAGAATTCTCCTAACGTGACAAGAGGTTTGTTAGCATGTTCACCATGTAATAGGTAACCGAGGTCACGATGCCCATTCTTCAAAGCGTCCTGGCGACGGCGGGTCATGAAATCGATTTGGTCATAGCTCTCGCTATGGAGAGCGAATCTTTTGTTCTCTTCTTGTCTCTCTTGATCCTCTGCAATTCGATCAGCCTCTTGCTCCTGCGCGTCGCAGAATCTCGCGTAGCCACCATAACGGGCGTGTTCGCCATGACAGAGCATGTCGTAAGCTGCTTGATTGATAGCATCAGGCATAAAAAGGATCCGTTCCTTGGCCCGCGCTGCGATTAACTCTTCATTCACATTCTTTAGTGCATTCTTATGCTTCGTCGTGGACTCGCTCCCCTTTGGATAAGCGATCCAGTGTTCTAGCCTTGCACGTCTTTTCTCAAGGTAGTGAATCTCACTCGGATGAATGTAAGCACGCTGCGAGATGACCCACTTCCCAACCCACTCGCCCCAGCGAACCGAGACGAGCGGATGGTTGAGACGTAGCATACTTACGAACCATTCAGGCGGCTTCATTCCTCTTCAACTCCAGCCGCTACGGGCTTATCTTCTTCTTCCCAATCGACAGCCGGCTCGTTAACAACATCCTTGTGAATTTTCATCATGTGGCGAGCGAGACGACCGGGGGTTTCGCAGTCCTTGTCACAGAGAGAGCAGGCGAATTGAGGACGCGGGGCAACTTGTTCCCCGAGGGCAAATTCCTTAACTACTTCGAGAAAGGGGCAGGAAGGGCTATTGATTGCTTTGGCCCCAACAATGATGTGTGCGGAACGTTGGAGAGCCTTGGCAATGGTCTTATCAACCGTAATCGTCTTTCCCTCTCTAAACATGAAGGACTGCCCGTTAAATAGCACGGGCGCGTAAATGCCATCCTTATCGTTCTTGAAGACGCCATTCTTTTTCATCTGGGCGAGGATCTTATCGCCAGAGACGGTTTCGTCATGATCGACGTCGTGAAATGAATACTTTTTGTCTATTAGCCGTAAGGTTACTTGAGTGGTTTCCATGGTTAAACGCTCCTTAATCCTGAGACTCAAGGTAGTAGGAAATTCACCACCGAGAGCGTTTGCTAGCGGCGCATTACGGTCAGGACGTAAGGAGGCCAGTCCGAGGCGTTGAGAGTACCTGACTGGTTATTAGTATAGCAGTTACGAGGAAGAGGTAGTCGCAAGGACTTGAAGGGATTGTTGCTGTTTTTCGTGGGGGCAATGGCCTCCGTTGCGTTGGCGGCCACAATTGCAATTGAAACAAAGAGTACGAAAACCTGATGGGTAATTATTAGCAATTATCCAAAGATAAACACGAAAACTTCCAACAGTTTTCCCATTTCCTTTGCCGATAAGTTTTTTATGCTGGGCTCCATCATTGTTTTCGTGGTCAAGTGTTAAAAACATTTCTTCAGTTTCGCCACAACAAACACAAGCGTGGCCATAGTAATCAAAAACTTTGCGTTTAACTTCTTCACGCCGCAGTTTTTGTTTTTCTGCGGTATCTTTGCCATGCTTTCGGGCTAAAACAGTTTGACGATATTCTGGATCAGACGCGTAACGTGTCCTTCTATTTTCTTGCTGAAGCAATTCAGATGCTCTATATTTTTCTGGATTAGTAGCTCGCCACCGCTTTACGGCCTCACGGTGCGCTTGCTTAACGTCTTCTGGCCACGTCGAATATGCACCTTTATGTGGCATAAAAAAGGAAGATAACCGTTAAGTTATCTTCCTGATTATACGTCAAGTTAGTCCGTAAAGCAAATTCGTGAAGATCAATAAGATCTTTAGAATCACTAATCTGCGGTCGTCCCTTGCGTGACCGTGACGGTAATTCCATCGAACCGAACCAACGCATTACCCTGATCGCACATGTAGTTCTCGTCGATTCTCCAGCGGCCTTCGTAATTCGCTTTGTTAGCGACACGAAGCAGAACTGGATCGCCTTCTGCGCCGCTCCAGCTTCCCTTGTCCAAAGGAATCTGGAACAGATGGTCAGTGTTTAGACCAACCAAGGTTCCGTAGGCCATGTCCTTATCGGTGCGGAAGCGCCAGCCGTTGAAGGTCAAGTCCTTGGAGCCCGATCCAGCTTTGGAACCGGAGTCGAAGTTGTGAGCATTCGCATCGGTTACCGTGTAGCGAACATCAGGAGCGATGAGCTTCTGAATTTCGCGCCGCAGCGAGGAATGGCAGACGAAGGTGTCGATGTACTGACCGGAAACTTCTTCGCAGTTGTCAACGCCGCGCTGAATCACGTCTTGGTTGAGCGAGCCGACCGAAGTCAGGACTTGCGAACGGAAGAAGCTGTTCGCAGCCAAGGAGCGATCGAGACCGAAGAGAGTGGTGACGTAGGTCGTCGAGTCAGCGAGACCGAGGATACCCATTGATTCATCACCGAAGGAGTCTTCGTTGGAACCGAGGGAGTTGGTTCCGAGGGTGACGAGATCAGAAGTGGTCGAGTTGATCGCCACGTCCAGGGTGATTGTGGTCGTTGCGACAGCGGTTACTGTCTGCACGCCACGAACGGTCACGCCAGTTGGGTCAACGATGGCAACTAACATTCCAACCTTAATGAAGCGAGGAATGTTCACAGTGCCGACCACGCCGCCCGGATCCTTAAGAGTCTGGGTCGTGGAGTTCGCGCCCGAGGAAACGACTGCCAAGGTGCCGGCTCCGAAGCCTGCGAGAGCACGATTGCGCTGACGCGAGACGTCGTTGACGATACCTTTCTGAGCCAAGTCCATAGCACGAATGAATGACCCCTTATCAGTCTTCGAGACTTTCATCACACGCTCGGACAGTTCAATGCGACCGAAGATGGATTTGACCGGGATGGTCAAGTTCTTGGTCGATTGGCTGCCGGCCACGGGGAGTCCGCCGCCTTCTGCCACGTACTTCGAACCACTGTAGTCACGAGCGGAGTGGAGGTCGAAGATCAGGTTGCGACCCTGGAACTCGTAACGGCTGATGGAGTCCTCAGTAAAAAGGTCGAGTAGGTTGGTTTTCTGGTTGATCTGCTCACGCAGCCCAGGTTGGTAGACGTTCTTCAACGAAGCGTCAAATGCTGTGGTATCTAATGCCATGGTAGTGCTCTCCTATTGATGTCGTTTACTGCACGCCATCGACGCTTCGGAGTGACGTTAGGCTTTGCTGCTACGAACTCGTTCGAATTCAGCGAAAGCTTTTTCGTGAAGCGCTTCCATCGGATCTTTGGTACGTCCAGATGGCTTTGCTCCGTCACTCCTCTTCGCCGCTGTTCCCGGCGCAGGGAGTTTCTTGTTAGCTGCAACGCTACGGGCCTTATCGGCTGCGTAGTTTGACGATGAGGGAGAGACGGGTTGCCAGCCGAGGGATTTCAGGGCGAGATCGAATCCCTCACGGACTAGGTTGCGTGCTTCCACGCCGCCTTGCCGCCAGCGACCGATGAGTTCCTCGTCGCTATTGATCCAATCTTTGACCAGGGTGCCGACTACTTTGGCCTTGGTTCCGTCCTTGTCTTCCAGCTTGGCTTCACTCAGCCACGATGAAAGATTTCCTCTAGCTTCGGCTTCTTGATTACGGAAACGTTGCTCCTCGGAGGCGGAAGAAGCGCTAGTAAGCGACTTCAACTGCTCACGGAGTTCTTTGAGCTGCGTTTCGGCTTCCTCTTTCGAGAGGTAACCAAGTTCCGCTGCTTCCTTCTTCAACCATTCCTTCGCGGCCTTCTGCTCAGGTGTGAGCTTTGAGTCGTCTGGTTTGGCTGGCTCTGGCTTTTTCGACGTTAATTCCCTCAATCGAAGGAGTTCATCGGCGACTGCCTTGAGCTGAGCTGGATCGTCAAGTCCATACTCTTTTGCCTGCTTTTCCCAACGGCTGAGACTTGCGATACGTTTCCCAGACTCGTCGTAGGCCTTGATCGCGTCTTCCCGAGTACGGTAGACGGAACGATCGTTGACCTTGAGAAAAGGTTCTTGCTCTTTGACTTCGGCTTCGGAGTTACCTTCGCCTGCGTCGTCTTGCTCTTGCTGTACTGCGTCTAGCTCGACATCAGTGGAGTCATCTAGTAAAGACGCTTCGTCTGACATTTAACACCTACTCATTAACGCGGAGTTGCCGCGTGATTTAACTACAAAACTTTTAGCTCACCGAATCCAAGCCAACACCGTAAGTTCCCGTTTCAGTTGCGCCGACGGGATCTGCTACCTTGAAACGTTGAATTACAACGGCAATGGCGCAGTCAATGGCTGGCGTGGTGTGGATTGCAGTGTTGACGGCTTGAAGGACGTCTCCCTTCGCTACGATCGGGAGGTTGCTTGAGACCAAGGTAGCGTAAGTTGGAGTCGTCGAAGTCGTCGCGAAAGAGAGAACGGTGCCGGATGAAGCGATGGTCGTTCCGTTCTTTAGAATGTCTGTGGTCTGAGTGTTGGTCGTGCCAGCCGTGCCGAGGACAGCGTAGATAGCTTTAATGCGTCCAGCGTAAGGCATCGGGGGCGAACAGACGCGACCGGCTTGGGACGTGGTCGTGGTGGTCTGGGTTCCTGAGAGTGTCAGGTTGACGACGAACTCTTCTTCGTTCTTTAGTTTAATCATGGCTCGTTTGGCTCCTTAGTTTGGCCGAGCGAGTAGGACTCGCTACTAAGCACAAGTTTAACATAAAGTCAATAACTAAGTAGATAACCTAGACGAGATGCGGTAGAATGGGAGACCCTTGGAGGGACTATGAAGATTGCTACGATCGTTGTCGTTGCTTTTCTGTTAGGGATGGCGCTGGGGCCGACGCCGAGCGCGAAGGCTGGGGTATCAGGAACAATTACGGTGACTGAAGTGGATCCGGGGATTACAAGCGTTTATGGGAGTACCGTTGTAGGCTTTTCGTGCGCTAAGGGTGATAAGAATATGCATTGTTACATCGCGACAGAATAGACAATGAGGGCTCCGCCCTGAAGGCTCACAAAGAGATGGGGCGGCATATTCCCCAAACGAGACATAAATGCACGTTCCGCGTAATATGCCAAAACGTCCATTCTCTTTGTGAGGGTTTGCAGCGGAGCTGCTATAGCGAAACGGCTTGCTCTACGCAATCCTTATGGAAGAGGAAGTATTGTCCATCACGGACGACAAGGGTTCGTTGTAAAGGGTCGTCAATGTTGAGGAAGCACCAAATGCAACGTGTGCCGTCGTGCTTAATATAGAGATCGAGCGCGATCGTGCGCCAGTCTTCGGCTATTTGCACTGACATCTTTCCACCTCACCATTTGCCCAGATTTGGTGACAGTTCGGGCATGTCCAGTTGCCGAGATCGTCTGTCTTCCAGATGTTGTGCTTTATTTGGATGCCAAGAATCGTATTAAGATCGGGAACTTTGACACCCTTGTCGCCATACTGTTCCCGGACAATGTCAAATGCTTTGCGAAGGATGGAGACCATTCCGGCGTTAACTTCTGCGACTCCGATCGTGCGATGATGTTCGCAAATGTAGCCTGTGTGAGTAAAGAGGCGTAGCCCTGCTTCCTTGGCGTTCGAAGTGAAGTAAATATCTTCGGACATTTTCTGGCCAACTTCGCTATCGTAAATGATCTTGAATGGTGGCATTGGAACTTTGTCGAAGACGCGCCGGCGGATACACATTGCGCCCGTCCCACCTGCACCAATTTCGTGCCAATCAACGGAAGCAAAATCGTGAGTTACCATTTGCCCGTTAGTCCACTCACCGGCACAAACCATGGGCTTCAAATTGTCAAAAACCCAATATGGAAAAATCGCGATGTCACACTCTTCGGGCATGTTGAGGATGGCATCGATGAGATCTGCCGGAGGTTCGATATCGTTATCGAACATCACCCAACGGTCTGCGGTAGTTTGTAGAAAATGATTTTGATAGGCCGAATTCCTGGCAGCGGAAATAGGGTGAATGGAATTTGTAGGGGCAAAGGAGAAGCTATACTTGCCCGCAAAGGATCCAAAAACCCAACGAATAATGTTAGTTGCGAGTTGGGGATGCACCCAGCCATTGCGCTCACGAGTCGTGAAGACGGAGCAGAAAATGTGCGGAGGGGCCGGCTTATTGATATTGGCTGGGATTGGCCGAGGAAAGAATCGGCGCTTCGATTTTGACATTTTTATTCTCGCTGTCTAATAAATATTGGTATGCACGAAATAGGCCGTTGGCATTGTCGGCAAAAATACCTAGAGCCGAATTGCACCGATGATGTATGAAGCCTCTAACTCTTCCTGTTTTGTGATCGTGATCTAGGACGGCCTTGGAGAACTCTATTGGCTCTCCGCAAGGAGGGCATATCCCTTGTTGGCTGGCAAATAATTCTTGGGCGGCATCTGGGGAGATCCCATATTCCTTATATCTTCGTTGGCCCAAATAGCGATCGCGATTTTTAATCCAGTTTTTCTTTCCATGAGCAACGTGCCGGTCTAAATTTTCTTTGTAGACCACGGAACAACATTTACGGCAGCGTGTAGTTTTGCCGTTTGGCCCACGGCCCTTGCTAAAATTGTCCCAAGAAAGAAATTCAAAACAGCGTGTACATTTTCTTCCTGCCGATTCAATAACGAACTTGCGTCGGATTTCTTTATCTGGTTTGCCGTGCAAACAGGAGCGACAAATCGATTGATGTCGATTTTTAGTTCTCGTATGTAAATTAAAAAACTCCCAGAGCTTAAAATGCTTACACCGAGTACAAACTCGGCCATCCGTACCAATGGGTGTCTTTGATAGGGCCATTATCGCGCCATCCAAATATTCGTGCCTTCAATAATCCTTACTTCGCCAAATTCCTTGTTGACTGCTTGTTGAACATCCGTCCAATTGGCGTCATGTCCACACAACAATCCCCCGTCTCGCAACTGTGAGCGCCAGTAATGAATGTCTCTAAATACACTCTCATAATCATGCGCCCCATCGATGAAGATCATGTCTGCCTCAATGGCTGGTGGCTGCGCGTGATCTCGGACGAAGATTCCAACGTTACGTAAGTGCGCCGTATTCGCTAAGAAATCGTTAAGTATCTGCGCTCGATCCTCGTCAGGCATATCGATGTCACGGGGGCCGTAGAAGTCATCGACTACGAAGACGTTGCCCTTAGTATTCTCCGCCATCGCGACTGTGCTACGCCCGCAATAACAGCCGACTTCTACCACGGTCTTATGCTCACTGGCCCGCTCCGCAAGCCAACGCAACTCAGGCTCGGTGGGCCAACGGTGATCGGGGATGGTGAGGGCGTGGGAGAGGTTTACCATGGACGTGGCCCGAACGGATCATACTCAATGATTCTGCCGGGGCTAAGGGTTGTAACGGTCGCCGAAACCATATTGCATAAACCGAGTATAATTGTTCTTTTTTCGGCGTTTAATTCTTTACAAACGCCCGTAGTACAAAGTCGTTCCCCGTAAGGAATGATTACTCCACAGGCCATGCAGACATAAATGGGACATTCGTACGTCACTCTAAAACGTTAAACTAACGTCAAGAAAACGTCAAGCATTATTTTTGCCAACGGACTCGAATCCTTTAATAAGGAATAACGCTATTAAAGTTTTCTCCCGACGCCGTGGAAGCCTGATTGGTATTCCTGCTTACCTTCGCCAGCTTTCTTTTTCTCAGACATGAAAATGGCGATAGCTTGCTTATGGTTCTTAACCAATGGGCCACTTTTCGAACCGCTGTGCAGTTCTCCGGCTTTGTACTTGTCGAACACTTTATCGAAGGGCATAAATGTATTCCTCTATTTCCCGACCCCATAAAATCCCTGTTGGCCGATGCTCGGGTACTTGGAATGCACCTTCGCACGGACTTTGGATTTCTCCTCGGGCGAACCGAACTCGCTGACACGCGCTAGGGCATTCTTAGCGTGAGATTCATCTTCCACGGGATATCGTCTCCCTGGCAGAGCGAACTCCCCGGTTGGGATTGCGTTACGGGTTGATGCGGTTAACTTCATATCATTCTCCTTAAGCTTCACTCGACGGCAAGTCAATGCGGCGCGGACTTCCTTCGGGAGTGATTGAAGGCGGCATTGAGTTACCGAGATAATCCTCTGGTGCTCCGCCAATGTCAGGGAGTTGTTGTTGCGGTTCCCCATTCGGGCCGAGTCGAGGATCCGGGGCTTGTTGTCCTTGAGGGACTCCTCCACTCTGCGCGAGCGCGGCATCTTGTGCGCCGGCCATTGCTCCAGCTACAGCTTCCCCTGAGGGAATCTCAGCGGTCGCTGGGACGTCAGGGTCGATGCCGGCCTGTGTCAACGCTAGTCTGCGAGCGGCTATGTCAGTCGCAAGCATCTTGCAATATTCAAGCCACGCTTGCTGACGATCTGGAGGAAGTTCATCGTACTCATCCGTCTTCGCGAAGGTCACAGCCTCGCCCATCAGGACGGCGCTATTGTCGATGAGCGGGCGAACTTCGGGAATCCACGCAGGCTCCTTGATGAAGCGATCCTGCACCTTAGCTGCGTACTCGATATCTTTATTCATCGCACCCAGAAGGTCGAGAGCGCCGAAGCGTTTAAGCACTTCCATACGCATCTGATCGTCGGCGGGGTTAATCATGGCGAGTTGGACGAGCTGGGCGATCTTTGCCTGCTCGGTTGCCATTGACTTAGGCGGGAGAGCGTTGTAGTCGATGATGATGTTTAGGGAACCTTGGAGATCAGCCTTGCTGAACTTCTCCGCCTGCCACTTTCTATTCTTCCCTGCGATGACACGGATACGCTTCTCATCCCAGTTCTGCCTAGCGATCTCTATGGCGTAAAGGTAGAACTGCATCCACGCTTCGGCCCAGGCGGCGCGAACGGATGAGAGGGATTGCTGGCCCTTCTCACTTAAGAATGCGAGCGCCGAGGCCGCGGTAACTCCCGGCGGGGCGTCCCCACCTTGGAGGAAGAATGTCCCCGCGACGCGCTCGATTGCATCGTCGATGCGTTGCATCCAGACCATGAGAGGGCCGAGATTGTTAAGTTCGGCGGGGATGCGTTCGGGCTTGACAGGAGTCGTTCCGCCAACTGCTATCGGGTTGTAGTTTATGACTTGTCCACTCTCGCCGGTAATGATGTCCACGCCGGAGCCCTTGGGATTGAACCAGACAGGATTGCCCATGCGTTGAACGGTGATATTGATATTCGCTTCGACGACGTTGCGAGTAATTTGGAGGGGGACGACGTCATCGATCGGGGTCTTCGCCCAGAAGCGTCCGGGGACTTTCTGATAGCCCCAATGGATGAGTGGGAGAAATCTTTGTCCCTGCTTAACTCCCGCGCCGTACACACTCGGAAGCGGTCCCGCATCTACAACTGCGGAGGAATTTGAACCGAGGCGGACGGCCTTGATGCCCTCGGGGAAATCATCGGAAGGGAGTTCGTAGAATTCGAACGCGGTGACCTTGGGAGTTTTACTTGCGCTTGATCCGCTAGCGCTGTTGCTGAATAGCCCCGCGCCGAAGCGATAGGCTGAGGTCGTATTCGCGAGGACGTCGAGATAGTATTGTCCAGGATCAGAGTCGCCTTCATCGGGGACGATGAGGTCAGGATCGATTCCACCTACCCAATTACCCTTCTCATCTTTCTTTCCGCCCCAACGTTCCTTCGCCCAATCGAGGTCGTAACGACGTTGGCGGACGAAGCGTTTGAGATGTTTGTAAGAGGTGACACGATGGTCGAGACGGATTTCGAAAGGGCCGCAGACGTCTAGTTGAATGGCTCCGCGAGGCATCTCATCGATTAACTCTCCGCCCATAGCGTCTGAGACAGGAGGAGCAGGAGCCATGGCGTTTTCGCCGCACTCGGGGCATGAGCCGCCAGAGGCTACGAGATCTTTAGGAGAGATAGGGCCATAGCCGCAGGCTGTACATTGTTGGAAGGGAACTTGTGCTTGACCAAAGCGATCATCGAGATCGTAGTTTGCGATACCGAAACAATTGCCGGTGGAGACAAGCCATGCCGCGACTTCGTGTTGCTTCTCATCTTCCTCGGCTTCTGTCCTAATTAGGTCAATGAGGGATTCGCCAACTTCGCTAATCCCCACGTCAGCCTCATCATCAGGGTCGCTAGGTTGACAAGAGAGCGGGATGCGTTTCCCTTGGACTAACTGCCCAACGAGGTCGTTGTATATTTGGGCTACTTTGTTCGTGTAGGTACGGGGGAAGCCGACGAACGGGACTGACTTACGCTGCCAGCGGCCATTGCGATCTTTGATGATCCATTGAGCGCCGGCGATCATTAGGAGATTACGAAACCAACCGGACTCAAAGAGCTGGTGATTCCACTTGTCACTATCTAAGACACGATCGATGCGGCTACTGACTGCTTGAATATCCTCGTAAGGATTCTCCGACTCGGGAGATAGGGTATTCGAGGTATTGAGATCAAGCTGGTTTGCCATTAGTTAATGTCCTTCTGAACACCCATGAGGATTACTTTGATCTCGGGAGAAATTTCTGCATCGCTTTCCAAGTCGTCGAGGCTCTCTGCGTAGAATTGCCCGACGCGATCACGGAGTTCCTGCATCTCCGCCTGAGCGGCTTCGTTACTTGCTTCGGATTTCGCTACGCCTAACTCTGTAATCGGAGCGATACCGTTTTGTTGAAGGAGAGCGTCAGAGGCGCGGTCAGCACGGTTACGTTCTGCATCGATTCTGTCACGTTCGTGGTCGAGGAGATGTTCTAGTTTAGTTATGTATTCTTCACGTTGACGTAACTGGAGTGTCATGCCTTCGAGTTGAGCTTGGAGGCGAGCAATGTCGATACGCAGTTGACTTTTGGTAATCCAACGCATTACAATGAGGCCTCCGGCCTAACCCCTCACAGAGCAAGTAAAGCCCTCTGTACTCGAACGGCGGGGATAAAATACTGCTAGCGGCTTGGCTCGTTTGATGAACTTGGTAAACCGATAGCGGTAAAGATATCCGCCGCCAGTCATGGGCAAATTTGGAAGTAGCCCAATTTCAAGCTCGCCGCGCATTTCGTTGTGCGGAGCAACATGCCAAGTGATTCCAGCCCAGCTAATTCCTAACAGAGGCGTGCGGATAAACCATTCGTCAGCACCCCGGCGCTCAAATGCAAAATAGGCGTGCAGACAAATCCAACGATGCTTTTTAGGCACCCACTTAGACCAGAACCAACGCGCAGGCCAAGAGCTTCGTTCTTCATGCAACTGTTTTTGTAGAACATCTTTCTCGTCCCATGCCTTTTTAAGTTCTACTTCCAATTCGTCCCTATCTACGTCCTTTAGGTAGTCCATGGCTAGAAATCCTCATCCGTCTCTTCAATCTTTGCTAACTGTTCCCCGAAATCGTAACCGTCTTCGTCCTCTTCGACGCTTTGTAACAGTCCCTTACGGTTCCCTTTTATTTTACTCTGAATTGCGGCTAGTCTTTTGTCGAACGAACGCCACTCTCGGGCGGCCATGGGATCGGCTGACTCGATCTTCTCGTAGCGGGTGTTATCGAGCGCGGCCTTCGATGGTTCCGGGGCGTCCATGATGATGTAACGTTGGGCTTCTACGCTATCGAAGCGTGCTGTCGCCGTTTTGTACATTACGTCAACCTTGTTAGGATCCCACTTAGCCGTGTCATGTTCGCGTCGCCAGACTTCGTCATTCTTGAATACGAAGATGCGAGGGGAACCCTTGGCGCGGAACTTTTCGATCTTACGCGGGGGCTGAGTGTCTAAGTACCATTGGGGAAGCGAACGCCTCTCGTTAACGTGGAAGTAGCCTTCCATCCTGAGTAAGCCAGGATTGATAGCCTTCTGGGCCGTCTGGCAGTAGATGCCATGCTCAGCGAACTCTGCCCTCACGGGGAGGTTCTCAGGGTCGATGATGAACTTGCAACGGTTCTCATTCCAAGGGATGTTACGTTTAATCCAGTTGATGACCGGCAATATCTTCCCCCCACGATCGTGATAAGAGGGAGCGACGATTAAGTTCCCGTACTCGTCGATGTAGTTCGGGACGATTGCCCAAGGGCTATCTCCCCCAACGTCTATACCAACGACGCACTCCCAATGACGAGGGATTGTGAAGGGTTCAACGTTATGGACGGAGGAGAAGTTATCGTCAACGATCCCCGCTTCGTAGTCCTTAAATAGCTTCCCTTTGAAGTCTGCGAACGAGCAGTAAACGTAACGCTGAACCCAGTCTTCCCCATACTGTTCAAGCAGGGAGTCGAAGTATTCATCATCAACGAATCCGCCATTCGACACTCGATTCTCTTCAGAGTTGATCGCGATGCCGACGACGTTCTTCTCTGGCCTCATCGCTTGATAGAATTCGCCGCCAGGGAGAGCCATCGTCCTGCCGCTCTCTTTATCCTTCGGCCATTCGCGCATCCCCCGGAAGGCCTTCTCCCAAATCCAGTCCCTTCCTGCGGGATTGAGCGTGGCGAAGCCGAACTTGCGAGGGGCGATGGGAAGGGACAAGCGCGAAATCATCGCGTCCCAGTGATGCTTCTCGCATTCCTCAATCTGATCGATCCCAAACCAGCCGAGGTTCATTCCGATTCGGCGAGTCTTGATCGCTGTTTGGGAGGAAGCGTTGGCGTCGTGGAGGTGATTGAGGATGATGAGGGAGTTATTGCGGAGCGTGTAGGTGCGATTCTTGACGTGATAAGCCTTGATCCACGACTTAGGGATGATCTGATCTAGCAAGGGCTTTAGACGAGCTTCGACGTCGGTGCCTCGATAGCAGAGGAGCATTCCGACGTTGTTTGGGATCGCAGCGGAGAGAATGAGCCCCTTGACGCACATGGAATGGGACTTGCCTGACCTAAATCCCCCAGCGATGAAGGAGTAACGTTCAGGCGAGGAGATGAATTCGGTCTGAGAAGGGAGGAGCTTGCCGAGGAGATTCTCTCCAATTTCAAAGCTGCGTATATTTGTCAATCGCTATCCTCGCCATAGTCAAACTCTTCAAGCGCCGCGTCGGTCAGGGTGATCTTGATCGCGCCGCCCTCCTCGAATAGCAACATCGCGAAGGGCTCCTCACCGGGGTCATTGGCGGACACGCAAAGAAGTCTCTGCCCAACGAACTCTTCAAGCAGCTCTCTAACTTTGCTCATCGCTTGTTCCCCTTTGGAGTTCGATAGGCTTGTTGGACTAGCTCTAATAGCTGCTTCTGCCAGTCATCGTAGCGCGTCACGTTACCGCGCCAGACTTCTTTATCATTAAGTGTCGCTATCGCTTCGTAAGTGCCTGCTTCTTTGTCGATTATCGTCACGGAGAGCATAAGAAAAAGGGAGACTTAGAGTGTCTCCCTTCTATCTTAGCGCGAAAGGAAGGGCGCGGGGTGGGAGGAGCAGGAGGGAAGGGCTATAGGCTGAAGTCTATTAGGAGAATGATTGCTGATAGCCTATGGGCTAGATATTGCAAGCTTGCCTCATCGCTCCAACACTCGACCCAACCTGTGTCGGTCTCATCGGCGCGGGCTTATTGTTACTCGGCACCATCGGCTTACGTAGATTCTGAGTCTTCGAGTCCGTCGCTTTCGGTTTCCTCTGGTTCGCTACGTTCATTAGTCCTTGCATCGTCTTCCTCCTCCTCAATATTATCATTCACCTTGAGGCCCATGCGTTCGAGCAGAGGGCCGGCACCGAGGAGAGTTAGAGGCTGGGGCTTGTTATCGTAGTCCACCTTCTTATCCATCTGCATCGCCGCGCCGAGCATCTTCATTGACGCAACCCAGCGAGTATCGTTGCGCTTGTCGTAAGCTTGCCCCCAGTTCAGCGCGACCCAACGTTTCTGCGCGTCGTCGCCGAGGCCTACCTTTTCCAGATGTTGCCGCAACGCTCGCTGGATCTGTGGCGAACGTTCGAGAAGCTTAGCGTGACGGATGATGGCTTCGTCAGTTGGAGGCTCCCAACCGTTAGCCTTCGCGGAGGCTTGAAGAATCTTAGTCGTCGCGGCCTCGTAGTCCATGACGTGATCGAGGAGGATTCGGGCGACGTGGGCGGCTACCTCTGGACGTTGATATCTAATCTTGTAACGATCCTCCCCTCGTGAGTTCACCCCGTAACCGTCGCCTAGCTGTTCAAGAGTGTAAGGCTTGCGTTGTCTCTTCTTTGGAGGCTTCTCGTCAGGTTGAGGGGCGGGTGGAAGGAGTTCGTCAGACATGGATCAATTGTAATGGATGCGACAGGGGCTCCGCCCCAAACCCTCACAAAGGAATGATCGGGGAAAGCTATACTTGACCGTAGTCTAGATAGAGTAAAGCACGATTGACCGTAGGGCAGCCGTCTCTTTGTGAGATCTTGCGGCGGAGCCGCTACCGGGAGTAAGGTTTCTGAATGGACATCTCATTCCGTTCCCAGAATGTATGCCACCCGACTCCCTTTTAGCGCTTTGGCAAGCCGACGATTTCCGCCTTGAGTGACAGCACCTTCATGATGCGATCTCGGCTCTACAGGGTGCACTGTTTGCGGCCAAACTTGGTCGAGAAGGCATAGTCCTCGCTACTCCGATAGCATCTCAGCAACGGTATCCGTCTGAAGGTAATCGTTTCGCTATCCCTATACGTCCTACCGCCCCATTGTGGCGGCTGCTCTGAATGTGAGCTACTTCCCGAACCTTAGTACAAAACCTTCTCCGCAACTTTCGCGGACTTCTTTGCCCCATTCACCGCAACCTTCGGGGCCTTAGCAACGACCTTGGTCGCCTTCACAACAACCTTCCCTCCTGGCTGCACAACGTAGTGATAACTCAGGCGAGCGAGGCCGGCGTGGGCGAAGGAAGCAACGAATAGCAATGAGACTGCAAAATATTTCTTCATAATCCGTGTCTCCTAAAAAGGGGCGAGAGCATCGACCAGTCCAATGACGCTCTCGCCGGAGGGTTATTTGACCTTCCAATCTTACAATAACGTAACGTCGGGGTCAAGCATTATCTTGACTTTTTAATCACCTTCTCCGCCTCGTCCATCCAGTCAGCACACTCTTTGAGGGCCTTCCTTCTCCCCTTAGGGCCAGGATCAAACTGCGCGATACTTTGCTGCCAACGATCCTTCTCATCCTCGCCCCTCCTCGTAGCCCAAGCCTCTGCTGTGTATACTAGCGTCCCCTTCGAATCGCCCCCTCGCACACTGAACATAACCAGCTCCACGCTGCAACCAAACTTCTCAACCTCCGGAGGAAACGTCGCGAACCGTCCTTCTCCTGCGTAAACGGGCAGAACGGCTAGAGATGAGAGGAAAAATGCGGTCAAAATGAACTTCTTGAGCATAGTGATTGGGGGCCGGAACATAAGAAATCTCCCTACTTCCACATCTTACGCCTACTCGACGATGAATGTGACGCTAGCGTGACGCTAAATTGTTGATCTTATCGATCACTCTCAAGCCCCTGTGGGACGACTAAATTGGTCGTATATCGGGAAATGGCCTTCGTGTTTCTACGTTAATTCCAATTTCCCCTGGCGGGGTAGAGGGAACTTCGCGTGGAAAACGACCGGGGGCCTATCCTGCCCCTCCCCTACTATCGAAAAGCGAAGGCGCGGCGAAGGATGCAAGGCCGGCGGCGGGCGGCGGCGGGGCGCACCGGCGGGGCTCCGAGTGGGCGGCCATTACCCTCAGACTTTCCCAAGCTTCTCATAGTCCAATAGAATCATAGCTTTACAGGCGAGTAACTTAGGTTGCGTACCTAAGGTACCGGGGAAACCGGCTCGATTCCGGCTCGATTCCAGCCCGATTAAACGTGGGGAATTATCGTGGGGAATTTTGAGGTGCTATGCGACAATTACCGCAGGTTAACAGTGTTAAGTGAGGCGACGTTCCATTAGCATCTCTAATCATTTTTCACTAATGTATGAATGAAATTAATGTCTACTAAATTGGTAGACATTCTTCTGGGCAGAGATGTAGTGCAATTCGAGTGCCATCTATTTTTCGTTAGCTTGACGTTTTAACTTGACGTCTAGTCAACGACTAATTAACGTAGGTGCAAGACCAGACCGAACTAAACGCGGCTGGCAAAAGGAGAATTAAACAAATGTCATATCTACACGATTTCACAGTAGGCGCAAGAGCTAACAGGATTCAGACTCCCCTTACCCTTGACATGGTTCGCCAGTATGCACCCTCTGCTTTCGCCACTCACGCTCACGAATCGAGATCTGATCGTTACACCTACATTCCAACGATCAACGTTATTGAGGGGATGATTAAGGCGGGTTTTCAACCCTTCTCAGCGTCTCAGTCAAGGTCACGCATTGAGGGGAAAGCAGAGTTTACCAAGCATATGATCCGCTTTCGCCATATGGACTTGACCTCTCCAATGGTAGTTGGGGACATTATTCCCGAAGTTGTGCTCGTTAACTCTCACGATGGCACGAGCGCTTACAAGCTCATTGCTGGCATGTTCCGCCTAGTCTGTTCGAACGGTCTCATGGTGGCGGACTCAACGACGGCGAGCGTCTCAGTCATGCACAAGGGGAACATTGTGGCGGATGTCATTGACGCGTCGAATGGGATCATTACTAGCTCACAGAAAGCTTTGAATGCCGCTAGCGCGTGGTCTAATCTGCAACTGACAGACGGTGAGCAGAGTGCTTTTGCTGAGGCTGCTCATACGGTGAGGTTTGCTGATGCTGAAGGGAAAGTTACGACGCCAATCACTGCGGCTCAATTGCTTCGTCCACGGCGCTCTGATGATAATGGGGCTGATCTTTGGAAAACTTTTAATCGCGTGCAAGAGAATGTTATTAAAGGCGGATTGCATGGTATACAACGTGATGCCAATGGCCGCCGGTTACGCGCTGTCAGCACAAGGCAGGTTAAGGGAATCGATCAGGATGTGAAATTGAATCGCGCCCTGTGGACTCTGGCGGAGCGTATGGCAGAGCTTAAGGCAGCGTAAAAGTCGAAACGTGGCCTAATTGCCACGTCTCAGCGTTAGGCGCTGACTGATGAGACTAAAGGGAGGTTTTCTGATGACTAACTTTCAAAAGTTCTGCACAAGCTGTATCGATTGTGGGGGCTCGACGTCTAAGAGTTTCGCTCGGAGTAATGGCGGAAAGTGCAAGACTTGCGTTACGGGTGTTGAGCAACCGAAGCGCGGGCCAAAGTGTCCGCAGTGTGGGGCTCCAATCTCTGCTTACAAAGCAGCACACGGTTACGTGTGTGAGGGTTGCTTTCGTGACAATGATCCTGTTGGCTATGCCAATGAGCTTAGGGGATTCTAAAGTCGAAACTCGGAGCAATCCGAGTCCTAGCATTACGTGCTAGCTGATGAGACTAGATCTCCTAGATCATTTGAGAGACAATTTGAAAATGGAGTGCCAATATGCGCAAGATTGCAAAAGATGTCGCAAAGGATGAGCTTGATTCGCTCAAAGACCAATTGCACGCACTAGGATTCTCAAAACGTGCGATTAGTGCCGCGTTTAGGGAGGTGCAACTGTGATGACACTAAACGGTAATCGATACAGTGCCAAGGAGGGTAGGTTCGGGACTGTGCTTATTCTCCGTAAAAGTGACATGGCCACCGTATTCCTGCAAGGTGACGATGCTATCGAGTTTTTAGACAATCACAAGATACTTGACGCAATGGAGTATCCTTGCGGCCCATTTAAGACTTTGGCCGAACATGTGGACGCTTGCCTTGATCAGTATGACGTTGTAATGCAGAACGGAATCGGAGGTGCACTCTAATGCAAGCCTATAGCAACCCAAAAAGAAAAGATGATCCTTACGCTTTACCCGACTTGGAAATTTTCTACCACGAACATGCTAAACGTGAACGTTGCATGTTGAATGCTGGCCATAAGGCGGAACTTTATGGCGAATGCATTCTTGACGATGAGGGAGATTGCTTAGGTACAGGATGGTACTGGCAATCTTGCTTTCCAGGTTGCTTGCCTGATAGTGAACCAATGGGCCCGTACTTAACTGAGAAGGATGCGCTAATTGCTACGGCAGCCTATATCTTGTAATCGCCGTCTCGGAATGTCGAACAAGGCAGCCAAAGAAGCAAGTACGGTGTTTGTACCGTTCAAAGCAGAGTAAAAACCAAATGTACAGATGTGAATAAAAAAGGAGAAAACTTTATGTTTTACAACGTGATTCGTTGGCCAAATGCACAAGGGGAATGGTGGTTGGTCGCTGAGACGGGCAAAGATGGCAGCTACACGCCATTGCTTGAAATCAAAGGCACCACGGGCAAATGTACAGAGCCTACTTATCCTAATCAACTCTGGCAAGCAGCCAAGCTGTTAGTTGATAAAGGGATTGAAGCTGTTAACAATCCACACGCCATGACCGGCGAAATATGCGGATGCAACGATTGCTTTTGCTGCGCAGCGAATAAAGTTTACCAAGCTGCCAAGTCTGTCGAGGTGAGCGCATGAGGCCACAATTTGACGAACGTGACACACAAATACTTGCAGAAAGGGAATCAGCATTTAATCAACATCATGGCCCTAGAGTGGGAGATTTCCTTCGTACGCAAGACGGTCTATTACGTTTTACCCATGACTGGGATGATTCACTCCAAACCACATGCAAGCAGTTCGGGAACGGTTCGTTCTATCTCGGTAAGGGATATGCGTCCTATAGCGGAGCACTTGACAGTGCAATCCTCAAGACTAAATTGCGTGACACTGGCATGACTGAACTAGGTGCATTTTGGTTCTTTCACCATGACTATTGCACAGCGCATAACGGGGTAGAGTGCAAATTTCCCTGTCGCGTTTATGAGATCGCATAACAAACCCTAATACACGTTAACGCCCTAGCGTCTTAGACGCGTGAACGTGGCAAGGGACACATTTTGGACCCGAGGGGCTAGAATCGCCTCCTGGCGCAATTAAACGCTATCCTGGCGAGGGTCTTTGCCTATTGCCATGGCCGAAGGGGTTTGACAGGCTAATTTGACGTTTAAGCAATCAACAGCGGCTCTGCTAGTTTACGTTTTGACGCTTTTGCATACCGTAGGTATACATTTAGGAGACCTTTTTTATGAGATTTAACTTGACAACGGAACGAATGGGCGATATTTCTTATGTCGCCTTGAATGTATGGGCAATTTTGGCGCTGCTTTTAGTCGCCTACGTGCCGAAATGACATCCACCATGAGTAAACGCGAGCTTGACGTTCTTGAGGCGATCGGACAGGGAAGATCGAATGTTCAGATTGCTGAAGAGTTAAACATGACTATTGACACAGTCAACAAGCATATCAAGAGTCTCAAGGCAAAGACAGGGCGAAGGACGTTGATTGCCCTTGCTAATCATGTCAGGGGGGAGGAGTTTGAGCCGGCGCATCCTGCCCTCAGCCCTCGTGAGCAATGGATCGCCGCCCTCATAGTGGCTGATGGAACGAATAAGGAGATTGCGGAGGCTTCGAACATTAGCCCACAGACGGTTAAGAATCATCTGACCAATATGTTTAACAAGTTAGGGGTGTGGTCAAGGTTGGAGCTGGTGACGAGGTTGAGAACAACCAATAATTAATCAAAGGAGACGCTATGGACTACAAATACGCTACGTCAGAGTGTTACGATTTCATTGCACGTAAGAGGGGATGGGAGACGGCGAGGCAGCCTCTCTTTGAACGTTACCCTATTCTCTATGGAGTCATTGCGGCTCTGCTGGGATGGGCTCTCATCGTTGCACCGTTCTTATGGTCTTAAGGTTAGCAAAGTTCTTTGGAGCCTGCCGGCATAGACGCTACTCCTGGCCTCACGCTGTCGCGGTGACTGTGGAAGGCGAGGAGTTAAGGATTGCGTATGTTGCTTGCCTAAGCTGTGGGGCTGAGCTGCTTTACGATTTAGAGGAGATGAAGGTTGGAGGAACTCTTGACATCAGAGGAAGAAGTATATCTAAGAAAGCGCGGCTGGAAGCAAGCGGAGACGTTAAGCCCCTATCGCTGGTATGACACTAAGTATCCCGGCGCTTACTACAGGCTGAGGGATGCCCTCGATGTTGCTAGGGGCTTGGAGAAGGAGCGCTCAGGCGGAGCGCATCAGACAGCGCCCCGACTGAAACCCAAGTTACGCTTGGGGAGGGCAGACTTGGGCTAAATGGACAATACGGACAGGGTAAGACCTTTGTCAAATCTCAGATGGTACTTATTGATTAAGGCGCATTGAATTAGGAGCAATCATGGAAAGAATTAGCATCAAGGAGCACCTTGAAACCCTCGATCACGAGAATGCTGAGGCTTATGCCCGTGGGCTCGCAGAGGGTGTGAAGCAGGAAGCTGCAAGGCAGAAGAAGGCGGACGATTGGATTTGTAGGGAGAGGGAGAAGGAGTTACTTCAGGCTCTAGAGATTGTGGTTAACGTAGCCTTGGAGAGGATCAGGTGACCCCTCGCCTTATGGCTATCGCGCCCTTCGCTATGCTCATCCTCTTCGCTCTCGTTGGGCTAGCGATTAAGCCCCCTGTACCGCCGGCTCCGCTATTACGTAAGCCCACCATAATGTGGGTTGAACCTCTAGACATTGAACCCTTCATCGCGCCTCCCAAGGTTAAATGTGGCTGGCGCACGCGCACGCAGCAGACACAGTATTGCCTAACACAATTTATTTAGGAGCCCCCTACCCATGAAAACGAAGATTGAAGAAGAATTAAAGCAACTTGATAAGCAAGGCGACGCGGCGGATATTAGACAGCTTACCCAACTGTCCATTGCGAAGGCCCTATGGACGATCGCGTTACTACTAAGTGAATATTCTTTGCAGAGTTCGTAAAGTTAGGTAAAGAGCCCTAGCAGTTAAGTTGCTATTCCCCTAGCACTTTATTGCCATTGTCCAACGGTCACAGATAACTATAAGGTAGCCCCCAACATGTCCAAGGCCCGCTCGTCTCGCTCAGGTTGTAAGTTGATTTATACCGAAGGATGTAAATGTGGGAGCCTGAAGAGGTTCGGCTCCCGATGCCCTAAGTGCTCTAAGCCCGCTTCCTTGCCGGCGCGCGCCCCACATTCGGCGGCTCATAAGATACCGATAGACACCAAGAATTCTCAGTCGGCTGGTTAGTCTTGTAAAGCTCGACGACGTAGTCTGACTCTAGATGGGCGTCAGCCAGGAGTGTCTTCATTTTGTCCCGCGCTATGCGCCCGACGTTCTTACGATTGATCCTCTTCGCATCCTCTGGCGTGAAGACAATCCAGACATCCTCTTGCGGCTTCATCGTCGAGCTAAAGACTTTTGCTCGTAAGTTAAGCCACTCCTGATGCACGTCTAAAACGTCTTTCGACCGTCTCCCGGCCTGCTTGGGTCGGTCATCCTTACTGCCGAATCCGAATTGCATAAGCTTATCCCCAATCCCCTTTAGTTAAGGGGAGGCAAGATTAGCAGAGGAGAAAGGACTTGACAAGAAGAAAATGTAGGTATAGGGGGTGGGGAAAAGCTGTATTACCAAAGTATTACGTCGAAAGGGCAAAAATTGATAGTGAACCGTTTCAATAGTTTACGAAAGACGAACAAGCCATATTATAGATAGATTTTAGGGGAGGGAGGGTACTTTTTAGGTCAAATTGCCACCTATCCCACGTCCCCTCAATATCTTAGGGGCAAAAACGCACTGGGATACTAATGAGACTAATCTCAAAAAAGGGGATTAGTATCCCACCCCTAAAACAAGAGCTAACTTATTGATTATATATATATTAAATATAGAAAAGGACATCCATTCCCCCCTCCCTCCCCCCGCCCTGGCTAGGGATACTAATCAGGACTAAAGGAGACGAAGGTAGCGGGTGTCCTTGAAGGTGCCTTGCTTCTCCATTAATTTTGCGGTTACTGCTGTTTTGAGGAGATCGCTGGTGAAACGGCGGCTCTTTCCGCAAAGCTTCATTGCTTCGGAGAATGTGAGAGGTTGGTTGAGGGGAAATTTGAGGATTAATTCCTTTTGAAGTTTCGTTAGGAGTTCGACTCCGGTAAGAGGTTTGTAAGCGATCGGTAAGCCTGTGTACTCGTCAAAGATTCGCTCTAGTCTCCATGGGCCAATATCGCCAAAGCCTCGACGTGCTGCACGGACTACTACCTGATCCTCTTTATGGGAGTTCTCGAACCCGATACGGATGTCAGATTGGTTGGTTAGCGCGAGGGAACCGGAAACGTTTTGCATCCAAGTGAGGACTGGAGTAGAGAGGTCTTCGAGTGGCGCTCGTGGAGCTTCTTCGTTATCTTTACGGAGATGATGAAGGAAGATTGTTGTTGCGCCGTATTTGCCTAATTGTTTCATCCACGTCATACGTAAGGCTGCGGCATGGGACTCGGTCTCGGCCTTGGGATCCATGTAGCGCAAGGTATCGATTACGATGAGCTTTGGTGAGTAGAGTTTTGCGTCAGCTACTATTTGATCCGCTGTGGGAAATTCCAGCCGGCGTAAGTTTTCAGGAATACCAGGGAGACCGATGGCTCCAGATATTTCACCACACTTAATATAGAACTCACGAAGATTGTTCTCATAGTCCGCATAGAGCACTGTGCCGGGGCTGATGTTGAAGCCTAGAAAAGGGATTCCAGCGGCAATACAAATACTGAGTTGCATGGCGTAGGGTGTTTTGCCTTGACCACTATCGCCAGCAAGGAGGCAGAGACTTTGTGAGGGGATGAAGTCTTCGACGAGATAGGAGATTCTATCTAGTTTGTCGATAGCTTGACTAACTTCTGACGGAGAAAGAGAGTAGGATTTTGACATTTCTGAGCCATTTGGAAGGCCTACCAGGGCTCAGTCTGGTAAGCCTCCCGAGGTTTAACGCGCACGAGCAAGACGATTGTATCACACGTTATTGGCGCTTTAGTAAACAGTAAATGTAGCTATATGCTGACGATTTTACTTGACAATGCTTGGTGACGGCGTTAGATTGCGAACTCAGGGAGGATCCAAATGAAATTCAAAGAAGCGAAGGGGCATATCAGGAGTTTCATGCAAGCGCATTACACCGATGAACGGTTGGCGATGTTGCTGGCACATGCACAGAGTGGAAGGTTAGCGTTCGATTCTTGCTGCTGCTTTATTGGCGTTCCTAACGCTCCCCATGCGCTATGCGGCAATAAAGAACGTGGGCCTATTGATCCAATTCATCATCGGAACGTTCCAATTAAATTGGAAGAGGAATACTACAAGGCAGAAAATGCTTTCCTGCACTTGGAGACAAAACATTGGAAAGCATCAGACGGCGACTCCATACGCCGCCGCATTCTCATTCCCATGATTAAGGCGGAGATGAAGAGGCGGGAGCGGGTGAAATTTGTTGAAGAGTATAAGGCGGAATTGGCACTGGTTACTACGTAGAGGCTAGGGACGATGAGCGCTCCGCGCTAAAACCTCACAGAAGAAGGGGAGACTTGAGATGAGATTAAGCGAAGCAATTCGATTGAACGGAATGACGTTGCCGCAGGGGTTTGGTGCGGACTCTGTCGTTAATCCTAATGCCCCTTGTGCCATTGGTGGAGCATTGCTTGCCGTTGGGAAAGATCTTACCGCGCTCGATTGGATGATGTACGGAGAGAACAACGTGTATAGCGTTTTTCGTCTAGAGTGGCCATGGATCGCATCTGTACGACCCGTCATGTGCCCCGCGTGCTCTGAAGCTCGCGGCGGAGTGGACTATGTAATCTTCCATCTGAATGATGGACATAGATGGACACGTAATCAGATAGCCGACTGGGTTGCCTCGATAGAACCTCTCGACATTGAGGTTGAGGCTGTGGATCAAGATGAACTCCTTCTCTGTGAGAAGGCACGATGAACAAACTATGGTGCTGGCTGTTTTGGCATAGTTATTACTCAATGGTCACGTCGGGCGCGTTCGCTTGGCTTGCCTGTTCAAGATGCGGGCGGATTGTGAGGAAGAACCTCTAATGAACAAACTTTGCTGCTTCCTACTTATCTCAACCCTCTCCTTCGCTCAACTCCCTGACGGCCCAAAGCCGCAGGCTCCTCCCCATGATCGCCTCTTCAATAAAAAGTTCATCCTCTCCACCGCTGCTCTCTTTGGCTCTAGCATCTACGACGCTGAAGTGAGTCACGCTGGGATACAGAGGGGGAATTGCTTGGAGGCTTATGGGAATCCACGTTCAAGTAGAGGCCAACTCTACGCTCGGATGCTCCCGATCGATGGTGTCATCTTTGGATTCGCTCTCCTCATGAGGAAAGGGAGAGTGCCGGTGGCTCCTTATGTCATGTTGCTTGGGGGAGCTGGGAGACACCTCTATGTAGGGAGTCAGTGGTTTACGGAGGGATGTCTTTAGGTATGTTCAGCAGTAGCCAAGTCGCCTCGATCCTTGGGATCAAACTTTGGAAGTTGAATCGCCTCCTCTCTCATTACATGTTGAAATCATCTGGCAGCCTCGGGCAAGGCAGAGGTTCTCGACGAATATTCAACGAAGAGGATGTTCGACAGATAGCGATTGTAATGTTCCTTAATCGTGACGGTTTCACGCCGAAGCTGGTGAATAAAATGCAGCAGACTAGCGTTGAGGACTTGGTCGCACAGGCGGTAGAACTTTCTTACAAGCTAAACCTTTCAGCAATTGCCCCCGCCGAGAAATAACATGGCATCCTTAGACCACTCTTCGATACAATTCCCTCTGGCCGTCGGATCATTAGGTGAAAGAAGGAACCTGATGGCACGCAGACGTTATCAGAGAGGAACTTTGATTCAGGAGGGGAAGACGCCGACATGGAAGGCAAGGTATCTGGAGGACGTTGTCCTTGCCAATGGAACGCGGAAGCGAGTCCACAAGAAAGTTGTACTCGGTGGGCTCAAGGAGTATCCAACAAGACGCCTCGCGATGCGAGCAATGGAGCAAGTCATTGCGGAGGTTAATAGCCTTAGCTATAAGCCAAAGCACCTCATCTCCTTCTCCTCCTTCGCTGACAAATGGGAAGCGATGGTAATGCCTAATCACAAGCCCTCGACTCAAGCGGTGGAACGGGGACAGGTGAAGGCTTTGAAAGGATGGTTTGGAGAGATGGCGATTGGGGAAATTGAGACGGAGATCTTGCAGCACTGGATTACATCTCTCCGCTTAAGCCCGAAGACGGTTAGGAACTTTGTGGCAACGCTACGCATGATGTGGAAGAGTGCGAGGGCTTGGGGCTACGTGAAGACTAATCCCTTCGAGGACTTGATCCTGCCGGCTCGCGGGCTAGCGAAGGCTCCTTCTCTCTCACCAGAGCAAGCGAGAGAGGTTATACGGAGGGCAGAGGAACCGTACAAGACGATGTTCTGGATTGTCGCTGAGACGGGGATGCGAGGTGGGGAAGTTTGTGGCCTGAGGGTGGAGGATATCGACATTGCCTCTCGCACCATTCATATCAGGCAGAGCGCTTGGAATGGCAAGGTGCAGACACCTAAGACCGCTAACGCTATCCGTCACTTCATCATCTCAGCTCAACTTGCTGCGCATATCTCCACTGGCGTCAGGCCGATCGCTGGCTTGATGTTCAGCGTCAACGGTCATGCGATGGATAACCATAACGTCGTGCAGAAGCATTTGAGACCTATCCTTCAGGACATGAAAGTGTATGAGCCGAGGATGGGGCTCCATAGCTTCCGGCATGGAAACTGTAGCGCCATGGATAGCTTGGGGACGCCGGCTAAGGTTAGGCAAGAGAGGGTAGGCCACGCGGACTTTAAGACTACGATGGGCTACACGCACGCATTCTCCCAGGATCACCGCGAGGTTGCGGATAAGCTTGGGACGATGTTTGATCCTGGCCATGACAGTAGTCTTGGCCTAGCGGGCGATTAGCGTTCTTAACCCTTAACTGTCCCAAATATTTGAAATTTGGGCAGAATTTTAAGGGTGTATGAAGGTAGGTTACCTTCGGGCTACGGCGGAGAATTGAATAAATCCTGTTGATTCTACGGCCACGTCGTAGCGCGGAAGGGGTATAAATGGGTGATTTTGGGTTAGTTCTTGGCCCAAGGATTTGCCCAAACGCTTAAGGGATGAATCGAGAGGGCATCTCTTTCTCTGTGAGGTTTTGTGGCGGAGCCACTATCGTCCATGACGTCCCCTCGTAACATTTAACCTGCTCTATAGCAGACGATTTACCTTGACATTTAACGTACGTTAGGCTAGCGTTAGCTTGACTCATGGAAGGAGCGGTAAATGATTCTCTGCTGGATTAAGGGATTCGGTTTGGTGATCGCAGTAGCGGGGACTTTTCTTATTGTATTGATCCTAATTTGCAGCATCTTTGTAGGAGCCTTCTACCTACTTGACAAGATCAATTGCCCTCGAACGATTCAGACGATCGGGGGCGTTGCATTTAAGGCCTTGGTTACATTGATCCTCTGCTGCTTCGTATTGATGTTCACGATCGTGGCAAAGGATAACGTTTGCCAGCGCGGATTTTTCAATGGCTATATTCATGCCGTGAAATCGTTTGGGAAGTAGGGGAGGAGACGCCGATGAATGAAGCTAAGCCGCCAACGATGAAGCAACACTTTGTAACATTTTTATCGCCGGGAACTTTTATGGCCGAGGATTCGACAAAGCCCATTGATAGCTGGGATATCGAACAGGCCAAGAAAATGGCCGAATCAATCACCGAGCGCTACAACGCCATTCCATACTGTTTTTATTTCACAACTAGAGAGCGCGGCGAAAAAGACCTTGATTCTCACGAGACCAAACGCAGCGGGAATTATTATCTGCCGCACTGCAAGGTCGAAACTCTGGCCGAAGTGAAGAAGCGCAACGATCCCAAGGAAAGAATCCTGTTATCGAACATGGAAGGCAATGGCTACAAAAAGGTTGTAACTACAACTAAAGGTTGGAAATGGACGCAGCCGTTCGAGGAGAAAGACGTTCTTTTGGAGGCCCAATGAACCCTTCCACCCCCACCCCAGCGCCGATATTTCTGGATTTTTATGTTGAGACTGGAAACCCGAAGATGTTAGATGCGACAGTTCAGCAACTTGGCGCTGCCGCCATTATTCAGGAAGGCGAGGAATATTTTCGGGAAAACGGTCACTATGTCATGCGAATTTTCGGCAATCCGGGCTTCATCAAATTTGCCTGTGAAAATCAAGGCTATTGCCGAATTGTCGGAGAAAGGAATCCCCGATGACCGCTAAAGCGCCCACCCCAGCCCAGCCGCCCCGAATGGCGCGCTACCGCGAACTTTGCCAAACGTTCTGCATCAATTGCGGGTATTTCATTTGCGTTGCAGCGAAAGCGGCCAAGTTTTCAGGAGTATTGTGCTGCCGAAAATGCGGATGGGAATGTGTATTTTCTGATTCTTCGGAGCCAATTGAATGGAGGCATGCATGAATTGCACCAAATGCGGACGGCCAAAACTGACAGCCGCGAGCACCGTGGCATCCGGATTTCTCCGACAATTTCCTGACTACTATTGCTTGTGTATGGAACCCCTGAGCACCTCACCGGAGAATCCCTGTGAGACGCCGCAGGATGAGAAGTTTGTAGATGAATTCCGGCAAGCCATCATTAACGGCGGAACTGACAAACACGCCGCAGATCGTATCGTGAAAATTCTGCGGGAAAAGTTACCGCTGGCCGCCCTGCGCTCCTCTGGGATGGCTGCGCCGCTGTGCAAGATTCTAAGAAGCATTCTTCTAGTCGGCGGAGGGGAATTTGCCAACGAAGCGATGGCTTGCTATTGCGGCAGCGTCGAAAACGCCGATGGCACGGACGTGGATGAAGCAGCCAAATGCTTAGTTTGCAAAGCATGGGACGCAATCGAAAATTATGAGGCTGCGCTGACCTCTGGGATGGGGCAGGAGCCGCCTCGTGTCCCTTATCCCGGCTCATACATAGGCAGAGAAGAAGTAGAAGAGTTGCACAAACGAGTCGAGGCGCGGACAGCCAAGCCGGAGGAGAAATAGCGTGATGAACTTATGGCAGCGTTATACGAATGACCCGGCATTTTACCAGCTTGTCCGGTTGATGCTGGCCGAGATTGAGCGCGGGCAGTTTACCCCAACTGAGATTCGGGAAGCTGCGATGCTGGCTCAGATTGACTATGAATCTCGGCACCCACGGCCAATAATATTCAGCCGAGAAGATGTAATGCGCTGGAAATCAGAGGCCGATACGTCTACAGAGGGGAAGGACGCCGATAAGGAGCAGGGGGAATGAGCAAACGTAAATTAGTTATGTGGGCTGGATTCGAGAGCGGCGAAATTTACCGCGAACCGTTTAACAGCGTCCACGATGGCTATGGGAACATTCCGTCTCGACCCGTCGTGTTGTTCTCGAATAAGCAACATGCCTGCACGCGATTTGAGGATGTGCGGCGCGTGGAAATTCGGGAAATCAAGCGGGGAAGGATGGACAAAGTAAATGGGTGACCTCAGAGACAAGATACAAGACGCTTCGGAATGGGATGACGAACGAGGCCGTTACATCGTTCCTTTGGACGATGCGGACAAAATCATAGCCGATTATGAATCTAGCGGGGCCACCCATCCCCAGGACGAGCGGGAAGCGTTTGAGGAATGGGCAATTCAAGGGCTATTCGCCGGACACGTCAGCCACAAGCATGTATTTTTAGCGCGTAATCCTCACGGCAGATACGTTTACGACAGTGCGCAGCAGGCATGGCAAGGTTGGCAAGCGAGAGCCGCTCTGGCCTCACGGATAAGGGAGAGAGGATAAAGGCATGAACATAATTGTCACTAAACGTGATGGCGATATTGAATGCATAACCCTGACTGAACCGATTTTAGTAGTGCGTTCGCCGAAAATGAACGTACTACTAACAGCTACCGGAACCTCTCATTTCTTCGACAGTGAAGGCTATTACGATGGATGGGGAATGCAACTCGGTCAAGGTGTTCCACAGGAAGACGCTTATAAAATCGCCATACAAACACAGAAAGATCAAGAAGTGGAGAAATCGGCCAGCGATGAAAAGTAAGCCGAGGCGCAAGTTCTACTTCGCTTGGCAATGGCCGATGCGATTCGGCATCGAGAAAATATTCTACGATGAGATGCATACGGTATTCAATTTCGGGCTGATTCAATTCGAGTATTTTTGAGGCGAGGTAACTAAGATGGCTGACCAAGAAGTTTTGCAACTTGCGATTGATCGCCTAATGATTGCTGTGACGCAGCTTATCTATGACGATCCGCACGGCTGGAGTAATCGGCCTTGCCCGACTTGTAAGGCTGTGAGCGGCATTACAGGCAAACCCTTTGGTTGCTATCTCTATCAACAGAAGCGAGATCAATGATGACTGCCTCACTACGGAAGCTGGCGGAGCAAATCGAGAAATGGTTCAAGATGCAGCCAGATTGCACGCATTTGAAGCCTGCCCATGCACATAAATTGGCCGAATTCTTAAAACAGACCGCCTCCCATCTCCAGCCACAAGCGCCGAGTGAGCGCTGGATAAGTGTTGGAGAGTATTTGCCCGATCCGAATTGGTATGGGCTCATTTGCACATCAGAGCGACATATTGAAGAAGCATATTTTCGTCGTGACCCGATTGGGCCGCTAGAACTTAAAACATGCTGGCATTTAACGCACACGGATAGCTATGGCGACCTGATCGAATTAGACCTCCAGCAAGTAACACACTGGAGGCCGCTGCCAGCTCTCCCACCGATTGACGATAAAACTAACCCTTACGAATACTGCGTAATCTGCGGGAATCACGTAACTGTCGGATGTGATGGACATGATTTTGATCACGGGCTGGCCGAGTCCGCTTCCA